>ERZ724522.574-NODE-574-length-22900-cov-6.009980_pt1 | contig 22900 bp, 21 predicted proteins | sample MGYA00376055_ERZ724522 | MGnify/ENA primary metagenome ERZ724522 (study PRJEB28724, sample SAMN07190884) | wastewater metagenome | isolation source: effluent of sewage treatment plant in Hong Hong | place: Hong Kong | collected 2016-03-17 ...
GCTCGGCGAGATCGGAGGTGATTCGCGCCAAGCTGACGAGCGTCACCGAGATGTTGTGGGCGATCGCGAGCAGCATGTCCGACGCCGTGCGGTCCTCGTCCGTAACGAACGGAACTCGTCGCGGTTGCGTGTCGATCTCTTTCATTTCCTGCTTCACTTGTTTTCTCCAATAGCTTGATTTGAGACTCTATTTCGATCGGGGGACGGTTCGGGTCGTCACACGCGCTCGAACGTGACGGCCCAGAGCCACGGGTTTCTCTCCCACGTGGCGTTCCGGTGTTTCTTGCCGAGGGCGCGCAAGAAGGCGTCCAGCCTGGAGCCCACCGCCCGCAGCGGAGAACGGGCGCCAGCGGCGATCGCGTCCTTCTCGGAAACGTCGCGCAGGATGTACTCGCCGACGGCGGCGGACAGGTCGCCGCGCGGAGACGCCGTGACGGCGCGCTTTGCGTCGAGATCGAGCGTCACGAACGACGGCGGCGTGACCGGATCCACGGCTTTGAACCACTCCTCGAGAACCGGCAGCGCCAGCAGGCGGCGCGTTTTGCTTCGCACGTTCACTTGACGATCTCCGCGGTGACCAGGGTGTCGAGTTTGATCGGGTCCTTGAGCTCGAGGCCGCTCCGCATCGTGAGACGATACCAGTCGTCGTCGATGCGGGCTTCGTAGTGCGGCTGCGAGATGTCGGTCGCGTCGTAGGTCGGGACGGCGCCGTTTTTCTGCGGGGTGTCGACGAAAATGATCTCGTCCAGGTAGCCCGTGACGGTGCTGATCTGTCTTTTGGGGGCCGGCTTTCCGCAGCTGAAAAGCGAGGAAGCGGCCGTGAGGCAAACGACGAAAACGAGGAGGCTGAACGACAGGCGTCTCATGTTTGTTTTCCTTTAGGTTGCGGGTTAGTCGACGAGACGGCGAACGGCGCGGACGCCGATGCGGACACCGGACGGTTCCGGCTCTTTCGCCTTCTCGACTTGTTTCGGTTGCGGATCGACGATCGGGCTCCAATACGGATTTCTGCGTGCTTCGCGATCTTCGGCGTTACGCCGGCGACTCCATTCCTGGATCGCGTTCCAAAGGTTGCCGTACTCGTTGTACGCCCTCGCTGCGGCGTACTTCTCTCGTGCAGCGAGGTCTTCCATCTCCGGGATGAACTCGTCGATCACGTACCACGGCTCGCTTTCCTTCCTCGGCATGCCTTCTATGGCCGCCCAGTAGGCTGCGGCGGCGGCTCTGAGGCTGTACGGTGACCTCTTTACGGAATCAGGGTCCATGGATCGGTGCTCCTCTCCGCCGCATCATGCGTGCGGCGCATGCCGGCTTCGAACCAAAGCGCCATCTCCGGCGTCAGCGGATCGTTTTTCTTGAATACGGAACCGTAGGGACACAGCAGCGTCGCGCCTTCGTACGTCACCGCGTACCGGTCGTCGACGCGGAGAACGAAGAGATACGAGTGCTGAACGAGTCCCTCCGACAGCTGCGGCAGGTCCGGACACATGACGGCCAGCACGGCGTCGCAGGAGCGCTGAACGGCGATCGGTTCCTCTTCTTTCGTGAGGCCGCTGCGCCAGGTTATTCGAGGCCCGTCGTTCACCGTCGCGAGCGGCTCGACGATGACGCGGCGATACAGCTCGCCGACTCCGACCGGTAGACGGATCTGTTCAATGGCGAGCGGGAAGCGACACACGAGGCAGCCCGGTCCGCGCAGCAGATCGAGCACTTCTTGGTGCGTGTTTATCTTCATGGTTTTACAGCTTGAAGCTCTCCCAGTCGTACACGGGCAGGCCGTCCAGTTCTGGTCCGTCGCTGTCCAGATCGACGACCGAGCAGCCGAGCGACTCAGCGTGTTCGAGGACGGCGCGGATGGCCGGCGGGACGTCTTCTTCATCATACTCCCCGGGGTCCCATCGAATAATCCATCCGTAGCGATGCTGGATAACGGAGAGCACGTACTTCGAGTTGATCAGGAAGTCGCAGTCCTCTAGTTTGATGTGCCCGACGCTGCACACCAGCAGTTTCTGGATGTGCCAGCCGGACGGCTTTTTTTCTTGTTCGGCGGGCTGGGTCGTGGCGTCGCCCACGAGGCGACGCTGCGGGCGCTTTCCAATGTTACGCACGGTCGTCTCCTTTGGACGTGCGAATCCGGGCCGCGGCGGGTCGCGCTCGGCTCGGATTCTGATTGTCGTGTTCGGTTAGAAGCTCAGCTCAGCGAATTTGGTTCGGAACGCTTGTTCGATCAGATCGTGCTGGGCGGCCGTCGGGTGCAGCTGTGATCCGTCAGTGACGATTCCGGTGGTGGCCCGGTAGTCGTAGATCGAAACGAAACGGCCTTTGTTGGCGTCGTACTTGACGCCTCCCGCACTCGTGATGTTGTACCACGAGACGTCGCTGGCACACGCGGCGCGAAGCTGCGTAAGCGTGTCGACGCCGGGGTAGGCGTTGTCGGCCGGCTGCGGTCCGACTACGAACAGCGCGATGCTCGGGAACGCAGTGTAGAACGAGTTCAACAGGGACGGGCCGGTGTTCAGCGCGACGTTGTTTTTGAACGTCGTTCCTTTAAGGTCGGTGTCTGCGTTGAGATACGCCATAAGGAGATCGTTGTAGAACGATCCGATGATCGCGACGGCCGGGATGAAGCCGACGCTGCCGTTTCCCGTCCAATCGGCGTTGATCGTGTAGTCGGTGTTGCTCCTGTTCGTGCGGTACTTGAAGGTATCGACCAGGTCGAGGTACAGCCCCGGCCACAGGGCGCTCAAACCGGCGCGTAGAGCGGCGCTCATCTTTGACTGCCAGAAACCGCCGAACGATCGATTCAGAATGCGGGGGATGTAGCCGTGGGAGCGACACCATCGCTGGATGATCAGGTACTCCCACTGAGCCAGCGCGCCGCGAACATCCCAGCTTGCCTGGCTGACGATGTAGGACGGATACAACGCGAACCGCGGCTCGTAGATTGCGACTTCCGGTGCGCTGCCGTCACCTGTGGTGCGGCCTTCTCCGTTCGAGTCTGTGTAGACACCGAAATTCTTGGTCGGCCGGCTCCAGGTGATCGTCTTGAAGGTGCCGTTTCCGATGGTCTCGTATCCAATGAAGTCCATCCCGATGAACGGCTCGGTGCTGCTCGCATCTGACCACGGAGCGTCCGCCTGTTCGTGGCTGTCGCATGCCGGCGTACAGTTCTCGTCGCTCGCGGGATGCGTGATGGCCCACTGCACGTACCAGTCCCCGGCGGCGAGGTCTTGAAAGAGCACCGTCGCGCCGTTCGTGGTCGTATGGATTCCGTAGGTCCAGTTGGTGTCGGACCCCCACAGCTCTTCCTCGGTCCTGGCTTTTCGGCAAGCGATGATCGGCGGCAGAAAAGACGCGCGGCCGTACGGCCGGCGGCTGACGGCGATCGCGATCGACTTGTATCCGTTGATCAGGCAGGTCATGCCCTGAGCGACCTGGTTGGTGCGGAAGTAGGTCGGCGTCGTCTTGTTGTCAGTCCAGAAGCCAGGGTCGATGATGACCTGCGCGCCCGTGGCGTAGTGGCGTGTGAGGCTGCTGATGGGCGTGAACAACGGGCGCAGCGTCGGCCAGACGCCGCTGTCCGTCGGTCGCGGACGTCCGATCGCGGTCGACTCGCTGATCGTGACAGTGAGCACGCAGGCTTGTTCGGCTGCGACGTGCACCGTGTCGAACAATTCGGCCAGGAGCAAAGAGCGAGTGCTGTATGCGGACAGCGCGATCACCACCGTGCCGGGCACCGCCACGTTCGCTGGAGCCGTCAGGTCTTCCGGGTAGCGCTCTATGATGGCTCGATTGGTCTCGAGCGACGCGCTCTGTCTGCGGGACGTGCGGATCAGCAGCGACGTGGCGACGGTCGACGTGATCGTCAGCTTGTTTCCGACGACCCCGTAGTCCGCGAAAAAATTGATCGGCGTGTAGTGCGACGACCCCGGCAGGGTCAGCGAGGCCGAAGCCAGAATGGTGTCGCGCGTGTCCATCAGATCCCTCCGATTTTGTTGCTGAGGAGATCGTTGCCTCGGTCGTCGACGCCGCGCATCAAGGTGAAGTACACGCCGGTGGCTGAGACGTTCGCGCTGTAGGTCGCCTCGACGTAGTCGACCAGACGATCGAGAACGATCGTCTCCGACGTGTTCGCAGCCAGCGCGAGCATGATCATGCCGACGCCGCCGGTGACGGCGTCATCGGCTCCGGCGATCAGATCGCCCGATGCGACGGACGTGTTTTTGCGGTAGTCGAACTTCTTGAGCTTCACGCGAACCGCAGCCGCTCCGGTTGAGACGACGAGGACGTCACCCGGTTCTTTGAGGCTGTTGTAGAAGTTCACGGCGTACGCCTGGTTCGTGACCGAAGGCGCGGCTGCCACCACTCCGACTACGTGCATTCGCATGACCTGCTCCTGAGAGAAAAGACGGAGCAGAGAGTCGGTAGTCTCTGCTCCTCGAACCGTTTCCGATCCGATTGCCCAGTTTGCTTTTGTCCGACCAGGGCCTGGGCCCCCTACTTCGCCCGACATCTTGCGGGCGTCTCTCCCCGCGATCGCTCGGTGGCTTTATCCCGGTGGGTCGAGGATCGACAGTCTTCTCTTTCGAGAAGCGTTGCCTCCTTGGCCGGCCGGAGTCGTCGAGCACTACGGGTCGAAGCGTCGTGCCACGGCGGCACGGTTACCGAAGGGCCTGAGCCCCCGAGAGTTTACCTCGGGGTGCGGGTGAATCGAGGAAAATCACAGCCAAACGACGGCGGCTCGCGAGAGATTGACGTAGCCGTTTCTCCTGGAGGAGAACAGCGCGCGTCGCATCTCCGAGAAGACGGGTCGCGTCGCGACTTCCGTCATCTTTTTCGCGATCCAGTCGGCGATGAGCACGATGATCCCTTCGACCAGGGTGACCAGCATGGAAGAACTCCGTTGTGATCTGCCCCTTCGGCGATGTCGAGCGTTGTGCGTGCGTGGATTCCCGGCGGGAATCTAAGAGAAAAGGAAGACGACCGGCCTACGCGCAGGGAGGGCGCGTGAGAGAAGGACGGAACGGAGCGGAAGACAGGGCGGTGTGAGAGCACCGGGCCGGTCGTCTTCGGTGTTCAGCAGCCGCCGGTCGGCTCCGTCCTGATGGCGTAACCCATCACGACGGCGGCAGGGCTCGATCCCGTCGTCGTGACGGGGAGCGCGGCGCTCTTCTTGGCGGCTTTCTTTTTGGTCGGTTTCAGTTTGGCTTTGGCCTTCTTTTTCGGCATGCGGGTCTCCACCGGACTGAGATTGTCGAGGCTGTTCTTCCGCATGCTACCAGATTCGTCAAGGCATAGGGTGATCGCGCCCGGCGTGTTGAAGCACGCCGGGCCACCGATCAGGTGGGGTGAATAGGTCACCCGGCCACAACGTCCGGACAAAGACGGACGTTATTTCTTTTTGACGTTGGTGACGCTGAACTTGAACTCCATGGACGACGCCGTGGAGACGTGACTCGGGACGACCGCGTCCGAACTCAGGATCTCAAACTCGATGGTGTCGCCGAATTTTTGGATGAGACCCAGAACCGTCTCCAAGCTGCAGTTCTCGTCGACCGGCTGCTCTTTGAGAGGGGTCTTCGGCGGTGTGCGGATGTCGGTGGTTTTCTTCACGGTCTTACCCACCGAGTCGCCGAAAGCGTCCTGCCAGCTGCCGGTGATCTTCGCCGCGGCGATCGGCGGCCCATCGTAGAACGCGATCGCGACGGCAACCCCGACGAGGTTGTTGTGTGTGTTTCCGGGTCCATCTCCTCGACCGAGGGAGACGCCGTACCAGCCGTTTTGAGTGCTTCCGTACTTCTTGACCGAAGCAACGAAGATCTGGTCGTGCCAGAAGCGCCGAAGCTCCACTATCGCGTTGTAGTACCGGATGTCTTCGACTCGACAGTCCTCGAGTAGACCGCCGAAGTTTTTGGCGGTTTCCGGGTCAGCCTTCATCATTTCGTTCGCAGCCACGATTCTCTTGTGCAGCTCTTCGATCTTCATCAGGGAGCTGGTCCGAACTCGGAACTGGGTCGCGAAGGCTTCCACTTTTTCTTGGAAGACCTCTTGCGTGTACGTGGCGGGTTGTGACGCGGGTTGGGAGTCCTGAAACAACAGAACTGAGAGCAGTAGCATCGGAATCATGACGATCTCCTGGGTTGAAAAGAGAAGCGGGGAGAGGGATTCGAACACCTCATTTCGGCGTATACACGCCGGTCTTGCCGTTAGAGGATCCCCGCGCGCCCTTAACGTCGGGCCGACGGCACCTTCATCCATTTCTCCGGCTCGTGCGGGCCTTGAATGTGGGTCTACGTTGCCCGTTCCTCGGTGGATGTCCGATACGGGTCGCCCTTGCGGTCTCCACAGTGCGCGCCCGGGTCACGATCCCGGAGTGGCCCCACTCGTCTCAGGCTTTGCAGGCCCTACCCGAGCTCCAGCGCGCGTTGACCCGATTCCCACGGATCTCTTGCCGGCGGACGTCACGCCGGAAGTCAAGGAAGGTCGGTGAGCGTCGTCCCTTCCCGCAGCCCAGGAATGCTCTCCGTTCTTTCGAACGGCATACATCACCACCTGGGACCCACCTTCTCAGATGGCTTTTTGGTTTTCCGGCTCCCTCATGTCCTTCGGACGGGCGACGATGTCGAACATGTCGAAGAGGTAGTCCGCGATGCGCTGCAGGTCGACGTGCGATCGCGCGCTCGTGTGCCACGTGACGGCGACGTCGTCGTTCTCGCCGCAGCCGTCGTCGTAGTCCGCGATCTCGAAGTTGCAGTCGCCGGTGAGCGTCGGCACGAGCCGCATCTCTCCGACGCGAAGCACCATATCGGTGTGCAGCTTCGCAATTTCTTCCGCTTTGCTTTGCGCCATGGGTTTTCCTTTTTCGTCGGTGATAAAAACCGAGGTGAAACCTCGGGTGCATCAACCACAACGGTTGATGCTTAGAGCCGTTACGTGCCCGCGTAGGCGAGCAGCTCATCTACGGAGCCGCGCCAGTATTTCGCACGCATGGCGGCGATGACGGCGACCGGGACGGAATGCTTGGTGCGGGCCGCCAGCTCTTCGTCGGACAGGCCGGCGTCGAACAGATCGATCAGCATGAGATCCTGGTCGAACATCAACGCCAGGCGGGCGTAGAACACCATCTCCCCCAGGGTGCAGTTGGTGTTGTCGATGACGACGTCGCAGTCGGAGCCGTACAGGAGCGCGACGGCTTCGGACTGGCAGCGCCCGTGCGCCTCGATTCCGCGACCAGGCGTAGTGTCGTAGGTTCCGTTGACGTAGCGGTAGTCGTCCGCCGAGACGGCGACTCCGGCGAGCGTTGCCGCTTTCGTGGATTTCCCGCTCCCGGGAAGCCCGCGCATGAGGGTGATCATGTTTCTCCCCAAAAAGATTGCCGAGACCGGTCGCGTCCGCCATACTGTTGGCGGCAAACCGGTTTGCTACATTTCTCTTGTGCCACACCGTGGCCGGGTTTTTCAGGAGACGACCGTGAAGACAACGAGCCTGGCGGCCGGGTTCATGGAGACCATGCGAAAGATCGCGGCGCCCGCGAACGGCGGTGGCGGCGCGCGCGGGCAGCAGATGGCTCCTCCGACGTCGCCCCTTCAGATCGAGAACGACGCGCTGATGGAGCAGATCCAGAACATCCAGCTGAAGCTCCAGCTGCGGCAAATGCAGCAAGCGCAGGGTGCGATCGCGCAATCCGAGCAGCAAGCGATGCTCGAAGAGCAGCAACAGCAGCAACAGCAGATGCAGTTCCCGCCGGCGCCCGGTCGCGGCATGCCGCAGCCCGGAGGTGCGCCGATCGATCCGCAGTCGATGGTCGGAGGCCGATAAGCCATGCTCAAGCTCGCCGGTGTGATTCTGGATCAATACGACGACCCGGCTTTCGTGGCGTCACCGGAAGTCAAGGCCGCCGGGCTGATGAGCGGCGACGAGGTCGCGCGTCTGCCCGACAACTCGTTCGCGATGGTGGTGAAGCTGGCTTCCGGCACGCATCGTCGTTTCCCGATTCCGAATAAAAAGATGGCCCGGATGTCGGCCGCGTACTTCGCCAAGAGCGCAGCACATCTGCCGCCGGATCTGCGGACGAAGGTGGCGCAGAAGCTGCGTTCGGTGGTCGGCGACATGCCGGAGCCGAAGGTCGACGACACGCCGCGCGGCGTCGAGTTGACGACCGAGAGCGCGATGAAGATCGCGTCCGAGGACTTCATCCGCAACTTCGATCGCATGACGCCCGGCGAACGGGTGTTGGCGGCCAGCGAGCTGTGGGACGCCGGCGTCGTCGAAGATCCCCGCATCCTCGACTACGTTCCGTCCACGGTCTTCGGACCGCTCCTCAAGCGCGGGATGGCCGAACGCCGAACCGTGCTCGCGCAGCGTCCGATCGAACTCGCGGCGCTGAACAAGCTCGCCTCCACCTTCGGCGTCACGGCGAATCCCGTCACGGCGGCGTTTGCGCTCGACGTGTTCGACCGCACGACGAAGATCGCCAAGCGGGTGCCGGACGCCTACAAGACGGTGTGGGGCGGCACGGTGAAGGCCAAGCCGGGGTGCGACGGGCTCGAAGAGGACTACCGCGTCGACACGCTCGCCAAGGAGCATGCCGGAGCCGTCCGCGCCGTGTTCTCCGAGCCGGTCGTGTCGGCGTTCCTGCGCGATCCGAAGGGCTACTACCGGCAGGCCACCGGCAACATCAAATCAGTGCTGCGCACGCTGGTGAACGCCGTCGCCGGGAAGAAGCCGGAGACCGAAGTGAAGCGTCCGTACAGCCACGCCATCAGCGGGAACAGCGCGGATCCGAAGGTCTACGCCGTCGATCGCATCCGCGAAGGCACAGGAGCGTACGTACCGTGGTCGAAGCAGCACTGATCCTCTCGCCGAAGGGCACGTTCGACAGGCTCTCCGCCGGCCTCCCGAAAGGGTGGCTCGACTGGGAGTCTGAAATTTTACGTCCGGCGATCCGTTCGATGCCGGTGGCATGGGACATCGTGCAGGCGGTGCGCGCGCTCGTGAAGCAGCCGGCCGCCTTCCATTCCGATTACGACGTGTTCGAGAACACCGTCATCGCGTTCTGCGCGCGGCCGGTGGATACGACGCACGTCAGCGTTTGCTCTCCGACAGAGCTCCTGTGGGGCATCAAGCAGGCGGCGCTCATCGCGCGCGCCGAGTACGGGCCCGAAGTGATCGCCTACGTCCGCGCGTGCATGGTCGACGCCGGCGTCTTCGCCTACCCGACGGAGATGGCGGCGTTCGAGCCGAAAGAGGACGCCGATTTCCGCGCGGCCGCCAGGGCGAAGATGAAAGACGGCGGAGATCTCGATTCCGACGACTTGGTCGCGGTGCAGGCGGCTAAGCTGTCGCAAGTGTATGCGTCGTTGCGTATGATCACGGCGAAGTTCTCGGACGTCGAGTAGCCGTCCGGGCCGAGACACATTCGGAGGTGCTCAGTGCCCCCTGTCACGCAAATGAGAGGTGGCCGCGTCGGGACGCTCGGCGGCTACCCCAACTCGTGGTTCGACATCTCCTCGACGTACATCCCGTCGACGATGAAGGAAATGTTTCGCTGGTGCCATTATCTCTACGCCAGCCACAGCGAAATCGCGCCGGTCGTCAAAAAGAAGTGCGCGTACGTCATCACCAAGCTGATCTACGAGACCGAGCGCGAGAAGTCGCAGGCCCTTTGGAAAGAGTTGCTTGAGGTCGTCCTCAAGATCCGCGAGTTCGAGTTCAAGCTGGCCCTCGATGAAGAGGTCTACGGCAACGCGTACGCCTCGATCCTCTTTCCGTTCGAGCGCTACCTCGTTTGCGGCCACTGCAAGCACTCGCACATGGCCCGCTCGATCAAGTGGCAGTACAAGGACCACGCGTTTTTCGGCACCTGCACGCGCTGCAAGCAGCCGGCGAAGTTCCAGCCGAAGGACGTCACCATTCGATCGCGGCTCCGCATCAAGCTGATCCGCTGGAATCCGCAGTACGTCGACATCCGCTTCAACCCGCTGACCGATCGTAGCGAGTACATCTACCGCATTCCGAAGTGGCTGCGGCAGCGCATCACGAATCCGAAGATCAACAGGGTGCTCGTCGAAGACACGCCGCTCGAGTTCCTCGAGGCGATCCGCGACAAGAAGAACATCATGTTGCAAGAGGACAACATCTACGTCCTGAAGAACCCGTCGGTGTCGGCCGAGGACGACGCGTACGGCATGCCTCCGATGCTTCCGGTTTTCAAGGACGCCTGGTTGTTCCAGACATACAAGCGCGCGCAGGAAGCGATCGCCCTCGAACACGTTTTGCCGCTCACGATCCTGGTGCCGGAAGCGACCAGCGGCGGGCACTCGCCGCACGCGAACGTGGATCTCACGAGCTGGTCGCAGAAGACCATGGACATCATCCACCGGTGGCGCCGGGATCCTAACTCCGTCTACACGATGCCGTTTCCGCTTCGCGTGGAGAACATCCGCGGCGACGCCAAGGCGCTCGGCGTGCAGGACGAGATGAATCAGATTCGGCAGCAGATCGCCGGCGGTCTCGATGTGCCGCAGGAGTTCATCTACGGCGGTCTGAACTGGTCGGGCAGCTCGATCTCGCTGCGCGTTCTGGAGAACTTGTTCCTGAGCCGCATCGAGCGGCTCAATGACTTCCTGCAGCACTTCGTCGTTCCGAAGCTGCGCCGTTTCCTGTCGCTGCCGAACATCGGCATCCGACACGCCGACTTCAAGATGGCGGACGACGCGCAGCAGCGGCAGATCGCCCTCGGGTTGCGCCAGACGAACACCATCTCCGATCGCACGACGATCGAAGAGCTCGGTTTCGATCCGGAGCGGGAAGCGAAACGCAAGCGTGAGGAGGCCGTCGAACGCAACGCCGAGCTGATCTCCTCCATGAAGGCGAACGCCGAGGCGCAGGGCATGGCGATGCACATCCAGGCCAAGTACCAAAACAAGGCCGACGATACGCGGATGAGCAACCCGGCGACCGTGACGCAGATGGCGCTGGCGAAGACTGGTTCCGCCGACGGGTTCGTCATGAAGGAGATTCCGAAGTCGCCGGCGCTCTACGATCTGTTGGCGCACCACTTCATCAAGAAGCCAGGCACGGCGATGGACAAGCAGCTCGAACTCGCGCACATCGAGGACACCGATCCGCGGCTCGCGAAGGCGATCAAGGAGCGGATGCGAACGATCAAGCAGCAGGGCAATGACAAGTTCCTGAAGCCGCTGCCGGAGCAACGGGCTCCGCGGCGCGCCAATTCACCGGTGTAGGCATGACAGGAATCAACCGCTCATCCCGAATCCCGTCGGCGCTCGTCGAGCGCGTGACGGCCAACGTCGCGGAGCGCGCGTCGAGCGCTCTGTCGGAGCGCGTCGAAGTCGAACGGCCCGAGCGTATGCTTCGTATCGAGCTTTTGAAGCTGAAAGACGCTGACGATTTGCGTCGATTTCAGGTGCTGCACAACGACATCGAGCGATATGCTGTGGTCGACAAGACGCTCACCGCGGTGCGGGGAGACGTGGAGGTCGAGTACACGTATCTGGTGACGTACTACGAAATCGGAGAAGCGCTGCCGCTCGCCAAGACGCAGGAAGAACTGCGGCGTGAAGACGCGGCGCGCATCGCTCCGAAGGAGCCGGAGGTCGAGGACTTCGATTCCGCGTTCGGGGGGTTGCCCGATCTGCCGGATTTCGAAGGGAGCTGATGGATTCCCGCCGGGAAGCCAAGAAAGGAAGTGTGATGTTCGCAGAGAGCTTTTTCGACGAGATGGAGAAGATTGCGGTCGGTTGGGGCGGCCCGGGCTCGAGCGCGCTGAAGCAGGTGATGCCGGCGACGGCCTCTCCGAAGGCGATCTCGGCGGCTAGGACTGGTATGGCTTCCGGCATGCGCAACGCGCGCCGGCAGTATCCGACGGAGGCTCGTGCCGCCTTCAGTGACGCCAAAGCGTCACGTGCCGCGGGTCACGTCGGACTCAACGGTTTCCACAAGGAAATGTGGCGCAATGCCGTGCTGAACCGGCCCGCGTAGGAGCAACGGGTGATCGACGTCGAAGCCCAGTTTCCGGTTCTTCTCGAACGGTGTTTGGGGATCGTCCGTAAGGCGTTCCCCATCACCGGCAAGAAGTACGTGCTGTCCGCCGCCAACTGGCGGTGGGAGAACGTCGGCGAAGCCGTGCAGAACGACATCGCCCAACAGCGCGCCGCGAAACTGAAGGAATCGTCGATCACCGCCAAGCTCGTCGCCGATCTGACGATCAAGGACTTGACCGGCAAGGTCATCGACCGCGCCGCGCACCACGTCATCCTCCGCATTCCGCACGTTACGGCCCGCAGCTCCTACATCGTCAACGGCAAGGAACTGCAGGTCGTCAATCAGCTTCGTTTGCGCCCCGGCTTGTACACGCGTCTGAGCTCGGACAACAACGTCGAGACGTTCGTCAACACCGCGGCGGCCGGCACCTACCGCATCATCCTCGACCGCGAGAAGGGGGCCTTCCTCTTTCGCGTCGGTCCGAGCGCGCACTTCCCGCTGCCCGCCGTGCTGCGCGCGCTGGGCGTCTCCGACGACGCCATGCGCAAGGCGTGGGGGCAGACGATCTACGACCGGTCCGTTGAAGGGCTGGACTACGATCACGAGATCAAGAAGCTGCTGCTTAAGCTGCGGCCGTCGGTGAAGACCGCCGGCCCCGAAGAGACGATGAAGACGGTGCGCGAGTTCCTCGAATCGAAGCCGTTCGATCCGAAGGTCAACCTCATCACGGTCGGCCGCGCGTACGCCGGCATCACCGGCGAGGCGTTCCTCGAAGCGTCCAAGAAGTGCTTGGGCGTTTCGCAGGGTAAGCAGAAGGCCGACGACACCGAGAGCCTCGCGTTCAAGAGCCTGCACTCGCTCGAAGACTTCGTGCCCGAGCGGCTCGAGAAGTCGCTGCAGAGCATCGTCTGGGAGATTCAGCACCGCGTCGACCGCGAGCCGAAGATCGCCGTCGCCGTGCACCCCGGGCTGTTCACCGATCCGGTGACGTCGTTCTTCACGACCAGCGAATTCGCGCGTCACACCGACCAGTCGAATCCCATCGACATGATCGGCGCCAACTTCCTGACGACCACGATGGGTGAAGGCGGCATCGGTTCGGTGCACGCCGTCACGGATGCGGTGCGCCTCGTCCACCCGTCACATGCCGGCGTGTTGGACGGCGTCCATACCCCGGAAGGCTGCTACTCCGACGATATGGAGGTGATGACTCGAGGGGGCTGGCGTCGGTGGGCGGAAGTTACGTCAGAGACGGAATTTGCCTGCTTGACTGACGACGGTTTCCTGGAATTCAACCGTTCCAGCGCATTGATTCGCAAGCACTATGTCGGACCGATGTACGGTTTCCGTAGCGAAACGGTCGAGTACCTTCTGACGCCCGAGCACCGACAATGGGTCAGACCGGAAAAGCTGAGCGACTCCACTTCACCCGTGAAACAAGGACGCATCCGAGGTTACCGGTTTGAAACCGCTGAAAAGATGAGCACGAAGCGGCGAGTCGTTCGCATCGCGGGACACCTGCCGTATGTCGGGTCAGCGGCCGACCTCCCGCTGTTTCATCTTCCTGGGATCGCTAAAGGAAGCAACGCTCAGAAAGATCTCGGTCCGTTTGATCCGGTTGATTGGGCTGAGTTCCTGGGCTGGTACTTGAGCGAGGGCTGCTCGAGCGAGTACGTCGTTGAGATCACTCAGTACGAGAGCGTCCACCCTGACGAAGTGCGGCGCATCGGCGATCTACTGACGCGCATGGGTCTCACGTGGAGTCGAAACTACAAGAAATTTTCGATCTGCGGTCGACAGCTGGTGGCTTACCTCGATCAATTCGGGCTTTGCCGTGACAAGTTCATCCCGGACAGCATCTTTGAACTCTCGGCCGAGGCTCGACACGCGTTTCTCGAAGCCGCGATGCTCGGCGACGGGCGCAAGGGCCGTCGCGGTGCAGGCGGGAACGCCTACTGTTCGACCAGTCGGCGCATGGCTGAAGACGTCCAGCGGCTCGCGTTCTCCCTCGGCATCTCTTCGCGTATCGTGTTTGAACCGGATACACGAAAACCGCACTACGTCGGCTGTTGGGTCGTGCACATGCACACGTGCACTGAGCGCTACGTATTTCCGAAGATGCGAACTCCCGGCGACGGTCAGTTCATCCAGGACTATGATGGTGAGGTGTTCTGCGCAACGGTTCCTGGAAATCGACTCTACGTCCGTCGAAATAATAAGGGCGGGTTCTGGTCCGGAAACAGCAAGATCGGCATCTCCGGCCACCTCACGATCGGAGCAAAGAAAGTCGGCACCGAGATCCACGTGCCGGTGGTCGACGCGCGCACGGGCCAGAAGAAGACGCTGAGCACCAAGGATCTCGACACGAAGGTCATCGCGTTTCCCGATCAATTCGATCTGACCGGCAAGAAGCCGCGGCCGCTCGCTCCGATGGTGAAGGGCCGCCGACAGGCCGATCTCGGCATGTTCAAGGCGTCCGACGTCGACTACGTCTTCTCGAATCCGCAGTCATTTTTCAGCTCGACGTCGAACATGGTGCCGTTCCTGCACAATGACGACGGCAACCGCGTCGGCATGGCGGATCGCCACATCGAACAAACGATCGGATTGAAGGACCCGGACGCGCCGCTGGTGCAGGCGCGCTTCGGCGCCCGCGGGTACGAAGAGGCCATCGGGCACGGACTCGATCCGGTCAGCCCGGTGAGCGGCAAGGTCGTGAAGGTGACGTCGGATCAGATCGTGATCAGTGACGGCAAGAAGCAGCACGTCGTCGGCATCCACGACAACTACCCGCTGAACTCCGACGGTTTCATGCACGACACGCCGATCGTCAAGAAGGGGCAGACGGTCAAAGCCGGCGAAGCGATCGCGCGCAACAGCTTCACGAACGGCAAGGGTACGCTCGCGCTCGGCAAGAACCTTCGAATCGCGTACATGCCGTACGCCGGGTACAACTTCGAAGACGGCATGGTGATCTCGCAGAGCGCCGCGCAGAAGCTGACGTCCGTCCATAAGTACGAAGAGAAACTCGAGCGCGACTCGTCCACGAAGATCGGGATGAAGCTGCTGCTCGCGCACTATCCCGACCAGGTGAAGGCGGTCGCGAAGCGCGACGACTACGACGCCGACGGCGTGATCAAGCCCGGCGCCGTCGTACAGGAGGGAGCCCTTCTCATTCCGGCCGTTCGCCGACAAGAGCTGCACGCCGACTACGACTACGCGCGGCTGCATCGCGCCCTCTCGAATCAGTGGCTCGACGTGTCGCTGTACTGGCAGAACGCCACGCCCGGCACGGTGATCGACGTCATCCGTCAGCACGGCTTCATCAAGGTCATCCTGAAGACGGAAGAGCCCGCGCGCATCGGCGACAAGCTGAGCATGCGGCACGGCGGCAAGGGCATCGTGACCGCCATTCTTCCCGACGGGGAGATGTACCGCGACCAGAGCGGCGCCGTCATGGACGTGCTGTTCAACCCGACCGGCGTGGTGGGCCGCGTCAATCCCGGCCAGATGTACGAGGCCGCGGCCGGCAAGGTCGCGCGCACCACCGGCAAGACGTTCTACGTGGACAACTTCTCGTCCGGTTCGTCTCTCGACAAGGTGAAGAAGGCGCTCAAGGACGCCGGGCTGAACGAGCACGGCGAGGAGACGGTCACGGATCCCACGACCGGAAAGAAATTCGAGCGCGTGCTCGTCGGAGACACGCACTTCCTGAAGCTCCGGCATCGCGTCGCCAAGAAGTTCTCGGCGCGCGGCGTCGGCGGCGCCTACTGCTATGATCCAGCTACCGAGGTGCTGACGAAGAACGGATGGAAGTTTTGGCCGGACGTCACGCAAGACGACTTGCTGGCCGCTATCCACGGTGACCGGATCGTATTCGAGCGTCCATCGGAGTTGATCGCTGATCTGTTTGATGGCGAGCTTCTCGGATTCACGGGCCGTTATTTGGACTGGCTGGTGACGCCGAACCACCGCATGTTGGTTCGCCAACGAAAGAAGGCGGCGAGGAAAGAGAAGAAGACGCCGACAGCGGTTTCGATGGCCGATCTCTACGGTCGAAGCTCTTACTTAATCCCCCAATTTGGTTTTTCCTACGACAACGAAAAACCGGTTGAGCAGGTAGTGATCGCTGCTGCTGCCGGAAAAAGAAAAAGTAGCAGCAAGCAGCCGTCGGTTTTCTCGGCGTCGACGTACGCCGAGCTCGTCGGCTGGTACATCGCCGAAGGCTCCGTGAGTCTGGGACGGTCCGCTAAGACATTCATCTGGCAATCAGAGGAGGTGAACCCGACAAAGTGTGCGCGTATCAGACGTACGCTTGAGGAGGCCGGGATCGCGCACTACGACGTTCGTCGAGGAGGACGCGTTGTCGGCGTCGCATTTGGCGGTCAGGATCTTGCCGCTCATTTCCATGCGTTCGGGAACACGTCGCAGACTAAGCGCCTGCCGGCTGCTATTTTTGAGATGGCACGCGGCGCGAGGGTACGTTGTCTCGAGGCTCTGCTGCTCGGTGACGGGCATGTGACGGAGGAAGGAGCAGAGACGTACGCGACGTCGTCGGTTGGATTGGCTGACGATGTCCAGCGGCTGTGCGTCAGTCTTGGTTTCGGTGCGTTCGTCCGCCGGTACGAGTACGACGGACGGCGCTGTCTCGGCTACTCTGTCGGCGGTCCGATCTATCACGTCGGAATCAGCCGGAGGCGGCAGGATGCGACCGTAAACCCCAAGCACCCGAACAGCAATGCGCATTACTACAAGGTTCGCTATACGGGTTTCGTGTACTGCGCTTCCGTGTCGACCGGTCTTCTCTATGTTCGTCGAAACGGAAAACCGATGGTGTGCGGAAACTCGTTGAATGAGCAGCCCGCTAAAACGGAAGAAGGCTCGGCGCAGCGCATCGGCGGTCTCGAGCTCTACGCGCTCCTGTCCGGCGACGCCACGAACTTCGTGAAGGACGCCTTCGGCGTGAAGGGCCAGAAGAATGACGCGTATTGGCGCGCGGTCCAGCTCGGCTTGCCGACGCCGCCGCCGAAGCCGCCGATGGTCAGCGAGAAGTTCCTGACGTACATGCAGGGCGCCGGCATCGATCTCGAACGCCGCGGTGTGTTTCTGCAGGCCGCTCCGATGACCGATGCGAAGGTGCTGGCATCGTCGAACGGCGCGATCAAAGAACCCACCGTCGTCACCGCGAACGACCTGAAGCCCGAGAAGGGCGGCCTGTTCGATCCGGCGGTGACCGGCGGCATCGGCGGCGAGCACTGGTCGCACATCGAGCTGCCCGAGCCGATCGTGCATCCGCTCATGACGAAGGCCGCGGCATCCGTGCTCGACATTCCCGAGAAGGACCTGGCGAAGCTGTCGGAAGGCGGGCTCGGTCTGCTCGACGGCAAGCTCGTCGATCCGACCACCAAGGGAGCGAAGACCGGCGGCGAGGCCGTGCGTGAATTGCTGGGCGCCGTGAACGTCGAAGCCGAGCTGAAGAAGATCAGCATCGAGTACGGGGCCACGCGTTCCGCCGCGAAGAAGGACAAGCTGATCAAGCGGCGTCGTTTCTTGGAGGCGCTCAAGACGCTCAAGCTGACGCCGTCCGAAGCGTACACGATGAAGTACGTGCCGGTGATCCCGGCCAAGTTCCGCGCGGTCTATCCGCTGCCGGACGGCTCGTTGAACGTGTCCGATCCGATCCACGGCTACCGAGAGGTGCTGATGGTGTCGAACGCGTTGCGCGACATGAAGACGATGGGGCTGGACCGCACCAAGCTCACGGCGCTGCGGCGCGACCTGTCCGGCGCCGTCGCTGGTCTCGTCGGCACGCAGGAGCCGCTTACGCGGAGCGCCCACTTCAAGGGCTTCCTCGCCGCCGTCAAGGGCGCGTCGAACAAGAGCGGCTTCTTTCAGGGCCGCGTGATGTCGCGGCCGCAGGATCTCTCGGCGCGCTCGACGATCATTCCCGATCCGAAGTTCGGACTCGATCAGGTCGGCATTCCCGAGAAGATGGCGCTGACGATCTATAAGCCTTTCGTGGTGCGTCGTCTCGTCGGGCTGGGACACAAGCCGATCGACGCCCGGGAGATGGTCGAGAAGGGCGACCCCACCGCGCTGGCGGCGCTCGCCGCGGAAGTGAAGGAACGGCCCGTCATCCTGAACCGGGCGCCGTCGCTGCACAAGTTCAACGTGATGGGCTTCAGGCCGACGCTCATTCAGGGCGAAGCCATCAAGATCAATCCGTTGGTGGTGTCGGGCTATAATGCTGATTTTGACGGTAATTGTATCATTGGCTGCTCTTTACTTTTACTCAGGGTTGCGGTAGGCTTTGAGGTCAGCTCGGTCGCAGAGGCTGAGCGTGTGCTTCAGGAGACCTACGGCATGAAGTTCTCGGGTGATTCGAAGCTGCTGTGCGCTTCAGCGGACGGCCTGGTGGTGCAGCTTCCTATTCGAGACTTCCCACACATCGGCGTCCCGAAAAAAGACAAGAACGGCGCAGACGTCTATGAAGTTCCGTCCGGCGTCGAGGTTTTGACCACCACTCCCGGCGGCGGCTCTCGTTGGTCGGCCGTCACGCACTGGACCGTGGAGAACGGCTGTCGGTTGAAGCGGATCACGACCCGTCGAGGGCGAGAGGTAACGGCGTCGGACAACGAGTCTGTCGCGGCCTACGGTGTCGGCGGAGAGCTGGTGAAGATTCGGCCGCAGGATGCCGTCGGGCGGTTCGCGCCGGTCGTCGTACACGCTCCCGTGCTCGGTTCGGACTACGACTCCGAGTTCGGCTGGCTTATCGGCGCCTTCCTCAGCGACGGGTGGGTGACTGACAAGACAATCGGGTACACGAAGGTCAGCGCGCCGCATCGTGAGCGCTTCGTGCGGGTGCTCTCTCGCGTCATCGATAATCCGGTGATTGCGCGAACCTACAGCGCGCAGCACAAGGCGGAAACCAACTCCGGTGTTTCCGGGCAGAGTACGAAGATTCACGTCAACCTCGGCGTCAACGCCCCGATCGAGCTGCACGACCTCGCCGACACGCTCCGCGGACTCGTTGGCGAGGGAGAGGCGCAGGCGGCGTTGCGGAAGCGTTTGCCTCTCGATCTGATGCGTTGGTCGCGAGCCGCCCGGCTCGGGCTGCTCGCCGGCTTGCTCGACGGTGATGGGTCTCTCTGCGTCTCGACTTCGAAAGGTAAGCCGCAGGTGCTTTGCAGCTTCGCGACATCGTCCGAGCAGATGCGCGACGGTGTGGTGTGGCTGTGTCGAACGCTCGGCATTCGTGTCGGCGTCTCCACTACGAAGCCGTCGACGACTCGGACACAGAAGCACGACAGCTTCACGCTTTCGTTGAGCACGGTGGACATCGCGCGGGTGATTAACGAGTTGCCGGTGTTCGACTGTCCGGCGGCAGAACAACTGCGCACCGTAGGGGTCTCGAAAGACGACACGGACATCGTGCCGTGCGACGAGAGCCTGCTCCGCTTGTTCCGGGACGAGAAAAACGCCGCCGCGTCTTACGAGACGCTGAGCGTCTATATCGGAAAAGCGAAGGAGCTCAAACACACGACGCTCTCGCGCACATCGGCCAGGGCTCTTCTGGCGGCGCATCAGGGACAAGAAACGGAAGAAATCCGGCGCTGGAAATCGATCGTCGAAGATACGACCACGCACTGGGATCGCATCGAGACGGTTGAAGACGCTCCGACTGAAACGGTCTACGACTTGGCCGTTCCGGAGACGAAAGTTTTCGCGCTGGCCAGCGGTCTCGTGGTTTATGACACGATGGGCGTGCACGTTCCCATCACGGAAGCGGCGCGCAAGGAAGTTCTCGAGAAGCTGTTGCCGTCGAAGAACCTGTTTTCGCCGGCAAGCGACCGCGTGGTCAATCAGCCGACGATGGAGATGGTGCTCGGCCTCTACTTGATGTCGAATCCCGTCGGAAAGCCGATGAAGGCGACGTCTCTCGCGGACGTCGTGCGCGGGTACATGGCGAAGAAGCACGCCGTGAACACGGCGTTTGAGGTCGCAGGCAAGACGGTGTGCGCCGGGCAGGCCGTGCTGAATCAGGCGTTGCCGGAGTATGCTCGCATCGAGGGACCGATGACCAAGAAGGTCATGACGGCCACCATCGAGAAGGTCGCACGCCGCGATCCAAAGGCGGCCGGCGAGGTGCTCAACAAGCTGAAGGATCTCGGTAACCACTACGTCACCGAAATCGGTTTCTCGGTCAGCCTGCGGGATCTCGAGATCAACACCAAGCAGCGCGACGCCATCCTCGACCGCGCCGTCAAGCGCGCGAAGACGATCGGATTCTCGCAGGCGTCAAACGAGGCCGCGAAGGCCGTCTCGACGATGGTGCACGCCGATCACGCCAATCGCTTCGTCGTCATGTCGACGGGCTCCGGCGCGCTCGGCAGCAAGGCCGGTTCGGTGAACCGCCTCGTCGCAACCCCCGTCGCCGTGACCGACCACAAGGGAGACGCCATCCCGGTGCAGATCCGGAAGTCGTACGCCGAAGGGCACGATCTCGGCTCGTACTGGGCGACGCTGCCCGGCGCCCGCAAGGGCATGATGGACAAGGGCCTCTCCACCGCGGACACCGGCTACCTCACGAAGCGGCTGGTGCAGGCGAACATCGATACCGTCGTGTCGGAGATCGACTGCGGCACGACGCGCGGCGTGACCCTGCCGGTCGATAATCCCGACGTCATCGGGCGTTTCGTGGTCGGCGGCCGGCTCGCCGGAAAGCTGATCACGCCGGAGATCGCCCGCACGCTCAAGGGCACCGTCGAAGTGCGCAGCCCGCTGACCTGCATGGCGAAGCGCGGCATCTGCTCGAGATGCTTCGGCCTGAACGAAAACGGTCAGCTCTATCCGGTCGGCTATCACCTCGGCGTGCTCGCCGCGCAGACGATCGGCGAGCCGTCCACGCAGCTCTCGCTCAAGGCGTTCCACGTCGGCGGCGCCGTCGGTCAGGGCTCGACGAACAAGGGCTTCCACCGTGTGGATCAGCTCTTCACGCTGCCGGACAACGTCAAGGGGCGGGCCATCCTGTCGGCCGACTCCGGAAAGATCACGCGCATCGCTCCGAACGCGCTCGGCGGGTGGGACGTGTACGTCGGCAAGACGAAGCACTACGTGCCGCACGAAGTCGGTCTCGGCGTCAAGCCGGGACAGACGGTGGCGGCCGGCGATCATCTGTCCGCTCGCGGCGACATCCGCCCGCAGGACGTGCTCGAGACCACCGGAAGCATCGACCAGGTGCGAACCACGCTGATCAACGAGCTGCACGACAACTTCTCGTCGTCCGGCGTCAACATCAAGCGGCGCATCTACGAGACGGTCGTCAAGCCGATGACCAAGTGGGCGAAGGTGACGGACGCCGGTGGATCGACGCAGTTCCATCCCGGAGACGTAGTTTTGGTCGACCGCATCGAGAACGAGAACGCGACACTGCCGGCGAACAAGAAAATCATGTTCGAGCCGATGCTCGTCGGCGTCGGTAAGGTGCCGCACCTCGGCGAAGACTTCATCGGCCGCATGATGCACGACCGCATCATCGACACGGCGCGCGAAGCGGCCGCGCTCGGTCGTCGTTCGAACACCGGACCGGACGGACATCCGGTGGCGCGTCTCGCGTTCGAGGGTGCCAGTCAAGGTGGATCCCCGGCGGGAATCCGTCGGACGAAGGTGCTGTAGGAGAAAACATGTTTGCGGCTGCTTTCTTCTCAGGCTTGATTAAGCGCGGGGTTGATTTAGCGACACTTCGAAAGGCGACGGCTGGTATTCGACCTTTGCGAAACAGGACGATGATGAGTACGCCGGATGGCGGGTTTGCCCTACGGCGTGGCGGTTATAGGGAGGCTCTTCGCTCGCTCAGCGGTCCGGCGTTCAGTGTTCCTAAGCAGATGATTCCAGGATCAGCGGCTTTACCGCCTGTGCAGGTACAGAATCTGAAGACTATGCACCGTAATTTCGGCGGTCGCATTATTACTGCCGGAGATCCGTACGCCTCGACGCGAGCGCAGATGGCCGCGAATGGGCTATCGTTGCCGTCGTTGGCACCCGCCGGTCGGGAGGCGTTCGGACGAACGGTTCTTTTGCATGAGAACTCGGAATTAGGAAAGCAGCCGGGATACTTGCGGTTCTCAAGCCATCGGTCACTTCTGCCTCCTTTACGTGACTTGAACATCGCTTCGACTCTTACGGGTCCGGGAGCCGACGCAGCCCAAGCGATTCGAAACATGCGGGCTCCGGAGATGGAGGGTTTTCATGCGGTTGCTCCTGGTTTTGAGCGGCTGAACCTTGGAAATCGGCGCATCTCACGACACGCGATCCGGGCGATGCAGGCGGCATTCGATCGAGGCACTCCGAAGTTTCTCGCCTCGCTCGGCGTGCCGTCGGACATGCCGGATCCACTTCCGTATCACAAAATACCGAGCAGAAGTCTCTGGTCCGCCCAACAACAGGGTTAGCCTCACTCAGTGACCCGCTCGCGTATTTTGGCCAGTCGTCTAAAATAGGAGGATGAGTCGCATGTTCGCGGAAGCATTCTTCGACGAGATGCAAAAGATCGCCGGACCCTATGGCGCCGTAATGCAGCAACCGAAGCCGTTGCCGCCCAAGCTGGCCGGCATCCCCCGCTACCTGCAGACGCGTCCGTGGAACGCCCAGACCATGGAGGCTCCAGATCACCATCGCGTATTCGCCGAGACGCGGCAGGAGGCGCACCGTCTCGGGAGAACCCGGCTGCCGGATGCGGACTACGCCACCTACATGGGGCGCAGCTTCCGAAACAAGGCGCGGAAAAACGTCGTGGCGAGCCCGCCGCGAGAATAGACTTGCGCGTACCTTCGGTGCCTTCCGTTTGAAGAGGTGACGCGTGCAATTCGAATGCGGCTTGGTTCGCGAGTACGAC
>ERZ724522.575-NODE-575-length-22892-cov-4.530674_pt1 | contig 22892 bp, 44 predicted proteins | sample MGYA00376055_ERZ724522 | MGnify/ENA primary metagenome ERZ724522 (study PRJEB28724, sample SAMN07190884) | wastewater metagenome | isolation source: effluent of sewage treatment plant in Hong Hong | place: Hong Kong | collected 2016-03-17 ...
CGGTTCGTACATATCGGACGGAACGCAACACGTCATAGACATTTCAGCCAACAAGCCGTCTGGCCGCTGGCCCGCGAACCTGATCCACGATGGGAGTGAGGAAGTCGAAGCGTTGACCGGCTCCGCCGCCCGCTTCTTCTACTGCGCGAAGGCGAGCAAGGCGGATAGGGAGGCGGGGTGTGAGAAGTTTTCCGCTGTTGCCGCTGGCGGTCTTGAGGGTCGAAACGACGGAAGCATGGGATCGGTGACGTACAGCCGCAACCACCACCCCACCGTCAAGCCCACCGCCCTCATGCAGTACCTCTGCCGCCTAGTCACCCCATCGGGCGGCACCGTTCTCGACCCATTCACCGGCTCCGGCTCCACCGGACGCGGGGCGATCCTCGAAGGCTTCAACTTCATCGGCATCGAACGCGAGGCTGAGTACGTTGAGATTGCCCGCGCCCGCATCGCTGAGGCCGAGCGTCGCCATTCCAAAAGCCTTGTTTCCGCGTAACGAAATCATCCGCTAACCGTGGGGGTCAGCGTGTATGCACCGACGGACGACGAGTTGTTGGAAATCGCACAGGCCGACCCATTCCCGTGGGTCACGGACCTGTTGACGCTCGGCATCCCTTGAAAGGACCATCATGCCCGGAATCCCGCCCGGAGAGTCTGACTACCGCCCCGTCGTCTACGTCACCGGCCAGTACAGCCACGAAGACCCGACGGCCCGCAACCGCACCAAACTCGAAGAGGGCATCGACGCGGTTCTTTCCGCCAACGGCGCGCCCGTCTGCCCGGCCTTCCAGTTCTTCGACACCACCGCCGACGACGAGTACGTCACCCGCGCGGGCCTGAACATCCTGAGCAAGTGTGAGGCGTTGTACGTTTTGACCGACAGTCCGGCCAGCAACACCCCGGCGGGCATCGAGATTGCCGCGGCTACGACGTGGGACATCCCGGTGTTCACCGACGAGGAATCACTGTTCGCGTGGATCGCGGACCAGCTTGGGAGCAACGGCGGCTGATGTACGTTCCCGCTGGCCTGACGGAAGAGCAGCAGGTCTACTTCCTCAAACTCGACGAAGACATCCAGTTCTTCGTCCGCGAGTTGTGGTTGGAGATTGGGTCGGAGCAGGAGGACGGCACGGGACGCGCCCCACTGTCAGAGTTCGAGCTAGACCTTGTAAGCAACGCCACGAACGCCGCCGAAACCATCAAGGTCATTCTCGGCACGCGCGGCTTGGGCAAGACCTACCTCATCGCTGCCGTGGCCGTCTGGCGTCTACTGCGCGACCCCTGCCGCAAGATCGTCATCGCCTGTAAGTCCGAGACGACGGCCCTCAAGACCTCACTGCTCATTCGCAGTTGGCTCGACACCGTTTGGTTCCTTCGCCACCTACGCCCCACCCCCGGACGGCGGGACAACGTGCGGTCCTTCGACGTTGGCCCCTCGACCCACGACCGCCAGGCGTCGATCACCGCGATCGGCGTAGGCGGCAACCTTGAGAACAACCGCGCCCACACCGTCATCGCCGACGACGTGGAGACGAAGGCCAACACCATCACCTTCGAGGCCCGCGAACGCCTCCACAACCAGTGCGCGGAGTTCATTCACTGGCTTTACCCGTCGATCCCTGAGTCCGACGGCGGTTCCCGCGACCCGTCGGAAATCATCTTCACGCTGACGCCCAAGCACGAGGAAACCATCGCCCGCAAGATGGAAGAAGAGGGGCACCCGATCTACGCCTACCCCCTCTGCGCCCCGCTCGCCGACGAGCAGACCTTTCGGCTTGCCCCGATCATCACCCGCCGCATCGAGGACGGCACCTACAAGCCCGGCGACTGCCTGTTCCCCAAGCGGTTCAAGCCCGAGGACGTAGCCCTCCGCCGTCGCCTCCGCTCCGACTGGCTCCGCGAGTGCCAGCTTGTCCGCACGCTCGGCGACGCCGACCGCTACCCGCTCAAGCTCTCCAACTTCATCGTCTACGACTGTGACGGCGACGAGGCCCCTATCAGCCTCTCGTGGGGCACCCGCAACAACAACGGCAGCACGGCCATCGAGGGCTTCGACTGCCTAGGCGTGGGTCAGGACCGCTTCTACGCCCCGATCCACGTCACGGCCACGCAGTTCGCACCCTTCACCGGGACGAAGATGCACATTGACCCGGCAGGCACCGGCAAGGACAAGACGGGCTATGCCGTTGTGAGCCACCTAAATGGCTTCTATTGGGTCAGGCGTCTCGGTGGCCTCCAAGGTGGTGCCACGTCAGAGAACCTCTCCACGCTCGCCAGGATCGCCTACGAGACGAATACGAGCGAAATCACTATCGAGCGAAACTTCGGTGGTGACGCCTACCGCGCCGCCCTTGAAATCCACGTCAACCGCTTGCTGTGCAAGCCCAACGAACGCCCGGACAAACCACGGGGTTTCGCCTGTCTCGTGACGACCATTCCCGTCACGTCCGCTCAGGGCCACAAGGAACGCCGGATCATCGACACGATCGAGCCGATCCTGTCCATGCGCCGCATCGTGATCCCCACCACCATCGCGGCCAACCCCGAGTTCCAGACGCAGGTGTCCCGCCTCTCCAGCGACCGGGGCTGTCTCGAACACGACGACATCGTGGACGCCCTCGCGGGCTGCCTCGCGGCATGGAAGTACACCTACGCCTCCGCCCCCAAAGACCCCGCCAGCGTCGAATCTGACGAGATGAGGGAGTGGCGGGAACGCATCCAGCGCAAGCACGCCAAGCGGGTGAGCAGGTTTACTGCCCACTGATCGACCCGCAGACAGCAAACGCTCAATCGTCTTCGAGTTCGTCTGCAACTTCGTCGTCGCCCCGACTTGCTGCAACACACAGCCGATGGGTCGCACGCTGGGCAAGACCGATCGCCATTGAGAGCGGACCCCGGTAGCACAGATTGAACTCGGTCATTCGGTCAGATTTTCTACCGAGGGCGTCACGCTCTGTCACGAGCAGCACGCTCGGGTAGCGGCGTTCAAGCTCGTCCAGAAGCTCATCGTGAGTGGCAGTCTCAAGGTCCATTCCCAAACTCTACCCTCGTCGTCAATCCTTTTCAACCCAACCGTCACCCACACGATAACCAAAAGTGGACGTAGGGCTATGTCTTGATTCTGTCACTTTGGAGGCGTAGAATACATTGAGTACCTTTCATTGCGCACAGACACTTTTGAACGATCATGACTATGCGGTCGCCCGTGCCATGCGGTTGCGCGGGAACCATGACGTGCAGCGTCAGACAGCCCTCAACAACCTCGACCGCGAAGCCCACTACCGCCTGTCCTGCAACCGCAACATGCAGCCCCCGGCAGAGCGGTTGGTCAAGAAGCCCGTGCCCAGCAACACCCCCCGAAAAACAGGGCGGAAATTGATGAGGGGAAGGTTGATTCAGACGCGCGACCAGCCCCCCCCAGGTGGTTGTGCTGGGGGGGCGTGAGGATGCGTGAGAGAGCGTGACGCGATGCTTCCACCAAGCATGTGCAAGTGTCGGTAGATGCTGGTGTTACGCTGCGAATGTGTGCGTGTGTGTGTTGATCGTGTCCGGCAGGGTAGAAATGAGGGTGAAAGCGTGCTGAAAGCGACCGATGAGCGTGCAGGTGAGAGCGAGTGCGTGAGTGGGCCGACCCTCTCCCAGTGTTTTTCTCTCATGTCACTGGATGCCGCGTGCGTGACTACTACCGATCGGTCGTCGGTGCGGCGCAGGATGCCACAAGGCGAGCGTAAACCGCTCACAAACGATCCTGAAACCGTCAACGTGTTCCGCATCGGCAGCGTGTTTATCGCGTCTGTCGGTCGCGTGCGGGTCGCTGGCGGGTGTCCGCTGCGGTCGCTGGCGGATGCTTGCGAGTGGGCGCGGCTGTTCGGGTGAGCGACCAAGAAACCGCGCCGAAAGCGTGCGGAAACCCGAACCGATAACCCTTGTCCCTTCACGACTTGTGAATATTCTTCACGAATTTTTCCGATTCAGTGTGGAAAAAGCATCGGTATACCCGATACTGTTCTCTGTCAGGCCGGAAGCCTGGCCCCGCTGCAACGGGAATGGAGTATCGAACATGGCGACGCTTACCAAGAAACAGCGTGCAGCACTGGAATCGGTTCTGTATCACTTGAATCGCGCAGCAAAGTACGTGCGCGACGACTCTACGGTTTTGGCTCGGAAAACCCCGCTATGCAGCGACGGGCGCGGGTCAAACTCGCTGGTTTACGTCTCGCCGTCCGATCGGACAAACGGCGTTGTATCTGTAAACAAAGACATTGGCTCCGACATGACAGGCTTGTATCAAGCCGCTAGCGAATTGGAGCGTTTTCTGTTCCCCGCCGAATGACTTCCGCCGCGCTCCCCTACCCGGGTGCGCGTCGATTGTGTCTCACCGAGACACGTTCGCTGCAACGAATGGAGTGTGAACGATGTTGATTCCCGCTACCGTTGAAGTCCCGAATACCGGCGGCATGGCTCTCGCCGTGTGGAAGGATCGCACTGGACTTATCCGCTACACGGTAACGTCCGAACCAGTTCCGGCCCGAGAGTGGAAGTTGGGCGATTGGGAGCCGATGCGGCTGGACTCGCCGAAGTCGTGTGTCGCTGCGGCTTACTTGGCGACGCGCGACGCCGATCCACCGGAGAAAGTCCGTGCGATCCGCGATGCGCTCCGTGCGGCTTATAAGGCTGTCAAGTGATTTCTTGAGTGACACGGCGCGTTCCCGTGACTGGGAACCCGCCGCTTCGCGTCTCATCGTGAGGCGCATAAGTTGGCCCCGCGTGTGCAACCACCGGGGCCGCGGACAGAGCAATGGAGTTTGCCCATGTCGCTGAATGATAAGGCTGCTGCGGCGTTGAAGCGTGAAATCCGGCGTGCGTTTCCTGAGCGTCCCGAGGGGGATGCTGGCCACGATCGGCTGGCGAAGGCGTTGAGTGACACGGCGCGGCCCATCGTCTGGTGCGCGACCCACTGCGATTCACCCCGAAAGCACGCGCATCCCGAACCGACCAGCAAGCCGACGATGTCGGTTACGCTCGGAAACTCGCAAGACGACCGGGACATCAATCTCCGATGGACCTCCGGCGACATCCATTCGCAGATCGTTATAAACGTCGCCATGCTGCGGGCAATGCTGGAGCTTGCCGAGTCCTACAAGCCCGGCGCAACGCTCCGCGATGCGGTCCTTGGCGGATTCCCCGCCCGCGCCGAAGGGGGTGCAGTTTGAGCACTCGAACCAACATCATCATCAAGGGTGGCAAGTTCTCCGTGATCCTCTACCGCCACTACGACGGCTACCCAGCCGAGACGGGCGCGCACCTGCTTGAAACCCTAAGGGCGTGCGGCTTGACGGGAGATCTCTCCCGCCGCCACCCTGACGACTGCGCGGCGTCGTTCGTGAACCGCCTGCTCCGCACCCACTGCGCCGACTCGTTCGGAAGTGGTGGCGTGCGATTCGAGTACGAAGTCACGACCGAGCTTCATGGCGACATCGAGCACTTGTACCGAGTGGAGTTCACGAACGGGGGGCGGCTTGTGCTTGCCCACACCGAGATACCCATCGGGCACGCCGAAGAGGACGAGTCGGTTATCGTCGGGCGGCTTTCCAAGTATTCCATTCCTGAGTTCGCGTCAATGGTGAACCGCGAACGAGACGGCATCAATGGTCGGATGCGGGCGCGTGGGATGCCAGAGTCCGACGCGCTCCAGCCCGTGCTGGTCTAGGAACCCGCACCCTCCCGCGTCGGCTACCGCTGGCGCAGGGGTTTCCCCTGTCGGAGGCAACATGGATCAGCCCTGGAACACTCCCGAGCGACAATGGGACTGCAAGTGTAAAGCCGCCATTCTCGGGTGCTACGCGGTCGTGAAGCTGTGCCGAGACATCAACATCACGCCCGCCGATCTTCTCGACATGGTGGCGCAGAACGTCACGAGATTCGAGGCGGCTGAGCGCGAAGCCAAAGCACGAAAGGAAACACAATGAAAAGCAGCAGCATGGATTCTTACCGATCGGCCTTGTCTGGCACCGGCGCGGACATCGGAGGCGAACCCGACGACTTCAACAACGCAATACCCGGCGCGGCGTGGCTTGAGTATGACGCGGCGGCGGACTGGTGCGCCGCTCGGGGGCTTCGAGGCACGATCAAAGACCCGTTACCCGAGAACTTGAGCGATCGGGCTATGGAAATCATCAACGCCGATCCCGAGGCGTTTGAGCGTCGCATCCGTGAGATGGCGTACGCGCGTTCGATGCGGAAGCACTGACCCCCTCACCCCACCCCGCCGGACACGGCGCGAGGGGGCTTCGGCTGTGTGACAGCCCGCAACAACCGGCGCACGGTTGGGAACGCCCACAAGGGCAGGAGTGACACATGCGAATGGACCTGGACGATTTTCAACTAATGAGCCTCTGCGCGATCTTGACGCGAGCGAAGGCCGCGGCGATCGCTGCCGACCCCGGCGATGCCAACGACGGCGGCACGTCGAATCTTGACACGCCCGCGTTTCGCGTCGAGGGCGCATCAGACAAGAAGATTCAGACCGCCGCCAAGCTCGCCGGAGTCAATGTTACAGATTTCAAGTGGTTGGGGGGGAAGCGATGGTACTGGATCACGGGCCTCACTCACGGCCAGGGCGACCGCCGTTCGGCGATGATGCAGGCCGCGCAGCGAGTGCTGGACGAGGCCGCAAAGACCCGCGAGCTGAACGGCCTACACGCCTGCGGCTACATGCAAGCCGACTAGGAACCCGCATCACTCCGGCACCGGCTACCGCCGCCGCTGGGGTTTCCCGTGAGTGACACGGCGCGAAAGGATCAACGATGACACGCCGCAACCCCGTCCGTCTCTGGACCAACGGTGCGTATTGGGTCGCCGCATGGCGCGACGGAAACAACGCACTCCAGCGCAAGATCATCGGGGCACGCTCCGAAGTGACACGGCGCGATGCCCTCGCCATCTGTGCCGAGATGTCCCCGCACGCGGTCAGGTCCGACGCGAAGACGCTGGACGACTGGCGGACCAAGTACCTCGCGCAGAATGAACACCTGAACGAACAGACGGTGACGCGATACAAGGCCGCGATGCAGTGGGCCGAGCGGTACTTCCGCAAGGATGCCGTGCTGGACAAGATCACGCCCACGCAGGCCGTCGATTTCGTGGCATGGCTACGAAAGCAGCGACGCGGGAACGTGCCGACGGGTGACCTTCTCTCGCCCGCTACCGTGTGGGGGATTGTGTCGTTCCTCCGCTCATGGTTCGAGGCCGCGCGCGTGCAAGGCGTGGTGACTAGGAACCCGTTCGAGTCGGTCAAGAATCCCATGCCCAAGAAGGCCGAGGACCATCCGTATGTCTCGGTCGAGGACGTGGAGAAGGTCATAGCCGCCTGCCCGAACGCATCGTGGCGGCTGGTCTTTGGCCTGACGCGGTACGCCGGCCTGCGGATCATGGAGGCCATGACGCTGGAACTCGGGCACGTCGATTGGGAGGCCCGCACGATCGCCGTGTGGCCGCGTGAGGGGGTCGAGACGACCAAGCAGGCCAAACGCACGGTGCCCGTCTCTCCGAGGCTCTACGCCCTTCTGGAAGAGGCCCGGGACGCCCTGCCCGAAGGCGTGGCGGAACTGTGCTGGGAGGTGCCGAAGGGGTCGTACCTCCGGGCGGCCACGTCCATCCGCAAGAAGGCCGGAGTGACATGGCCGGGCAAGCCTTTCCACGGGCTGCGGGCGAGTCTGGAAACGGACTGGAACGGCCAGCACCCGCACTACGCTGTGTGTGAATGGCTGGGGCACCGGGCGGACGTGGCGGCTCGGCACTACTTCCAGTCGGGGCAGTTCATGGTGGGAGTGACAGGGCCGATCGCGGGAACGAATCAACACACAATCGACACAGAAACGAAAGCCACCTCAGGGATTTGAACCCTGGACCTATGCTTTACGAAGTCAATAACTCCATGTGGCCAAAGGCTTTACAAAAAAGTCGGACAAAATCTCGTTTTCGGACTTGGAAGGCATTGTCAGCCACGTTATTGTAATGACATGGAACGACCCTACCGCAAGATCACCACCATCCAGTGCGCCGAGGCCGACCACGCCTACGTCAAGGAAATGGCCCGAGAACACGGCCTGAAGATACCCGCCTGCCTTGCCGCAATCGTTCGCGGCTTCCGTAACGCCTCACCGACCGTGCAGGCACAGGCGTTCGACCTGTCCAAGAAGAACGAGACGCCCACGACGGACGAGAGCGGGGTGGAGGCGTGAGCCAGCCCCGCTACTCATCGCCCGAGGTGAACGAGACGCGCGAGCGGCTTGCCAACGACCTTGTTGACACTCGCGCTCTCGTAATCGTTATCCCCTTCGACACCGAGGCCACAGCATCGGCCCGAATCTACAGCGAAGGAAGCTCGGTTGAGTTTGCCGACGCACTGGCACGGATGCTTTTCGTCGCCGACGAGTTTTTCGGTGATGCGAGCAAACTGCTCGCACGGGCGATGGACCGCCCTCTCCTTGACACCCGCATCGCCATTGAAGAAATGGCGGACAACCACCGGACTTTGCATCGGGTGGCTCGACGCGCTTAGCCAACTCCATTCATCCGCCGCTGCTCGAAAGACTGCGGCGGGTGTTCTCTCCTCTTCATCCCCCCGCGTTGCAACCAGTGTCGCGGGGGTTTTCAGAAAGGACAATATGAAAAAGAATTGGCCGGACCATGAATGGCCGACTTCCTCACGCGCTATGCGAGCCAAGATGGCCGCGACGATCGCGGCGTCGCTGTCCTCGACTAAGTTGGTCCAGAGCGTCATCAAGGGCGAACTCGCGGCGCAAAGCGGCATCGACAACCAGCCTGCCCGCAATCGCGGGTTTGCACAAGCCTGTGTCGTGAAGATCGCGGTCTCGATGACGCACGACATCCTGCGTGCGCTGCACGACCACGACAGGTCTCTCCGTGGCGAGATTTCTTCTGAATTGCAACAACAGTTGGCGGTCGGCGACGACAACTCCGACGCCGCGCACGCCGCATTGAATGGCGGTGGCAAGTGAAAAATGACCAGCGTTTCCTACAGGCGATCGCCACCGGCCAGCCCGTCCCCGCGACGGATGCGCAGCGGCGGGAACTGGTTGCGAACGAGAACGTATCCGCCCTTAGTCACGCCCAACGTCTCGCCAAGCGCGAGGCCGAGGCCCGCGAATGGGTGCGTGACCAGCTTCTTTATTGGGCCGAGAGCGAGTGCCCCGCGATCAAGGCCCGCAAGGTGTGGGAGCCGTGGTTCGTCTCCATGCTCGCCCATCACCGATTCGGCACCAAGCCGACGTGGGCGCACGACTCCCGCGACAACTGCGAGACGTGCGGGATTGCGATGGAATGGCAAGAGTGCGAGCTAAGCGCGGACCCGGACGACGGGCGCGTGGGCTATCGCAGCGTGTGCCCGTGCTGCGGCGCGGGCGATGACGAGCAGCCGCGCACGAAGCGGGAGATTGCGGAGGACGCGGCATGAGCAGCAACACGCTTCTCGGCTGGTCCGTGTTCCTTGCCCTGTGCGCGGTGATGGCGATGCCGATCGTCGCGGCGTTGGTGGCGGACATGCTGGACCTGTACGACTGATGCACCACCCCACCTACTCGCGTCGGAGACGGCGCGGGTGGGTTTGACAGCCCACGCCGGGGCTAGTTCGGCGAGAAAGGACGGATGTATGGCATTGCGAGGGAAACAGCCCGAGACTGTTGAGAAGCGATTGAAGGCTCTGTTTTATGGACCGCCAGGGGTCGGCAAGACAACTGCCGCGATCCAGTTCCCGAAGCCCTATCTCATCGACACCGAGCGTGGCGCGGAGAACGACCAGTACGTCGGCGCGTTGAAGAAGGCTGGGGGTGCGATCTTCCAAACCTCTGATCCGACCGAGTTGATCGCGGAAGTCACGTCGCTTCTATCTGAGAAGCATCCGTATCAAACTCTGGTCATCGACCCGCTGACGGTCATCTACAACGACCTCATCGACCGAGCGGCGGAAGAACACGGCACCGACTTCGGGCGGCACAAGGGATTCGCCGATCGCCCCGTGAAGCGGCTTATCAACCTGCTTCTGCGGCTGGACATGAACGTAATTATCACGTCGCACAGCAAGGCGCGTTGGGAGCGGGCCAAGGACGCTAAGGGCAAGGACACCGTGGTCGAAGCCGGGCAGACGTTCGACTGCTACGGCAAGCTCGATTACATCTTCGACCTCGTGTTCGAGGTCAACAAGCGAGGCAAGGAACGGGTGGGCATCGTTCGCAAGACCCGCATCGAGACGTTCGCCGAGGGCGACATCTTCCCGTTCTCGTATTCGGAGATTGCCGAGCGGTACGGGCGTGCCCATATCGAGCGAGAGGCGAAGCCTGAGACGCTGGCGTCGGATGAGCAGATCACCGAGATCAAGCGGCTAGTTGAAGCTCTCAACGTGCCAGCCGACACCGTGGCGAAGTGGCTTGACAAGGCCCGCGCCGAGTCGTGGAACGAGATGCCCGCCGACGCGGTGGTCAAGTGCATCGACTTCCTCAAGAAGCAAGTGATTGGCGGGACTCCCGCCGGAAAGGACGCGGCGTGAAATATTCAGCCAAAGACGCAAACCAGACTGTTCCCGAGGGTGTGTACGACGCTTCGATCAAGTCGTACACCGAAACCAAGAAGGATGGATCACCGTTGCAGACGCGGAGCGGCGACCCGATGTGCATGGTCACGTTCGAGGTGTATGTCGGCGAGCGTTCGCGGCTCGTGTCCGACTACTTCAGCGCGGGGTCCATGCTGTGGAAGTACAAGAACCTCGCCAAGGCACTTGGCAAGGAAGACGAGTTCAAGGCCGAGAAGTTCAGTGCGTCTGACTACATCGGCGAGAACCTGCAACTGGAACTGACCGTCGAAGACGACGAGAAGTACGGCGAGCAGAACCGCATTAAGAAGTTCATGCCCAAGCGTGCGGGTGCGGTTTCGCGTCCGGCAACCTCTGGCGCAGCGCGCGGAGCGGCACCAATTTCCGACGACGACATCCCTTTTGCTCCCTGCCACCCGCTCGCGTGAGCGGTCCACTCTCGCCCCGTGTGACGCCGGGGCGCGAGATTCATCCAGACCTGTTCCGCGTGTCGCCAGTAGCACTTTCCTACCGCGAGCCTCGTGTGAGGCAAACACGAACGAGTCCATCGTCGGACGGTCTGGAACCCGGCGTGACTGACCGCACGCCGGGCCTTTTAAGGAGATTCGCATGATTCTTGAAGATGGAACGAGCACGATTGTGGAACGCAGCAATGAGATCGGCACCGAGCGTGGAGCAAAAGACACAAGCACCGGCACTGAGGCGGTAGTTCGCCTTGGTGAGACTCGCCTGTTTCTCCCTGGCGGCGTGTCCGTGGTGTTTCCCAGCACGCTCAACGGCTCCATTCACGACGTGTTGAGTCGGCTGCTGTAACGGCCCGAAGCGGTTGGAAGACCGCGCTACGACGGGCTCGTGCCCGTGCCCGCCAGCGGAAACGCGAAGCGGGCGATTCAAGGAGATTCGCATGAACGACAAGGTGAACGAACAACTGGCGGACCTGCTCGCGTTCGTGAAAGCGGGCGCGGAGAAGACCACAGAGTTTGCGGTTGAGCAGGCTCCGCTCGTGGCGAGGGAGATTGTGGCGTGGGAGTTCTGGTCGGCGGCAATGTTCGTCATCGCCACAGTGTTCGCGTGGGCGCTTTGGTTGCGACTGTTCCCAAAGAGGTTCGGTCCCGCGATTGACCGTGGGCCGGATGATCCGTCTGCTGTCGCCGTGGTGTCCGGAGGGATTAGCACCGGGGTCTTGCTTCTGGTCGCCACGGGCATCGCAGTGTTCTCGCAGGCTCCGCAGATGGTCAAGTCCACCGTCGCCCCGCGTCTGGCCATCATCGACTACATCGGGCGGCTGGCGAAGTAACAAGCCCCGCGCGTTGCGGGGCAACTGCTCGCCGTTCATCCGTGCGGCGGGCGGTTTAGGAAGGCGACATCCGGCGAACGCGAGAGCGGACGCCGGGGATTGACTGAGCGGCGCGGCCGCAGGAGTAAGAACATGGACGTTCAATCTCACGAGAAGGCGGGCATGGAGAACAAAGAGGCGGTGTACCAGATCACCCCCGCCGGTCGTGAGCGGGTGGGCAACAGCGAAAGGAGCGGCAAGTGACACCCGGACAAGAAACGGCAATGGTTCTTGCCAAGATCGACGCTTGGTTGCGAGAGAAGGAGTACGCGTCCGGTCATCGAACTGGCGAACTCTTGAAAGAGGCGGCTGCGGAAATCCGGCTGCTAAAGAAGCGTGTTCAGGAACTTGAGCGAGTGGCCGCGATGGCGGTGCGGCCTATGGAACGCTGCGGACTCATTGCGACGGCGGACGAGATCAAGGCGGTGTTGTTTGCTGAAAGGAGCGGCACATGAGCATCAAGCATCAACCCGGCGAAGGCCAACGCACACTGGTGCGAATCGAACACACATCATGGCCCGGCGATGCGGTGCGCCGCGTGGAGTTTGAGGACTCCGACGACCAGGCCGGCGACAACATCGCGGGCATCGGCTGGTGCATCCGTTGGGCACTGGACGCGATCCATAGCGGCGACGACCAGTACATCGCTCTCGACCTTGCCGACGCGCTGGTGTCGCTGGAACTCGACAACGAGAACGACCTGCGAGCCTGCGACGACACGGAGAATCGGCTGGTCCGCGCGATGATCGACGCGGCGAAGGAACTGCACGAGCATCGACGCGAGAAGCGGGAGAAGAAGAAGGCTGAAAGGAGCGGCCAGTGAACGACGCGGATCAGATTGCCAAGCAGTTGGTAGATGACGTTCGGAAGCGGTGCGACGACCTGCTCACGCTCGCCGACGAATGGAGTGAGTTGGAGGATCGCATCGCCACCTCCCTCCGCACCGAGCGGGAGAAGGTCGCGGCGAAGTTCGCGGCGTTTGCGGGGCCGGATGGGGAACCCAAGAGCGTCAAGTGGCCTGCCGTTGCTGGCGTCTCTGACCGCGATGAGTTGTGGGAGAAGTACATATGCCGCGACGACGAGGACGCGCATGCGGTGCTGTCGCTGATCGCTTTCATCGACTACCGGCTGCAAGCCGCCGCCGAAGCCGCAAAGGAGAAGAACGATGCTTGACGCCACCCCCGTCCCGCAGCCGGAGCGTGAGAGGCCGGACTTGTTTATCCGCCTCTACATGGATGAGAGCTCTCCGGTTGACGACAACAGGTTTGGAACGTCGTGGGCACTTCTGACAATGCCCGTCGACGCTGGTGGTGATTGGTTCCGCCTCCCCGGCACCCGCCGCGCGAAGGCGGTGGAGGAACTGATGGGGGCGTTAAAGCAGTGGCGGACAGTCAATGAGGCTTACCTGTTGAAGAGCGCCGTGTTTCTTGCGTCTGCCTACGACGCCCTCCTCGCCCTCGACGCGAAGAACGAACAGGAGCAGCCATGAAGACCCGCAAGCAGACGGCGTGGGTGGCGGTTTGGATCGACGATGACGGCAACGCGCCGGTGCAGAACGCGAGCTTCATTGCACCAACGCGAACCAGGTTGATCCAAGACATCGAGCCGTTCATTCACAAAGAGTGGCGCATTTACCACGTTTACCTCACCCCCGCGACTCCAGCGAAGAAGAAAGGACACAAGCGATGAACACCACCATTGGAACCTGCGGCGCATGTGGCGGACCAGTCACCGTTCCGTCCGTGTGGATGGGCGTGATCCCGCCGGTTCCCACCTGCGAGCGTTGCGGCCGTCAGGCTGCGAACGGCTACGGACCCAAGATTCCCATGCAGGACGACGCACCTGCGCCCCAACCCATTCGCACCGTCACCACGACCAACACGGAGCCCCGCCCATGACCACCCCCGCAACACCGGCGAAGACGGAGGGGCCGACGCTGCCGGTTCGCCATATCTGGGTATCTAATCAACTGACCGAAGACAACGCCTCTGCGACTTCTTACGCATGGGTCGATCGTGCTGAGGCCGAAGACGTTGGCAACAGCGCACGCGGAGATGTCTACACCCTCCTCCCTCCCCACCTCGCCGACGAGTGGAGGAGGTTGAGGGAGGTGAAGGCGAAGGCGGAGAAGAAGATGGATCGCGGTTGGATTGGCGGTGGTGAGTTCGATTGCGTATGCAAATCGGACTTGGTGTATGCGTGGCAAGCGGCGTGCAAAGCCCTCGCCGCATTCGAGAAGCAGAACGGCATCGGGGGTGGAGCGTGAATCGCAGGTTCCCGCACAACGTCATGGCCCGTGGGCGCACTCGCCGCACGCCGGGAGTGATGAACAAGACCGAGGCCGCCTACGCGGGCACGCTCGAAGCTCGCAAGGCTGCGGGCGAAGTTCTTGGGTACTGGTTTGAACACCAGAAGATCAAGCTCGCGGAGAAGACGTGGTACACGCCGGACTTCCTGGTGCAGTTGAAGGACGGCACGATGGAATTCCACGAGGTCAAAGGGTTCTGGGAGGACGACGCTCGCGTGAAGTTCAAGGTAGCGGCGTCGATGTTCCCGTATGTGTTTCGGGCATTCCGGCCACGTGCGAAGAAGCACGGCGGCGGCTGGGAAGAAGAAGTGATAGGTGACTAGCCGCACGGCGGCAGGAGGTTCTATGCAGGCGTGGATTGTGAAGCACAAGAGGGAAGTCGGCAAGTTTCTTCACGCAATGGACAGCGGTGGGACGCACGCGTTCTTGTTCCCGTTTGTCTACCCACATCAGGAAGCCGCTGCGGCGACAGTGAACGAGGCGAAACGGCCCGACGACTGGCGGGTCGTCGAAGTCGAGATCACCGAGAAGTAAGCGGTCGCAAGGATGCGAAGATGGCTAAGGACAAACGACCAGCATTGCAGTTTTACGTCGGGGACTGGATGAAAGACCCCGACCTGCGCGCTTGCTCCTACGCGGCTCGCGGCCTCTGGATAGACATGCTCTGCCTCATGTACGAGTCGTCCCGCCGGGGTTATCTTCTGGTGAAGGACAAGCCCGCTTCCCTTCCGCACATCGCTCGAATGAGCGGTGGCGGGACGGACGAGGCTTCTCCTCTCCTGAAGGAACTTGAAGACGCCGGGGTGTTCTCGCGCAATGCAGACGGTGCGATCTACTGCCGGAGGATGGTCCGCGACGCCAAGAGATCCGAGACCTACCGCCAGAACGGATCAAAGGGCGGCAATCCGGCTTTGGTTGGAGATTTGGATAACCAAAAGTCCAACCCCCCGGATAAGCCAAAGGTTATCCCGTTCGTAGAAGATGAAGATGCAGTACCTTCTTTGTCTTCTGGTTCTAAGAAGCGGGAAGCGTTTGAAGTCTTCTTTGACGAGTACCCGCCTGACAAGCGATCGACGGCAACGCTCGCTCGGGTGGTCTGGTACCGAGAGAACTTGGACGACTGCGCCGATTTGGTCCTAAAGGCTCTACGAACCGCCAAGAGCAATCCGCAGTTCGTGACCACCTACGCCCCCAGAATCGACAAGTGGCTTGACGGGAAGCCTTGGAGGTCGTCTGGAGAGGTTGTGGCGCAAGACCCGAAAGACAGACGCCCCGGCGAATCCGACGCCGAGTATTCCCTTCGCATTCTCAAGATGGAGGCAGCCCATGCCGTTTGAACGCGCCGAAACCTTGATGAGCCTCTTCCCCCGGTGGAAGACCACGCCTGAGTTGTTGAAGTTCACCGAGGAACTTCTTGGTGCCCACCCGCTCGCCGAGGTCCAAGCCGCCGCCCGCGCCCACCGGCTGACGAGGGGCAAGGCGGACGACCCAGACCTCCGCGATGTCGAGGCGTGGCTTCGCAACCGCAAGTGCGACGCGATCCGGGAGCGGCAGCAGCAAGCCGCCGCGCCCAAGCCGGATGTCTGGACCCAAGACGACCGCGAGTGGTGCGCGATGATGGAATCGTGGCGGGCCGACTACCGGGAGGCCAAGCCCACGAACGCCCTCAAGTGGGTGTCCGACGCCTTTGGTGCCGCCGCCCGCGACCTTGCGAAGTTCGGGATCACGCACCCGGACCAGACGCGCCGGTTCCTCCGCAAGATCGCTCGGGATTGCGGCGGGAACGTGGGCGGGTCGGACGCCGAGGCGGTAAGGGGGGCAGCATGAGAACTTTCGCCGCCAGTGAAGCGCGCCGCGCAAGTGGCCTGCACGCCAACCTTGCCGCCAAGCACATCGAGGCGGACCCGGTGCCCGCCCCGCCCGAGTTCGACCGCATCGTCCGCGCCGTGTGCGGGTACCTCGGTCTTCAGCAATGGCTTGTCTACGACACCGGCAGGCACGCCCGCACGGTCGCGGCCCGGCAGTTGATCGTGGTGCTGGCCCGGAAGCTGACGCTGATGTCGTACCCCGAGATTGCGATAGCGATGCGGCGGCGCAGTCACTCGGCGTTCTGGGGCATGGAGCGGGGTTGGAACTGGCGGGTGGAAAACAACGTCAAGGTCAACACCAGCCGGGGCGACATCGAGCCTCTGGTGGTGTTGGAGCGGATCACGGAAATACTCAAAGAAAGGACGGCAGCATCATGAGCAAGACGATTGACGTGCGGGAGGGGGATGAGTTTGGTGCGGACGTGTACCTGTGCCAAACACGCGGGGACAGGTTCAGGAACTTCTACGAAAACTCGGTAAGCGGCTGGTGCAAAGGAGGAAGCGTTGCGCAGAACCCGCAACTGCGTCCGGTGTCGAAGGACGATGCCATGCTGATGCTGACGATGGCTGGCTACTCGATCACCCGCGACGACGGGAAGGTGGAGGGCGGGGACGAGGCCAAGCCCGCCGACGTGCCGGAGGTGGATGCGGTGTGGGTGGAGGACACGATGGTGGACGGCAGCAAGAGCCTCACGGCGTACTCGGGGCGAGAGTCGGCGGAATCGTGCGCCGATCTGGACATAGAGCGGGGTCGCGCCCGCATCGTCCGCATCCGCCCCGACACCGAAACGATCAAGGCCGTCGTGCGCGAGATGCTGGAGAACTACAGCGCGACGGACCACAACGCACGAGCGATAGCCGACGACGCGAAAGTTCGGGCTGCCGACGCGATTCAGCTAGCGAACGACGCACGCGATCGAGGGCGGAAGGCGAACGAGCGGCTGGACGCCCTCGAATCCCGCCTCGCCTCCGTCGAAAAGCCCAAGGCGACGGGGGTGGTGAAGGTGCCGAAGTTTGTGTACGACACATTCGAGCCGCACAACGAGTTCGACAGGGGCCTTCGACACGCGAACGCGATGTGGAAGGAAGCCCTCACCGCCGCAGGCGTCAAGTGGGAGGAATCCAATGGGAACTAACTACTACGCTCGCGTCAACTGCTGTGTCGCGTGTGGCCGATACGAGGAACTTCACATCGGCAAAGCGTCCGCTGGGTGGAAGTTCTCGTTCCGTGGTTACCGCGACCACCAACCGCCGATCACGAGCGAATCCGATTGGAGGAAGTTCCTTGTCGGCGTTCCAATCTTCGACGAGTACCGCAAGCCCGTGACCTATGACGACTTCTGGGCCAACGCCAAGAGCCCGAAGCGAGCCGACATGCGCGACCACATCAACTACTGCCTGTCAAGCCCGACTGACAGAGAGTGGATGCGGCGGCGGTTAGACGCGGGCACCGAATGGCACGACGATCAGGGCAACTCATTCAGCGGTACGGAGTTTTCATAAGGAGCCGCAAGTGAACGTGAACACCATGACAACCGACGCCATCCGCGACGAACTCGCACGGAGGGAGGGGTGGACCCCAACCGAACACGGCTGGATGAACGACGAAGAAACCGTGAACGACCACCCCATCCCCGCCACGCTCGACGAGGCGGCGAAGTTGCCCGCACCGTGGAAGCTCAGCAACCTCATCCTGTGGGCTGACAACCGGATCGTTGCAGAAGCGATTTGGCCTCAGTGCGAGAACCGGCCAATCGAAGCGATTGGGGACACCGAACTCGAAGCCCGCTTCCGCCTTCGCCTCGCCTGCACCCTCGCCGCCGTGGGGCACAAGGAGGACGCCCTCCGCACCCTCACCGAAAGCGAGCCCAAGCCATGCCCGTAATTCGCTCAAGCGGCGACCACGCTTACGCCGCCATCGAACGTCTCCGCGTCAGGGTTGAAGCCCTCGAACGCAAGGTGGCCAAGCTCGAAAAGAAGGCCAAGAAGAAGGGGGGACGCAATGGATGACCGAGACATCGTGCCCATGCTCAGGAAATACAGCAACTCGTTCGACCTGATAGCCGCCGACTACATCGAGCGACTTGAGGCCGACGTGTGGAAGATCAAGCCCGGCGATCCGTCCACCGGGTTTCCAGACGGCATCAAATGGAAAGAGGTATGCGACATGGCCGACGGGGTTCTTGCGAGCATCAAGGACAAGCTGACTGAATGCGGCATCGACATGAGCGCAACGCCGCCCATGTTCTACCCCGAGGCGATTCACAACCTGCGTGCTGGGCTGCTTAGGCAGATACGCGACCTTGAGGCGGTGGTGAGGGCGGGGGATGCGCTACGTCTTGGTGCGATCAACTGCACCGGAGGCGAACATTTGTGGACGGGCGAGCAGGTCCACAATTACAAGGCCGCCCGCTCCCGCGTCAACATCCCGCCGTTGACGGAGCAGAACAAGGAGGCGAGCGATGGCAGGGCGTGAATCGAACAGCATTCCAGAGTTTACCGCACTGTTCTCCGACGGCAGGCGCGTCAACGTCGCCGATATGCTCGCGGCGCAGGAGAACGCGAACACCCTCCGCAGGGTGAGGGAGTGGGCACAATTGACTGTGGGACTTGAACGTGGCGACCGGATGCCACTGGCTAGCGACGACGTTCACGAAGCCCTCGAAAGGAACAATCCATGACCTTCACCAAAGCCGACCACGACAAGGCGGTGGAGTTGTACCAGCGGTTCAAGGATGCGGCGTGGTGGCCGGGGTTCACGCACTGGAACCAGAAGGATCAGGCGTGGCAGCAGAACATTGACGGTCGCCAGTGGTGGGACGGCAACCTCCTCGGAATAGACCACGCCCTCTCCGCGATCGCGTGGGCGATGGTGCAACACCTTTACGCCACCGGAGGCTGCGAAATCGCACCCACAGACCCGTTCGGTAATGGTCCAGTCTGCTATGCATACGACAACAACGCACAAGGAACGCCGCACTACGGGCCAACACCATTCCAAGCCCTCGCGGCGGCGGTGGAGGGGATGGACAAAGGAGGCTGAATGAGCGGATTGCTGTACGGAACGGACTTCGACCGGCAAATACTGATTGAGAAGAAGGCGCAGGAGGCAGGACGACTCCGCTACTTCCGCGACCGCGACAAGGCCCACGAGAAGAGCCGTTTCGCGTCCACCGCGCCGGGCCGTCGCTGGCTCGCACATTGGGCGGTTGCGATGACGCTCGCCATTCGCCAGAAGCGGCGTTCGCTTGTGGGCGAGAATAAGAAGACGCCCACCGAGTACGTCGGCATCTACTCGCTGGTGTCGCCCAATAAGGCGGCGGCAATCACGCTGACGCAGATGCTCAACTGCCTGCTCCGTGAACCCGAGGGCGTGACGCAGCAGAAGCTCTACATCGCGGTTGGACGTGCGATTCTCGCTCAGGGCCAACTCGACCGCTGGCAGAAGGAGAAGAAGAAAGACCTTCTGAAAGCCATGTTCAAGAAGCGGCGCAAGAACGCGATCGCCGCGATGGACGTAAATCGGTACTCCAAGATTCTGGACCCAGAGGCGATCTACGACCATGTTCTGTGCGTCAAGGTCGGGGCGGCATTCGTGTGGGATGCCGTCGGTGCCTGCTCCTGCAACGACGAATCCCAGCCGTTCGCGCTGGCCTTCCACCGCAAGAGCGTCGGGCACGGGAAGAAGATGCGTTCGGTGTTCTTCATAGACCCGAAGATTCGCGCGACGATCATGCACGACCATCAGGCGTTGGCGGCAGTCTCGCCGGTCTACCCGCCGATGGTGATTCCACCGTACAAGCACGCGGACAGCACGCACGGGAGCTACGTCACGATCCGAATGGGGATGCTCACGAAGTCCACGAAAGCACAGCGGCAGTTGATCCGCGACGGCATCGGCGAGTTGGGCGAGTTCATCGACGGCATGGAGGCGTTGGGCAACACCCCGCTCAAGGTCAACGGCTGGATGCTGGGCGTGATTGACCGGCTCATCGAGGAAGGCGGCGACGTGGCGGGGTTGCCAGCGTCCACGGCGTTCAACAACCCGCCCAAACCGCAGACCGAGGACGCCGACATTCTCCGCAAATGGCGCGGTGAATGCGTCGAGATTCACCGCAAGAACATCAAGAACGAGTCCGCGTTCTACGCGGCGTTCCAGTGTCGGCAGGTCGCCCGCGAGTTTGAGAACGAACCGCAGTTCTACGTTCCGCACCAGGGCGACTTCCGGGGCCGGATGTATGCTCGCCCCCACTACTTCAACCACTACGGTGGGGACATGGAGCGGTCGTTGTTCCAGTTCGCGGAGTCCCGCGACGGCGACGGGGTGATGCGGCAGGTGGCGATTCAGGCCGCGACGATGTACGGGCACGACAAGATTTCGTTCGACGACCGCGTGGAGTGGGTCAAGGCCAACATGCGAGACATCTTCATGTCGGCCCGCGACCCGTTCAACACGGGGTTCTGGCGGGAGGCTGAGAACCCGTTGCAGTTCCTCGCCGCGTGTAAGGCGTTGCAGTCGCGGGACCACGCTGTCTGTCTGCCGATCCAGCGCGACGCGACGGCGAGTGGGTTCCAGCACTTTGTTGCCATGACGCGGGACGCGACGGCCGCGCCGTTTGTGAACCTTGTCGAGAACGATTGCCCGAGCGCGTTGTACGCGGAGATTGCCAAGCGGGTTGCCCGGCAGTTGGAGGGCGGTTTCGACGGCACACCCGAGGCCGTTTCGCTGGCACTGGACACCGTGCGCAAGCATGGCAAAGAGGTGTGCAAGCAGCCGGTGATGACCACCCCCTACGGTGTGACGCTTTACGGGGCACGCGATCAGATCATGGGCAAGTTCAAGAAGCTCGGCATCGAGAGCGACCACGCGCGAGAGGCCGCGTCGATTCTGGCGAAGGCCGTGCTGCAATCCGTGCGAGAGGTTTTCCCGCTTGTGACCGCCGCGATGGATTGGGTGCGGGCATGCGCCCAGCAGATCGCCGAGGCCAATCGGCCCGTGATGTGGCGGACGCCGATAGGCTGGCGGTGCGTGCAGCCGTATTACGCAAAGGGGTCGATCAAGGTTGACACACCATTTGGTCGGTTTCTTCTTGAAATTGACAACGATCGAAGCGTCAACGTTCGCAAACAAGTGTCGGGATCGGCCCCCAACTTTGTGCATGGCGTGGATGCTGCCGCGATGATGAAGACGGCTATCACCTGCCGAAACAAGGGCATTGCGTTCCTTGCCGTGCATGATTCGTTCTGGTCGCACGCTCAGACTGCCGAGGAAGTTGGGTTGATCGCACGCCAGCAGTTCGCAGCGATCCACGAGACGCCCTTGCTCACGGACCTGTGGTTCCAGTGGCGCGACCAGCACCCCGACATTGAGTTGCCGCCGCCGCCGACGAATGGGCACTACGACCCCGCAAGCGTCATAAACGCCGCTTATGCAATGTGTTAGTCCGATAAACGGCTACCGTAATGAGTGACCGTTCAACACGCATGGGTGTTTTTCGCGTCCGGGGCTATCTGGCACCCGGCCAACGCAATCACCGGCGTTGTCACGCGAAGCCACTTGGTACACGTCGCCTATGGCGACCAAGACACCATCGTCGAACGCACGGTTGAGAAGGGCGAGCGGTTGATCCCGTTCAAGGCCGCGCTCCGTCAGCCATGTATACAGACCTGTCTGTCGGTTGAAGTTGAACGATCGTTCAAGCCCGAGTCGGTCAAGCTCGATCAGCGTCCGATAAGCGTGCTTCGGGGCTTGGCGTACCTCTGGTCGGGCGGGCGGATCGGGCAAAGCAACTGCGTCACCCGCTGCCGGGAGTACCTCGCCATGTGCGGGTACTCAACGCCCGATAACCTGTTATCGCCCATCCACTTATATGAGCATCTCCGTGCCCGTGGGGCAACAGAAGTCGTCATCGACGAATCCCATCCCGCTCAACTACGAGCAAGCCGTAGATTTAGTGAAGTGGTTACGGAACCACTACCGGGATGCCCTGTCGCCGCCATCGAGCCTTGACGCCTGCCGTGACTCGCACAAGCTGGCGAAGCACCTTGGCATTGCCACGGTGATCGAGGACATCGAGCAGATCGCCAACAAGGACCACAACCGCAAATGAGTGCCATCGGCAGCCTCGTGGACGGCGTGTTCGGCGTGGACCCGCCGAAGGCCAGCGTTCCCGATTACGCGGCGGCTCCGGCAGACCCCGCAAAGTCTCAGGCCAACACGCAGGCCGAGGCCGAGGCTGCCGCCCGCCGCGCCCGTCGCCGGAACATCGACTCGTTCCTCGTGCCCACCAGCAACACGCCCCCGACCGGAAGCGGCCTCTACATCCCATGAACATCCAAAAGCTGTTCGAGCAGGGCACCGCCGACGCGTCGGAGGCCCTGGAGCGGGCACGCTGGGCGGCGTCGATTTCCATGCCGTTTGTGATGCCCGAGCAGGGTTCGCAGCCAAACAACAAGCTCCGCACGCCGAACAACTCGCTTGCCGCTCGCGGGATCGCCAACTGCGTCGGCAAGCTCCGATCGGTTCTGTTCCCCGGCGACGGCTGGTTCGAGTTGGATGTCGAGCCTGAGAGCAAGTATGCCATCACGCCGGACGAATACACGGTGATGGTCAACGCCCTGTATGTCGAGGGCGTGAAGATTCAGGCCGCGATCGAGAGCAGCCACGTCAAGTCCAAGCGGAAGGTCGTTCCGGGCTTCTACGCGCAGACGGGCATCTCGCTCACGCAGTTGCTCATCACCGGCAGCACGCTTGAGGGCATCGGCCTTCGC
>ERZ724522.576-NODE-576-length-22876-cov-5.084834_pt1 | contig 22876 bp, 33 predicted proteins | sample MGYA00376055_ERZ724522 | MGnify/ENA primary metagenome ERZ724522 (study PRJEB28724, sample SAMN07190884) | wastewater metagenome | isolation source: effluent of sewage treatment plant in Hong Hong | place: Hong Kong | collected 2016-03-17 ...
GCATGCAGTGGCGAATCGCCGACCGGATCGACGCCGCGTGGTGGAGGGTATGCCAGTTCTTCGGGGCGCGGCCGTGAGCGGCATCGAATCCCACGGCTTCGAGGCAATGCTGCTGCGGTGGGCGGAGACGTCCAACGGCGGCGCGACGATCGTGCTGCAACTGTCCGACGCCGCGGACCTCGAGCACTTCAAGCGCATGACGCTGGCGAAGAAGGGGCAGGTCGGCCAGCGGCTCATGGTCGGCGTCGCGGAGATAGGCGACGACGAGCAGCCGGTCGCGCCGGCGGCGGGGAAGCCCAAGGGAGGCCCGCTGTCGATCCTAGCGGGGCAGTGGTGCGCCGATCCGCAGTTTCAGGAGTGGTTGAACACGACGTATCCGGAGGCGGCCAGCGTCGTGTTTCCCGAACCCGTCATGGTGGACGCCGAATCGACCGCTGTCGTGTTTCCCGAACCCGTCATGGTGGACGCCGAATCGACCGCTGCGGTCGTGCGCGAGCTGTGCGGCGTGCTCTCCCGCGCGGAGCTTGACCACGATCCGCACGCCCGCGCCCGCTTCGACCACCTGATCCGCATCCCCTACCGCGACTTCCTCGAGCGCGAGGGGCGGCAGCAGCACATCTAGGAGACAGCATGTACCGCACGACCAACACGAAATGGCTGCTCTCGGCGCTTGCGGCGGCAATCGGCTTCGCCGAGCCCGCGCCGCCCGCGCTCGATCGGCTTCCCGACATCTGGCCGATGCTCGGCGAACGCACGGTTGGAAAGCCGCTCTCGTACTTCGGAGGCGCCGCGACGCGCGAGCAGCAGAAGAAGCTCGCTCGCCGGCGTGCGCGGCAGCGCGTGGCCGATGCCTCGCGCAAGCGCAACCGGCCGCAGAAGAAGAGCCGCCGGCCGCACGGCACGACCGAGGGCGAGCGCATCGCGGCCAGGAAGGCGCGGCGGCTCGCGAAGATGGACCCCGGCCCGATCGCCGACCTCATCGGCCCCGGCGGCTACGTGCCCGGCATGACGGTCCACGTCGACATGGCGCGCGAGCGTGACTTCACGGTGTACGTCGACCGATGAGAGGCTGGATCGGAGTGGACCTCGACGGGACGCTGGCGAATTACGAGGGATGGCGCGGTGCGGAGTACATCGGCGACCCGATCGCGGCAATGGTGGAGCGTGTGAAGGCGTGGCGAGCCGATGGCAAAGAAGTGCGCATCTTCACCGCCCGCGTGCACCCGCTTGCCTACATCGCCCCAAATGGGGACTACATAGCAATCTCGGATGCAGGCCACGCGGAAATCGGGTACGCATGCCGTGTGGTCAATCGCATCCACGAGTGGATGACGATCCATCTAGGCGAAGTGCTTCCCGTCACATGCTGCAAGGACTACGGCATGGTCGAGATGTGGGACGACCGCGCGGTGCGCGTGAAGGCCAACACCGGCGAGCCGTGCTGCGGCCAGGCGGGGAGCGCGCCGTGACGCGCCGCAAGCGTTCGCACATGACCATCGACGACTGCAACGAAGCCTTCGCGGCGTTCGCGCAGCGCGTGCAGCGGTGCGGGTATATATGGACAGAGAACGCCTTTGGAGCTGCCGGGTCAGCACAGTGATTCGCTTTCGTGGTCCACGTTGATGACCGGAACCACCGCTGAAATCCGCGCCTACTGGTCCCGGCTTGCGCCGCTCGGCTGCATCGCGTGCAGCCAGGACGCCGAGATCGCGCACTGCCACGGCGGCAGCATGCAGGACTTGGGTTACACCAAGACCAAAGGCAAGAAGCAGCCGTGGATGGACTGGCTGGTGCTGCCGATCTGCCCCACGCATCACCGATGGGCGCCGTTCAGCTTGGACAAGAGCGTGACCGCGTTCGAGAGCCGCTTCGGCCGACAGGTTGACTGGCTTGACGTCATGGTCATCCGCCTGGGTGTGGACGTCTGGAAGAAGATGCGCGCCGCGCACCCGAACGCGTGGCTGCCAAGCGACCAGCAGATCGACTACCGGAGGGCGCCGTGAAGGTCACGCCGTTCGTGCGCCGAGACATCGCACACATGCTTCTCGGCGCGCGGCTCGGCCGGGGCATCGGCCGAAAGGTGTACGTGTGCAGGCTCGACCCGCGGTTCGTGGTGAAGGTCGAGGACAGAGGCGAAGCCTTCCAGAACATCGTCGAGTGGGAGACGTGGCAGGCGGTGCGCGAGGACCGCGAGGCGCGATGGTTCGCGCCCTGCGTATCCATCTCGCCGGCCGGCAGCGTGCTCATCCAGCGACGCACAGAGCCGGCAAGCCACAGCGAGTACCCGAAGCGCATGCCCGTGTTCCTTGGCGATTACAAGCGCGAGAACTTCGGGATGCTCGACGGCAAGCTCGTGTGCCACGACTACGGCCTGCTCACCAATCTCACGAACGGCGTCTACAACAAGACCACCCGCGCCGCCGACTGGCGCTAACCCACGACAGGACACCATGACCGCAGCCGCGACCGTCATCACCGATCGTCACCCATGGGGCCAGGATGCTCACACTGCCCTGCGATGGGCGTTCAACCTCATCGAGCGCGAGCCGTTCCCGGCGAACCTCATGGCCAAGATGCGCACGAAGAGCAGCGGCCGAGGCTCTGGCCTGTCGCCGCTTGAGCTGCGCGCCGAAGCCGCGCGGATCCGCGCCATGGCGCAGGAGCAGATGGCGAGCTCGCATCCGCTCGAGGCGAGCTACGTCACCGCCTACTACCTGCCGCGCCCGAAGGTCGAGCGCAAGGCCGGCGGCGGCTTCCAGTACCACGACCAATGGATCGGGCGGCGGCGCCCGGCGATCCGCGACCTCGCAGGATGGCTCATGCGCACCGCCACCGTTGGGCAGAAGCGCCTGCGCGGCTACGAGGAAGTGGTCGCGCAGCACGTGTACGGCTTCCGCCACATCCACAAGGCGCGCGAACTTCTCGGGGTCAGCCTTGAAAGCGCGCGTGAGTTCCATGGCCTCGCCGACAAGGAATTGAAGGACCTGCGTGGCCGCGCGCTGACCATCATGCAGGGCAACCTTGAATCGGCAGGCATGTTGTAGCGCGTGTGGGCGTGCATGACGGCGCAGACTTGTGGCGCGGGAGTTCGCGGGCTACCCTACTTTTCGCTACGCTCCCAAATCCTCCTCCTGCCCGCACCCATGCGGGCATTTTTTCGCCATGGCCAGGGACGTCATCACCGCGCCGACTCAACTCTTCGTGGAGCTCATCGCGAAGGGGAAAACGCAGTACGAGGCATACCGCGAAGCGTACCCGCAGACCAAGGCGTCGCGCGCGACGATCGACCGCGAGGCCGCGAGCATCCTGCGCCGGCCCAAGGTCAAGCAACTGCTGGCCGAGCTGAAGGAGAAGGTCACCGAGAAGATGGCCGAGCGCATCGCCATCGACCGCCAAGTGATCGTGGACGAGCTGTGGGACAACGCGCAGAAGGCGAAAGCCGCGGTGCAGGTCCTCGACCGGAAGGGAAACCCGACCGGCGAGTACATCGCGAACTTCGCCGCGTCGAATGCTGCCCTCGTGGCCATCGGCAAGGAACTCGGCATGTTCCGCGAAGCGCCGCAGCCGGACGACCCGCTCAAGGACCTGTCGTACGAACAGGTCAAGGCGCTGCGTGATGCCCTCGACGCCTACGATGCCGCGGAGGCTGCCGCCGCTGCCGAATCCAGTCGGAAACCTGTCGGACGCCGAAAGGGCACGACTACGCACTAGGCTGGACTTTCGGCTGCGCCAGGACCGCCTGCGCGCGTACAAGCCGTATCCGAAGCAGCAGGCGTTCCACGACGCAAGCCGGTGGGCGCGCGAGCGCCTCCTGATGGCGTCGAACCAGTCGGGCAAGACCTGGGCTGGCGGTTTCGAGCACGCGATGCACCTGACGGGACGCTACCCGATCTGGTGGAAAGGCCGCGTGTTCGACCATGCGCCGCTCGGGTGGGTCGCCTCCGAGACGTCGGAAATCACGCGTGACGGCGTGCAGCGCGTGCTGATGGGCCGGTTGCAGAACGGCGAGCAGGAGATCGGCACCGGCGCCATCCCCGCAGACGCGATCGTCGAGTGGAAGCGCAAGCAGCACGGCGCGGCCGACTCGATCGAGTACGCAGTCGTGCGTTGGGGCGGCGGCGGCGACGTGCAGGCCGGGCACTCGTACGTCGGCTTCAAGAGCTACGACCAGGGCCGCCGGCGGTTCCAAGCCGATACGCTGGACTTCATCTGGTTCGACGAAGAGCCGGACGACGACATCTACTTCGAGGGTGTGACGCGGACGAACACCAGCCTGGGGCTGGTGACGCTGACGTTCACGCCGCTCAAGGGCATGTCCACCGTCGTCATGCGCTTCCTCGAGGAAAAGGCGGACGACCGCAGCGTCACGCACATGACGCTGGACGACGCCGGGCACTACACGTCGGAGCAGCGCGCGAAGATCGTCGCGAGCTATCCGGCGCACGAGCGGGAAGCGCGCGCCAAGGGCCTTCCGGCGATGGGGAGTGGTCGCGTGTTCCCGGTCTCCGAGGAAACGATCAAGTGCAAGCGGTTCAAGACGCCGCCGCACTTCGTCACGATTTGCGGTCTCGACTTCGGGTGGGATCACCCCACTGCCGCGGTCGAGCTTCAATGGGACCGCGACCAGAACATCTTCTACGTCACCCGCGCGCATGCGCAGCGCGAGGCGACGCCGATCGTGTTCGCCGGCGGCATCCGGCATTGGGGCCTCTGGCAGCCGTGGGCATGGCCGGCAGACGGTTTGCAGACGGAGAAACGGTCGGGCGAGCAGCTCGCGCCGGCGTACGCCGAGCAGGGATTCAAGATGCTCGCCGAGCCGGCGACGTTCGAGGAGAGCACTGGCGGCAGCAAGGTCAGCGTCGAGGCCGGCGTGCTCGAGATGCTCGACCTCATGCAGACCGGGCACTTCTTCGTGTTCGAGGACCTCGCCGAGTGGTTCGCCGAGTTCCGCATGTACCACCGCAAGGACGGGCAGATCGTGAAGCTCCGCGACGACCTGCTGTGCGCAACGCGCTACGCCTACATGATGCGGCGCTTCGCGATCCACGAGCCGCGGGCGCTGCGCAAGGCCGGGCGGCGCGAGACGAATTGGAGAACGGTATGACCGACGAGACGTTCAACTGCCCCATCAAGTTCAGCCAGCAGGGCGCGCTGTCCAACTTCGTTGGCACGCTTGACGCCAAGGGCGTGCCGGTGCCGCAGGACGTGCGAAATCTTGCCGGCCGCATCAACAAGTACGCCGCCGAGGCGCAGCCCTCCGGTGGCGGCGCGATCGTCGACGGCAATGGTCCGCTCGGCCGCTTCGACGCGGCGCCGTCGGACTGGGCCGCATGGCGCTTCATCACCGACGCCGAGCGCACCGCGCTCAAGCAGCGCTACCCCGGCCAGGACGTCACGATCGACAACTTCGTCCAGTTCTACGCCGGCGGGTCGGCGGGCGGCATGGGCGTGAACGGCCGCATCGAGGCAGACGGCTCGTACGCGTTCTGGAAGCTCACGCCAAGCGGCGAAGTGCTCACGCCGGACGTGGGAGGCGCGGCGGACGCGTACGTGAAGCAGCTGTGCATCGACCAGGGCCGGACATACATCGGGCATTTGCGGTAACGATCAAAGGTGCGTTAGCTCAGGGGTAGAGCAGCGGCTTGTCGAGCCGCGGGTCCAGGGTTCAAATCCCTCACGCGCCTCCAATCGACGGTGGTGTTAGCTCAGTGGCAGAGCATGCGGCTGTGAACCGCGTGACCAGGGTTCGATTCCCGGCACCACCCCAATTCGCGCGGCAAGACTGAAAGGCCAACGCGCATCACGCCCGAGAGGGCACCTTTCAGGAGCGACACATGAACGAGCCGATGGACGCCAACACGCCGTTATCCGCCGTGGTGGCAAAGATGATCTGCAACACGGTGGAGACGCGGCACTGGTCGGAGCATCAGAAGCCGCAGCACAAGATCGAGTTCGGCGCGGTCTGCGGGGACAACGGGGAGGACAAGACATTCTCCGACGCCACCCCGGGCGGCGCGATCTGGCTGAACATCAGTGACGGTCGCCCGGCGCTCAACTTCTTCAAGCCCGGCAAGCGTTACTACGTGACGTTCACCGAGGCGCCGTAATCGAATACCCGCGGGAAACCGCGGTGGGTCTGCCGGCGGAGTGCAACGCTCCGCACTAGGGCTCGGGGAGCGGGAGCGGGCAACTCCTGCGGGCGAGCCGCTACGGGGCGTAGGCCGGACCACTGCCCCATTCATCAACCACGAAAGGACGGCAATGAACGCAGCGAAGAAGGGCGGCGGCAAGAAGGGCGGCGGCAAAGGCAAGGGCAAGGGCTGCTGACCAAATCCTTCGCCACGATAGGCCCGCTTCGGCGGGCCTTTTCATTTCCGAGGCCCCATGGGTGTCCTGTTCGGCAAGAACGCACGGAAGATCCTCAACTACGGGGACATCGCCGTGTCCCTGCAATACGTAGGCGAGGAGGAGGCGTGCGTCCTATACCCGCTGCGTCGCACGCGCGACGTCGCGCGCGAGCACAAGCCTGGCGCCTACGTCATCCCGCTGTCGTCCACGTGGAAGTACGCGAACGAGGCGTATTGCGTGAAGCAGTCGATCGTGGCCGCTGAAGTCATGGGATTCGGCGGCATGGATCGAAGCGCCGCGAAGAAGATTCGCAAGATCTTCAATGACGCGATCATCGAGCTGCTGCAAATGAAGCCGCTGCCGATGGATATGCAGCGCGCGGCGCGCGTCGACGACATCAAGATCGATGGCCGCAAGGTTCGCATCGAGGTCTCCGCTTGAATCGCGTCGGCAACTTCCGCGTCGTGCCCCGCATGGAGCTCGACGCGATGGCCGCGCGCGCCCGCGAGGGCGAGTACGTTCCCGCCGGCCTGCGCCCGAAGGAGTCAGTTCGGTTCGAGCGCTTGCGCAAGCTCGAGGAGTGGCTCGACCACGAGCGCCTGCGGTCCGCCGAGGGCCGCTACCAGATGGCGCTCGACGAGGACTTCTACGACGGCTTGCAATGGTCGCAGGAGGACGCACAGACGCTTCGCGAACGCGGGCAGGCGCCGCTCGTCTACAACAAGATCCAGACCTCGGTGAAGTGGGTCACCGGCACCGAGAAGCGCACGCGCATCGACTTCCGCGTCTACCCGCGATCGAAGGACGATCGCGGCGACGCCGAGAACAAGACCAAGCTCCTGAAGTACCTGGGCGACGTCAACAAGGCGGCCTTCGCCCGCTCGCGTGCGTTCGCGGACGCCGCCAAGGTCGGCATCGGCTGGCTCGAGTGCGGCATTCGCGGCGACCCCACGCAGGAGCTGCTCTACACCCGCTACGAAAACTGGCGGAACATGCTGTACGACTCGCACTCGACGGAGATGGACCTCCGCGACGGGCGCTACGTATTCCGCCAGCGCTGGACCGACGTCGACATCGCCAAGGCGATGTTTCCGAAGTTCGCCGACCGCATCGCCTCGCAGGCGACGTCCAGCCAGATCGCCGACGTCGAGGATGCCGAAGAGTGGTATCTCGGCGAGCGCCTCGCGCAGTTCGACCAGCAGGGATCGTTCATCCCGGCGCGCACCTTCGTCGACACCGCCGACTACACGATCAACCGGCGCGAGCGCGTACGGCTCTACGAGGGCTGGTATCGCTTCCCGCACGCCGGCCAGTATTTCATCGGCGGGCCGATGCACGGCCTGCTGTACGACCCGAGCGACGACATCCACAACTGGATCGTCCGCCGTGACGATGCCGTGAGCGTGATCGAGCGCGTGGCGCTGCGCATGCGCGCAGCCGTGTTCATCCGCGGCACGCTGCTGGACGACATTCTCTCGCCGTACCGCTTCAATGACTTCCCGTTCACCCCGATTTGGGGGAACCGCCGCGGGCGCGACGGCCAGCCGTACGGCATGGTCCGCCAGATGCGCGACCCGCAGGAGAGCCTCAACAAGCGCATGTCGAAGGCGCTGTTCGTGATGAGCACGCGCCGCGTGGTCATGGACAAGGGCGCGGTGGACGACATCGACGACCTGCGCGACGAGGCCGCGCGGCCGGACGGGATCATCGAGAAGAACAAGGGCTTCGAGCTCGACCTGCACACCGACACGGACATTGCCGAGGAGCACCTGAAGTACGCGCAGATCGACATGATGATGATCGAGCACGTCGGCGGCGTCACGGACGAGAACCTCGGCCGCAAGACGAACGCCACGTCCGGCATCGCGATCGAGAAGCGGCAGGACCAGGGCACCACGGTCACGACCGACTACTTCGACAACCTCCGCTTCAGCACGCAGAGCCACGGCCAGAAGGAGCTGTCGCTGACGGAGCAGTTCTACACGTTCGAGAAAACGCTCCGCATCCTCGGCGACCGCCAGGGCTACGACTTCACCACCATCAACCGCCCGGGGAAGGACCCGCAGACGGGCGAAGAGACGGTGCTCGACGACATCACGCGGTCGCAGGCCGACTTCATCGTCGGCGCGCAGGACTTCCGCGAGACGCTGCGCATTGCGGCGTACGAGCAGCTCATGGACATGATCGGCAAGATCGCCGCGCAGGGTCCGGAGGGGCTCAACATGGCCCTGCGCATGCTCGACGACGTGCTCGAGTTCGCTGACATCCCAGGCATCGAGCTTCTCATCAAGACGATCCGCGAGGCCACTGGCAAGCGTCCGGCGGACGAGCCGATGACGCCGGAAGAGCAGCAAGCGGCCGAGCAGCAGAAGGCGCAGGAGGCGGCCAAGCAGCAGGCAGCCGAGCAGATCAGCATGCAGGCCGCCGTCGCCGAGGTTCAGGAGCGCCTCGCCAAGATTCGCAAGCTCCAAGCCGAGACCGCGAAGATCGAATCCGAGGTCGCCGCCGGACAGACCGGCGTGGATCCGGCCACGGTCGCCAAGCTGCGCGAGGACACGGCCAAGCTCGTCGACCAGTTGCGCGAGCGCGTGCGCAAGGCCGAGTTCGCCGCTGCGGTCGCCAAGCTGTCGAGCGCCGACAAGCGCGCGATCGCCGAGTTGGGCGCCGCGGAGTCAATCGAGGTCGCCACCATCGCCGCTGCGGCCAAGATCGGCGCGATCGACGCCAAGGCGGCTCACGACTCTGCCGCCGCTGCCGACGAGTTCGCGCGCGAGCAGTTCGCTGCGCGCTCCGAGCAGGCGCACGAGGTCGGCATGGCGAACATGGAGATGGGCCATGCCGCCGGGATGGCTGCGGCAGAGCGCGAGCACTCCTCAGCCGAGGCGCAGCGCGAGCGCGAGCATGCCAGCGCGGAAGCGGCCGAGACGCGCTCCCATCAAGCCAGCGAGGCGCAGCGGTCCCGCGGCCACGAGACGCGCGGTGCGCGCGAGCAGCGCAGCCACGAAACGAAGCAGCAGACCCGGCAACTCTCCGTGCAGACGCAGACGGCGAAGCTCAATGCCGGAACCAAGAAGGCGACCGCCAAGGTCGCCAAACCTGCGGGCAAGCCCGCGCCCAAGCAGAAGAGGTAACGCATGGCAGGTAACGCATCGCCCTGGCCGTGGGCCGGGCAGGAGCCGCGCGATCCGAACGTCGGTCTCATGCGCGGCGTGGCAGTCACACCGGGCGACGCTGCGGCGAACAACCTGCCGTTCATGGCGCGCAACCTCGTCGCGACCGGTGCCGGCACTGCCGCTCTGGTGCTCGCCGATGGCACGACGGTCGTCACGGTCACGCTCGCCGTCAACACGCCGCTGCCGGTCAACGTCTGCTTCATCCGGGTGAACAACACCGGGACGTCGGCGACCGGCATCACGGCGCTTCAGTAACCCTACCCGAGGAATCGCATGCCCAAGTTCACGAAGGAAGAGCTCGAAATGCTGTCGCCCGAGGAGCGCGCGGGCGTGCAGGACACGTCGGAAGAAGCGCGCGCAGGCGGCGAGCCGGAGACGGCTGCCGAAGTCGAGGCGCCGCGCGCGAAGGTGACGAAGCCCACCGCCGAAACGCAGGACGACGGCGCCGAGACCGACGACGAGGGTGACGAGGGCGACGGCGAGGACGAGGCCGAGAAGGCGCCCGCCGCCAAGACGCCAGCCAAGACCAAGCCGGCCGCGGACGCCGACGACGGCGATGAGGAGAGCGACGAGGACGACGACGGCGAGGCGCCGGTCATCGCCACGCTGCGCCTGCCGGAAGCGGCCGCGCGCGACTTCAAGAAGGAGCGCGCCGACCTCAAGAAGGCGTACGACGAGGGAGAGGTCTCGCAGGACGACTACGACGCCAAGCGCGACGACATCACGCGCGCCGAAGCCAAGGCCGACTTCAGCAACGACATCAACAACGCGTCCGCGGCGGCCACCTGGGCTGCGGAGCAGAAGATTTTCTTCAAGAACTTCCCGCAGTTCAACGACGAATCCAAGCCCGGCCTGCGCGCCGCGCTCGACGCGCAGATCGAGCGCATCGACGCCGAGACGAAGGGCTCGATGTCCGGCTACGAGCTGCTGAACAAGGCCCGCAAGGCGGTGAACACCGAGCTCGGCTTCGTCCCGGCGCGAGCGGACGACGGCGACGGCGAGCAGGCGCCGGCCGCGAAGCCGAGCGCGAAGCGCCCGGTGCCGACCCGCGAGGCGGCCACGAAGCGAGCCATCGAGGGTGCGCCCAAGACGCTGGCCGAGATCCCGAACGCCGAGGATGGCGACACCGGCGAGGGCAAGTACGCGAGCCTGGACGCGCTCGCGAACAAGGGCGGCATGGCCTTCGAGCAGGCGCTCGCGCGCCTGTCGCCGTCCGAGCGCGAGGAATACCTCTCGCAGCAGTAACGCCACCGAGACATGCCGAGCCTTCATCTCGACGTGCAGATCGGCGATCGCATCGAGGTCGATGACGGTCGCGTGGTCATCCACGTCGGGCAGAAGAGCGGCCAACGGACGCGCCTCACGATCGAGGCGCCGCCCGAAATCAAGATTCGACGCGTGGAGGGCACGCCGCATACCGACAAGGTGCGGCGACTTTCGACCGTCGGATAGGCGCCCCGCAAGGGGCATCCAGCGCGCAGGAGTGCGCTTCTTTCACAGGAGAGCACTCACATGGCACGCACCATCATCGGCCTGAACGACGCGAAGGCCGTGAAGCGGTGGAGTGGCCTGCTGGCGGTGGATACCGCCCGCAAGTCGTACTTCACCAAGAAGTTCATGGGGGTCGGCGAGGACGCCTCGATGCCGATCCAGATGCTCCCGGCGCTCGAGAACGACGCCGGCGAGCAGATCACGTACGACCTGTCGATCCAACTGCGCATGCAGCCGGTGGAAGGCGACAACGTCCTCGAGGGACAGGAAGAAGCGCTCCTGTTCTACACGGACAACGTCTACATCGACCAGATGCGCGGCGGCGTGAACGTCGGCGGTCGGATGACGCGCAAGCGCACGCTCTACAACCTGCGCCTCATCGCGAAGCGCCGGCAGTCGGAGTGGTGGGCCCGCGTCTTCGACGAGCTCTTCTTCATGTACCTCAGCGGGTCGCGCGGCATCAACGCGGACTACATCTTCCCGCTGTCGTACACGGGCTTCGCGAACAACTCCATCGCGGCGCCGGACTACCCCGACCACCAGCTCTTCTCGGCCACGTCCGGCGGCACCGTCCCCGGCGCCAAGAACGCGGTGGACAACACCTGCATCATGCGTCTGGGCACCATCGACCGCCTCGTCACCAAGGCGACGATGATGGGCGGCGGCGTCCAGGGCACGCCGCAGATCCAGCCGATCATGGTGGACGGCGAGGAGCGCTACGTCCTCGTCATGTCGCCGTTCGACGAGTACCAGCTCCGCACGAACACCAACTCGGGCCAGTGGCTCGACGTGCAGAAGGCGCTCGCGACCGCGATCGGCAACAGCTCGCCCATCTTCAAGGGCGGGATGGGCGTCCACAACGACGTCGTGCTGCACAAGCACAAGTCGGTCATCCGCTTCTCGGACTACGGCGCCGGCGCGAACCTGCCGGCCTCGCGCTCGCTGTTCCTGGGCGAGCAGGCGGCCGTGTGCGCGTTCGGTTCCCCCGGAACCGGCCTGCGCTACGACTGGTACGAGGAAACCCGCGACAACGGCAACCAGGTGGTCATCTCGACGAACGTGATCTTCGGCATCAAGAAGTGCACGTTCAACTCGAAGGACTACGGCGCGATCGCGGTCGATTCGTACGCGCCCGATCCGGGCTAGGCCACTTCCGAACGACTGCTCCGCGGGGCCGTTCGCGGTCCCGCATTCCCCCTTTTCTGAAGGAGAACGACCATGGCGTACTACGCCACGCAGCTCATCACCGGCACGACGGCGGCGGCCGCGCTGTCGGGCAGCCAGCCCATCCGCCGTCCGCCGGACATCGCGCGCGGGCAGGGCGACCTGCAAGCGATTCAGGGGTCGATCGTGTTCGCGTCGGGCGTCAACATTGCCATCAACGACGTGATCGAACTCGCGGTCCTGCCGGCGGATCACATCCTCGTCGACTGGATTCTCGTCAACGACGACTTCGACTCTGCGACGACCGTGACGGTCAAGGCAGGCATCATGACAGGCGCCCCCGGTGACGCCAGCCGCGCGCTGGCCACCGTCGGCGTCGAACTGCTCGCCTCCGGCGCCACGACCTTGCAAGCGCCCGCGGTGACGCGCGGTTCGGTGGTCGCGTCGATCGGCGCCTACCGGCTCGCTCCGGCGACGACGGACCGCTCCATCGGTCTCGGCATCGTTGCGGCGCCCACCAACCCGGCGACGGTGCGCCAGCTCGACTTCATCATGTTCTACCGCTGGGCCTCGTACGGCCTGTAACCGGGCCTGTCTGTCTGATTGGGCCGCCTTCGGGCGGCCCATTTTTTCAACGCAGGAGACTTCATGGCAAAACTGGTCACCCTCCGCTGCCTCACCCCGTTCCCGCAGGGCACCCATCAGACGGTGAACGGTCGCCACTACCACTTCGCGTTCAACGAGAAGGGCCACGCGGTCGCCCAGGTGCTCGAACAGGACGCGTCGACCATCCTCTCCATTGGCGCCGGCTATCAGGTGTACGACGAGCAGCTTGCGGACGACGACGACACGATTTTCGAGGAGTCCACGGCCACCACGACCGACGCCAAGACCGGCGCGCTCGAGGAGCACTCCAACGTCTACCTCAAGCCCACCGAGACCACCTTCCGGCCGAGCGCCAAGGGCAAGAAGGCGGACGCGGTGAAGGCGAAGGTCGCAGCAGCGCAAGCGGCCAAAGCCGAGGGCGGGAAGCGCAAGAGCAAGGCAGCCTGACGAGCTGACCCATGGCCTTCACGTACGCGGACGTCATCACCGGGGCGCGGGTCGAGGTCAACGACTCCGCATCGCCGTACCGGGTGCAGGACGACAAGCTGCTGGCGTTCGTGAAGAAGGCCGTGCAGGAGGCCGTGATTCTGCGGCCCGACCTGTTCGCCACGCGCGGCACGACGACGCTCATCGCTGGGGTCGAGCAGAACCTGCAAGCGACGCGCGCCATCTACCTCGTCGCTATCCTCGGCATCCAGAACGGCGCGTACGTCGACGAGTGCGACTACTGGACGCTCTCGCGCTTCCGCCCTGGCTGGCGCACCGAGACCGCGACGAACACCGCGGAAAACTGGATGCGGCACCCCGAGGACGCGAACCGGAAGCAGACCAAGCGCTTCCTCGTGTACCCGCCGTCGCTCGCCGGCCAGGTGTTCGAGGCGCTGTGGTCCGAGGCGCCCGACATGATGTCCATCACGACCGGAAACATGGCGTCGAACAATGTGCCGCTCGGCGACGAGTACCTGCCGGCGTTGCAGCACTACGTCGCGTTCGAGGTCGAGTCGCTCAACGACGAGAACGCCCGGGTGGAGCGCGCGCAGCCGCACTACCAGATGTTCGCCGCCCTCATGGGCGCCAACAAGGCCATCGCACCGAGGGAAGGGACATGAGCGTAGCGCTGACCACTTTCTATCCGCAGATCCTCGCGAGCCTGCCGAAGTGCCCGAAGGTGCTGGTGCGCGACATGATCGTGCTGACCGCGGGCGAGTTCTGCGAAAAGACGCTGTGCTGGCGCGAGATCCAGACGCCGTACGCGATTGCTTCCGGCACGCGCGACTACTCGTTCGCGAACGTTCCAGTCGGTGCAGTCGTATTCAAGGTCATGAGCGCGGAGCTCGACGGCTCGCCGATCGACTGGGAGACGCCCGAGAACCTCGACATCTGGTATCCGGGCTGGCGCAACCCGTCCGCGTCCTTCCAGACCGGCGGACCGCAGGCGGTGACGGCGATCAAACCAGACGCCTTCATGATGGTCCCGAAGCCCACGGCCTCCGGCTCGCTCGTGCTCGACGTTGCGTACAAGCCCTCCAAGACGGCGACGACGCTGCCTGACTTCCTGTTCCAGGACTACTACGAGCAGATCGCCTGCGGCGTGAAGGCCCGGTTGCAGGTCATGAACGACAAGCCGTGGACGCAGCTTCAGGAGGCTGCGATCAACGCCAAGGTGTTCAGCGACTCGATCATCGACGCATCCGATCGGCAGCAGCAGGGCTTCGGACGTCCCCGCATCCGTACCCGGGCGCAATTCCTGTGAGCATCGTCAAACTCGTCCAAGGCGACACCGGCCCGCTGATCCCGCTGTACGTCACGAACACGGCCACCGGCGCCGCGGTGGACCTCACCGGCATGGTGAGCTCGCGGCTCCTGTTCCGCGCGCAGGGGAGCACCACGACGCTGACCACGGTCACGCTCTCCAACGTGGACCTCGCGAATGGCGTGCTTGGGCTCACTCCAACGTCCGCGATGACCACCAACGCGGGCACGTTCGAGGGCGAGGTCGAAATCACGATGCCGGGCAGCGTGATCGTGACCGGCTACGAGATCATCCAGTTCTTCATCCGCGCGCAGTTCACGTAGCCATGCCCGCGACCGACTACTGGCGCAACAAGCTCATCGACTTCCAGTTCCGCTCGGCGGCGCTCGCGAAGCCGACGGCGTGGTACCTCGCGTGGTTCACCGTCGCGCCGACCGTCGCCGGCGGCGGCACCGAGGTTACGGGCGGCGCGTACGCGCGGCAGAACCTCGCGCCGGGCGACGCCAACTGGTACAGCACCAACGGCGCGCTCTCGGGCAACTCGAGCGGCGCCACCGGGCTCACGTCAAACGGAGCGGCGTTTACCTTCCCGCAGCCGACGGCGGATTGGGGCGTCATCAACGGGCTCGCCCTCTTCGATGCGGTCTCGTCTGGGAATATGTGCTTCTACGGCGTACTGTCGAATGACCCGTCGGTGGCCGGCTACATCGGCTTCCCGCCGTTCGGGGTGTATTCGGGCGAGGGCGCGGTCATCGTGCCGGCGCAAGCCCTGCAACTGCTGGTGACGTAGACGTGTTCCTGTCCGCCACGCCGCTGGCAGCGCAGCCGCTCACGGATAGCGGCGACGCCACCAATCTCGGCGCGAACCTGACGCTCGTGCACGCGCTGACCGTGAACGTGACGCGCGGCACGACGACCTCGACGACGCCATCCACGCCCGGCGGCATCACCGTGAACCCGGGCGGCACGTGGGCCATTACCCCGATCGGCAACATCAACGTGAGCAACTGACATGCGAAAGCTGTGGGCTGATCTCGTGCAGGAGACAACCGCCACCACCGGCACTGGCACTGTCACGCTGGCGCAGATGGTGGGGTGGGCGCGGTTCTCGGACCGATTCGCGAACAACGATCGCGTCTACTACTCGATCCGCAACGGCTCGAATTGGGAAGTTGGATTCGGCACGTACGTCGCGTCCAACCAGATCGCGCGCACGACAATCCTCGGAACGCTGGTCGCCGGTACGGCCAATTGGTCCGCACCGACGGCCATTACACTCGCGGGCTCCTCGACGGTTCGCTGCGTGTCGCCCGAGTCGTTCCTGACGACGCTCCTGAAAGAGGAGATCCAGTTCATCTCCGGGCCGACCACGCTGGCCGACGGCTTCGCGTACGGGGTGCAGGCGAGCTCGCTCACGCTAACCCTGCCGGCGGCGCCCGTCGTCGGCGACCGCATCCGCGTGTTCCAGGCGGCGGCGTCTATCACCGGCACCGTCATCAATCCCAACGGCGCCAAGATCAACAACACGGTCGGCAGCATGACCGTGGACCTCGCCGAGTTCGCCTTCTCCCTCGTCTACGTGTCCGCCGGCTACGGCTGGAAGGTGATGCCTTGAGCAACCTATCCGATTTCCTCACCGTCCCGCTCGCGGGCGTCAGCAAGCCCGACGACAACACCCTGAAGCTCCTGCGCCCGCTCGCGGAGATTCAGGCGATCGCGAGCGACGCCACCGTGACCGGCATCAACGCCGGATCCTTGCGCCTGCGCAACGTCTATCAGGCGAACGCCGCCGGCCCGAACATCTACCTCGAGGGCACGAACAGCGCGGCCGCGGTGAAGCAGGTCGGGCGCATCAACGCCAACTTCATCGACTACACGACCGCGATCGAGAAGTCGCAGCTCGTGCTCACCGTCCTGCAAGTCGGCGCCAACGTGTCAGTCGCGCTGCGGGGCGATGCGACCGCGAACCTCGCGCCGACGGCGGTGGCCGGCGTCGCGCTCGGCACGCAAGCGCTGCCGTGGAAGGAGGCGTGGGTCGGCAACGTCGGCGCGACCAAGACGCTCAAGATGACGTCGACCGGACCGTCCAACGAGAACGCGCTCATCACCGAGAACAGCGCGCTGGTCATTTACAACGGCGCGGCGCCAACGTACAGCCTGGGCGGCACGGCCCTGACCATGCAGGGCACCGGCAGTTTCGCGCAGACCATCTACGCGGGCTCGGCGCCAGCCAACACGAACTTCCTGACGACGACCGTCGCGACGACCGGCGTCAGCGTGAACAGCACCAAGGCTGGAACCGGCGTCACGCAGGACGTGACGTTCCAGATCGACGGAACGCGCGTCATGCAGTTCGTGGCCGCGCAGGGCGACGTGGTCGTCGGCAAGACGGGCCTCGCAACCGGCGCGACGAGCGGGCACATCTATGTCCCGGCCGTCGCAGGCGCGATGACAGGCGTCCCGACGGCGCGCGCGGGCTTCGTTCCGCTCTACGTCGATACCATGAACCTCAAGATCGGCGTCTATACCGGCGGCGCGTGGAAGCACACGGCCGCGCTCACCTAAGAGGGATTCATGCAGGTCGATCTTTCCACGCGGTTCTTCGACTACAAGGGCAAGCCGATCATGTCGGGCGACCGGCAGACGACGATGCGCGACGTCATCTGCGAGGCGCTGGTGAACGTGGTCAAGCCCGACGACAGCGCGGACTGGAAGCTGCGCGCGTGGTCGATCGCCTCGGGCCTGTGGCAGGAGAAGTCATCGACCGTCGGCCTGTCGGTCGAGGACGTCGCGGCCATCAAAGAGCGCATCGGCCTCGCCTTCGGTCCGGCTATCGTGGGACAGGCATTCTCCGCGATCGACGGCCCAGGGAAATGACCGTGCAAATCGACTGGTCGCTCGTCAGCACCGTCATCAATCTGATTGCCCTTGGCGGGGCTGGCGTGGTCGGCCACTACATCAAGGACATGAACGCCAAGATCATCGATCTCAAGACCGCCGACATGGCGCTGCGAGCGGCGCTCGAGGCGGCCGACAAGGAAACCACGCGGCGGGTCGCTCAGATCGAACTGCTGATCGCCGGGCAATACGTGACGCGCGGCGAGTTCCAGTCGTCGATCGACAAGCTTACCGACGCCCTGTTTCGCAAGCTGGACGCCATCGAGGACAAGCTCGACGGCAAAGCCGACAAGCCGTGATTACCCTAGACGACTACTTCATGGGCCGCGATGTTACCTACGCCGATGCGCTGACCGACGCGCTGCGCGCCAACGCCGAGGTCACGGTCGCACGCGCGAACGACCTGCTGTCGTCGTTCGGCGAGGATCGCAGCGTCAATTCGGGCTGGCGGCCGCCGGTCGTCAATGCGACCACGCACGGCGCGGCGCAGAACAGCCGGCACATGACGTGTCAGGCCGTCGACCTGTCGGACCCCGAGGGCGACCTCGACGACTTCTGCATGACGCATCTGGACCTGCTCGAGGCCATTGGCCTGTGGATGGAGCATCCAGCGTCCACGAAGGGCTGGTGCCACGTGCAAACCGTTCCCCCTCGCTCCGGAAAGCGCGTGTTCTATCCGTGAGCGCGTTCACGTGGACGAACGCTGCGCTGGTCGCGGCGGCCGTCTACGTGTTCGTCATGGTTGCGCGGTGGCATCTGGACACGAAAAACAAGTTCGACGTCCGCGACTACTTCCTCGACACGACGACGGGGAAGGCGAGCCTCTACAACCTCATCACGATCGCCATGGCGGTGCTGGCGGTGTGGGTGTGCGTGAAGTGGACGCTCGCCGGCAAGGACGTGGTCGAGCTCGTGCTCGGCGTGCTCGCGATCTTCGTTGCGGGCAAGGAAATGCGGCGCGGGCTGGATCTGTACGACCGTCGCAACAGCTACGACGACCCACGCATTGAACAGCCGCCAGCGGGCGGCGGAGGGTATCCCGATGATGTACGTGATTCTGGCCGTGGTGGCGGCCTTCCTGGCGCTCGGCGGGGTGGCGAAGTGCGAACACGGCCGAGCCGAGACGGCGACGGCTGAGGCCGCGGCCGCCAAGAAGCTCGTCAAGAGCTATCAGGACGCCGAGAAGCAACTGCGACTCGACGTGAAGGCGGCCAACGATGCCACCGCCAAGCTGAAAGCCGACGAGGCGCGCCGCCGGGCCGCGGCTGACGCCGCCGTGCGCAAGGCCGACGCCGCGACGGCATCCGTGGAGAAGCGCCTGCAAGCGCTGCTCGCCGAGCAACCCGCATATCCGGGGGACACATGCAAATCCGCCTGCTCTGCCTTGCGGCAGCCGTTGCAGTAACCGGCTGCGCGAGCGGCCCCGAGCCGCTGCGCACCGAGAAGGTCGAGGTTCCAGTCTCGACGCCATGCGTGGACGCCGTGCCCGCGCGCCCCGATCTCATCGCCGAGAAGGTGTGGGCGCAGACGACCAGCGAGTTCGACCGGCAGCGTGCACTGCGGGTGGACCGTGAGCGACTGGTCGCGCATGTCACGAAACTCGAGGCGACGCTCACCGCCTGCGTGAAGAAGTGAGGACGGCATGGAACGCTTGAACGCGGCATTCACGAAGATCAGCGAGTGGGCGAAGGCCAACCCGCTCGCGGCGGTCGGCCTGGGCGCGCTCGCGGTGGGCCTGTTCGTCGGCGCGGTTCTCTTCTGATGGCGCGCACGTACGGCTGGCGGCCGGACCTTCCGGACCATCGCGACCACCTGTTCGCGCCGCGCCGCGGAGGCATCCTGCCCGGCTTCGTGGACCTGCGCCCCGGTTGCACGCCGGTCGAGGACCAGGGCGAGCTTGGCTCGTGCACCGGCAACGCGATCGCGGGCGCGCTCGAATTTCTGTACCGCAAGGCGGTCGGCAAGGTGTTCAACTTCTCGCGGCTCTTCATCTACTACGAAGAGCGGCGCATGGAGGGCACGATCCGCCAGGACGCGGGCGCGGAGATCCGTGACGGCGTGAAGGCCGTTGCGAAGGTCGGGGCGCCCGCCGAGTACCTGTGCCCGTACAAGATTGAGCGCTTCCGCATGAAGCCGGCCAAGGCCGCCTACAAGGACGCGCTGCGCCATCGCATCAGCGAGTACCGCCGCGTCATCGGCCTGCGGGACCTCCGGGCCGCGCTCGCGGATGACTTCCCGGTGGTGTTCGGGTTCAGCGTCTACGAATCGTTCGAGAGCGACGCGGTCGCCAAGACGGGCATTGTGCCGTTCCCCGAGAAGAACGAGCGGATGCTCGGCGGCCATGCTGTCCTGGCCGTCGGCTACGACGACGCCAAGGAGCACGTCATCGTGCGCAACTCGTGGGGTCCAGACTGGGGCGACAAGGGCTACTGCTACCTGCCCTACCGCTACATCACGACGGCGAACCTGTCGGACGACTTCTGGACCATCACCAAGTAAGCCATGGCGGTCCTGAAGCTCATCCAGTTCACCGGCGAGGTTCCGCGACTACCGGGGCACCTATTGCCAGAGAACGCTGCGCAGTACGCCCTGAATTGCGACTTCGCGCACGGCGAGCTGCGCGGGCTACGCGGCAATGCCGACGTGGATCTGATTGGCAGCATCAACGGCGAGGCCGTGCAGTCGTTCTACACCGAGGACGGCGCCAACTTCTTCGGCTGGCCATGGGAGACGGACGTCGTCAAGAGCCTTGTCGTCGACGACATCTACTACCGCATCTTCTACACCGGCCTGCCGGGCGATGGACCAGTGCTCAAGGTCGCACGCACCTATCGCAATGCGGCGGGTGCGCTGACGCGCGTCATCGGCAACGTCGACCTCGTCGGCGGCAAGTACATGCCGCCCGAGGCGACCAATCCAGGCTTCGGCGGCAACGGCAAGGGGCCGGACTCGTGGCTGCTCGGCATCCCGGCGCCCAAGGTGCAGAACGTCGCCGACACCGATGCGCTCACCGCCGGCCGCGGCGAAAAACCGTCGTGGCCCGGGGCGCCGAAGCTGCAACTGCGCGTGACGTACTTCCTCGAGGACACCGCTGGGAAGATTGTCTATCAGCAGGACGTCTCCAACACGGAGGCTGCGCAGGTCGCGGGCACGTCAACCACGTATCCGCAGGTCGCGTGGACGAACGACACGTCGCAGCGCGGAAACAAGGTGCAGGACATGCTGTGGCCGCTCTTCGGCTATCAGACGCCCGCGCCCTACAAGTTCTACTTCATGACGCCGCCGGACACGACGACCCTGGAAATTGGCCGCACGGTGGACATCAAGAACGAGGGTAGCGGCGCGATCACCCTGAGTTACACGGACACCAACATCGTGTTCAAGCCGACCACGGAGCAGGCGTAATGCCCACGCTTTCCATCCCCGTCGGCGCGACGTTCACCGTCATCAACGTCAACACGATCGAGTACGCCGGCACCAAGTACGTGGTCGACGGCTCGCTCACCTTCCCCGACGGCACGAAGAAAACGCTGAACGACCTCATCGTCGAGAACGGCGGCGCCGCCTACGCGGAGGGCGAGCTCAAGCGCTGCTTCAAGGTCGAGGGGCTGGACCAGGACGCCAATGGCGAGCTGTGGTTCACCGTCTATTCGAACAACAGCAAGCAAACCGGGAAGAACGAGGTCTCGAAAGTCCCCGGCGGCATGTGGTGCGAGTGGTGCGACTTCTCGGGCACGGTGCGCGCGGACGGCGGCTACGACAACCCGCTCCTGGGCATGTGGCAGGCGTTCGGCAAGACGGCGGCGGATTGGGACCCGGCATGGATCGGGTTTCACCTGTCCTATGGCGTCTCCGACACGCGCGCGTACGTGGCTACCTATCAGGACGACTTTCTGCAAGAGAGCGTTCCGAGCAACCCGGTCACGATTGACGCGACCTTCATGCACTCGGTCCAGCTGCACGGCGTCTACAAGCCGCAGGCGCCGGACCCGGGCGGGCACTACTACGTCCCCATCCGCAAGATTCGCCTGTGGCGCACGGTGGTCGGCACCGATGGCAGCACGTCGTACCGGCTGGTCCCGGCGGACGCTATCTCAGACGGCTACAATAGCGAAGGCGAGGTTCGCGAGTTCAACCACGAGCCGGGGAAATTCACGCAGCAGATTCCCGACTCGTCGAAGAGCTACGGGTACATGTTCAAGGATGTGTACCGCGACGAGGACCTCCTAACCGAAACGCTGGAAAGCACCGATTGGGACCCGCCGCCGTTCCGGTCGGTGCTGCAACTGACGAATATGTGGAACGGGATGATGGCCGTCCACCAGGGCAACACCATCCTGATCTGCGAGCCATACCGTCCCCACGCGTGGCCCGCGAAGTACCGCTATCCGCTCCCGTACGACGTCGTGAGCAAGGAGGTCGACGGCAACACGATGATCGTCGTGACGACCGGCCCAGCCTACATCTTCATGGGCGCGCATCCGTCGGCGATGACGTTCGAGCCGCTGCCGAACACGCAGGCTGGCGTGAAGTCGGAGTACACCGTCGCCGGGCCGACGGTAGAAGGCATCCGCTGTCCGAGCCGCGCTGTGTGTCGGACGCCGGCCGGCGTGTGCTACGCGACCGAAGAGGGCCTCGTCATCGCGGGGCAAGGGCAGTCGAAGCTCATCACGTCGGGGCTCTTCACAAAGGAAGAGTGGCTGTCGCGCTATGGAACGAAGCTCGGCCGCCTGCGCCTCGCGTTCGCGAATGGGCGCATCAAGGGCTGGTTTAACCGCAGCAGCGACGTCGGCTTCGTGATGGACCTCGCCGGCACGATGCTCACGCAATGGAGCCTCCCACTGCCGATCGGTGTCGCGCGCCAGCTTCCGGGGTCGAACGGCCTCTACATGCTCGCTGCAAACGGAGGCACGACGACCACTCTTCAACGCGACGAGGACCCCAACGTGAACCGCATGCCGGCCACGTGGATCTCGCGCAAGGTCATCATGCCGAAGCCGTCCAACTTCGGCGTGTGTCAGGTGGTTGGAAGCGGCAGCGTGACGGTGACCGTCACCGCGGGGTCACGACAGGCGCTCGCCAATCAGGTGCTCACGCTGACCGACGGCGTGCCGCAGCAGATTCGCATGCCCGCGGGGTTCCTAGAGCGCGAGTGGTCCGTCATCCTTGGCCTGAACGCGAACGCGGTCGTGCGCGAGTTCTACCTCGCGGCGCACCCGGAGGAGTTGCGCAGTGCCTAGCCCGCCGGTAGTGGGCAACCAAGGAAATCTGGCAGGAATCTCCGACCCGATCGTTCGCGGCGAGCTGCAAAAGCTCTGGCACGCGCATCAGGTGCGCAGCGGACAACTCGGATATGGCAACGAGCGCTTCGTCACGCTGGACGAGCTCAACGAGGTCAAGCGCCAGATCCAACTTAACAAGCCGACGTCGCAGGGCTATCGCG
>ERZ724522.577-NODE-577-length-22875-cov-48.800351_pt1 | contig 22875 bp, 29 predicted proteins | sample MGYA00376055_ERZ724522 | MGnify/ENA primary metagenome ERZ724522 (study PRJEB28724, sample SAMN07190884) | wastewater metagenome | isolation source: effluent of sewage treatment plant in Hong Hong | place: Hong Kong | collected 2016-03-17 ...
TCAATCCTGCTGACGTTACTGAATGGTTACGTTCTAATGAACCACGTGCTGAAGTGCATACGTATGGGATGGAGGGGAAGGTGAGTGAGGCGAAGAAAGAGTATGATAGGATGACGCATGAGTGGTATGAAAAGCTGAGTAACAACCAGAAAAATGCTGTGGATAAAAACACATATGGACAAGCACTAGACACTCGTGAGCAAGAATACCTAAAGATGCTGGATAAAGATAAAGTAGCGCAATGGAAAGCTGTAAAAGAAAGAATAAAGTCAGAATATAATGGCCCAGAGCCTCGCGCAACCTCCGCATACGACACCGTCTCCGTATTCCCCACGAAGGAACCAATGCCTGAGTGGACGGCGAGTAAAGAAGGTAAGAATGTGCAGAGAGTGGATGTGGTGATACCGCAGAATGAAATGCCAGAAAATAGGCTAAACTATGGCGATGAATCTAAAAAGAACTGGTATGTAGAGGGTGATAAAGCTAAAGAACGACCTCTCTGGCAACCCGACTCTCTCCACGAAAACCTACCCAACACCCTCGGATGGGCGATGATACAGTATAAGACTGGCCCGAAAGGTGAGAAGATTGCGGTGATTGTGGAAGCGCAGAGTAGGTGGGGGCAGGAAGTGAGGAGACTCAAAGAACTAGCTAAACAGGACAGTAAAGAAAACAGAGTAGAAGGTAATGAACTGGGTCTAAGAGACTATGAAGCAGACGCAAAAGATACAGACCACCCCCTCCTCGCCGACTACAACCGTCTAATCCTCAAAGCCGCTATCGAACAAGCACGTAAAGAAGGTGCTACTCATATTGTAGTGAGTGATGCTGAGACAGCGATGATGACGGAGGGGCATGATAGAAATCTAGGACGCAGAGAAATTGTTGGAACAGATGGCAGAAATTACGGCAGCAGTGAAGGACCAGCTACACCTCCCCAAGAAAAAGGTATGCGTCTCCACTACGACCCTGCTTATATGTTATTTTCTCCTGAACAAAAAGGCGAACGCAGTATTATAGAACGCTTTCCCACTAAAGAAGATGCAGAGGCCTATGCTAGACATAATCGTTTACGCGTTGGAACAAAAGAAAATGAACATATTATTTCTAGAGGTAAGTTACCAGAAATTCTTTCTGAATTAACAGGAGAACAAGGAGAGAAGGTGAGTTTTGGGGAGCATAAGATGGCACTTGATGACAAAGAAGGTCGGTCAATGCGAGCGCAAGACAGGTGGCAAGTTTTTAACGCCGATGGACAAAAAATCATATCTTTTACTGATGAATTAAAAGCTAAAAAATATGCAGACCAATTTGGTGACGAAGGTTGGTACGTGGTCGACAATGGAGAAACACCAAAATATCGCCAAGACCTCATCTTCCGCAACCCAGATGGGACACCTAAAACCGATGTCAGCGGCATGATGTTCAAACTCCCTGCTGAACGCACAGAACCTTATAGCTATTTCGAGAAACGCAGCAGTGCAGAAGGTAGAGGCATTCAACGTGACACAGTTCCGCCAAGTGAAAATGTAGATACGACTCGTAAGAGTTTCTTCCGTCCAATGGAATCTACTTTTGATAAAGTCGAACGCGTCAGTAAACCTCATGCTGAAGCTGCCAGACGCTATGAAGCCCGTCGTGATAGATATATTGGTGTCGGCAATCAAGCTCTTGATGCTCTAGGAAAGTTCAGTCGAGATGACGTCAACAGAGTAATGGAAGCTCACAGAGAAGCTTATCGTAATGATGTTGAACCTGTCTTGACGGGGAAAGATGACAAAGCTATCAGCAGCATTCTGTCACAATATTATGGCTCTATCGCTGATACTCGGCGAGATTTAGGAATCAGAATCAATGGGCGAGAAGCAGGGAAGAATGATTACTATGTTCCAGACATGATGAATGCCGAGACATTAGATTTGTTCATCAATAAACCTTTGTCTGCTGAAGCTAATCTAGCTAAAGAAGCTTGGGTTGACCACGCCTTTAAGGAGAGTGATGGGAAAATCCCAGTTGATAAAATCCGAAAAGACATCAATGAATACATTGAAGCTCTTAACGGGAAAGATAATAACTATCGCTCCCTAGAATTTGGTGCTATTCGTAGAGCAGCAGGATTTGGGCTACCTGAGTCGATGCGAGATAAAGATGCTGTCAATACGTTGACACGTTATAGTAGAAGGGCTGCTGCTGACTTAGCTTTCTTCCAGGAAATTCAGAGCAAACCAGAAATTGCTGGTCCGTTGCACATCAAGAATCAATATGGTGAAGTATATCCTGGATACGACAACGACAATCTGTCTCAATCCCCGCTAATCCAAAACATGATGCAATGGATTACAGGAAATGTTTCTGGGAAGTTGCAAAAACATCCTCGTGTCAATGCTCTCACAAGATTAGTAAATAATAGTCTCCTTGGACCGGCTACAGGATTACGGGATTTAGTCAGTGTCCCAATGAATGCTTTGCCTTATATCAGCAGACTCAATGATGTCAAGGCTGTTTGGGATGGAATGTTGAACTTAAGGAAAAATGCTTCAGATAGTCTAGCCTATGCAGCTAAACAACCATCTATTGACCGTGTTCAATTCGATGATGTTTTGAGTGCACCTGACAGATTTACAGCTGTTGTCGGGAAAGCTGCTGATGTAATGAGGAAAATTCAGGGAAGAGAAGCACTAGAAAATCTCAGTCGAGATATTACGTTTAGTGTTGGGAAGGAATTGGGACGCAATAACATTCTTGCTGCACAACACGGTGATACTAAAGCTATTGCTTGGTTGAAGAAATTTGGAACACTGATTGATGAAGATGTTACAAAGTTGATGGGGGATGATTTAGAGAAAGCTCTGAATCAAATTGGGAAGAACTTCACAGATAGAAATCAAGGAACTTATGGTGGGCGAGGATTGCCTCTTGGTGCTGTTGATAGCACATTTGCTCCATTCTGGAGTTTACAAAAATGGGCTATCGAAAAATCAAACGTTATCTATAATGATGTTTACAAACCGTTTATCACTGGTGAGAATCGCCTGCCAATGTTGACTTACAGTTTGGGTTCTATCTTGACTGGAGCTGCAATTCAAAAATTAAATGAAGAATTGTCAGGGCGGAAAGCCTCTGACCCTAACGTGAAAGAAGCTCTGGCTAAGGGAGATGCTGCATCTATAGCTCATGAACTTGCTACACTGATGCAGCTAGGAAGTTATGCTGGGATTGTTAGCGACGGGCTGAAAACTATCGCGGATGTCGGTATTCGTGGGAAAACTCCACGTAACGTAGTGAGTTTCCCAACAGCTACTGCTGCTGCTAAAACGCAAGAATCTGTCACTGATTTCTTAGAAGCTATTCGACAGGGCGAGAATCCGTGGGAAGTTTTGAAGTTATTCGCACTGGACATGGCAGTGAACAATGTTCAAACTGCAAGACTAATTGCTAACCACACATGGAAGGGAGAAGATGTAGAACGTTCAGATAAGTTCCGGGACTATCGGATTTACGGTGAATTAGAAGGCAAACCAGCCAAGGACTTTACACCTACTAATCCTTATCTTGGAATTGACGAGAAGAAGTTCAAACGGACAGGAGATATTGGTGAAGCTGTGAAGATGGCTCCAGGATTGATTAGGAAAGCCGTAACTGAAGCAAAGAATCCTGTTGAAGCTCAACGAAATTTGCGTTCATTAAAAGGCAATAGTTATCAAACATTCCCATCTCCTGAAGAACAACCTGATGAGTTTGTTAAATACTACAACTTCTTAACTGAAACACAGGGGAAAGAAAAAGCTGACGAAAGACTTCGTGATTTCTTCCGTCAGCGTGCAGTAAATAAAGCTAAATCTAGTGTTATTCCTTAACCATTTGGTTCGTTCGCAAACATGTTTTGAACTAGACCTCTGTTTAAGGCGAAATGAGTCAACGTTATACCGTCATGGATATTTAGTTTGTTCATAAGAGATTGCTTATGTTTTTCCACAGTTTTAATTGAGATAGATAGTTCTGAAGCTATAATTTTATATGGTAATGCTTTAGCAACTAAAATCAATACCTGTTGTTCCCTGTCAGTTAAGTCTGATAACTGTTTCATATTCTATTCTCCTGTTACTTTATACATAATTACACCTTGCGCAGAACCTTCTACTTGCTTGGTGTAATATGTTATTTGGCCTGACTGTTGCAAGAATTGAAGAATTTCTTCAAGTCCTGACTTACCTGTAGGACAATCTTCCCAGAACTGAGCAAGAAGTTCTTTGAAGTTTCTCTCCCCTGACTTCCTAAGGAACTCCACAATCTTAACTCCTGTCTTACTGAGAGGATTGTCACCACCGACTGTAAGAGCGTATTGCATATTCACAGCTTCAGATTCAATAAGCTGAATCGCGTCTTTGAATGTCTGAAGTGGAACATGCTTTGTTGTATGCTGACCAAAGTGCATTGCCATAGCAACTTTCATTACATGAATATTGATACGAGCATAGAAGCCATCCATCTTAGCCGACTTCCCAGCACGTTTAGATGGGCTATTTTTGAACTCAGTTAGCCACTGCTGAAGCCAATCCTTTGTCTCTTGGTCAATCTCAATAGAGCCGTATAGATGACATAGTTCACGAACATGTGCTGCAATTTCTGCTCTGTATTGCTTTTGTTCTTCTGTCAACTCTGGACGAAAGAATACTTCTTTCCGATTCTTAGCCGCGTAAATAAAGAATGTCCGTGAAGCATAGCCGTTCCGAATAATGCTACTGTCAAACGCTTCTTGCATAAACTCAGGAGTAGTGCCTGCCATGAAATTTAGGCACATCTTCATGATACGGTCACGACCTTGATTTTTTGTTCTGTATTCGTAAACATCAGAACAGTCATAAGCTTGAATTAAGAAATTAATCAAGTCACGCTGATGTTCTCGAAACAAAGAAGCCATTTCTTCTAGAAAGAAACATTGAGAAGCGTGAAGATAAATCGCCGAACGTGATGTTCCATCTGGCATCTTCTTTTCATATCCTATCCCTCTAACACACCTAGCCATAGATTGGACTAAAGCTTGATAGGTCACAGCATCAGCAGCAATAGGGATAGTCAAAGGTTCATCTTGCAGGGCTGTCTTAGATTTCCCCTCTGACATTTCATCTTGAGCATCGGTGAGAAGTTTATCCTCAAAAGTTTTCGCAATGTATTTGTTGTCGCCATCAGCTAACTTCTTCGATGGATTGAAGTCTTTCAGTTTGTATTCACTGATGATACTTCCTGCTGCACGAATAGGTCCGCCTTTACCTGTTCCAGGAGGACCTACTAAAGTAATATAAAGATTAGGATAAATTCTATCATGTTCTGGCGGCGCCCAAACTCGTCGTTGAAGGGCAGCACTTATCATGTAATAGAAGCTCCAATCCACATAGTTGTTTGGGGATGGAAGGCCGTCTGTAAATTTTCTCCATTTTTCTAAATTCGTCATATAGTTATAAGTCCATTTGGATTATCCTTTTTAGCAGGACTCCAATTCATTCCCACCGCTGCCTCTGACTTCATACTAAAACGTGTCCCATCAATAGGTGACACAAGCTCTTGATTCATGAACTCTCTAGCTTTTTCGACACATTCTTTAACTTCAGTTTCTGGACACTGAATTAAGTAACTGTCATGTGTATTAGCTAGCAAGTCCCATTTCAAATTATATTGAACTATATGTTCATACATCCTAATGTAAGCGATATTAGTTATCTCGCCAACGGTAGATTGTGGAATCCAGGCATACAGTTCTTTCAGGATGGAATCTGTAATTTCCCACTCTGCTATTTGATACGGATGTCCATGTAAATTGTAAAGCATGAATGTATCACGTGCACACCGCTCTACATATCTATGAAAGCTTCCCTTAATTTCAGGGAATAATTTATGTTTTGTTCCAAGAAATCTTTCTGAGTCATCTTTGCTGATTACTATTTTACCACCGGACTTCTCTAGAACATTCATTCGGAACATTGGAGGTTGAATATCATAATTACTCGAATGCTCAGTTTGTTTTGCGAGGTAATAATACCTTTCAGTCAATGGCCAATCATCAGAAGATTTAATCAATTTGCCTAGATTTTTCCAGTGCGGATTTTGATTCAGTTGAGCTATTGGAGTGGCTATAACATCATCAATATTAAATGACTCTAATGTAGAAATCAATCCATGCTCTAACATCTTCTTTGGCCAAATATCTCTGAATAAAGACATAGCCAAATAACTATGTGGTTTGATGTCATTTTTGAACAACTCTCTGTATTGACCAGCTACTCCACAATAAGCAACAATAAGAGCCTCTGCACCAGATTGGTCAACTTGAACAAAAATTTTACCAGGGTCAGGAATATAAATTTTTCTTACAGACTTCTCAACATTCTGTAAGTTTCCTCCCCAACCTTTCTTTTTCCGCTTGCCATCAATAGTCACTGTTTTGGGGAACAGAGATGTGGATGACAAACGGAAAGTAGATGGTTTAGCTACACGATATAGGCAAGTATTTCTCAATCGAAAGTATCCTCCCCTTCAAAGTTGTCTCTATTAACCATTTTACCATCATCATCTTTCCACGGAATAAAACCTAATGGTGTACTAGTCTCAAGCTTAACACCACGATACAAATTGATAAGGTCAATCACAGGATTATCTCGAATGAGGCGCAACTTGAACATAGCTTGCTTAGCCAAACTTGGATTACGTTGACCTTCTTTATCTGGTTTGCTGCGATGAACAACAGGATATCCTAGAATGTTGTGGAAATAGTTTATACATTGTTTGTTGCTAGCAGGAAATGCGCCTGGCTTTCCCTTAACACAAGATTGAACTTCTTGCATACCAACAGGGCCAATGAGAATTTTAATCATTCTCATATACTGTTCCATCAGTCTATCATTCTCATACCGCATCTTCCCTACAAGTTCTGGATTATACCGAATACCTTGGAGGGAAGTTGTGATGTAAGGGACAATCGACTTCATGCAAGTCTCAATACTGTGTTCAAGTCCAGGAACTGTTTTAGCATAGGACTGTATGGCTTTACGGATTAGATGCATAGTAAACACATCCTTCCCACAGTAAGCCATACGTTGTTTCATCTGTTCTGGAGTCATGTATCCACGACTATCCTCATCTTTATGAAATGGTTGCCATGTCCAATAAGATGTACAATGTCCTAGCGATTTCTCAACTGTCGGAAAACAACGATGCATCGCAGCCATAGTATCATAAACGCTGTAAACAGGGATGTGATACTTGTAACCAAGAACAACAAAATCAAACCCAGCGCCATTATGAGCCACCAAAGTGTTTCGTTTGATTGCAACTGCCAAAGCTCTAATGATATTTGGTAAATTTGAATAAGCCCATTGATACCGATAATCAAGAACAGGAACATTAAACACAGTTCGCCCATCAAATGTGAAAGAGAAACACTGAAGATTTTGTTCTTCATAATCTGTCTCCATGTCGAAATCTAAATATCCGCCCTTCGTAGACATGAGGACATCTATCAACTCGGCTGAGGATGGAAAGTTGACATAAGTCGGCTCTTGTTCTACTTGGGGCGGACCATTCTTTAGAATCCATTTAGCTTTTCGTGTATCAGCACGAAGCCAAAAGGCAAAATTCTTACGCTTAGTTGCGCTATGTGTTTTACCATCACCTTCAGCGTCATCTTCCCCATCCTCATCAGCTATAACTTGATGCTGCTCATTGAACTCTTTTTCATAGTTTTGCATATCCCTGGCATCTTGGGGGAAAAAGGATGGTATGGCAGGAATACCATTGAGGCTTAGTAAAGAACCACGGATTTCATTGAGAGTATTATTTCGTGTTGATGGTATCAGACGATGCACAGCATACTCACCGAGAAGCATAATGCACTTAGTCCCCGGCAAGAAAGGAGAAGTATCGTCTGCCACTCGAATGTCACATTGCATCATATTCATCTCTGGACGTAAACAATGTCCATTGAAAATGTGCTCTGCTCCAGAAGTCAGCAGACGATACTTATCAAAGCGAGAAGGGTTGCTGAGTATGACAGTCAACCCACTATAGGTCAATGTTGGCTTGTTGCGTAACATGTTATTTTTCTTTACTGACTAAGTCCCTCAAATCAAATACAAGAAACAACAGGGTTAATAAACCAAGAAATGCTGGATGAAATGGTTCTTGTATTGTTGACACCATCTTGCAATACATGTAAACGCAAATGAAAAGACAGAATCTCATGACAAAATTTGGCATACATTGACCGGTATGCCAGCGGTTGTTTACTTAACGACGGCCAAGGTTGTTCACTTGCTGCATAAGCTCAGCAAAGTTTACAACTTCTTCACTGGTTTGGACAACAGTCACAGCTTTGTCAATCAATTCGATAGCTTTCTTAGAAGCTTCAATTTGGTCAACTGCCACTTGACGATTGCGTTGCAGATTAAGAATCAAAGATTCTTTGAAGGATAATTGCTTTGGTTCTTGTTCAGCACCATTACTATTCAAACGATTAGTTTCACTCATAAGTTTTATTGTTTAATTGTTTAATTGTTTAGAACGAACCTTGTTCTTTAGCCAACCCATAGATTTCTGCAATCTTGGGAATGTAGAACTTGACTTCATCACCAGTCACAGGATTCTTGATAATGTCACCAGGTTCACCTTTCTTGACTTGTTCAGGAGTTGGGTCTTTGCGTGCAGCCTGTTCATCACAAGCCAAACGAACATGCACCAACTTACCCTTAAATCCAAGAGCAGGATTTTCAGGATTGAATCCAGCAGGGTCAAGCCCGAACAGTTGGTACAGACCCTTACGAGTCGGTGTACCTACCATACGGTCCTTGGCCTTGTCAGATTTCTCTGCGTCATTGGGATTGAATGTAGTGGCGTAATACTTGATTTCAAGTCCAGCCACATCAACTTTCTCACCAGCAATATCAACTTCATTCGGAGAAGTAATTTCAAACTTCAACGTAATCATTGGATTGTTGGTGCTCTTTGAAGGACCAAAGGATTCATCTACACAACGGGCGATGTAGTTATCCATCGGGAGCTTCATTGATTTGTTATACTTTGTTGCCATATGTTTTGTTTTGACAGATAGGATGTCAGCCATTGTTGTTTACTAACGCTCTACACACCAGACTAGATGCATAGAGAAATCAAATCATCAAACGGTTACGCATACTGTTGATTTTATCGTTATTATCTCTAACTTTATTAAGAATTCCATAAAGCTGTGTTGGCACTACTGGACCTTCATAACCAGCACAAGGCATAGCTGGAGTTGGAATATCTGCTTCAGACACACATTGAAGATTCGTACTCAAGGCTGCAAGCAATTCTTCTTGATTATTCAAAGCTTCTTCAATATCTTTAAGAAGAGAATGAACTTTCGGCTCAACTTGTGGTTTAAGACTAACAGCATTTAATTGTGATGTTTTTGGATTCATAATTTGTTTATTTGTTTACCGTCCTTCGATACTTCTCGAAGATTGAGAAATTGGCTGGAACGAAACGTGGAGGATTAAACAATGATGACGCTTTGGCATCAAAAATGTCATCACCTTCACACTGCCAATAATAGATTGAGTTCCCGGCAAATGTCGATGACATAGCTTTGAATTCCTCTCGGGTCATCCGCCACAACTTGAGAGTCTCTTCTTTAACGTCGTTTATATTTGCTGGTTTGTCACCTGTATGTTGACGAAACCAATCAGTAAAATGAGATTGAAGTTCATCACCAGCTTGACCTGTCAGAAGTGGTCTAATCTTACCTGAATAACGCTTAGCTTCACCCATCGCTACTTTGTCTGACCTGTCAACTTCATGACAGATAAAGACTACATGACAAGGCAAAGTTTTCAGAATGTCAAATAGAGCTGAATAATAAGATAACTTCTGATTCCATTCAGCAAACTCATTCACTTTCCCATCACGTGTAAGGAACTTGTGTTTGTTGGCATCATACCAAGTATGATAGGCGTTCTGTGTAGATGTGTTGCCATCCCAAACTAGAGTTTGATTGGGGCGAAGTTTAGCACCATGAGTCTCTAACCACTTAATCAGAATGTCTTTCTTAGATGCTGAAGTATAGTTCGGTTCTATAGATTTACAGAATGCTGAATCATAGAAAGGAATCTCTGTAACATCAGAACGTCCAATATGTGCTCCCAAACCACGGTCAAGGTTAGCTACAATAGGGTTGGGAAATGTCAAAGCTGCCCATGTTTTCCCAGCATTGGGGAATCCCTGAATACCTAAACGGATTTGAGGAAGTTCTTTGATTTCAGATAGAGGTTTACAGCCGGGTGGTAGATATAGTTCACTCATTTGTTTTTGATAGTTTTTGTTTTACTCTGCAAAATTTAAGAATAGCTTGGACTTCAGGTTTCAAGTCCTCGATAGTTCCTGTGTTCAAAATTATATGATGAAAGCTCTCGAAATTGTCTAACTCTGTCTCACTAGCGTGCGTATCACCTGCCTGTTCTGGACGAGAAACACGAATCACATGTGCGCCAAGGTCAAGCAAAGTCAAAGCTTCTGAGCGAAAGCGAACATCAGGAATGATGATTAAGTCTTTGCCTGATTTTATGGCTTGACTAATCTTGACTATTGCTTTATCTACCCAATAGGTTTCGCCCTTTAACTTTCTACGAAAGTCTGTTCCCCACCATTGCAAGATAGGACGAAACATTTCTTTGTTTGCATTGATAAATTCAACAGTCACACCACAAGCTCTAGCCACTTCTTCTTTAAGAGCATCAGCAAAAGCAATACGTGTTCCTTTAGCATCTGCTGCTTTAATCAACAAGTCACAAAGAGTATCTTTACCTGCTTGCTTTTTACCGGAGATTCCGATTATTGTTATCATACTTCTTCTTGGTGATGTAATGGGTCATATGGTTTCTGAATGAAATCACGCTGTAATAAAACTTCAGCAACAGATTCGTCTTGTGCTTTACAAGCTATAGCATAAGGACACAATCCCCACTTCCCTTCACAAGAACCATTGAATAATCCTGTCCTCAGGGGCTTACGTCCTGTCTTGATGAAACGTTGAGTAATAGAGGAGAGATGTTGAATATAATCATCAAGACTGTCACGGACTTGTTGAATGTCATTAGCTGGGAATACTTCAGAACGGACACACACATTTTCTGAAGGGCGAGGTTTAATGAAGATGCCGTCAATACAATAGCGAACTTCTGTCTTGCCTATCTGTCCGAGTGCTGATTCAGGTTTGGCTATTGACATTAACTTAAGAGCAAGAACATAATATCGCATCTGGCTAGACATTGCATATCCAGCAAGATACTGTCTCATGTCCCAAGATGATGTTGTCTTGAAATCGTTGATAACGTAAACACCATTCTTGATTTTCCCAATACGGTCAATAGTTCCTTCAAGGTCAACACGAATAAATTCATCTTCATAGTATGAACCTATACTGAAAGAAACTTCTGTTGCCGGTTGACCGTCAGGCAAGACAACAGTATCCATGTCTTTGTCTTTGGTAATCCAGAATTCCCAAACATCGTAAGATGTCGCTAACATATGGTTCTGGTCCATGTAATGTGCTGACTTCTTATCTTCGTATTTTGGTTTGTTGAAAGCTGCAATAGCTGCTTCTCTGGCTTTCCCGATATGTCCACCAGTCTTGAACATAGTGTCAATGTATTTATGAACAGCTACACCATAAACCATTTTAGCTGCTGAACGTTCTGACTTGTAGCCATCAATCATTGTCAACCAAATACGGTGGTCACAGGACGATGTTTTTAGTCCAGAAGCATTTAATTTGAAGATAGTTTTGTTACTCATTTCTTTCCCAATTTCTTACGGAGTGCTGCAATATCAACTCCCAACGCAGCAGCAGCCGCAATTTTCTTTTGCATTTCCGGGTCAACAGCAGGTATTACAGTTGACGGTTTCCGCCTTGCCATTTCAGGACGAGTAACATTGAAGTAAGGAGCAAAGTAAGCATTCAATTCCTCATCAGTCATCGCCATCAATTTTTCAGCAGAACATTCAAAAAGTTCTTCTAAAGTCATACCTCTATTTCGTAAAACAAAGGATGTTTACCATCGTATGTCCAAGCTAAGAATGTATAACATCCTGAAACTTGATAAAGTATTTTGTGTAGAAAGTCATCTTCGATACCAATAGTTGGGTCATATTTTTTAGGCTCTATTAACTCCCTAACATCAGGAGGCTTAGGCGGCCACCTAAAGTAAAACTTATCAAATGCTGTATGGTATGGTTCAGGCGCACTATTGCGGACTTGTTGGAGGAACTTCTTCTCCTCCTTTGTCAGAGGATGACGCATAGGTCTTAATGATTTTAACTGAATAGGATGTTACACTGTGCATCACACCTGGCAATGCGTCAAGCATAGCTTTCAGTTCATTGATTTCATCCGCAGTCAAAGCCAATCCTTCTTTGAAGAACTTGTCTGTGGATTCATCATCTGCTAACCAATGTTGCATCTTAATCTTCCAAGCCGGAGCATCTTCAGATGCATCTACTGGTTTAGGTTTGAAATCACTGACGAAGTCTTTACGACATTCTGATTTAATCGCAATGACAATTCCAATCCCATGCTTCTTACGCACAGTGCACATCTCCATGAACCTACTGTATGTCCGTTCAGGAGTATCCATCATTTCAAGGAGATAACGAATACCTTGATTAACACGGAGATATAGACTATCTTTGTTAAGGCCGAACTTCGATTGAAATTCTTCGTAATCAAAGAGCTGGTCAGTTCTGTCCTTAATCATGACATCAAGAACTTGCTTCATCTCAAGACCACAACGTTCATTGAAGTATGGCGCAATCGAGCGTCTCCCCCATCCAAGAGGGCGCTTATGAACGAGTACATCCACAGCTTTAGCTTGGTCTGAAGGAGACTTAAAGACCACAGAAATTGGTTTTTGTTTTTCGTCTGACATAGGTCGTAAAATTAAAAAGGATAACAGTTCATGGTGTTCTTTGTATCGCGAGCCATTCTACTGTCACCCATCCAACTAATCTCGCTATTCCTTTTGTTACTCTCAACTATAGGAATTAAGTCACGCTCTGTTTCAGTCCTTGCGTCGCAGACTATAATTCAAAGAACACAGATACAGTATTATGCGAGGCTCAACGTCCAACACATGTCACCATAAACAGTCCTAAGAATCGTCCTATTATATTAAGCTCCTAACAGGACAAGGAGACACTGAATACATAGCAGGTTATATGCCAACTATGTATTAAAGTTATATCGTCAATCAATCCTCCTAAGAACTTCAAACCTACGAACATACTGTTCTATACTTCGGACATTATGGGGGAAAGATAAGTTATGAAGATTCTTTCCACTTGCACGCAAAGCATTGAGGAACATTTCGCCCATTTTCATAGAGCGAATAATCGGTTCAACATCACACATGCGTTCACGGATAGGAGTGATATTAAACTCGAATGTGCTTATGCGAGCATAAAGGTCAGGTAAAAACAATCCTTGTCTAACGAGACCATCAAGAGATTTATTTGTTGCGCAAACTATCTTGCAATCGATAGGCTCTTCTTCAAACCCACCAACACGACGAACTGTTTTATTTTGGATAGCCCTAAGAAGCTTAGCCTGCATTGGCAATGTCAGCCAACTAATCTCATCAAGGAATGCCAGTCCCCCTTTCGCCCGTGCTAGCATTCCTTGCCTGTCGCCCATTGCTCCAGTGAATGAACCTTTGACATAACCAAACAACTCAGATTCCATCAATGTCTCTGGCAATCCAGCGCAGTTAATGAATACTGTTAATCCTGTTCTGTCACCTTTAAGAGCATTAGCGATAATCTCTTTGCCTGTTCCTGTTTCACCAGTGATGAGAACAGGGTATTCACACTTAGCCAAAGCATGAACATCTTCTTTGCGTTTCATCATTGTTGGGTCAACTGTGATGAATTGCTTGAGATGTAAAGCTGAACCTTGGAGCTTATCCTTAAGAACAAACTTATCTCCAACTTGTTCTACAGTAAATGGAAGATTGTTCAGTTCAATAGTCTGTTGAACTAATGAAACAAACTCTCCACCCTGACTAAGCAGAATGCGAAGTCTGTTCTCGTCTGGTATCTCTCTTATGTTTTGATTTGCCATATATGTGATAGTTGTATGCGTTACGTTTCTTTATTGCTTGTTGTCCAGTAAATTCTATGCTGTGATTGTTCCGAAATTGATAGACACAAACTGCTGTCCAAACATCCAGTATCTCCATCCGTCTAGCACGTTCTATTCTTGTCTCAAGAGGATACTCTACTAAATATGGAAAAGCAAATTCATCTTTATCTTTTAGATTTTCTCCGTGGACAGACCAACGCAATCTAGTTCTACGTTCAATTCCTTCTTGCTGTCTATAGAAGAACTTAATATATGAGACAGAGTTAAGGTCTATTGTTAATTGAGCATTCATGACACATGTCTGTGCAACAACATACGAACAGCTTGTCCTAACTCTTGGTCGATATGACCTCTCAATGAAGTGATGTAAACTTCTCTCTCACACTCTGTCATTTTCTGCAAAGACAGAGTTGATTCTACATCACGAACAAACTTCTGTCTAAAAGGTTTAGCTTGATGTGCTGCTAACTTTAGAATATCAGTCTTTTTCATAATGATTATTCACCTGTTATATCTTTGTATTGTATGTAGACTTCTTCTGGAACAGCCTCAGAATCTTTAATAAGATATATCAAGTCAAATTGAGTTCCACACTTAGGACAAGTTATTTCTGATGGATGAGACAATGTGTCAAGCAAAGTTCTGCACTTCAAACATGATGTTCTATTCCACTCTTTTATTTTTTCATTCTCCACAACTCCTCCACCCTACCATTACTGGTGAACGTGGTAATTCTTTCTGACCGAAAGGCTTGTGTTTGTATGTTAGTGTCTGCCCAAGAAACTCTGACTGATGTTCCCAAATGTATTTCCGCTTTTCTTTTGTAAGACCGACTCCTGTCCCAATAGGAAACTGTTGACCTTTAGTGTTGCGGACGATGAATGCTCCAAGAGTATTCTTGCCATACATGTTGGCGCCAAATGTTGAACGATTCATTTTCCCTGTCGCTGCTCTTTTATCGCTATTACCATTCTCCATCTGTTCAGCAAAGCCTACAACCACAGCTTCATCTCGAACATAACGAGCGAACTTAACCAAGTATTGTTCCTTCAGAGTTGAACGTCCGCATTTATATGGGGAGTTAGGTAGGCGGAAACAGATACCTTCACCATGTTCTGCTACACACTTCTTTTCAAATGCTAGAAGTTCGTCAGCGTTGTTACATTTAATCCATTGTTGTAACACAACTCTATCAGACAAAGCTCTATTATCTACAACATCTGTAAAGATTTCCCAAAGACGTTGTTCATAACCAAGATACGGTCTGTCTGGAAAGAATCTATCAAGTATATGAAATTCAATTTTGTCACTGTCTTCATGTTCTTCTGACATGACTACAGATTGAATGTCATTGTATTCCATCCCCGCCCTAAACAATTCCATATCATATCCACCTGACATAATCAAACTTCGACGACGAATTGATTTGTTAGGAATCTCTTTGAGTGTCCTGCTCAACAGCGAACCATTAAGACGCATAGCTCTAATGCCATCCATCTTCAGTGTCGCTATCACAGGATACTTCAACTGCTTCATAGCTTCATAGATTATCTCATCTGTATGTTCGACATCAGGAGATAACAGTGAAGCTGCTAACATTGGTTCGGTGAAGTTCATAGTTTTTGCAACTCAAAGTAAGGTAACCATGCATGTTCATACTTACCTTCAAACCAATATGAAACATAGTACTCTCGTATTCGTTCAATTCGAGCCATTGAAACAACACCTTCACAATCTAATGCTGGAATCTTGACACCTTCACCAATATCAAATTCAAATTCTACAGTCATTCTTCCTCCTCATTCGATTCAACAACAGCATCCTCTCCATCAACTGCTCCACCACTAGCTGCAATGTGTTCAGCTACAATACGCTTACGGTCAGCAGGATTGAGGATAAGGTCAACCCAAGATTCATTTTGCTTCACAACTTTGCTGAGACACAGAAGCTTGTTGCTATACACTTCAGCGATATCAACTTCTACTGTTCCGTCATAAAGAAGACAATCTTGTTCTGTGTCTGACAAGCTGGTTAATCGTGGGACACGACCAGAAGATTGAACCATGTCCTCACCACTGTATGCCACTGACATACACGTTTGACGTTGCTTAGTTGGGATGAACTTAATGTCCTCCTCAATAGCAAATCCAGATTTATTGCGTCGAACTTTACCAGGTAATGGTCTATTCTCTGGCTTCATCCTTTGAATGGCTGCATACCATTCAGCAAATCCTGGAACAGTTCTATCCCAATCTGTGCAGAGTTCATCAGTGTGGTGCAATGACAATCCTACACCACCAGCTTTGAAGGTATAGATTACATAGTCTGTCTTGCCAGATTGGAACTTATCAATCTCAAGCTGACGTTCTTCTTTGTCCTGTCCACCAAGACGCAGAGATGGGTCAAGTTCTTCAATCACCCTGTCCTCAACATCTTCTAGGTCCAAGTCCTTTAGCATTTCTTCTGCTGATAAACCAGCAGCTTTAAGAGCTTCTGCTTTAGCTTTAACTTCAGCACGAACCTTCTGCTTCTTAGTCAACTGTGTCTGTCCACCACCCCACACAAGACTAATCTTGTCACGAGGAACACCCATCTCCTCAACAAGAATCTTGACTATAGCGATAAGTGTACTCTTGTATTTCACAGCACAAGCTGATGCTTTCCCTGACTTGACAACATCATACATGTATCGAGCAAAGTGATAACGTCTGCAATACTCTGCTGCTACTGCACGCTTAGTCAGTAGAACAAGATACAAGATACCGGGATTAAGAACCTTACCCTCATCAGCGTCTTTATTCAATTTCGCTAACTCACGATAGTAACGTTCTTCTGTATCATCGTAGTATTTCTGTTCTTCTGGTGTCGCAAACTTAATTAACTTAACTCTGTTGTGCGCTTTGAACTGAGGCTTGACACCACGAACACGAACAATGTATTTCTCTAAATCTTTAGTCAGTCTCTCAACTGCTGCTTCATTGTATTCATCTGGACCTGAGTTCTGACAAATAGCTTTCGCATACGTAGGCCAGTTTTCATTCACAAGTTTAGCAGGAAGTCCGATGATGTCAGTTATGTCTTTGTGTGTTGCGACAGCAAAACACTTAGCCGCTGATACACGCATGTATGGTGTTGCTGATACAAAGATTTGAAATACTGGTGTCTTGATTTCATTAAAGGCGGAAGCTACTTGATGTTGTGTACTACCGGGATTCTTAAGGGAATGATTCTCATCCCAAATCACAACTACTGGATTCAGCATTGGTCTCCATGACCATTTGATTACTTCCTCTCCTCCCTCAATTCTGATTTCCTCTTTCACCCACAACTGTCCAGCTTTACTTCTAAGCGCTTCATAGTTGATAACTTCAAAGCCGTCATACATAGTAAGTCCGAACAACTTCTCAAAGACACGACGAGTCTGTTCAACTACTGTATTCTTTGTGACATAGAGATACTTAGTGCTGCCAAATGTTTTATCATCAGCGAACTTAATATCTTTAAGGCGACAAAGAACAGCGCCAACCATGAAAGTCTTGCCATAACCTGCTGCTGCTACAAGTTGTTGTCCTCGAATACCGTGAACTAAGATATTATCTAGCATCTCCTTTGCTGCTTTGCGTTGATGCCAGTATTTAATCATCCCTTTCTTTTCGCCTGGACTGAAAGGTAAGAGATAATCATTTTCTACACATGGTTTGTCTGTTGGGATAACTTCGGTCTCCACAACCACTTCACTGTTTGGTCCTTGCCCTTTGCTAGGTCCATTCCTATCAGAATCTTCTCCTGCCACGGCTGAAGTTGGTGATTGAATAATTGATTGAATTGGCGCAGACTTAGTTGTGCTTTGTTCTTTCTGCAATACCTCAACCTTTTTCTCAAACAATTTCTCTTGCTCATCTTTCAGCCTTTGTGTGTATGCTTTAACGTCAGCAAATGTTACTGGTGTGTTAAGGTGTTCTTGTGTTGCACCCGCTGGAATGGATGTGTAGCGATAGACATGATTCCATGTCCACACTATACTTCCCTTCATAGACCAAGCCATAGTAATACCATTGCACAATTGATTAAGTGCACTACGTTTACGGGCTTGTTCTTTTTGTTCTGGAGTTTGCTTCATAGTTCAGGGAGAGATTCAAAATTATTCTTCAGAAGTTTGTGATGTAATGCCCAATGTGCAAGACCAACGTTAGAACGTACACCTAACAAACGATAAATTCTCGTCAGCTCATTACTAACTGTAGTCAAAGATACTTGGTGTTTTAGTGCCACATCTTTTAGAGGCATACCTGCTGCAATATCTATAGCAAAAGCTAAAGATACAGAACTAAATTCTTTTGGAGTAAAATTTCTCATGGCAATTCCTTAACAGTTGTGTAGAGTTTGACTACACCAACAGCTTTAATCTTAGCGTGTTGCCCATCTTTTAGCCATCGCCAAGCCATGAGTTTAGCTATCTCAAATTCAAGACCACTGAATGTTGCTAACCTCTTAGCTACAAGTTTGACATTAGCTTCAAATATAAATCGTTGTTCTCTGTCATACTCAGAACGTAAGCGCTGTTTAGCTGCACGCTCAACAGAAGATTTCCAAGCTGACATAGACCAGAGGAGAGGACTAGATATGAAGCGTCCTAGAACGTCAACATCGTTATCCCCTGGGAATTGAACATAGCAAGTATGTTTATTTTTGCAGTGGCCGAATATAATTTCAGCAGTTAGTTTAGATACGCTGACGTAATGTGCTTCACCTAACAAGTCATGCACTAATACGTCGAGAGGAAGTGAGACTAGAGGAGTAATGTTTTGGAGAGACATGATAGTTTTATAAAAAGGGCGTAGCAGGATTCGAACCTGCGAACACGGCTAAGGCTAACTTCAAACGTCCGGTCAGCCGTAATCGAGACCTACAATAGTTAGCTTACTGCGCAATAGTCTCTAGCATTAAACCACTCTGCCATACGCCCATTCGGGTCTTGATTGCTTGACAATGTGGACAAGGCTCAGGAAATCGTCATAAACCACACCGACATATTGTCGTAAGTCACCCAGTTCTATTGCTGAGAGTCAACACAAGTTATGCTTTAGGTTATGTTCTCTGTGCGAGACACGCCCACGATGTTGTGTATCTGCGGGCCAAAGTGAATGACAGCGTTGACGAATGCAGAGGTCAGTATAGCGGACGATTAACTCCAGCATTTCTGTGACTTGTGGTCTCTCTTTAAGCAGTCACTCTTAGTCATCAACTCTGAGACCTGCTTAACGCATCATAGCTCTTTGAACTAGATGGCTGTCAAATTGTTGGAGACTCGGGCAGGACTTAAACCTGCAATGCAGTCATCACTCTGCATACCAATTTCACAGTAGGTAATGAAAGCCTAGTAAATGAAACTCTGCTATTGAATCATTCAGCCACCGAGTCACTGAAGAGAGTAGTTAGCAACCTAAAGAAACAAGTAGTTCTTTTTTGATGTTAGAACGTTCACTAACCACTCTCGTCAATGGCTACAGCTTTAGTCCTGTAGCACGACTCATGTTTTCGTCTCCGCGCCGGTTGATTCAGACAGTTACCAATTACTCCACAAGACATGAAACTTGGTGAGATTCGAACTCACAACACCCGGTCGAAATCGGCTACAGTATTGTTTCACCGCTGTAGCACCAGTGTCATCTAACTCTTACTCAACCTTAACAGAAGGTTGTGCTTCAGCCTCAGCCTTGGCTGGCTTACGACTACGTTCATCACGCATCGCACGCAGACTAGCCAACTGGTCACGAACAGCAAGCAACTGCTTCGTAATTTCAGGCGGGAATGTACCAGTAGCCGGGTCGAGACTGGACGCATTCATCAACTGAATCTGCTTCTCCTGAGCTTCATCAAGAAGGTCATTGATTTCCTTCAACTTGAGGCCAGCAACGTCGAACTTCGCGCCTTCCTCAAGGAACTTAGGAAGGAGGAATTCACCCTGTTCACTGAACGCATCAAAGAAGATACCTTGGAAGGTAGCCTTAGCGTGCTTCTGAAGAACAGAAACGATGTTGTCAATCCCAGCCCACTTGATATAGGATTGGAGATTATCAGCAGTTACAGCAGGCGCTTTGTATTGCTTGCCCTTGTTGTCACCTTTCACAATCTTGAAGTTGGACAACGTGAGAGCCAAGTCATTACGGGTAATGACTGCTTCAGGAAGTTGAACCTCAGGAACGGATGGGGCATTTGTATTTTCACTCATATATGATGTGTTTTGTTTTTTGTTTGTTTGTATCCAGCTAATGTCTTTCTGTATTACGATTACAGCATCAACTGAAATTGCGAGACTACACTATAGCAAATTGCGTGCCAAGTGCAGTGTTGTATAAAACTTATATGCCAATTATATGGCATTGAATAGCAGGTGAATTGAAGGGGAACCATTCTGCTTTAGGTAAACCATAACCGGCAGGGTCTAATTTTTCTGTAAGAAATAATCCAGATGTTGTCTCACCGACTACGAACATTTGGATATGTTCTTTCTTACCTTGTCCACGATTGATTGTTACTTGTGCTAGTTTCATTGTAGTTTAGTTGTTGGTCTTGACATCTTGTGCTTTCAAATACTCTTGCAGTTGAGTTGGAGGGCTTGTTCTATTTTTTGGCATATTAGTCTTTCCACTTACCAACACTTCTTAGGAGTGCTTCGCAGAGTTGGGTTGGAGTGGATTCGACAACGCTTCCAATGTTGTCTAAGAGTTTGCACTCAATCTCATTCCGTATTTTCCAGTCTTGCTTCTGTATCAACGGAATGATAGCGTCGTAGGAGGTGAGGTAGTTTGGAAGCTCATCGAATCTGACGCCTCCCATCATGAATGGGTTTGCTACAAAATCCTTAAACCAGCGCAAACATTTGACAAAGGTCTGTCCTCCGGGATAGCAAAATTGCCGTTCTTCTGTTTCGTGTTCACTCCACCCATCCAACTCCGCCAGTGCTTTGATTTGTAGTTCGGGTTTCATATCAGTCTGAGATTACTTGACACTCACTAACATCCCATCGATTAACTTCCTTGCCGTTATTACTAAGAATTAGCGTTATCTCTGAACTGTAGTAACCGTTGTTGCTGCCATAGCCGGGAACTTTAACCGAGAATCCAGATACAGGAATCAACTCAATTCCATAGCCGTCAATGCGCTTGAAGAAATTCTCGTCTGATAAATCAAACTCAAGGTCTTTAACCTCATCAAGTTTGATATAGTCAAACTCAAGCCAGTGATGCTCACAACAATCTTGGCCATGATATGATTCAAGCCGATAGCCGTTGTCAAAGTCAATGCTTTCACTGTCAATAGATTTAATTTTAGTTTTCATTTGATTATCACTTTCACTTGTTGTGTTTTAATTCCGAACTTCTTTGCATCGGAATGTTTGGTGAAGTAGATGTCGAAGCGGGAGTCGTAGCGTTTGGCGAGACGGTCTTGGACGATGTATCTGCGACCATCCACCTCCACCAATGAACCGAATTTGATGGTGCGGCTCGCAGCAATGGTGATTCCTTGAGTTGGTCGTTGTCCATTAGCACATATTCCTTTCGCGCTTGGTCCGCAGCAACATTTCCCCGCACAGTACGCAGTCACAATTGCTGTTACAATATTAGTTGTCATGACAACCTCGTTAACATGTAGACACCTTGACGTAGTTCAGAGACAAGTTCATCTTTCAGATTAAGAATGTCTGATGGGTATACATCTTGACTTTCTTCCTCTGTCTCACCATTCTCAGACGTGTCATTAAAGAGGATGTTCAGAGCATCAATCAAATTCTTGAGTTCCGCTACAACCTCTTCTTTTGATTTGTAGTTGCGGAAAGGTTGAGGCAAATCACCTGCTAAATCTTTGATGCAGTCGGGATAAAGAGATGTAACGCGTTCAGTAATTTTATCTTTGTATTCACCGATAGCTTCATAGACACTGTCCAATGCTTTGTGTTCAGCATAGGATTGTGTTTGAACATGGAAAATCCAGAACTGATGTTCAGCAAACATGAGATTCTGGATGATTAGAGTACAGTTTTTCATAATTTAATAGTTGACGTCGTCCCTATATTCACATCCTGCTGGACATTCTTTAGTTTCAGCATCAAGATGTCTGTCACAGTTGGGACATTTCTTCTGTGCAGAATTTGCGAAGATGATTAAGACCCAAAGAGAGGCTATCGCCACAACACAGAATAGTATTATTGCTGTCATAAATCTTTCTCGGTTAGTTGTTCTGCTGCTGTGAGGATGGCTTTCTCGCAATCACAACAACCTTTGTCGTAAGCAACTTCCCATTCAGTGTGAACGCCACCAACGGCAAATGTTTCTCCTTCTGCTATTGTGGCGGCTCTCCGCATACCTTCTTTCATTGCGTCGAGTTGGATTTCTCGTATTGCCATTCGATTTACTGTGAGTAGCGCAGGATTATTTAGCCCTGACATCTGACTCATCCACTCTTCTGCTGTTTTCATAGTTCAAAATCTTTCCGGAAACCACACGCGACAAAGGGCTTCGAGACGTTGTTCATAAGATTCATTCACCATGTGCCAGATTGTTTCTACGTCTATGTTCACAGGTTCATCCGTTTCAGCACATACTCTTTCGCAGAGTATTTGCAGGTAAATTGCCCACTTATCTTTTTTCACTAGCAACTTCTCCGCCTCATGACAGACTTGTAGTCCTTCGGTGGACCAGTGGACGCGAGGC
>ERZ724522.579-NODE-579-length-22844-cov-7.481987_pt1 | contig 22844 bp, 27 predicted proteins | sample MGYA00376055_ERZ724522 | MGnify/ENA primary metagenome ERZ724522 (study PRJEB28724, sample SAMN07190884) | wastewater metagenome | isolation source: effluent of sewage treatment plant in Hong Hong | place: Hong Kong | collected 2016-03-17 ...
TTTATCCACCTTATACATTTAACCGTTCCAAATAAATCATAAATCTCTTTAACTGTATTGTTTCTTAAGTAAATAATACCTTCAAAATCCTCTGGAAATCCAACAAAATTAATTAACTGATTATTAGCACAATTAAAATCACCACCAACTGTTTGAGGACAACCTTCCAAGGTAGTTAATTGATTATGACTACAAAAAAAATAACCACCAATCGATTGTGGTGATCCATCTAGTGTGGTTAATTGATTATTAGCACAATTAAAATCACCACCAACTGTTTGAGGACAACCTTCCAAGGTAGTTAATTGATTATGACTACAAAAAAAATAACCACCAATCGATTGTGGTGATCCATCTAGTGTGGTTAATTGATTATTATCACAATCAAAATTACCACCAACTGATTGTGGTCCTCCAACCAATGTGGTTAATTGATTTTCACTACAATAAAAATCACCTCCAACTGATTGTGGTCCTCCCACCAAGTTAGTTAATTGATTATTATCACAATCAAAATTACCACCAACTGATTGTGGTCCTCCAACCAATGTGGTTAATTGATTTTCACTACAATAAAAATCACCTCCAACTGATTGTAGAGATCCTTTTAAGGTGGTTAATTTATTATTGTGACAATAAAAATCATCACCAACTGATTGTGGAGATCCATTTAAATTAACTAATTGATTATTACTACAATAAAAATTACCAACTGATTGTGGAGACCCCTCTAATGTAGTTAATTTATTATTACTACAATCAAAATTACCACCAACTGATCGTGGACCACCCTCTAATGTGGTTAATTTATTATTAATACAATTAAAATCACCACCAACTGTTTGAGGACAACCTTCCAATGTAGTTAATTGATTATTATCACAATAAAAATCACCACTAATGTTTTCTGGTGAACCTTCCAAGGTAGTTAATTGATTATAACTACAATAAAAATTACCTCCAACTGATTGCGGAGATCCTTCCAAGTTGGTTAATTTATTATTAATACAATTAAAATCACCACCAACTGTTTGAGGACAACCTTCCAATGTAGTTAATTGATTATTATAACAAAAAAAATAACCACTAACATTTCTGAATTTTAAAGGAAATCTAGTTAAATTATTATTAATCAAATTAACATCACCATCCACATCAATTGATCCATCAGAATTTATTGTATAATTATTTATATTATATTTTCTACAAATTGATTCAGTGTCTGAATATGATTCAAATAATTTAAGATATTTCATAATTTATATATTACCCCCAAACTCCAGAAAAGTTGCCATGATACCACATTCCACCATTAAAATATCCTTCATCAAATACACCATTGAACCATATTCCTGAATTCCAAGTTGATGCTTTAAATGATGATACACATTTTAATCCAGTATTAATTATACCCGTATTCACAGATAAAATATCAGATAATCTTCTATCAACAAATATCTCTGTTGTATTCGCGTCTTCATCAATTGTGGTATCTAAAACAACATATTTTAGAGGATCTCTTGTTGATCCAAAAACAGAATATGTTCCGGTTTTTAAATTATCCACAACAAAGAATATATCATTAATGTTAAATCTATATACTCCATCTAATACAAATGAATTAAATTGATTATTTGATTTAATATGAATTATATCAATATCATTTAATATACCACCTTGCCAAACTGATGAGTTGAAATTAATGTTAAATACATTTCCGCCATAGAAAGTACCACCACTAAATAAACCACTATACCAATTTGAGTATTTGTGTATTTCAGAGACATCTGGCAATCCATTATCATTTATATTTAGGAATGAGTGAAACTCTCCTTTTAAGAACTTACCACCATACCAATTAGCATTTCTACTATTGAACGCCTTTGTTCCAAATCTAGACTTGGAATTAGGAGACTTGTTAAATTCTCCATTATACCAAATTCCATTTTCAAAATCACCACCTAAGAATTTACCATCTAACCAATATGATAGACTATTATCAGTATTGAATAATCCATTATTCCAAGTACCAAGTACCCACGTTCCGCCTTTGAATACACCACTCATCCAAGTACCATCGTTCCACGTTCCATCAAACCATCTACCTGTATTCCAAGTGCCACCATACCAACGTCCATTATACCAAGTACCATTTTCCCAAGTACCACCGAACCACCTACCACCATACCAAGTAGAACTATACTCATTCGTATTTGCGTTATCAATTTTAACACTCAGTAATTTATCAGTAATGATTTTTGAAGTCCAAGTTCCATCGTACCAGTCACCAGATTTCCAGATACCAGAGACCCAAGTTCCTTCAAACCATCTACCACCTTCCCATATTCCTTGATACCAAATTAATTTCTGGTCTTTATCAAGACCAATAATAGCATCGGATACTTCTGCATCTAAAATCCAGTAATACTCATCTGTTAATCTAACAAGATCTAATCCATCAATTAATCTGAATCTATATTTTCTAAAGTCAATATTTTGAAGTATGTACTTACTACCAACCACATCCCAATTTTCTCTAGTGACTTCTATTGATTGTTTAACTTTTTTATCACCAACACCTAAATCAAAAATATCAATCGGTTCAAAATTTAAAAATGGATCTTTTTTAGTATAAGTAACTCTAAATTGATCTAATGGAATAAATCCTTCCCAATCTACATTTACCTCTACCGTATACTCATCTAATAAATTAGTTGTATGATATCCAAGAAGTTTAGGCCAGTTAGATTGACTTCCTATTAACTGAATATTAATACCTTCACCATCTTGAAGATTATGTTTAGATGGAAATGATAATTGATATTTGTTATTTAAAGATTGTATAACTACTGGATTTATAAATTCAAATTCTCTATTTAATTTAGTTATTTGTATAGCTAATTCATATTTATAATCTGTGTAGATAACAGCTGTTACATCCTTAACGAATTGTGAATCAGATAATAATGCCTTAGTATAAGAATCTGTTGAGATTTTGAAATTTATATTTGTCTCATAATTTGTATAAGTATATCCAACCTCAATATTCTTCTCAGACCATTGTGGTCTATGTAAATTATTTATATACTGAAGATCATCAGATATTTGTTGTAAAGTTCTTCTACTATGAACGGTTATCGCAGATATATCATTATTGTTAGCTGTGAAACTATCATGTAGAACTAAAACATAATATGGCACACCATAAGTGTCATCATAATACTTATCAATTACTATTAACCTTTCAGTTTTAGTTTCATTATTTGAACTTGTTGGTGGATAGCTTAACCCTTCTATTATTGTCACATCAATAAAAGTCCACTTCATAAATGATTCCCATAATGGTTTCAAATTTACCCCAAAATATAATTTATTAGATTCATATTTTGTTGAATAAGTTCCATAAACCAAATCGGTATAAAGTATATTATCATTAGTTACTAATGTATCAGCAACACCTGAATCAGGACCAGGAATAATATCATATTTAGGTAATGCTAAAAACTCTTTATTCGGTGTGTATAATTTAGGATTTATAAAGTTAAGATAACTAAGTAGGTTATAAGTTGGTGTATATCCAAAATTTAAAAATCCACTTGGATATTTAATTTCCTCTTCTAATAAAAATCCATTTGTATTTAATACCTGTATATTTGATTGTAGGTTATAGTATGCCGAATATTGACTATACTTACCAGTTACTTGAAATGAGTATGTCAATCCAATTGGTGATGACGTTGGTTTTGGATAGTCATCAAATATTGTCTCAATGTCATAAGCCTTAGATATGTAGTGCTTCTTAAAGTTATCAAAGAATAAAGAATTATAATCAATTGATGTTATTGTTAAATTTAAATCAGACGTTCCACCAATTTGACTACCTGAAATAGTAATTGTATCACCAATTGAATATCCAGAACCTGGTTGATTTACAAGAACTGATGCAACACTTCCAGAACCATCTATTTCAATGTCAAATGTAGATGATCCACCAATAGATGGAATATTAACATATGATCCTCTGGTATATCCAGTAGTTGAATAAGAGACTTCACTAACACCACCTTTTTTAGTTTGATATCTATTTAAATTTCTTATTTTAATCTGATTAACACCACCAAGATTATTTAAGATATTCTCATTAAAATCAGTGTAGAAGTATTGATAATACGTAGTAAGTGTACCATCAGTTTCAGACCAAATTTTATTTGTTATAAATTCTCCTGTAAACACATCACTTTCAATGTAAAGAACATCACCTTTTGTAGGTGGACTATGTGTTGCACCAATTGTAATTGCCCAAATTCCTAAAAACTTATAGAAGTAAAGGCTTTTATTTACCAATGGTGATGATATAGGAGTAACACCTTCTCTATACTTTGAAGTTTTAGAAGGCATTAAAGGTTGAATATCACTATAGTTTGTTGTTAGATCTGCTGATGAGTATGTAAAATCACCAGATAATTGATCTGAACTACTAAATTTAAATGAAGGCTCTACTTTAAAACCATCACTTAGATGTGTGTAATATTCAAATGTTTTTAATCTATCTTTCCAATATGTAATCCAATTAGTTTCAAGATAACTATATGTTAAACCTGTTTCTAAATCTGATATTTCTTTAAGATTTCTTTCAAACTCAATAGAGGTTTCAGTGACAGAAGTTGGACTTATAAGATAACTTACCGGTACTACGAATCTTTCGGGTATTCTATATTGACCAAAATCATCAAACCAATAGACTTTTGAACCCGCATCGTAGTCCATAAATAAGAATCTTGGCTTTAAATTATCAAAAAACATGGCATCATATACATCTGAGAAAATACCGGATGCGTCTGTCTTCCAAAGTGAGTTATTTCCTGTTATGATTAATTCACCATTTGAATTAATAATACTATTTATTCCTGATTGTGTAAAGTAATCAACATAGGTACTATTGATTATATTTGAAAATGAATTTGAAAATGTTCCAGAAAACGGACTGATTTGATATATTTTTTCAAATGTTGAAAGATATAAATTAGGATATTTATATGTAATACTTGAAATATCACCAAATGTAGGTGTGCCTAAATGTGCAAAGCTAAAATCTGATTTAATTTTCCTATCAATATCATACACATATAGATTATTATTTGTACATGCGATTGCTAAATACTGACCAATACCAGTGCTAAAATTAGAACTTGCGGTGAAATAAGATAAGTCTTTTATGTCATCAACTAGTAAAAATTCATCATCTTCATCAACAAACTTAGATACTCTTCTTTTAAATACTTTCCAGTTTCCACTTTCATAAGTATATTCGATAAATACACCATTATCACCAGCAACATAAAATGAATCTATTTTGTGATAAAGTGCAATATTATAATTATATGAGTCAAAATCAACGATATTAACTCTTTTCCAATTTAATCCACCATTGTCAGTTGTCCATACTTGATTAAATTTACCAACAACGACACCTTTAAGATCATTAAAGAATGATACACAATTTAATTGAGTAATTACTTCACCATTGTTTTGATAGACTCTTGGGTCTTTTGGAACACCTGGACTTGGTGGTATTAAAATTTGTGATAAATTAACTTTTTCAACATCTAAACTAATCTTATTCATTTTTAGTAAAGTACCGTCATCACCACACATCCAGTAAAATTCACTTGTGGAATCAATACTTCTAAGATTAACTTTATATTTTGAATTTATAATATTAGAAACATCTTCTTGATGAACTATAATAACACCAAACTCACCGATTGTAATTGTTCTTGATGGTATTGTATAGTCTATACCATCTTTGGATAATGATTGAGTTGCATGTTTATATGTATCATAAAGTGTTAATTCGAATATATTATTATAATCCATTCTATTTCTAAGAACATAATTATGTCTTTCTTTAAAGTACATAGTTTGTCCTTTTTTATACTCAGGAAAAAATCCATTATTTAATCTATTAAGAACCCATTGAGTTTCTCTATTTACGGTTCCAAGTTTAACACATACTGAATATTTAATCACATCTTCATAGTTATCTAATTCAGTAGTTCTTACTAATCTTTGATTTTGATATGTGTAAATACCATTGTTAGAGTTGTAAACTAAATAAGTAATTGATGATCCTATCTCTTCATTAACTTCATAGAATCCATCGAAGTATGTAGATGGATCAGTTGTGTCTGGAATGGTTATAAGTGAATATTGATTTTTAACTAATACTCTATGACCTTCTTTAACGGTCACACCATCTATGACCAAGTTTGGAAACTTAATGGATAAGTCGTCAATTATGGCAGTTGTTGCAACATCAACATAAAGTAGATTTGTATATTGTTCATCAATTAGTCTTTTAGGTGTAAAAAGATTTTTAAGTGTTAAACCATACTCTGGTAAAAACTTATTTTGAAATTCATATTGAGATTGTGTACTTGATATAGTTATTTCATCTTCAATAGCATTGAAATATGTACTAACATAAGGACTAAATGAATAGTTATAGTTATATGTTCGTTGTTCATAATTTTCAAGAACATCATAGATATCATTTAAATCATTAGTATTAACAAATGTAGATCCACTTAAAACTTTTTGATAAAATCTCAAAGATTTTAAATCTTGTTTAAGTGCATCAAAATCAGATGTAGGTAATGTATCTGTGTTTTGTGTCCATTTGAGTGAGTCTTTATTTATAATCCACATATTTATTTCTTAACTTTTAATTTCCATGTGACAGAGTTGCTATCAATATCAATTGAGTTATTTGATATGGTTACTTTTGATTTAATCAAAATCTGTTTTATCTCGTCGATAAATTCGTCATATTTATAAATGTTTTTGATATAATCTCCGACATTTATAATAAACTCAGATTTTTCTGAAAAAATTAAATCATAGACCAAATCATCTCTCTGTTTCATTAACTATATATTTTATCTGATTTTATTCGTTAGAGATTATTGTACTCACTTCTGTACTTATCATATCTATTTGTTAGTTCGATAAGGAATTTATTTCTAACGATATCTTCATTGTGAAATTCAAAAATACATAGATCCTCCATATCCTTTGTCATATTAATAAAATCTACATAACCAGAATCTCTTTTCTTTACATCATACTGTGAGGTGTCACCCATCATCACAGCTTTAGAATCTTTACCTAAACGAGTTGACCAGAGCATTAATTGTTTAATTGAAGCATTTTGTGATTCATCTAACAACATGATACAATTATCATATGTTGATCCTCTCATATAAGCAAGTGGTTCGAAAACTATCTGTTCAAGACTAAATAACCAATCAATTGTTGATCTGTCTAATATTTTACAGAAGTTTGTATAATAGGATTGTTTGTATGGATCGATTTTCTCATCAACCGTTCCTGGAAGAAAACCGATTTGTTCTCCACTTTCTTGAATAGGTTTGGTGATAATAATCTTTTCAATTTTACCATCAGCTAATAGTGATAGAGCAGTGTAACAGCTCGTAAAAGTTTTGGAACTACCCGCAGGACCGTGAACAACCGTTAGTGTGTTATTTCTTATTCCCTTGAAAAGAAGATTTTGCTTATCTGAAAGTCTTACCGAAACATCATTTTGAAAAGCTTCTTTTGTTAAAGATGCTCTCTTTTTTTGAAGTTTCTCTATTTCATAGATTCTGAGACTGTCCTCAATTTCTTTTTGAGCTGAATTTCTTTGAGCTGATTTTGATTTATTTCTATTAGATTGTCTTGCCATAAACCACACTTTTTTATTTATATATTCATAAATCAGTGGCTTACATAAATAAAAAATCCTCAATTTTTGAGGATTTTTTAAAAGTCGTCGTCGTACACTTCTTCTGGTTCTGGTTCTTCGTCGTATCTTTCGAGTGCACCATCGTTTTGGACTAAAATATAGTCATATCGGAAATTATCCGAATTAGATAGAATTCCATTTCTATAATCTATGAACTTAAATGTATCAATAAATGGATATTTAGAGACTTTCCAAGTATCAAGTTGAATTTTTAATTGAAGATCTTTCAATCCACCGGGTGTTTTGAAAAGTCTTTCAGTTCTAGCAGATTGTTCGTATTTATAGATATATCCATTATCTTCTGCCCATTTTTTAAATGTATTTATTTCATGATCGTATATTGAATAAATTCTATCCATAATTTTATACTTCTCACCGGATGTCGTTACAGCCTCATCCCAAATAAGAGCTCGTGTTTTAAGTCTTCCATCTTCATCAAGGTTAATTAGCATTTTAACTCTACCAGGGTTGGCAGCATAGATTTGCATAAACTCATTTTTCTCTTGATATCTCATACAAGAGTTCCAAAGAGTTCCATATTTACATCCATTCGGAGTGAAGTAGTTATCTTGTAAATACCATTTTTTTATTTCTTCACCTTCAACTATTTTGAAATTATTAGAATCAGTACTGAAATAACTTTTATAGACATTTACAAAACTCTCAATTTCATAGTCACTGATGCAAAACTCTTTAATTGCTTCTTTTTTAAAGAATTTATTAACAAATCGACCAATTTTAATTGTGGTGCGATGTTTAACCTCATTAAATCCATCACAACCAGTCAATTTACTTTTAGGAACAAAAGATATGGTATCACAAGATTGAGGATTTTCTTTAATAAAATCACCTTCGAATTTTAGAATTCGTTCAGGATTTCTTAAAGAATATCTCAATAAATCAGATATTCTACATAGATTCTGAGTGTTATCTATAAACATTAGAATTTCGTGTGAAAAATTGAGATCTCTACTCATAATATATAGTGTATGAATTTTCTACTTGAGTTTAAAAATTATTATAATGAAGGTGATGTTGTTTTAATTGAATATTGGTACAATGGCATGGTTACACCTTGTGTTATACTCGAAAAGAATAAACGTAGTTACAAAATTAGTCATAATATTCCAGAGTCACAAATTTTTAATGCACCTGATGAAATAATTAAATCATCTGATATCATTGATCATTTTAGTAGATCAAAGAATTAATTAATACTTCATAACAATCTCTATCATCAGGATTGTTCCAATCCAAATATTGCTCTTTAATAATCTCAATCTCTTCTTTTGAAAGAGATGTTGATAAGAACTTTTCTTTCAGCGCCTCATACTTATATGTATTGCCAACAGAGACTTTAATTGAGGTACTTTGATTTAGATCAATCAAGTCAGTTCCGTTATCAAAGAAAGTCTTTCCAGAGTTGAAATCATCATCATAAAAATCCGATTCATCGAATCGACTAGTATTCCATTTTTTATTATTACCTCTTCGAGTCTTTTTCTTTCTTGATGTATAGTCTTCGTATTGACTGTAGTCATACTTGTTAAAATTCGAGTTATTCCAAGTGTGTCCTGTTCCGCGAGAAAATCCGTGATTATTCCAACCGCCTGAGTATGAACCAGAACCGTAACTATCCCATTTAGATTCTACCTTATTCATATCACGTTTAGTAGGAAGTTCTTCCCATTTAACATTTAAACATGCTTTAGCAATTTTAATAAGGTGAACAATATCTTGATGTTCGCTAAAAGTGTGTTCTTGATAGTAACCAACTGAGATATTTGTACATTCTGGAATTACTGATGTGAACTCAGCAGAGTCAGTATAAACACCAGTATCATCTTTTCGATATGTCATACCAGACTGATTCAGTTGTTTTGCCAATTCTGAAGCAAATTCATCTGAACAGGTTTTAGTACCAGATTGGTGTGTAATAATTGAACTTGTTCCTCTTCGGTCAAATGAAATAATTCTATCGTAGTCACCTTTGAATTGGAGGTTCTTAGCGGCCAGACTAGAACCAATACAACCAACTTCTTCACCAATAAAGAAGTAGTAAAGACCTGGGATATTGTTTTTTATCAACCAAAGAAGGATTGTAACACCGGCTTTATCATCAGCACCAAGGATTGATTTTTTATCAGTCTTGATGAAGTTGTTTTCAAAAACGTGTGTTACATCGACTTGATCTTTACAAGCTGTATCAAAGTGAGATGCGAAAATTGTACGACTTTCGCCAATTTTGAGGAAATAGTTTCCTTGTGAGTCTTGTTCTAAATTTTTAGGAAAGATTCCGGTGTTAATCATTTCTGTAACAAGATCTTCTTCATATCCATATGGATATGTTTTTGATGTTAGTTTCAAAAATGTTGATCTTATGTAACTTTCTGTATTCATTAATACAAATATATGATAATTTTTTTAAATATCCAAATTTACTTATACCTTAGAATATCATTAAGTTTTTCATCACGTTCCTCTTGAGTTGTTTTAGCGTGTTGTGACTTTTCAAGTGTGATATTTCCCGTTGCTCAGCAATAGCCATAATTTCTGTGTCACTGAGACTTTGTAGGATACAAGAAATCATTTTTATAAATTTTACTCAAATATAAAAAAAATTTAAACAAAAAACAAAATTCTTACTATATAATTTAGCTGTTCGCCAATCTTATGTCGAGTGTTCTTGTGACACTTTTAAGAGTTTGAAAAGACTCAAAGATATAGGACTAAAAATAAAAAGAATAACTATGAAAGTTAAACAAACAAAAGGCGCCAATTTGCCTGGTGCTTGGATTGTTAATCCAAAAGATCGTGGCAGGGTCTCAATAAAATCAGGTGGTAGAATATACTTAGAAAATGATTTCACTTTTGAAATCGAAATTTTCAATCCACTCAAAGAATCTGTCTTGGCTGATATTCGTTTAAATGGTAATTCAATTTGTAAAACCGGTTTAGTAATAAAACCAGGTCAACGAGTCTATTTAGATTGTTTTGTTGATGATAGAAAGAAATTCATATTTCAAACCTATGAAATCGATGGATCACAAGAATCTCTTGATGCTACTGCTGATAATGGATTATTAGAAGTATTCTTCTATAAAGAACAAGCGGTTACTTTACAAAATTGGAATGATAGATTTCATAAAATTGTGATACATGAATATTATCCGGTATATTATCCAAGATGGTATTCATATCCATACTATGGGAATACAATAACCTTAGATGGAAAAATTGGGACTATTTACACTACAAATTCTGCAGATACTTTAACAATTGGAACTAATACAGGAAGCATTTCAACTTATGGTGGTGTTTTAAATGATAGTAATTATGGATCATCATTAACTAATTGTCCATTAACATCTGTATCATTGACATCAGGTAATAATGCTTATTATAATTCAGTTGGTGGATCAATTGAAACTGGTAGAGTTGAAAAAGGTGAAAAATCTAATCAACAATTTGTTGATGTTGATATGGAGTTTGAAAAGAACTATATACATCACCTTGTATATCAAATTCTTCCAAGTTCAAGAAAACCAAAAGATATTCAAGAAGTTTCTAAAACAAAGAAAATAATGGAGAAACTCAGAAATGATAATACTGATAATGCAATCGAACTAATTAAAAAGTTAGCCGACTTACATTCATCTGGTATTTTAACAGATGAAGAGTTTTCAAGTAAGAAGTCTGAACTACTTAGTAAGATTTAAAAATTAAAAGCGAACAGCTAAAAAGAGAGTCTCTTTTTTTATATATACTTATATGAAATATTTAAGGGCTTTTGAAAATTTTATTTATAGAGAGGTCGAGGAATCAATACCAGACTCACTTTATAGAAAGGGTGATTTCTTTAGCAAATTAGTGATAAATAAAAAGGAAATTGGAACTTTTCATTATAGATTAGAAAATGATACTTTCCATCTTATAGAAATTGAAGTACATAGTGAATTTAGGGGTATGAAATATGGTGATAAATTAATGCAAGAAATAATTAACAAAGCTAAAGAATTGAGTAAGAAAAGAATTATACTTGAAGTTTTATCTACAAATTCTAATGCAATTAATTTATACAGAAAATATGGATTCAAAGAATATGATAGTGATACGCTTTTTGTAAAAATGGAATTTTATATATGAGACTAAAAAAGTATCTACAATTTATTAAAGAATCTACTGAGACTCCGAGCTTATATTGGATTGACCAACAAGAAATTAATGATGTTTTTCAGTATATTCTTGACGAAGGATATTCAATAAATGTAGATAAAATATTTTTTGGCTATATAGGATATTCAGGTGGTAAGTATTATAATCAAAGTAATGATGATCTAAAAACCTTTGATATTAATAATGATGATGTTATATTCAGAGGTGAAAGTTATACACCTGGTTATAAAATTACTATTGTTAAAAGTCAATATTCTGGTGACGATGTTACTGATGAATTTCAAAGTGCGATATCACAATTAAAAGGAGATGGATTTATTGTTGATACAATTGAGGACGAAGACGGTAAGACCAATTTAGAAAATATACATCTACTTAAAGGATCAATTATAACTTGGATCCCAGAAAAACCTGGTAAGCCTCTCACTTCAAATCAAGAAGACATGGCAGATGGAGATATTTATATAAGTTCTGCATCATTAGATTTACTAATACGTCAATCAGAAGAAGTTAAAATGACTGAAAAAATGTTGGCAGAAATCTATGAATGGAAATGTGATAGAATTGAGGGTAATTCTATTTATTGTCATATAGATATAGACGATATGGCAAGAGGAATTTTATCATCAAGTGATTATAAAAGATGGGGTAGTATTTTAGAAGATGGTGAGTTAGATATTGGAGACTATTATGGTGAAGGATATTATCCAGATATTAATAGTGTGTTTCAATACAATTTAAAGGGAGAGAATAGTACTCTACTAGTTAAAGCTATTATTAAAGAATTAGGTGGATTAGAATCAACTCTGAATGAACTTGAGGATTTAGAAATTTATGAAGAGTTGGTTGGTAAGTCAGAAGATGAAGTTATTCAAATTCTTTTAAAAGAAAGATTTTTAAGAGGAATTATTAAGTTAGGTACTGATTCTGATATAATGGGAAGTGTTAGAGAATGTGTTTCGGATTGGGAAATACAAGCACATTGTGAACAAAATTGGGAAGATCTTATAAAGGAGTTTGATGAATGTGTTTCTGAGGTAACTTCATATACTAAGTTTGAGAAAGAGGTTGATAAATATTATATTAAGAAAGACACCAATGAAAAAGTGTATTATAAATCAATGGTGACTTATTATGAAATACCATTTGATGATAAGTGGATTGAAGAATATGGCAAGTCATTAAAGGGATATTCATTAGAATCACTTTTTGTTGAGTGGTGCTATGATGATTATACCAATTACGAGTTGAAGCCACATTTTAAAGACTGGGGTGATGTGAATTCGGGAGAATTGAATAAAGAGATATCATCAATAATAAAACACAATCTTAAAGACTAGTATTTTTCTGTAAGTACAGATCTATTAAAGTTTTTTCATATTTTGATAAATCATCAATTAACTTATTTGAATTAATTTCAAGTAGAATACAGGGATCACCCCGATAGCTATCGGGGCGAACCCTTAATCTACGGTATATTGATTTATAATTTTTTCCCTAACTAATTGTAGAAGTTTTTCTTTAACGGTCATGAATCAAGTATAGATTTAGCAGCCAGGTATTGTTTTTCAGAAAGAACTTTGTGTTGCTTACCTTCAAATTCTTCCTTTTTACAATATTTTGAGGCAAGGTTTTTTTTCAGAGATAGGATGAAGGCATTACTACCTTCGTATTTACGAATGGTTTTGTTGAGTTGTAGTTTCTCTTTGATTTCCATAATGGCAAATGTACAAAATTTTTATATGAAATATTAAAACACACAAGTCTTTAGCTTGTGTGATACAAATATATTAAAATTTTCCATTAAAAGTTTAGAAAATGGAAAAAAGTGACTTTTTTAATCTAATATATACTTTAAAGAAAAAATGAATAATCTTTAAGTGTTAAAGTCATATAAATATAGAATATATCCTAGCGATAACCAAAAAGAAATGTTATCTAACATTTTTGGTCAAGTTAGATTCGTCTATAACCTTGGACTAGAAACTAAAATAAGTGCTTATCTTGGAAACAAAAAATGCCTCACCTGTTTTGATCAACATTGATAATTTTAAAACTTGGAAAGATTTGTTTGGGTTTATAAAAAATCTGGAATTGAGATACCGGGTTTCAACAGGTGTTGTTTTTAGTAAATTTAAGACAGATAAATCTTTGGTTGGTTATATAAATCATCAAAGTTATTTATGTGTTTAAAATTTATATCTTAATATTACAAATATAGATAAGTATATAATGTATGTTGATTTTTTAGGAGAATCTTTATTTGATTCATCCGAATCTGTCAACATTTTAAAGAAAAAAAATATACCAATTTATGAAGCCGGTAGAAGAATATTTTAAATACTTAAAAGTTGAGTTATCAAATTATGATTCTCCTTTTTCTAAATTGATTCTTGAAAAAGTAGAAAGTTGGGAAAATTATGATAATTTGAATGGAATCAATAAAATGTTGTTTTTTCTACTAGATGTGGAAAATATTAAAATAGCAACTTTTAACGAATGGCAAAGAATAGATTAATTTTATGATATATTCAAATAGTCTTTCAATTTTTGATAATTCTTATCAACTATAAATATAAATTTAAATCCGTTTTTTTCAGAAAACTGCTTTTTGGCTAAATTTTCTCTAAAGTCCTTATTATATGTCCAAGATGATTTTATTTCACAAATTAAATTGAACTCTGGGATTATAAAATCAGAAAAATATGTTCTATTTTTGCCGTCTAACAAATATTGTATAGATGGTCCTTTTGATATATTTATTTTGTTTTCAAAGCAAAAATTTAAAAAATCTAACTCATATGATCCTTGATAGGTGAAATTAGTATTTTTATAATTAAATAATTTATATGAATTTTTTTGTGCTTTTTCAAAAATTTGCAAATTTTGAATTGGATTCAAAACTCCATATTTTTCAAAATTTGTCTTTTTTATTTTATCTTTTATCTCTTCTGATTGAAAAGAATTTTCAACACCATATTTTTCTAAACAACTTTCCCTGTATTTGACTTTGAAATCTTTTGTTTTTGAATAGTGATCAACACCATATTTTTCAAATATACTCTTTTTTAGATTTTCTCTTATTTGGGTATTTTTCATCACATTTTCATACCCATATCTCTCAATGTTGCTCTTTTTACACTTATTCTTTATAGAGTCACATTGCATTGGATTTTTTGTTCCATACTTTTTATCACAAGTTAACATTCTTTTTTGATTAATTATCTCTTTCTCATTAGTATTTTTAAAAAGATTTTTAATACTTTCTATTCTAACCAATTTAGAGCATTCATTACATCTGTATATTCCATTTCTATTTAGATTTCCTATGTAATTATAGTATTTTATTTTATTAATTTCACCACAAACATCACACATACAATTTACAATTAGTGATGATGTTTCTATTAGATCAGATATTTTTATAAATAGTTTTTTATTTACTTTAATATCATATCCTTTGTTCAAATAGTAATTGATAGTCTTACCGTTTCCAACTATTTCTATCTCCTCGTCTATAATCATATATTTAAATAATCTTTCATTTTAAGAACCATAAACTCTGTTATTAAGTCGGATGCATTGATTGAGTTGATGAACTTAGCATCAATTTTAACAGATTTGCTTAGTTTCTCCGCTTTTGTTCCATCTGTTGTTGGTACTATCTCATGGTAATCTCTTTCAGTTAATTGAATAATACACGGGTGGTATTTAGATGCGTTTCCTTTTGATACGAAAAGAGGTTTCATAAACTCGATTTTATATTCAGGATTTACAACGATACCAGCTTCTTCTTCAAGTTCTCTAAGTATTGCTCTTTCTGGAGTCTCTCCTTGTTCTATACCACCACTTAAAACGGTGATATGATAATCTTGACCATCGACCATTTTAAAGGTTGGAATATATTCGTGTCTAAGTATAATTTGGTTAGAATCAATTAAATATGGAATACAAACAACGAAATCAGATTCTTTGATAATGGTCCAATCTTCATAATTAATAACTTTCATATACTTGTTAGAGTATAGGATGTCTTCTTTTTCTTCTTCGAATTCTGATTTTGGTTTCAATTTACTAAATTTTTCCATTATTAATTTATGATTTTTTGTTAGTTGATAGTGAACTATTTTTAGTATATATTATATGAAAACCGTTAATAAAAAGTTTTAAGAAGTTATAAAATATTATATATAAAAGTAAAAAATTATGAAATTTTATAACATTAAAGAATTCAGTGAACTGATAAACGTATCTAAACAAACTCTAAGAAATTGGGACAAAGATGGTAGACTTATACCAATTAAATTAAAATCAGGTCATAGAAGATATACAGAGGATCACCTTAAAGTATTTAATAAATCCTTTAAAAATAAAGAACGATTAAATATTATTTATTGTAGAGAATCAACTAAACAACAATTAAACTCTCTTGAAAATCAGGTGAATAAATGTAAGGAGTTTTGTATCAATAAAGGAATAAATATTGATAAATTAATAACAGATAATTTATCAGCACTTAATTATAATAGAAGTGGTCTAAATGAGATACTTAAATTAATAATAGAAGATAAAATAGAAAACTTAATTATTTACTATAAAGATAGACTAACTAGATTCGGATTTGAAATGTTTGAAGAATTTAGTAAGTTAAATAATTTTAATATCATTATAATTGACAACTCCGAAACTGATAAGTCCAAAGAACTTGAATTTGCAGAAGACTTAATATCTATAATACACCATTTCTCTATGAAAATTTACGGAAAAAGAAGCTATAAAAAGAAAGTAGTGAATGCCGAAGAAAATATAAATCAAATAAAAAATGAAATATTGTAAAAAAGTATAAAAATGTCAAAAAGTGAGTTTTTGATGTTAATATATACCTTATGTTAAGTAAAAAAATTAAATTAAATTTAAATTATAACAAACAATTAATACTGGAAACTCTTTCCAATGAACATAGATTGTTATATAATTTCCTACTTGAAAGAGTCAAAGATAATCTTGACTTTAAACAAATTAACGAAAATTATAAAATTTTTAGATCAACAAATAACCTAACTATTAATAGTAAATCTGCGCAAAATACATCAATAAACTTAGTAAACAACATAAAATCTTACCTCAGTTTAAAGAAAAAGGACAAGACTGCTAGATTTCCAAATAAATTTAAAAGTCATAAATTCTTCAACTCTTTCATGTTGGATTATAATGGAGGATGTGGTGGATTCAAGATAAACAATAATAAGTTAGAATTAAACTTAAACTCGGTTAAGAATAAATTGGTTTTAGATCTACCAGAATATTCTAATGACGTAAATAATGAGAATGTAAAGACAATAACATTTAAAAAAGAAGATAATGACTACTATTTAATCTTTGTCTATCAAGAAAAGAGTAAATTAAGGATCTTGAATAAAAATAATTATCTAAGTTTGGATTTAGGATATTCAAGACTTTTAACTGGAACAACAAAAGATGAAAATATAGTTTTAGACAATTTAAAACAAAAGAAATTAAATAATTACATATCTGAACTTCAATCTAAAAGAGATAGTTATAAAAAAGGATCTAGAAAATGGAGTAAAACAAATTTAAGTTTAAAAAAGAAAAAACGTAAATTAAAGAATAAAGTTAATGACTTTATACACAAATCAAGTAAAAAAGTAGTGGATTATTGTATCAGTAAAGACATTGGAAAATTAATAGTTGGAAATATTGAAGTAAAGAAAGTGATTAAAAAAGAAAATAAAAAGATAAATGGATTAAGTAAATCAACCGGAAATTTAGGTAGATTTAAAACGTTTTTGGAATATAAATCTAAAAATGTAGGTATTGAATTTGTTTTGGTAAATGAAGCTTGGACTTCCAAGACAAATTGTATGACAGGAATGGTGGAATTTAATAGTGATTTAAAAAATAGATACTTTGAGTATGGGTATCTACTAATAGATCGAGATATTAATTCTTCCATAAACATATTAAAAAGGTCGGGTGAATGCTTAACCCAAGACTCTATAAAGAGTCTGTTGCTCAATAAAATGAGTGAGTTAAAGGTTTATTAAGGTTATAATAATTTATAACTTTTTATGCTTTTTTCGGAGCATACCAGAGTTCTCAATATAAGATTGGTTAATATCTCTATCTGACCACATTTTATCATGTTTCTTTTTAAAGAGACTAGATCCAGTAAAATCATTAGATTGAAAAGTTTTATAATCCGGATAGTTTCCAGCCGTTTCTATATCAAAAAAGAATAGTTCCATCATTTATAATTATTTAATTTTAAGATATGAAGTTTAACAACTTAAATAACTTTGATGATTTATATAACCAACCAAAGATTTACTTGTTTTAAATTCACTAAAAACAACACCTGTTGAAACCCGGTATCTCAATCCCAGATTTTTTATAAAACTAAAAAGTTCTTTCCAAGAAGTAAAATTATCAATTACCCACATAATTTTTATATTATTTTTTTAGATTCAAGTTTAAAGTTTAATATATAAATCAAAATAACTATTATGAAGTATTTACGAAAATTTGAATCAAATAAAAACTTTGATTCTAATGAGTTAAGAATTAAATCAATTCGAGGTGAGTATATAAAATATGGCACACCTGATGAGTACTATAAAAGAAATTCTGATGATTATATTAACCCACATGTTAATATTATAAATAAATGCTTAAACAAATTAACTGATTATATAAGATTCGATTCTGTTTTAGACCTTTCTTGTGGAGGTGGTGAAGTGACATCTGAGCTAATAAAAATGGGATTTGATAATATTGTTGGTTCTGATCCATATACTTGTAATCTGTATCAAAAAAATACAGGAAAAAATTGTTTTAAAATATCATTTGATGATATTTTAAAAGGTGATATAAAAAATAAATATGATTTGATAGTTTGCTCATTTGCTTTACATCTTTGCGATGAGTCTAAACTCCCTAATTTATTATATCAGTTGTCGTTAAGATGTAAATGGTTAGTTATAATATCCCCAAATAAAAGACCTATTATTAAAGACAATTTAGGATTTAGTCTATTAGATCAGTATGAGATTGAACGTGTTAAGGTTAAAATTTATAGATCTTCAAACCATAATCTAATAAAAGAAAAACATAGTATAGGTGATAGAGATATAAAAGATATTATTTTAAATCTTAAAGGAATAAGTAGGGAAGTAAAAGAAGAGGCAATTACATTATTAAAATCATATACAAGAGCTGGTAGTTCAAAAATAACGGGACTTAATTTGGCAAAATCTTTACTAGATAAGATTAAAAAAGGTGAATATCCATCTGGATTTGATATGGGAATTGATAAGAATGGATATTTTATACATACACACAGAGCTAGGAGTAGAAGTTACTCATCACCAGATAAGATATCAGTAAAAGATATAAAATTTATAGATTCAACAGGATGACAAAATTAGAGATAATAAACTTACAACATCAGTCTATACATGATGTTATTCTAAAAATAGAAGATGTCATTATGAACAGAGAAAACTCATCTTTTAATACACATAAGTTAATAGAGGATTTACTAAATTCATTTAAATATCATTTCTACGAAGAAGAGTTATTAATGTCACCAAGTGATTTTAATAAAAAACACATGATAGAACATTATAAGTTAGTTAACTTTTTACAGAATATTCTTAAAAAAGAACATATAGAAGTTGAATCTATTTTATTTCTTAAGAAGTGGGAAATTGAACATTTTGAACATTTTGATAAAGCGTTTTTAAACGAAGTTGATTTTTAATTTTGAAGTATTAAATTCAAGGAATTTTCTCTTAATTTAGAAACTATCAATTTTACAATTGGATCTTTACTATTAATATTTATTTCCTCTTTTTTATAAACGTATCTGTATATTTTTTCAAATTTGCCATTATTAAAATCTTCGTTTATTGTTTTCTCAATAACATCTATTTCAGGTAGAGTATATTCATTATACTCTGATTCTTTATCAATAATAAAAGATCCTTGTAATTCTATTGATTTCGATATAACTTTATATACGGTATAATCTTCTATTTTGAAAGGTAATTTTTCAATTCTTATCATAATTTATTTTTTTGCTTTTTATATCTGTTTTCTATAATTGATAATTCCAAATCATTTTTCTGAAGTAAAAATATGATTTAATGTGTTACATATTTAACGAATCATTTATTTTTCCACCAAAATCTAAATAGAAATTGTTGTTCCTTTGTAATCATATTTTTATCTTATAAAGATAATATTTATTACCAACATCATCAAAATTTTCACCAATTTCCTCAACATTTGAAAATGAATTCTTAATGATATTTCTGTATAAATTTATCTTAACTATATTTTTAGTCTCTCCTAACGAGAGAATACTATTACCTAACTCCTTCTCAAATATATCAAATAAGATATATGATATCTTTTTCATTACTGGATATAAATGATTTAAACCTGTTTCTTTTTCAACTGAATTAACTAATTCACTTCTTTCACCATCAGTTATATATCCTTTGTGTCTAATATTATTCAACTTTTTCTCATATTCGTTCCATTGTGTTTCGGTTGTTAATAAAACATTATATGTCTCAATACTATCAATGATATAATAGAATAGAGAGATTATATAATCAACCCCATTATTTTGAAACTTAACTATATAATCAAATTTATCTTTGTAGATATCAGACAATTTTTTTGAAAAAGTGTAATCTGTATATTCTGGTGTAATAGTAATTTCTGTTATAAACTCCAACCAAGGCATTATAGTTGATTTTCTGTTATACATACCTGAATGGTAAATATCTTCACCAAAATGTTCTATTAACATTTTATCCGTATATCCAGATCTTTTCAATTTTCTATATTCAATAAACTTATCTCTTGTCCATTTTTCGTTATATTCCATTTTAATTACTAATTTTATTAAGAATATAAATATTCGTTATTAATATTGAATAAGTCAATACTATCATTAATCTTTTCTTCTAAAATAAATCCCTTATCTAAAAGAACTTTGAATTTATCAGCATCAACTCCTGTTTGAGTTTTAAATTCATCCTTATAGTTAAAAATATCATTTCCGTGAAAGGGAAACTTTCCACAAGTCTGAGTGAGTTAATTATCCAAAAATGGATTAAATATTGTATTCTCATTCAATTCCATATCAATGTCCTCGTCGTTATCATTAACTAGATCTACCCAGTTTGGATTTACATTTGTTTTACGATTTTTTAAAAAAATTCCATTATTTGTAGATTCTATATAATCAACTTTACCAAGAGCATCCTTTCCTATAAATGGGGCACAAACTTTTACTATCCTTATTTTTCTACCAATAAATTGGTCAATATTTTCAAATGTTAGTTTCATGATTTTTTAATTTTTTATTAAATAATATGCCATTCAAAAATTACTTACCTCTTTTCATTATAAAAGCAACCTCTCCATAGGCATCATCAGAATAACCACATATCCAGTCTAATTCATGTTCTATTATAACAGAAGGTCCTAATTTACTCCTCCATATATTCCTATATTGTTTGCAAGCATGTGTAGGTGTTTTATCTTTTGAGTAAAAAGCAATTTTTTCAAAACCTATCTCATATTCAGAACTAAAACACTCTACATATCCATATATATTATATAACATTTTAAAACTATTTAGTCCTAAATTTCTTGGAACCTCTTTATATGGCCAAATTTCTGTATTTGTCCACATCCAACCATCAAATATATCCAAAGTATATGAAACACAATTAAAATCTCCAGTTGTTTTAATTATTTTAAAATTATTACCAATTATATTCGGAAACCAAGATTCTATATCACTTCTTATATCCATTTTCAATTGCCCAATTTTCCCAAAAATTAACTATTTCACTACTAGTCTCTCCTATTGGTTCAACACCTGTTAGTTTCTTTAATGCTATATTCCATATATATGATTTTCTATCTACCAAATACGGAATAACAGATTCTCCTATCTGAACTACTTTTTTATATGAATCTCTATTAGCTATATGTTCTGGATCAGAAGATGGTGTGTTTTCCGCTTTTTCAATCAATGAATATATTTCAGCATCATTAATAAATTCATTTATTTTTCTTATATGTTTCATAATTAAATTATATTTTTATTATATATTTCATGACCGATTCTACTCCGTGAAAGGGAAATTTTTCACAGAAGTCTGAGAGTTAAATAAACAAAATTTATTTAATTTGTTCTATTGTGAATGATAATTTACCTTTGTCTAATATAAATAGACCATGTCTAATTATATCCATTCCTATTATGACATCAAACTCTCTTCCTTTTCCAAGGATGCAGGATTTATCCTAATTGATTGTGTATGTCCTTCTAGTGCTAATTGAAGAAAGTATTTATCAGAACGAGTTTCTCCGTGAATTGTATTTATACTAACTGTTCCATTCTTCTCTGGTTTTAAATCTGATATAACTTTATCAGAAACAATAGTTTCCATCGATCCTGTGTCCCAAATACAAACATATTGATTGATTAAATTCCCGTTTGATATCCAAACTTTACTCAATATCTTTTCCATACTTAGTTAGATCAATTCTATCACTTGATTTTTCTTTTGTTAAATCAAGCCCAACATTTTTAGCTGCCTCCTTAGCTTTCTCAATGTCAAATGATTTTGATTCTTGTATAAATTGTAACTCGTTGAATTTCTTTATTTTGGTCTTTGTTAGGTCTAATCCTACTTTCATTATTTCTCTTATTTTTGTAATTATATATTAATTCTTTAATTTTTTAATTCTTTTATATCTCTATATATTTCATGACCGATTTTACTCCGTGAAAGGAAAATTTTTCACAGAGGTCTGA
>ERZ724522.580-NODE-580-length-22795-cov-6.226297_pt1 | contig 22795 bp, 30 predicted proteins | sample MGYA00376055_ERZ724522 | MGnify/ENA primary metagenome ERZ724522 (study PRJEB28724, sample SAMN07190884) | wastewater metagenome | isolation source: effluent of sewage treatment plant in Hong Hong | place: Hong Kong | collected 2016-03-17 ...
GGACCATACACTATTGATTTAGTCAATGTAATTGAGTATGGTGGTACAATAAATGAGGATGGTAACGCCATTCTTGTTGACCCACACAAAAACCATAAGGATTGGTTTAAAGCACTTAAGTTTTTACACAATAATCCTGATATGGTTAAAAGAATGGGAGATAACCTATATAATACGGTTGTTAAGAAATACCATATTGACGTGGTTACAGGAACAAGAGCTGAATTTTACAAATCTCTTGTTAATGAAAAAGAAAAAGAAGTGAAAGAAATTGTTAAACACGCAAACGCATAATAATGTTAAAAATGGCAAAAATTCCAGATGGTAGACCACACCCAGGTACCGTACAAAATTTTGATTTAAGTAAACTCTTATTTATTGAAGTTGCTACAACTTCTGCCGAAAAAACCTACTCAGATTTAGAAAAGAAAAATCCTACTATCGCGAGAATATTCGAAGATAGTAGGTTTTCTCTTGCTGAAAGATTTCCTGAGATAAGATACGTTGATAACACACCTATAGATTTTTTCTATGATAAATGTGCTGGTATCTATCCTGAATTCGGTAAAATTGTCTGTGTAAGTTTAGGGGCTTTAGATAAGGAAGGTAACATCAAGATTACAACATTTAAGGGTGATGAAAAAGACATTCTCTTAAAAGTAAGAACTGTTTTAGATACTGCAGTCTCAAAATACACACTTTGTGGTCATAATATTAAAAGTTTCGACATCCCTTATTTGGGTAAAAGATTCATGATTAACGGATTGAAACCACCAACAATGTTACCTACATATGAAACCAAACCTTGGGAAATCAAAGCTATCGATACTAGAGAAATTTGGACTTTTGGTGGATTTAAAAGTTTTAGTTCATTATCTTTAATTTCTAACTTATTGGGGTTACCTCAACATACTGAAATTAAAGGTGAAGATGTTTCCAATTTATATTGGAACGGTGAAATGGATAAAGTAGTTGAATACTGTGAATCCGAAATTAAATTAACAATAGATATAATCAATAAAATAAATTCAAATGAGTGATATACAAGAATACATTAAAGAGTTAACCCATTTAAAAACTATAGGGATTATCACGGGTGACCAAGCTGAAGAGTTGGATAATCTAATTAAACTTATGGATGATATGGATAAAATGAATAGTTCTTTTAAAGCTGAGAAAGATGCTTTTAAGATACCAATTAAATTCGTTAACACATCTAAAAATGAAGACCCAACTTGGGCAAAAGAAGGTGATTCAGGTTTCGATTTGAGAGCTGAACTAACAGAAGTAGGTGGTACTTTAAAACTTAAACCACTTGAAAGAACTTTGATACCGACAGGACTCTATTTTGAGTTGCCTAAAGGTTACGAATTACAAATTAGACCTCGTAGTGGTCATTCGTTCAAAACTGGTCTTATGGCCATTTTAGGCACTGTTGACACTGGTTATAGAGGTGAGATTAAAGTTATTATGATTAACTTAAGTGATAAAGAACAAATCATTGAACAAGGTGAAAGAGTAGCTCAAGGTGTTATAGCCCCAAGAGTTAGTGGTGACTTTGGTAAAATGCTTAAGTTAGAGTCGGTTAACGAATTAACTGAAACTGAAAGAGGTACTGGAGGTTTTGGATCAACAGGTAAAAAATAAGATATGTCTGTAGTTGCAGTAAGAGTAGGTAAGAATAAAATAACAATAGGTGCTGATAGTATTCTAGTTTCTGGGTATACCCAAGAAAAGGATAAATTAGCTAAACTATTCCAAAACGAATGGATGGTTGTAGGTGATGTGGGTGATGCACAAGAAGGTGCGTTATTTCAGATTTTTTCTAAGACTAGGAAACCGAGAGAATCGAGTGTTGAAGCAATCACAGAATATATGTTCGACTTCTTCCAATGGAATAAAGAGAAAACCGAAAGTAATGAATTAAACAATAGTTACATTATTATTTTCGAAGGTAAGGCTTTCTTAGTGGAAGGATTCTACGTGAAAGAAGTGAAAGATTACGCGGCAATTGGTGCTGGTATGGATTTTGCATTAGCAGCTTTATACATGGGTTCGTCTGTGTACGATTCAATTAAAACAGCTTGTCATTTGTCAATCCTTTGTGAAGAACCTATTAATATTATAGAAGTAGAAACCAATAAAAAATAAAAAATATGGAAAATTTATACGATTTTTATTTCCACTTTAACATCTATACTAAAGAGTGGAACGCTTTCTTAAGAAGTGAATCAAATTTGTATATGAGTGGTATCGAACCAAACCCTGAGTATTCAGTGTTTAGGGACAAGGATATCAATAAACTAGTTGAAAAGATTAGCATGTTAGAACTATCTGAAATTTTATGATAAGTGTTGTATATTCAACCCGTAAACCAAATAAAGAATTTCAAAAACACATCGATAAAACTATCGGTGTAAAAGAGTTTGAAATTATTGAAATTGTCAACAACGGTGAAAAATCGTTGACAGAATGTTATAACCAAGGGTTAGAACAATCAAAAAATAACATTGTGGTATTTTGTCATGATGATATTATACTAAAAGAGGGTTGGGGTAAGAAAGTACTTAAACACTTTAAAGAAACTGAATACGGAATTTTAGGTATGGCTGGTACTACCGATATGTCTGAAATTGGACGTTGGTGGCAAGACAGTACCAAGATGATTGGTATTGTTTCTCACTCACATGAAGGGAAAACATGGGAGAATAGATATTCTAATAATTTTGTTGACGAAGTTATTGAGACTGTTATGTTAGACGGTCTCTTTTTTGTTGCCCATAAAGAAAGAATTAAAACAAAGTTTGATGAATCCTTCAAAGGTTTCCATTTCTACGATGTTGATTTCACTTTCAATAACCATTTAAATGGTGTTAAGGTTGGGGTTATGTTCGATGTTAAAATCACACATAAATCAATTGGTATGACTAATGATGAATGGGAAAAAAACCGTGAACAGTTTGTTGAAAAATATAAGGATAAACTACCTTACAATATTAAACCTGAGTTAAAGTACGAAGTTAAGTATAAGAAACTTAAGGACTACCCTAAGATGACAATCATCATACCAACAAAGGGTCATATTGATTTAGTTAAACAATGTGTTGAGTCGTTATATAAACAAGGCGGTTATATCGGTCACGCTATGAGAACTATCATTGCAGATACAGGTTCAACCCCTGAAGAGTTGGCTGAACTTAAAAATTATGTTGACGGATTACAATTTAGATCCGACCAAGCTTATTTCGTAAAGGTTGTAGAATACGATTTCTATAACTTTGCGGTTATCAATAACGATGTTGTTGAGAATCATGTAGAATCAGATACAGAACTTCTTTTGTTTTGTAATAACGATATCAAAGTTGTTAACAACGCCCTTGATTTAATGGTTGATGTTTACAACAAAAACAAAAAAACTGTTGGTACAATAGGTTGTCGTCTACATTATGCTGATAACACTGTTCAACACTCAGGTATTACAATGTTCCTTAGACAGGACTATAGTATTGGTATCTCACATTTCGGTTTACGTTCGTATTACAACTACCATGATTGTTTAAAAAGAGATATTCTAGGTAATACAGGTGCTTTCATGATGATACAGAAAGAATTATTCAATTCGATAGGTGGTTTCGACACTGGTTATCGTGAATGTTTCGAAGATGTTCAATTGAATATTGAATGTATCAACCGCAATAAGGATAACTTATTTGTTGGTGATGCAGTTTGTTATCACTATGAAAGTCAAACTAGAAATAAGAGTGACGAAAAGTTAAAACGAGAATCCGAGGACTACACAAAAAGACTAATCCCATTTATACTTAAAAATAAAAAAGTGTATAACTACTTTAATAACATTAAAGCTAAAGATTTTGAAGCTTTAATGGAAAGGGGTAGAAAAGAAGTAGAGCAAAGAGGATTAGAAGATGCGTTTAGGAATATCGTATAACCTATTCGACGGTGAAGAACTGTTAGAAGGTTCAATAAAACAAATAAGAAAACAAGTAGACTATGTTAGTGTAGTCTACCAAACCACATCCAATTTTGGAAACCCTTGTAACCCCAATCTAGTACCTCTTTTAGAGAGGTTAAAATCTGAGGGGTTAATTGATGAATTATTTGAATATATGCCTAAAGTTAATAAAGGTGGGCATTCAAATGAGATTCAAAAAAGAAATATAGGGTTATCCCTTTCACAGGGAGCTGGTTGTACTCATCATATGTCTATGGATTCTGATGAATATTACTTACCCTCAGAATTTGAATCTGTTAAAAAATTAATCGAGGAAGGGGATTATGACTCTTCCTTTTGTCAAATGCAAACATATTATAAATCTTGGGAATTCGCTTTGAATCCACCCGAAGAATACTATGTTTCCCTTATCTTCAAGATAAAGCCCGATTCATCTTATGTTTTAGGGGCTCCAGCACCAGTTTTAGTTGATCCAACAAGAAGAATGTCACCTAGTAGTAAACCAATAGTGTTAACTAGGGAACAAATTCAAATGCACCATGGTTCTTACATTAGGGATAATATAAGAACTAAATTAACTAATAGTTCGGCCTCAACTAATTTCAATAAAGATATTGATAGGATTACTAATCACTATAATAACTGGAAATATCCAGACAAAGTTTTATGGGGTGGACTACCTAGTACACTTCATACTGTAAAAAAAATAGAAAGTTTATTTAAATGAAATTAAATGATTATTTTGATAAAATTTATTGCATTAATCTCGATAGAAGAACAGATAGATGGGAAGAATGTCAAAAAATTTTTAAGAAGTTAGAAATAGAAGTAGAAAGGTTTTCAGCTGTAGATGGAAAACTTTTAACATTACCACACGGTAATGTTTATAATGCCGAACTAGCTGGAAGTATGAGTCATACTGAGATAATTAAGATGGCAAAAGAAAAGGGGTATAAGAATATACTCATTTTAGAAGATGACATTGAATTCAAACCCGAATTAAATACTCTATTTGAAGAGTACATAAAACAAGTACCAACTGATTGGGATATCCTATTTTTTGGTGGTAATCACGTTGGTGGGGCTAACATAATTAACACAAACGTTCAAAGACTTTTTAGAAGTTACGCTATTCACGCCTATGGTGTGAGTAAGGCGGCTTACGATGTTATAATCCATTACATGGAAAGTAAAATTGAAAAAGTTAAAACCACTCCCGAGAAGTTAAACCCATCTGTTGCTGCCGATTATTTTATGGCTGATTTACATAGAAACCTAAATGTTTATGGTTTTAGACCACATTTAGCTTGGCAAAGAACAGGTTATTCTGACATACAGGAAGCCGTAATGAATTATGATTTTTTAAAGAAATAAAATGGTAACAACTTATTTACAAGGCGGATTAGGTAATCAAATATTTCAAGTTGCAGCGGGTTATGCTCACGCAAAAAGAAATTCAGATACAGCTGTTTTTGATTTAAATAATTCACACACCCCACATCAGGGTGAAAATATTTCTAAGTATAAAAATAACATATTCCGTGAGTTCAACCACATGGATAATGTTTATAATGTCTGTAATAAAGTATTCTCACAACCAGGGCACTCCTACTGTGAGATACCTCATTTTGATAATCAACAATTACAAGGATTTTTCCAATCCGAGAAGTTTTTTTCAAATGTTAAAACAGAACTAGTTCACAAACTAATTGAAGGTCTTAATAGTGAAAAAGATAAGTATGAAAATGTTAAAAAATTTCTATCAGATTTAGAATTTCATTATGAAAAACCTTGTGTCTCAGTACATATTAGAAGAGGTGACTACCTTAAATTCCCACACGTCCATACACTCTGTGGTTTAGATTATTATAAAAACGCGTTATCTATTATGAAAGAAAAAATTGGTGACTTTACACCGATTTTTATCTCTGATGATAAGAAATGGTGTCTTGATAATTTTGGTGGTATCGTTTCACCATTTAATGATGAACTAGAAGATTTAATGTTAATGAGTAATTGTAGTCATAACATCATAGCTAACAGTAGTTTTAGTTGGTGGGGTGCATACCTTAATTTAAATCCGAATAAAATTGTAATAGGTCCTAAAAGGTGGTTCGGGCCAGGTGGGCCACAAGACCAAGATGATACAATACCTGAAACTTGGATTAAGATTTGATGGACAAAATAGTTTTTAACATATTAGATGACGTTTTTAGTCATGACAAATATTCTGTAGCGGGTAGAGAATCTGAATTTATTTTTTGGGATAGAGAATTGAAAAATAAATCATTACCTACCTTTTATTCACATAATAAAATACCCTCAATCACACAAAATATCACACCCAAAGAAAACTCTTATGGTTGGATATTTGAATCCAGAGCTATAATCCCTGCAGTGTATAGTGGTGTTGAACCGTTTATACCACAATTCAATAAGGTGTTCACACACAGTTCTGTTTTATTAGAAAAATTCCCTAATTGTCATTGGATTCCAGGTGGTGGTATATGGATTGGTGGTACATACGGTAAAGGTGAGATAAAGATTTTTGAAAAAACCAAACTTTGTTCGATGGTTTCGTCATATAAAACTATGTGTGATTTACATAGACAAAGATTAAACGTTGCCTCATTTTTACATCGAAACAGTAATGTAGATGTCTTCGGTTTAGACAGATGGGTACCAATTAATGAAACATTAGAACCTTATATGTTTTCTATCGTTGTCGAAAATTTCCAAGACGAACTTTATTTTACTGAAAAACTTCTAAATTGTTTCGCAACTGGAACCGTACCAATTTATTTAGGGGCCAAAAATATTAACCAAAAATTCAACATAGATGGTATTATACAAATAAACTCTCTATTGGAGTTGAATCAGATTTTACCCACTTTATCGAAAGAACTTTATGAAAGTAAAAGGGTTAGTATTGAAGATAATTTTGAAAGATGTCTTCAGTATAAATCATTAGAAGATTATATTTTTAAAAATTATTTTACAAATGAGTGATTTTAAAACATTAATGGGTGGTAATTTAATACCATCCGAGGATTGGGATAGATTAGGTATTTTATATGAGAAATTTCTAAACAATAAAAGTACCGAACAGAAAATACCAAAAAAGATACACCAAATATGGTTAGGTGAAATGCCACCTTTACAAAAAAAATTAATCCCTAAAATTATAGAAAACCACCCAGGGTGGGAATATAAGTTATGGACTTTTGATAACATCAAAGATTACCCACTTATCAATCAGGAGTTATTCGATAAGACAACCAATCTAGGTTCAAAATCGGACATTCTTAGGTATGAAATTCTATACAACGAAGGTGGGTTCTACATGGATAGTGACTTTGAAATGGTTAAAAGTTTTGATTCACTATTGAACAATGAATTTGTTGGTGGTATCGGACATGTTACAGCTCCTGAAGTTTTCAATGGACTAATTGGTTGTACTAAAAACAATGAATTAATAAAAATAGCCATCGATAGATTGAAGAATAGCCCGTCAGACGGTGATATCATGCACTTAACAGGACCTTACTATTTCTCTTCAATACTTTTTGAGTATATTAAAACAAATATGGATAAAGATATTGTTGTTTTACCAACACCTTATTTCTATCCATTCCCTGCCTCTGAAAGATTTACAACTAGAGGAAGGGAAGAACAGTTAAAGGACTATATTTATTCCTTTAACAGTGATAAGACTTTATGTATCCATTTGTGGTACAATTCATGGCAATAAAATGAAAAAATTGAAATTACATTTGGGTTGTGGCCACAAACACATAGACGGATTTATGAATGTCGACATTCGAGAACTACCAACAGTTGACATGGTTGCCGATGTTACTAAATTAGAAAATTTTAGTGAAAACAGTGTTGATTTAATTTACACTGCACACGTTTTAGAACATATCGGTAGAAGAGAATATATGGAAGTACTGAAAAGATGGTATTCACTACTTAAAGTAGGTGGTATTTTGAGAGTTTCGGTACCAGATTTTGAAGCTGTTGTTGATCACTACAATAAAAATAAAGATTTATCGGTATTAAGGGGTTTCCTATATGGGGGACAAACTTATGCTGAAAATTACCACTATTGTACGTGGGATTTTGAGACCATAAAAAAGGATTTACTTTCTATAGGGTTTAAAGATGTTTACAGATATGATTGGAGGGGGACAGAACACTCTCACATCGATGACTTTAGTCAGGCCTACTTACCTCATATGGATAAAGAAAATGGTAAATTAATGAGTTTAAATATTGAAGCTATAAAATAATGGATTTCATTATAGGAGAAAAAGTTATACAATCAACAGATTATAAGTTCTACCCAGGTGGTGACGATTATAATATTTTTGAAAACACTTTCATAAAAGAAAACCTAAAAGAAGGTAAAATTAGTGTTTATACACACGTACACTTTGTGGGTAAGTTATTTGATTACATAAAACAAAATAACATACAGAACCCAATTGTACTTGTTACACACAATAGTGATTATTGTGTTAATGAAGAACTTTTTAAACAAAAACCAGAAAACATAATAAAATGGTTCTCACAAAACGTGGACTATTCTCACCCAATTCTACAATCAATACCCATCGGATTGGAAAATACAAGATGGTTTGTTGAATTAAACAAAAAGGGTAGAATTTTAGAGAAAATGAACCAACCTAAAAATGTTAGGAACTACCTATATGTTAATCACAACGTAAGAACCTTCCCACAAGATAGAATGGAACCTTATCAAATCTTTAACGGTAAGGATTGGGTTACATTAGTTGGTGGTTATAACGGTCAAAATTTTGACGGTTATTTGGATGCCATCTACAATCACAAATTTGTTTTAGCACCGAGAGGAAATGGTATTGATACCCATAGGTTGTGGGAATGTTTATACCTAAATACAATTCCTATTGTTAAGAGAATGGTTAACAATTCATTCTATGAAAATCTACCAATATGTTTCGTTGATAGTTGGTCTGAAATAAATAAAGAATTTTTAGATAGAAAATATGAAGAGATAAATAACAATAAATTAAACGGTACTTATAATATGGACATGTTAAAAATGTCATATTGGAAAGGATTGATTGATGGCTAATTATTTATTAATAACTTCTGCTCACAAACCTGAAGATTTAGAAAAAAGAAAGGTTGATTACTTAGAATCTATAAAAACAGTATTACCTTTCAAAGATTTATTTGATAAAATATACATCTTAGAATGTCTCTCTAATCTTGATTTAGATTATTTGAAAATAGATGATAAAATCGAAATTAGATATTCTGAAACTGAAAATTTCTATACTAACTATGGGTTAAATGAGTTAATCCATGTTAACAATTTCCTCCAAAAAAATACTGACATAAAGGATGATGATACCATCGTAAAAATGACGGGTAGATATTTCCTTTCCAACAATGAATTTTTAAAACAACTTCCAACTAGTTACGATATTATCGCCAAAAACGATGGGGATATATGGGGTAACAACAGTAGAGGTGTACATACTTTTTATATGATATTCAAAAAATCGGTATTCAATCAACTTTTATCTTCGATTAATTTAGTTAGAGATCCAAACCATTTAAAAACCTATTGTGTTGAATGGTTAGTTAAAGAATATATGAATACCAACCCTAAGTCACATTTTTATAACGGTAAAATGGGTATAATAACAAATTTTAGTCTAAACGGATTACAAGTTTTAACATGATAAATTTTTTCACAGAGAAGATTAAAAATAATGAAAACTTCTCCTTTGTTAAGTTAGGTGATGGTGAAATTGATTGTATGATAGGTCGAAATGGTACTAACTGTGACAACCACAACTACTCAAATGAGTTGGCAGAGAAATTAAAAGAGTCATTTATTGAATTATCAAGACAAGGTGCCTTATTTGGTGATTGGTTTAATTCTAACCCACCTAGAAATCAAAGAGATGTAGAAAATATTAACTATTACAGTAATTTCATCAACTCAAATAACCTAACAATTAAGTTAGTCAGACCTTTTGAAGTTCTACTCACGGGTTGGGGTAACCTATCTAATGATAACCTATTAAATTTTTATAAAGTAGTTAAAGAAACAAAACGTAGGAAAATATACGTAGGGCCAAAGGTGATGGAAGGTGTTAATAAAATGTTAAACACCGATTACTTTGTTGAAATCCCTAAAACTAACGCTTTTGACGACCGTGATAGAATATTAAGTGAAATTAAGAATACACTTATTGATGATAGTATCATAATATTAACAGTAGGTTTAATGTCCCCATACATTAGTAGTGAGATATTAAAAACAAATAAAAATGTTACAATTTTAGATGTCGGTAGTGGGTTAGACCCTGTTTTTATCGGTAGTACTAGAAGTGGTGGACAAGCAAGTCCTAGTGACGCAATAAATTATTATAAAACAATTTTAGAATGAAAATCGTTAAAGAAGACGTAAAAAAGATTAACGTAGATTATTTCGATCCGTTATTACAGAATTTCTCTTACCTAAAGAGTCAAGGTGAACAATATCGTTTATTGGTTTATCTTACAAACCTATACAATGGTATTACTATCATCGATGCTGGTACAGCACAAGGACACTCTTGTTTGAGTTTATCCCAAAATAAAAACAACAAAATAATCACTTACGATTTGGTTAGAAATCCAAATTTATGTGATTTAGATAGTATTCCAAATGTAGAAAGAAAACTTTTGGATATTAACAAAGAAACTGACGAGATAATCAAATCAGCTAAAATCATTTTATTAGATATCGACCCACATGATGGTAAACAAGAACATGTGTTTTATGAAAAATTAAAAGCAATGAACTACAAAGGTTATGTTATTGTAGACGATACTAAATTAAACCAACCTATGATTGATTTTTGGAATAGTGTTACACATGAAAAATATGACGTAACAGATATCGGTCATTGGAGTGGTACTGGAATTATAAACATGGGTGAGGAGAGTATCACATTTTCGTAATGAAAGTATTCATCCCTACTTGTGATAAGTACATACATTTATTAGAGTGTGTACAACTGTTAACCGAAGTTCATTTCCCATTAAAGGATGTTGAGTACCACATTATTGGTTATAAAGAACCTAAATGGAAATTAAACGATAATTGGTTTTTCCATTCAATTGGTGAAGATAGAGGTGCTAATTATTTTACCTTAGATTTATACAATTTCTTTATTAACGTTGAGGACGATATTTTCATGTTATTCAACGACGATGTTTTATTTTTAAAACCTTGTAATTTAGAAACATACTACAAACTATTAGAAGAGATTAAAAACGACACTAATGTTGGTCGTATTGCTCTTACTGATGATGGTACATATCGAAGAACTTTTCACACTAAACAAATCGGATATGACGTAATAAAAGATTACGGTTTGATTGAGTATAAACAAAATTCCGATTATAAGATTTCAACATTCTGTTCTCTTTGGAGAAAAAACTATCTCCTAAAATACCTAAACGTTAATTACAATCCTTGGCAATTTGAGGTTTTACAATCTGAAAAATCTGTTAATGATGGTGCACGTATTTTAGCTACCAATAGAGATTTTGTAATACCTAGTTTTTCTGTTTTAATGAGACAAGGTGCCATCAATGTTAATTGGTTTATCGACGAGAGAGGTGTTAACAGATTGGACGAAGATTTAAAGAATAAATTACAAAAGATTATCAATGGATAAAGTTATTGTAATAGGTGATAGTCATTCATTACTTTTTAGTGAAAGAGGTAATTGGGTTGACCCGCGTTTGAATAATATGTTCGATGTTAAATGGTTGGGTCCTGTAACATTTTGGCGTTTCTGTCGAGATAAGAACACTTGTATTGATTTAGAATCTATAAGTAACGGTAGAACTGTTTTATTTTCTTTTGGTGAGATAGACATTAGATGTCATATTATAAACCATATCGAAACAACCTACCAAGATGTTATTGATAAAATGATGGGGGAACTTGAAACCTATTTGAGTAATAATTCCGCTCGATTAGATTTACATTTCATGTCAGTACCACCACCTATGTATAAAGATTTGTGTACTTCACCAAATAAAGATTTTCCCTTTGTTGGTTCAGATGAGTATAGGTCAGAAATAACAAAGTATTTTAATAGTAGATTAAAAGAAATGGTAGAAAGACACAATATAGGTTACTTTGACTGTTATGGTTTTTATTGTGATGAAAATAACATGTTAGACTATAAGAAATCTGACACTGTTGTTCACGCTGTGAAAACAAAAGAATTAGAAGATTATGTTAAAAATTATTTTATAAATGGAAGAGTCTAAAACCTGGGAAGCTTGGAATGGTGGATACGTAGGTATCTGTGAGGAAGCCGTTAAGAACGAAGAAACTTTCAAAAATTTCAAGAGAGACCGTAGATATACAAATATTGTAGAACACGCTACATATGAAACAGCTAAAGTTTATTACGATACTTTAGTTAGAGAAAACAGTCCTTTATTGGGACATCTTAAAGAATTCTCTGAAAATGACACTATAGGTAATAGTGCAATAATCAATGATTTTAATGGAATAAAAATGTCAAACACAACAATGGGTTATGTTTGGTATTTACATGAGTTATTAAAAAACCATGATTTAAATAACATGAATATCTTAGAAATTGGTGGTGGATATGGTGGTCTATGTAAGACTATAAGTTCATACTGTAATTTCAAGTCATATACAATTGTTGATTTATATTGGCCTTCAAGGTTAGCTGACAAGTATTTGGATACTTTAGGTGTTCAAAATGTTGAGACAGGTACTTTTGATGAGATTGAAGAGAAAAAATACGATTTAGTTATAAGTGTTTACGCCTTTTCTGAATTATTAGACGAAACACAAAAAGCATATAAAAAGAAATTTTTAAATAATTGTGAACATGGTTACATACTATCTAATCACTTGGATATTAAAGTGTCTAATGTAACCGATAGTGATTGCAAAATAACAAAACCAATCGAGGAGATTCCAAATCTACCTGGTGAGCATAATATCGTGCTAAAAATAAAATGGTAATTTATGAGTAGAAGAAAAAGTAAAAAGTTGTCAGACGAAGAGACAGCAGAAGTGGATAACTTTATGTATCGTAAGACACCAGAAGAAGGTAAACTACTTAACACAATCAGAATTGATGTTAAACCTAAAACTGAAAATCAAAAGAAACTAGTACAAGCAATTAAAGAAAATGAAATCGTAATTGCATCTGGATTCCCTGGTACTGGTAAGACATTCTTAGCATGTGCTGAGGCTTTAAAATTGATAAAAAGTCCTGACAATGCCTTCAAAAGAATTATGTTAGTAAAATCCGTAACAACTCTTAAAGATGAGGAGATTGGGTTTTTAAAGGGTACAATGGAAGAGAAAATGGAACCTTTTATGGATTCTTTCTTAGATAATTTCAATAAAATTATTGGTGAGGGTAATACATATAAACTTAGAGAACAAGGTTTGATACAAATAAAACCAATAGCTTATGTTAGAGGTAGAAGTATCGACAATTCAATCATCATCATGGATGAGGCTCAAAATATCACATTAGATAATATGAGAACTTTGATGACTAGGATTGGTGAGAACTCCAAGATGATTATTCTAGGTGATATCAAACAAAAAGACCTACGTAATAAGAAGGATAGTTCACTAGAAGTTGTAATTGAAAAATTTAGAAACAAAAAAAGTTTCGGTATTGTTGAATTAAGGCATAAAGATGATATTGTTAGAAATAAAATCATTGAAGTGATTGAGGAAGTTTTCGATCAAATCGATGAAGAGAAATCTAATAACGGAAAAAAACAAATTTTAAAAGATTAATGAAAATAGGAATTTCAATAAACGGTGTTATGAGAGACTTTTTCGGTCAAATCGAAAAAACTCATACAAAATATTTTAACCCTGAAGACCTTCAGGAAGTTAAGATTAGGGATTACAATTTAGAAGAGTGGGTTAAATTCCCAAAAGAAGAAATTGTTAGAAATGAAATAGAGTTCAACCCAAATTTTGATGAAAGAGAATTTCTACGTAACGAAGATGAACTTCAAGACACTGAAGAAGTGGTTGATGAAGAAATAACTGTAGACGATTTTATCTATGATAAATGTTGTCTTGAAATATTTGGTTACGCTGATGAGGTTGAAGATGGAGCTGTACAATCACTTAACGATTTAGAATTATTATCTATTGGTAAACATGAATTAATAGTTACTAGTCGTGAAGCAGGTAGAAGCGTTCCAGCAACTTTATTCTTCTTATCTAAAACTGGATGTATGATAAGAAATATTGTATTTACATTAGGTACTACAGACTGTTGGAAACATGTAGACTGTATGATAACCGACCATCCAGAAATTTTAAATTCAAAACCAGAAGGTAAAATTACAATCAAAATTGGTAAGAACTTTAATATGGACATTCCTTCAGACTATACAGTCAACAACGTGAAGGATCTTGCAGAATTGGAAGTGTTCAAATAAGGGTTTACTTATATAAATTCATGTTTAAATATATCTCATGACTAGATTTAAAAAAGAAGACGAAACTCCCGAATTATTCGAAATTGCTGGCAGTAAGTATTATTTTGATTTAGACCAACTAAGTCATTTCATACGTATTGAAAAACCTGAAAGTGTTGATGACATTTTAGGTGAGGCTAAAAAAGAAATGGAGGAGAGTGAATCTGAAGAAGAATCCACACCTATGGATGCTTACACTCAAATAATTGATGTAACGAAATGGGAAACAACTAAAGTAATGATTGAATCTGTTCTCAATGAACAAGGTCCTGTGGATGAAGCTATGGGTTATACTAAACTAAGTTCTCAATTGTCAATCCCTTTTAAATTATCATTTAACACATTATTAAAATATCAAATAATCAAAGAACAAGATGGAAGATAACGTAAAAAATCTCATTAAAGAAGCTGTGAGTAACCTTGAAAAGAAAAGCTTCAAAATTTATTTCTTCGTGATGGATACCAAAGGTAATGCTATCGCAAGTGTGGCAAACATTTATGAACACGCTAAAATTTTACGTGATTTGGGTTATGATGCTCAAATACTACACGAAAAAAGTGACTTTACACCAGTAGATGTGTGTTTAGGGGCTGAATACGCTAGTATACCTCACGTGTCTATCGACAAACAACAATTAAAAGTTAATACTCAGGACTTTATTGTTATTCCTGAAATTTTTGCCAATGTTATGGAACAGACGGCAAAATTACCAAGTAAAAGAATCGTTTTAGCACAATCTTACGATTATATTTTCGAAATGTTGATGCCAGGTAAGAATTGGGCTGACTACGGAATTAGAGATGTAATCACAACAACAGAGAAACAAAAAGAGTATGTAGAATCTCTTTTCTCAAATACAGTAAAAGCTGAGGTAATCCCTGTAAGTATCCCTGAATACTTCAAACCTTCAGAACTTCCTAAAAAACCAATCATTGCAATCACAACTCGTGACCAAAGAGACTTGGTTAAAATTTACAAAGCGTTTTATTTAAAATACCCTCACCTTAAATGGGTTTCATTTAGAGATATGAGAGGTTTACCAAGAGAAACTTTCGCAAAATCATTAGCTGAATCTTGTTTGGCTATTTGGGTTGACGATATTTCTTCATTCGGTACTTTCCCTATTGAGGCAATGAAATGTAACGTACCTGTTTTAGGTAAAGTTCCTAATATGGTTCCTGAATGGATGACTGATAAAAACGGTCTATGGACACATGACCCATTAATGATTGCTGACTTAGCTGCGAATTATTTCCAAGCATGGTTAGAAGATGGTGAACCACAAGAATTGTTTGAAGAAATGAGTAAGATGAAAGATTCTTATGGAATTGAACAACAAAAAGAAAAAGTTAAAGAAGTTTATGAAAAAATCTTCACAAACAGAATCAACGAATTGAATTCCCAACTACCAGTTGAGATTGAAAATAATGTAACACCAGAAACAGAAAAATAATGGAAACTAAAACAACTATAATTTTACCTATCCACAAGTTGGATGAAACTAATACCTCTTATTTTGAGAGAGCTATTAAAAGTATTGAAAATCAAAAAGTTAAAGCTGAAGAACTATTAATCGTGGTTCCAAAAGGTTTAGAGATTAAAAACGAAGTTTTAAATAACGTTAAACACACTATTGTGGTAAACGAAGGTGAAACCGATTTTTGTTCACAAATTAACTTTGGTGTTAATAATGTTAAAACGGAATTCTTCAGTATTCTCGAAGTAGATGATGAATACTCTAAAATTTGGTTCGACAATGTGGCAAAATATATCTCAGCTTACAAAGATGTTGATGTGTTTTTACCAATCGTACTTGATGTCGATATCAATGGTAAATTCCTTCACTTCACAAACGAACCTGTTTGGGCTAAAGATTTCTCAGATAAATTAGGATTCCTAGATAACGACGCATTATTGAATTTCCCCAATTTCCAATTATCAGGTGCCGTTATTAAAACAGAATCATTTAAAGCTGTAGGTGGTTTAAAACCAAGTGTTAAATTACATTTCATTTATGAGTTCTTCTTAAGAATGTCATATTACGATAAAAAAATGATGACACTACCTAAATTAGGTTACAAAAAAGTTAATATGAGACCTGATTCATTATTCTTCAATTACTACAATACTGAATCTGAAAAAATTGACGCAGTTGAAGCAAGATTTTGGTTCAATACAGCAAGAAAAGAATGTTATTTTAAACAAGATAGGGGAATAAAATTTGATAGAGAAAATTCCACAATCCAATAATGTCAATAGAAAAAAATGACAATCCAACGTCAGAAGAGAAGAAGAGGGGAAGAAAACCCTCGAAGGATCCTTACTTTGGACACGTGGAAGAATCTGCTGTGAAGGAGTATCTATCTTTAGGTGGCCTAGTGGAAGACCGTAATGCCCTAGAAGGGTTCAGATGGACTGGCACTACAAAAGATGAATTTAGACGAAATGAAATATATCGTCTTCATCTTCAGGCACCATTAGATAAGATGATAGAAAGTATCATTAGAAGATATAAACTCTATTCCAAGAGTATGTCTTTTGAAGATTTACATTCAGATACCCTATCATTTTTAATGATTAAATTCCATAAGTTCAAGCCTTCTAAAGGCAAGAAATCATATTCCTATTACGGTACTGTTTGCAAACATTATCTTTTAGGTAAACTTATTAAAGATGATAAAAAACTTAAAACCTTAATTTCATATGAAGATGTTGCAACGTCTTTAGAAGAAAGTGAAGAACTTTCTTATGAAATTGATGTACAAGAAGTTGATGTATCGTTTTTCCTTGACGATATCTGTTCTTCAATCAAAGAAGAATTACAAAATAAAATACTAACCGAAAATGAAATTAAAGTAGGTAATGCTTTAATCTCCATTTTAGAAAATTGGCAAAGTATTTTTGAAGGTCAGGACGCAACAAACAAATATAATAAGAATCTTATTCTTTACTATATGAGGGAGATGACATCTTTAGGTACTAAAGATATTCGAAACGCGATGAAACGATATAAATCTATTTATAGGTTAATAAAAGATGGTGGTTTATAAAAACCACCATTTTGATATTTATAGGTAAAGAACATTCCTATGGCAAGACCTAAGAAAAAAGAACTTAAACTTTCTACAGACAGTTTTTTGTCTATGGCTCAAGAAGCCTACAACGAACTTGTAGAACAAAGAAGTACATGTATCAAAACAATTAACGAAAATAAAAATAAAGTTAATGTTGAGGATATGCATGATTTGGCCAATCTAAATAAGGCCAACACCGACTTATTAAAAATAGTCGACACCACTATCGATAAAAAAATCACACTTGTAAAATTAATGAGTCAGTTAATTTTTAAACCTGGTTCTAGTAGTGATAGTAAGGAAGATGCTAACTTAACACCTGAAGATTTGGTGCTTTTAAGAGATATCTTTAAAGGTGATGATAAGGGTGATGACGATAAAAAAGACTACAATATTAAGTAATGGGATTTATTAACGATAAACAACAGTCAGTTAACAATGTGGCTCTATTTGAGGTTTTAGGTAACCTACCCAAAGGTAGAGTAACATCTTCTTTGGCTTCTGTTACGTCTAAAAATAAAAATTTACTACCCTTTTTAATCGATTTATTAAGTGTTACCTGTAAAGATAACGCTAAAAACCCTAAGGATAGAGCTAAATGTGAGGCAACAAAAATTTTACTAGATATATTAGTCCAATTCTTCCCAGCTTTAATAAGAATCTTAAAAGAAGGTTTTATTCAGGGTATAAAGGCAGGTTTAGCCTGTGGTGCTGATTTTACAATCCCTAGTCCTACACCTAAAGTTAAAGTAAAACTTAGTAAAGTAGATTTTACTGATTTAATGAAAATCGACCCAACTAGTGATGTTGGTTCTACTTTTTATGGTCGTAACGCTACTTCCGATTTTAATTGGTTCCTTTATAATTTAGTACAATCAGGTGGTTCTTCCACTTGGAAAAATATATTGGATGTTACTTACTTCCCTTTAACTGAAGAGGTTGAAGTACAGATTAACTCTTCTTATGCTGGTAAAAAATTTAATGAATTCTTAGTTGATTTCATTAACTCAATCGATTTATTATCGTTAGAGAATATGATATCTAAATTAATGAACAATTTAACAGGTGCTATGAGTGCAAACTTACCTGGTGTTAATGTTAGTTTAGATAAACTTATTGCAATAGAAAAAGTTAATAGTTTACAAGATAAGATTAACAGTTCAGACCCATGTAAAGAAGAGTATCAATTTGATGATAGTTATTTCACATTTACTAATGATGAGTTATTTCATATGGAAAATGTGGCCAATCAAAAATATGCAGGTACAACTAATTTAGATGTTGGTTGCGGTATTTTACCCGTAACGGTTAATCCCCAACTTGTTAAAAGTGTTTTTGATGAAATTAGAAACACCCCACCATCTAAAGTTAATGTTGTGGTAGAAAAATCTATCAATAGTTTAAATGATAGTTTAACAACAAATGTACCAGCGGAAGATAAGAAACTTGCTAAGGTATCTATAAACGCTAAACTAATATCGGATATGCCGAAAGTATTTACTAACATAGCTTTAGAACCTAAAATAGTTATACTTTATCAAATATCATCTAAAACTGTTAACGATATTGCTGTTAACGCAAGTGATGGGTTTGATTACGCAAAAGCAACAAAAGTGTTTTTTGAGTTTGTTACAAGAGAATCTTTGGCAGCTCTACTAGAAATTGTTTTTAAAGAAGTTAAAAGTGAAATAATGAGTTTGGTTGAGGAAATTGCCATTAAAATTATCAAAGAACAGGCTGACTTAAGAATTAAAGCGATAGCGAGTATTGTAACTGGTGTTGCTGATGGTTTAATTAGTACAATACCAACACCTAATTTATCTGAATTCACATAAACCATGGCAAAGTGTAAAGAAGTAAACCCGAATAACACGGATTTTAAGAATCCTAAATCTGTTTTAAGTTCTCTTTTGAACTTATTTAAACTACCTACTGCTCGTTCACAAAGTATGCCAACACCGTTGATTCTAGCCTCAACAGCTAGACCAGGTTTAAGTCCATCTAAAATAGCGGCTAGAATCATACAAAGACAATCTGAGGCAGGAATTCCTGTTGGTCCTCTTCCTAGTGGTGAGATTTCACCTGATGAGATTATGGAAAGAATTAGGGTTGAAGAAATTATTAAAGCAATAACTACTGAAGCAGTTGTAGACGTAGCTATTAAACCAGGTACCGTAATCCAAGGTACGGGTGGTAATGCGGGTGGACCTGTACAAGTTGCGGGTACTGTAGTTGGTATTGCTTCAGGAAATGCAACTGTTAGATAATATGGAAGATATTAAAAATAAATCAAATAATGAATTGGCACAAATGTTAAAAGTCCTATCAGTTGAATTCGAACAAGTTAAAATGGATTTAATTAAAAGATATGACTATTGGATGTCAATTGAAAAAAAGTATAACGAAATCAATCAAGAACTGAACAATAGGTTCGGAGTTAATAATAAATGAGTGAGAAAAGGTACGACCTCGGTTATGGTAATTTAACGGCGGATAAACGAACGTTTCCGTTGTGGTTTTACGGTATTGTAGTCTCTATTGAAGACCCTTACGATGCTGGTAGAATTAGAGTACGTATTGAGGGTATAGATAATGATGTTATTCAGGCTAATGAATTGAATGACCCTAAACAAGGTGGATTACCTTGGTGTGAACCTTTAATGCCTAAGTACATTAATGTAGTTCCCAAAGTTGGTGAGACTGTTAAAATAGCCGTATTTGATTATCGTAACAAGAAAATTAGAAGGGAATATATCGGTCCTGTTATTGCACAACAAAGACCACCAGATTTTATTGAATCACCATTCTTCCCTTCAAAATGGAGAGTAGAAGTTGGTAGTTATAATGGTGCTTGGTCGAAAGAAGCTGAATCTATTGATGGTGATTGGAAGATATATCCAGATAAAGAAGACATTGGTATTTCAGGTAGAAGAAATACAGACCTTATTTTAAGAAATAAAACTAACTATGATGAGGTTATATTAAGAGCAGGTAAAATCGACTATCAATCAATTATTGATAACCAAAGTACACAAACAGCAAGTAATGTATTAGGTGGTAGTTTTAAATTAAACAAAAAAAATCCTGCCTATATTACTATTAATCATACCTTACCACAAACCTATTCAGCAACTGGTGCTGGTAGAGAAACTAACAAAAAATTAAAGTTAGACAAAGATAGAACACACGTTAATATTGTGGCCGATAAGTTAAACCTTATTAGTCATGAGGGTTCAAGTAAAAAAGGTTTTGTACCTGCAATATTAAAAGGTGATGATATTTTAACTCAATTAAAAACCGAAAACGAAAAACTACATCCACTTGTATACGGTGATATGGTATGGGAGTTCATGGTTAAAATGAGAGCTTACGTTGAAGGTCACATCCATAAAGGTTCAAGAAGAGAACCAGATGGTGATCAAACTAAAAATGACCTTATTAAGTGGTTCAATGACAATATGGGAACCATTACCGAGAAGGAATCCCCTGACGGTACAAAATACAAAGAAATAGAAAATTGTAGATTCTTAAGTAAAGGTGTAAAAACCAATTAATCGTGATATTTATAGTAAAAAGATTTAATGGGAATATTACGCACATACTTCTCCAAAGATAATACTATTGTAAGAAATTCTAACGTTAATACGGGTAGAAATCCCATTGTTGAATTATTTCACGGGGGTTCCTTGAATCCTGATCACGTAAAATATTCAAGATATATCTTTGATTTAGATTTCGGACAAATTTTACAAAAACTTAACACTAAAGAAATTAGTTCGTTAAGTAATGCAAAACATACACTTAAAATCACCAACACTTCTTGTTTCGATGAAGAGCAATTCTGTCGTACAGTTAATTCTTGTCTTGGTGATGTCCAAAGAGCAACTTGTTTTGATTTAATCCTATTTAAAGTACCAGAAACATGGTGTGAAGGTAATGGTTATGACTATACCCCTGTAAAAACTACATGTTCTGATAGTGATAAAACATGGTGTGAGGGTCCTTCCAATTGGTTTCAAAGAGAAGATTTAATAACATGTTGGTCTATCCCAGGAATTTATAATAACCCAACTAGTTGGTGTTCAGGTACAACTTCAGGTGTCTCAACTTGTGTTAGTGGTTCTACTAATTTAATTATTGCCACACAACACTTTGACCATGGTGATGAGAATATATGTCTTGATATTACCGACTACATTAACGGTCTTATAAGCAGCGGTTACACTAGTTTGGAGTATGGACTAGGTTTGGCGTTTAATAATCCATTAGAGATTGCCCCATTAGCTGATGCAGAGTATGTAGGGTTCTTCGGTAAGGAGACTAATACAGTTTATGAACCTTTCCTTGAAACAACATGGGATGATGTCATTAAAGATGACCGTAACAAATTTTATATTAACAAATGTAATAACATCTATCTATATGTTAATGCGGGTGGACAACCAGCAAATGCAACATTTAATGGTGTAACAATATATGACCAAAATGATAACGTATTCATGTCAATACCACCTTCTGGTATTACACAAGTAACTACAGGTGTTTATTCTGTTAATGTTTGTGTTGATGATGATCCTATCTCAGGATATTGTGGAAATATTCAATTCCGTGATGTATGGGAAGGTGTAACAATCGGTAGTAAGAATTTAGGTAACGTTGAATTAAGTTTCATCGTTAGAGATGCTGATGGTTATTATAGTATTGGTTCAACAAATAGTGCTGGAGCTAATGGATTGGGTGTTGGTGATTCAACCAATATGTCAATTTATGACTATGAATTTAATGTTGTTGGTATTAAGAAAAGAGAAAAAATTAAAAGAGGTGATACTAGACGAGTTAAAGTAAATGTTCGTATCCCTTACACATATGACCAAAGTGCTCTTATAGATAAAGTTTATTATAGAATATTCTGTAGAGAGGGTGAACGTATTCAAATCGATATAATCGATTGGCACGAAGTAAGTAGAACTGTAGATGGTAATTTCCTTACAGTAGATACTTCTTGGCTTATACCTAACGATTATTTCATGGAAATAAAAATAGAATCAGGTAATGACGTTAGGACATACCCAGATTTAATTCCATTCACAATTGTTTCCGAAAAAGATTGGTGTTAATGAGAAGTTTAATCCGTAAAATCTTAAAAGAAGAACAAGAATGGTTTGATGAAATTGAACCAACAGATGT
>ERZ724522.581-NODE-581-length-22785-cov-5.262077_pt1 | contig 22785 bp, 30 predicted proteins | sample MGYA00376055_ERZ724522 | MGnify/ENA primary metagenome ERZ724522 (study PRJEB28724, sample SAMN07190884) | wastewater metagenome | isolation source: effluent of sewage treatment plant in Hong Hong | place: Hong Kong | collected 2016-03-17 ...
GGCAGCAGAGTCAGCAGCACGGGCAGCACGGGCAGCAGCCTATGAGCGATATGCGGATAAATTAATACAGCTATTGGAGCAAGCATGAAAATCATTTTAGCCAAAAAGAAGGAAGGTGAAAAATGAGCCCATTATCAAAATTATTAATTTTAGATTTTCACGAGATTCAATGTTGTAGATGTGGTGTATGGTTTTGCCTTGACGATTATTTTAAAAGAGAAAGACTAAAGGACCATAAAGAGTTCTATTGCCCAAACGGCCACGATCAACATTACACAGGTGAAACTCAAGCCGAAAAATTACAGAAACAACTAGACCAAGAGAAGAAGCGCAGGGAATGGGCTGAATCGGAGAAAATTAATTTAGAAAAGAAATTAAAGAAAGCCAATAAATGACCACCATCGAGCCACTTGAATGTCCCGAGTGCGAAGAGCATCCTACCTATGAAGCGACTAACTATGGCAATGGGAAGTCTTATCAATTCTATTGTTGTGCCTGCAAAAAGATAAAAGATAATGGTAAAACCATGTCAAAAGATGGCTTAACAAATATTTGGAACGAGCGAGTCAAAAGGATTTTAAAAGTAAGAAAGGTAATATAGAAGCGCCCTTTTCTCCTCAGGTCGCGCCCTCATCCCTCCACTCTTGTCAAACATATCGAACAAAGTTTAAGGCTTTTGAAGAAATTAAAGAATCTGTTTACAAACTAGTCGCATCGATATATAAATAAAGTTTATATCACGAGCAGTCGATATAATAATTGTGAGCAGTAAAAACTTAAAACAAAAGGAATATATTATGATGATTAGAAACGCTGTTATCGTAGGGATTTTTACCTGGGGTTTAATTGTATATTTTTTAAGTGGATGCGGCGTGTCGGTCAATGCATATCGAATCGATAGGCATTCAGAAAGGCATGAAATGCAGCAAAAATCATGGGGTTGTATTCTTTGGAATTCTTGCGAATCTGAAGGAGGAAATAGTCATGGCTCTTAATTTTTTGATTCAGTGGGCATATAAAATCAAAGATTGGTTCTGTATAACAATGTTCCTTATTGGATGTTTCTCAAGTTGGACATTATTTCAAGTTAAAATCTTAAAGCATGATGTCACGATCGGGAAGCAGGAAATTCAACATTACGAAAAAGACTAGTCACCCCAAGTTGCCGATCTTGTAAAAAATCGGCATTATCTCAAAACTTCTTCAGAGCAAATCAATTTAACAACCGCTAGCGTGATTGGCGCTAAAGTTCCCCCACTAACGGCTTGCACCTCCGCATAAGAAATATTCGGCAAGCTCTGAGAAATCGCAGCAGAGATTACGCAGCCGACAATTCCGCTAGAATAAACGGACCCATTGCTGCCATCGGCAATCGTCATTCCTGCGTCTATCGTACTATCTGCTAAAATTATGTAAGATTCTGGTCTAGGTCTGATCATCATTTTAATGGAATAGCCCGCAAGGCTTTGTACTGCGCCGTTATTATTCACGGTAACTGTGAAAGTTTCTTTATTACCACGTTGAATTTGAACATTTTGGAAATCGAATCTAGTTGCCATAGCACTATGATATATTACTATTTAAATTATTTGCGTTGATACTTGTTGCAATTCCAGAGCCGGCAAGGTTTGTGCCTAGCGCTAAATTAGCATAAGAAATGCCCGTCCCGCTGGCTACAAATGCCATTATTAAAAAATGTTGATCTGAGTAATCGACTCTTGCGATCCAATCGCCTGCAGCGTTAGGCGTAAAAGTGTAATCATACCACCCGGATCCTTCTTCGCTAATCGTAGCGGTTACCGCCGTAGCTGCATTATTGAATTCTAAAAGTTTTATAAAGTCACCCGAAACTAGTCCAGTTACACCAGTATAAAATTTCTGGACTATTTGAACATTTACTAAATGATCTGACTGTGCGGCAGAGTCTACTGTCCACTCGAAAGAAAATGCAAAATCACCGTATTTTATGGATAAAATATATTGACCGATTGATAGAGGAATAAAATTAAATTCATACCAGCCTAAACCATCTTCTGAAATAGTTACGCTTTCAATCGTACTGGCATTATTTTTTTCAAGCGAGAAAGTAAAATTAGCTTGAATTAAGCCAGTTGAAGCAACGAAGAATTTGCCATAAATAGCACTATTTACTGCTCTTGAGCTCATTGCGGATTAGGATCTTGATTTAAATTTTCTGTAGATATTTCACTCTGAACTGGTTCGGGAATTGAAGCTATATCATAATGCATTCTTACCGAAAGTCTAAGTGCTTGACCTTCGGGAATCCCGCTCCCGGGCACTTGGCGAGTTACAAAATCTTTTACTTTTTCTTCAAAAGACCCAGCAGTCGGTTGTTGCATCATGATAACCTGAAACAATTGTTGGACGCTAGGATCTTGAAGATTTAAGCCCAACACCGAAAAAAAACGGCTAAGACAAGATTCTCCTGGGTTCAAATAACTTACAAACATAAAATTATTTTGTTCGCTATCCAATGTCCTAACTGTTTTGATATTAAATTCTGACATATTTCCCCTTTTTAAATTGCAGTTTCAAGCCACCTGTTAAGAGTTAGCGTTGAACTACTTGACGTGGAATTAATTCTATATCTCATAGAGGGTTGAACCATAAAACTAAAAGTAAAAGAAACTTGGGCACTCGTATTTAATCTAGCAATATGACCAACCTTTTGTACTATAGTTGTCGGAGGACTACTTCCATCGCTTTTACAATCTACATACCCAATGCCATTGCCAGTTCCGCTATCTGAAACAGTAAAATCACCTTGAACAAAAAGAACTCTACCCGAATTATTTGTATAGGTAGTATTTAACGATCTTTGAGGGCTGCCCCCAGTTACAGTATATGAAGTGGTGGCATGCGGAATTACTTTTCCATTGTTTCCAGTACCGGTATGATCGTGTCCGGAATTTATCGGAGTAACTCCGTCTGTTAATCTACCGGTAGTAGTAATATCTAAGCTTCCAATCGCTAACTCAGTATTGGTGATCGTATAAACTACTCCGTTCACCGCAAAATTAATGCCACCTCCCGAAGTGTTTAAAAGAATATAATAAAGACCATTTGCATTACCAAAGAAAAAATCGTTGCTCTTTTCATTCACGAATCCATTAAAACCTAGAACGGTCCCAAGATACATAAAATCGGTTCCGTTTAGTTTCCATCGCTGAATTGCAGCAAAGCCTGTAGTATCCGTTACGTCACAATTTAATCCTGGTACGTCATTGGCGGCTGCCTTCACATTCCAAGGCCCTGCTATATTTTCCGCAGAATCCTTTTTCGGATATAGCGCAATATTTATGAATTGATTACTTGATGACAAGTTTCCCGTCCTTTATATCATCATGAAAATCACCGATCTGATATCCAAGAATACCAACGATCATTACATAGTAAGCATTGATTTGATCAAGTATCATTAACTCTGGGTAAAGCTTGTGCAGCGTTCCCAGAATTCCCGATAGAATAATCAATGACATACCAACCGCTTTTTTGTGACCATTCAACCATGCAAGCAATGGAGTTTTTTCGAAAAGAATTTTAAAAACTACTTCAAGAATTTTATTCATATATTCCCTTTGCTAGTAAAATATCTTCACTATTAAACTCAAAGCGCCTCCGATGAGGCTCAATAAACCTTCGTTCCCCAAGGAACCCTTGCCACCTTCCGATCCATAACAAGTGTATACAATCGTTTTCTCTTGCCCACCCTCTAGCTTCTTGCACGGTAGCACTTTGCCCTCGCCAGTATTTGTCAAAGCCATCGATGCTACTCCCGTCTCCGTTTGCAATACAATTATGTGCTCCGACCGAGACTGATTTATAGCCGTGCAGCTCGTGCAAAGTACCATTAATCCTATTGCTGTAACTTTTTTTGCTTGGATTATACGATATTTCATAAGACCAATTCTTACGCATTTGTCCGTAAAGATTTAATGCAGCCTTTTTAGTATAATTACTTTCAAGCCCCATCGATAGAATAAATCTATGTTCTGGCTCATCACCAAAAATTTTAGTGAGCGCCCGAGCGCGTAGCAAGAGCCTATTAACTTGCACTGAAGGAATTAACCCTGATCGCTCAAGCGCTCGATTGTATTTTACCACGCTATCTTTATATAAATGGTCTAAATTCGTACAATTTCTATTCCTGCGGCATACCTCATTCGAAAAATGAATCTGTAAAGTTATATCTTGATTTCTAAAAGACTCACCGATTTTTCTTAGGCAAAACGTTGATTTTCCAAAGCTTGTTTGCAATATAGCGATAGCAGGATCTTGCAAGGTTTTTAAGCTTGCTATCAGATTTTCGCATTGTGCCGTATGCCAATGCCCTGACATAATCTGCATTGCGCTGATCCCGTTCGGCTGCGTTAGGCCCCCGCCTGGCATAATCAGCCCAACCTGGAATAGTAGAAAGATCAATACCATAAAACGGTGAATAGACTTTAGTTCGATCAAAGTACTGATACCAATCAATATCGTCTTCATTTGAGTAGCTTTTTTTTATTATTTTAGTTTTCTTAGATCCCATAAAATAGGCTTATTAGATAAGTTGTCTCTATCGTCTACGTGAATCCAAGTGTCGTATAATCCTATGCCCCCCCAAAGTTTCGAATCGATTGCAGCCTTATACAAATCAGGAATCGAAACGGTTAAAGAATCGATATCGAAAGCGCACCAAAGATGAAAAGAATACTCCCAACCGTCAGAACCTCTAGAATTTTTTTGAACTTCATAATTTTCTTTAGTCGATCTTGCTCCCCGTCTAAACAATCCGCGCTGATTTATTCTTAATGGTGCGCCAACAATGTTTCTAAATTCTTGAAGCTTATCAAGAGCCTTGAAAGAATAAGCAAAGACACCTTTCTGAAGATATAAATTTAATTGATCAACTCCCAGAATTTCCTCCGGCTTAAAATCCGGCCATCTAATTTTGAAATATGCCTCTATTATTTCTTTTGAATGCATATCAATGATTGTTAAATTCTAAGCTAGTTGGACTAATCTTTATATCCTTATCCGAATCCTTAAGTAATAATATTAATATAAAAATACCTAATACGCAAATGGTGATTATATGAGTCCATTGTGGAATTTGTTTTTTTCCGGTAACACCGTCGACCATTTTCTCCGTTAAGATTTTTAGTGATCCCGCTATTTGAGAAAGATAATCTGCAGCACTGCCAGCTTGATTTTTCATCTCTTTAATATCTGCAATTGAGCTTCTTAAAGTTTCGCCATGATCGCGCAAATCTAAATGAATATCTTCGAGCTTTTCTTGTATCATTTTTATTTTCTCATCATTCATACTTAACTATTCCCTTGAACCACCAGAGCGCACATAGAACGATCTGTTATCAATCCATTCCCAGCTCCGGTTAATCTTTTGCATTGAACTTTATATGTATGAGCCCCTGAAGATGGTAATATATCAATCCACGACAAGGCGACCGGAGTACCGTAATTTGCGCCGCCAACGCTACCAGCGCACATATTTAAAACTATGCCTAGCGCGGTTCCATCTCTAGTAAATTGAAAAGTGAATTCATCAGTAGCTGTTACCTGATCTATATTGCATTGAAATGTCAATAATACGCTTTCGCCTGTGCCTATTGTTTTAGTAATAGACATTCCGGTTAAATCGGTAAAGCTTCCACTATTAATCGTCTGAGAGCCTCCATTAGTTGCAGTTGATGGATCTGCGGTAATATCATCTAGTGCATTTGCAATATCATTTACGCTAGTTTGTGTCCCGATTGAATATCTACTAGAAAAGGTCATGTCGGCTCCGATGGGTTATTTAATAATAATCTTACTATAAAATTAATCACAGGAGCAGAATCTTTATTAAATCTAATTCTACGCCCCTCTATTTGTCCTCTATAGCTCTCTAATTGTGGGATATAAAGCCCTCGAGTCAAGTCAACATCAGTTCCAGAGTAAGAAATTGAATGAGCCTCAGGCCAAGCTCCTAGATAGCTGGGCAAGCTAGGACTCTTTATAATTACCGTGTCTAGCATTTTGAGAGACACAAATTTATCTAAAGAAACATCTATATCTATTTCTATCAAAGGATACGCGAAAGTCGATAATAGCCACCTTAAAACACCTCTCATAGTTGCATCGTCTTTTATAAAGTCAAAGTTAGGTGTTCCAATTTCACGCGATCCAAACATAGCGGTACTTTGAGATGTTAAAGAAATACCTATCGGGTCCGCGCATAATGAGGACCATTCTAAACTAGATGCATAGTCTCTATACTCAAGTCTTTGATTTAAAATACTATCGCTAACCGGAATATTATTTTTCCTATTGTAGAAAACTTGCGCTTTATTAATTACCGACTCAATGCCGGCCACCTTAAAACCATTGAATTTGATATCTTCCTGCTTTATTATTGCTGCCGTAGTTGCTCTAGATCCATAAGTCCAGACAGCGAATTTTCCAGAATTTGTTAAGCAAGCCCTAGATGCGGAATTTCTCATTATCTCGCCCATAGCCTGAGAAACGGTTTGCCTAGATTCCACCTTGCCGGCAATTAATCGATCTGTGTTATCGATCGCCGCAAAATTCACATGAGTATCCGAATGAGCAGAACTATCAAAAGTACCGTCCAGAACCCAACTACCGCCAACGTAACTAAGCGTGAAAAATTTTGCCACAAAATGCGCTCGTTCAATGAGCGAATTAGCAACGCTCGTAATCGTTCCTGTACTGTCATCTTTAATTCCATTAATTTCAAAAACAAATTCATGTTTAGATAAATCTAAATTGACTTGATTTGTAGGTTGAGAGACTTGATCAACTAAAACGTATTTGTATTTAAATTGCGGACTCGCAGAACCTACGGCAGCGCTTGAATCTGTAAACCTAGCTCCGTATATATCATATGCAAAATTCGCGTCAGTTAGTCCTGTAATTTTTTCAAAAGTACCACCATCTCCACTTGCTGAATCTTGATAGCTTAAATAGTAATTAGTTTGTCCAGTGCCTTGAATTTCTCGAGGGTCTACTATATCGGTGCCCGCAGAATTAATGCCTTGAGTTAATACGATATAATATTCCTGCCCGCTTTGAATCGGGACTGCTCTGTTCAAAGCAAAAACTATATTAAAAGTGCTAGCGACTGCACCTTGAAAACTGCCGTTGTAATCTGACTTACTCGCTAGACCAAAAGCGACTTCTTCAGCCGGCAATTGCGTCCCGTTATCTCGCCATAGTCCCGCGCGCAAACTAGAACCACCAGAGAATGCACCATTGCCTGTGCCTCTAAAATCTATTCGTAGATGAGTAATTAAATAATAATTACTACCTGTATTTATTTTTTGACCTATACTTTGATAGTCATAATAGTAATTAGCTGCAGTTGCTGTAGTAGTACCCCCAAGAGAATAAATTGAGGTCGTAATACTACCGGAATCTAAGACAGGAACATAAAAATCTTTATCATCTTTTACGTAGTAAGCTTGTACGCCTTGCGGCATATATTCTGGATTAGAACCGTTTGAATAGCCAAAAGCATAAGCAAATTTAACCGATAAAGGATCTTGATCGATTTGATACGCGCCTACTTGAACATTTTGACCAAAAACTAGAGGCAAATATTTACCTAAAGACTTAGTCGGCGCTAAAGTGAAATCTGTAGAAACTATAGGCAACGCTGCAATCTTCTTATTAAAAAAGGTACTTCTGATCTGAAATCTTAATGTATCTCTAGCCTTCTCTATCGTCTGTACTGTGCCACCGAAAATCTGAGTCCAGCTAGCAGGGTTCTTTGCTGTTGAACTTGTAAGAGCATAGTAAAAATTAACCTGTTGGCCTATTGCTGTGAATTTGGCTAGTTTATCACTGAACTTTTTTAAGAATCCGAAGCTGCCCGGTGAATCATCTAAAACAAAAGATGTAAGGATATCGCCTGGTAAATAGTTGCTCATTTCAGAGCCTACATCTTGTAATTGCGTGAGTATAGGCCAATATAAAGTATCCGAAGCAGAGCTCCCCATCCAAGGTCGATTAATAAAATTATATGTTTCAGTAGTTGAGTCAGTTAAAGATCTAACGACTAGCTCTACTCGCTGCCAATATGAATTAGAATCAAAACTCATATTGTTTCTTCAAACCTGCAAGATAAATTGTTGAGTCCTAATCCTATCGGCTGCCATTCAGATTTAGAAATATTGCATTGAATAATCTTATGCTCATTCAATAGATCATGATAATCTTTCGTGAATAAATAAACCGGCATGGTGTCTTGAAATGTTTCTATGTTATCATCAAAAATTTTTCTGTTAGCATCTGTTATTCCAGCCCAATTTAGATCAATTGTATAGTTTGCTTTTCGACTAAAAACACCTTCGGTTTTTCTAGATAATTTTCTCGGATATAATGGATCACGGGAGAGGTCTAGTGCTACACCAAAAGCAAACTTAGAATATTCATGTTTAAAACTTGCAGTAGTAGTTATCTTTAGCCTCCAATATCTTTTAGATGCTGCCGATGATGGAAACTCGATAAAATCTTCATTGTTCGGACCAACTAGTCGAGCATTTGTTAGTGTTGCAGTGTAAGTTGAAGGACTAGAGAACGAAGAAGAATCAGAGCCAATTAAATCTATATTGGAATCGGCGCTATCATTTTTTCTAATTAAGTCTGCTCTCATGATGCAATAGAAGTCTGGTGCAACATTAGAGCCAAAATCTATATCCACTTGAGAGGTAGTTGCAGCGCTAGCAATCTTAAAATGTTCTGAGCGTGGCGCATTGAATAAATTAGCGGCGTCAAAATCCGTAGCCGCAGTCGTAGTAGTGCCAAGCAATGCATAGTTGCTTATCAATGGGTAACCGATAAGTAAATTAGTGCTCAACCTAACTGCTCCTCAAAAGTTATCAACGATTTATTGTAATCATTTTTTTCGAAAGAATTGTCATGATAATGATCTATGATTTTTCCATATAGAGCGATTCTATTGTTTAATACTTGATGATAACTAGTAGTGTAAACAAAAACACCGGTCTGAGACATTAAAGGCATTATTAAATTTGAAAAATCTCTGATCTTGTCATCGGCAGAACCCACCCAATCTAAAATAAATTTATAATAAGGATCTTGCACCTCTGAAAATCTGCGTTCTCCTACTGAGCTAATAAATTCATTGCTTTTGGAAACTTTGGAAGGAGTATAATTATCAAGTTCAACATTGAAATCAAAAGGCTCACCAAAAAATATTTTACTATGCCTGCCATGAAAAGCGACATCTGTAGTTCCCGCAAGTTCGAGCCACCAATAACGAAATGCCGAGCTAGTGCTGAATGAGTCAATAAAATCCTGAGAGAAAGAACCTACTAAGTCAGAAGTAGATAATGAGGTCTTGGAATAGATTGGAGTCCTAACAAATTCTGCCGTCATCATTTCTTCTATGATATTTCTATCTGTAGAATTGTGAGCAACGTTATAATTTAAAACCTCCCCAAGCTCTCCATAAAATGGACTTGTAGCATCACTAATTGCATAAGCTGCCGTTGGAGTTATTGCATTTGTTAATGCGCCGCTAGCCACGCTAACGCCATCAACCCTGATTGTGCATGTTCCTGAATTTTGAATTATCGAGATTGAATGCATCTGATCTTGAATAATTGCGGCGCTACTTGTTAAACTACTACTAGTTCCTGCTTGATTTGTAGTTATTTTAATTTTGAATGGTGGTCCCGTACTGGTATCAATTTCAATTTTTATACCACTGGCTAGAGCAGTAGAGTCATTAAGCAAAATCATACTGGCTGCGCCTGATCCTGCCCTACATCGCATAGTGAAATAGCAAGAAAAGTCACCTCCGTCTGAAATTTTCGCTCCTGTAAGACTTAATGTCTTTGAAGCACCACCGCTAGTTTGACCAAACTTAATAAGTTGACATCCGTTAACACCTGCATACTCTGGATTTGCTGTAATAGCTAAATACGAATTGGTGCATGTATTTTCAAAAAAACTTGCGCCATATAAATATATAGATGTTGAGCCGTTCCCTAGATACAAAGTTGTTCCGCCAGACATTGGTGAAATTATCGCAGTAGATATGCCCGTAACTGTAGCAGTAGCAACAATAGAACATAAATAAAACCCATTAACTAGAGAGATAGAGGCGCTAGCACCACCACCCGAAGCAATAACGCTGCCTGCTGCGCTTAAACTAAAATTTGCGAATGGGATTCCTGGAAATCCAGCTCCACCAAGAATAATTGATACTTGAGTCCTGCTGCCTGGCTTAACATAGATTGACAATCTATAAGATTCCCCTTTTGTAACCTTTTGGTCGGCAGTCTGACCAACGCTTTTTATTGTTAGGGCACTATCTTCGACAAAAGAATCGGCTGTAGCTGTAGAATCAATTGGATTGTTTGTAGTATTTGCTGAGATCGTAGAATTAACTTTGATCCATGCAGCATTATCGAATTGCTCTGTATAGGAAAACCAGTTTGCTCTATTATCTGATCTAGTAGCCTTTGGTCTATTCGCAGCTGTGCCCTGAGTAAAAACTTTTATAGCTGAAGTATCATCTACCCCACGCCTAAAGGCTGTCCAGTTTGTAATATCATGATTCGCAGATCCGCCATCTAGATAATGATTTGACTTAAGCCAAACCTTTAGATTAGATAAAGTAGCTGGATAAAAATAGCTGGATGAGCTAGCTTTTAAATAAATTCCAGAACATCCTTCACTGACTAAATGATCGGCTCTAGCTATTCCAATTGCGCTAGATGTTTTTAAATTGGTAGGCCCAAGATCATATTCAATTACATAACTACCAAAAATATTTTCTAATGTATAAGCCTTGCAATGTTTAGCACCACCGATAGAGTTTAAAATATTAGTGTCGTATGAATGGCTATAAACTGGCGTAATATAATTAGCGGCAAAAGGTATATCGGGATAAAGCAATCTTAAGTTAGTAGCCATTATTGAGAGACTCCGACCGGCAACTTTACATCGCCTTTAATCAAAGCTTGCTGTCCGAATGTCGTTGTTGCCCCTCCGATCGCTTGCACATCAACTCTAAAAATTAAATCCTTAACTTGTCTTGATGGAATTTCTGCTACTTTATCAATTACATCTTGTGTCTGATTTGCAGTCTCTTTAAATTGAAATCCTGCCGCCTCTAAACTTGAAAGAATAGCGATTGCTGCCTCGTTACTTAGATTTTTTAATTGTTCTAAACTTGTTATTCCGTTTTCCTTTAATCGTTGGAATAAGGAGGCAATCTGCTCGACAGTAAACTGCCCTGACGCTGTTAAATTATTTCTTAAATCATCTAGAGTTCTAAGATTTAATTCTTGCGCCTCCGCGCCTAAGTCTCGCAATGCGTCAACGCTAGCTCTTCCCCCCTTTCTGCCCGCATCGATTAGGTTCTGAAACGCTAGGGTAGTTGCACCTACGGCATCCGGAATACCAGTTTCAAAAACTTTTTTTAGATTTATTAAAGCAGTTTCAGCTTCGATAAAGCTTAATTTGCCATCAAGAAAAGAATCTACGATTGCCTTACTTAAGTCTTCTAAACTCTTGCCGGTAGCCTCTATTAAAAGCTGTAAATTATTTAAGCTAGGGCCTACATTATTCGCAAAAACCGCAGCAAGATTAAGCCCAAGGCCTTCACCTAGTCCGGTAATTTGCGCGAATGCTTCAGCGACACCTTTAAACGCAGCCTGAGCCGCTGCCGGCAGGGTTTCGAGAGCTGCAAAAAATCCCTTATCTCTATTCCCAAAATCCGGCCCCTGAAATTCTAAATCGGTAATTTGTTTTAATTGACCATTTACAACAGCTAAAATTCTGTCTTTATTGAAAAGATCTGCGAAGTATTTATCAATTGATTTTCTAATTATAGTAGCATCGGAATCCGTTAAACTTTTTACGATTTTAGTTAAAATATTGCTGATTGCGCCGCCTACCTCAGATCCAAAAACTTCGTCAGCATCCTCGGCCGATCTTTTTAGAATTGAAACTAATGTTTCTTTTTCAAAAAGCCCACCGATCGCATTACCAATCCCGGCACCAGCAGCCGCCCCTCCCGTCCCCCCATAAATTGCCCCAAAGATACCACCAATTAATGTCGTTATTCCCTGAACAACGCTCGCGGTATTGCCTCCAGCTACTTGCTTGATAGCACCTATTCCAGTTTGCAAAAGTCCTAATTCCGCCTGGAATTCTTGTAATGACTTTACGCTAAAAATATTGTGGAAAAAACCCTGTTCTGGAGTTGCATTTTTTATTTCGTTTAAGCCTCTCGTTACCTCCGGAATAACATCCTTTGAAGTTCTCCCGATTTCTTGATAAGCTTTGGCAATATTAATTAACTGCTCCTTTGCCCCATCAAAAGTAATTGCGCCTTGTTTATAAGCGCTTATTGTATCTTCGACAACTAATCTAACATCTTTAGAGCCTTCAATTATATCTCCCAAAGAACGAAATAGATCTTGATATGCTTTTTCTTCTTCTGGAATAGCTTTGATTAAATCGTTTTGAGCTTTTAGTGCAGATATGTCTTCTTTGTTAAGATTTTTCTTAGCATCAAGAGCATTTTTATTTTCTTTAGTGCTGTTATTCGTTGCCTTAGCTTCTGCATTTAAACTATCGATAGTTTTTCTTATATAAAGAATTCTGGCATTACCCTCTTTATCTAACTCTGATACAGCTTGAGTAAATGCTTTTATTGGATTAATACCATTAGCTACAGAAGAAGCAATTTTACCTATAATAATTAGATTATCCGCAACCTCCGATAACGCGCCATAAAGTATTAGCGCCGATTCCGTTACTACCTTAAAAGATTGTGATAATACTGTACCTATTGTTTGTGCTACGTTAGATTCTTCTAGATCTTGAAGAATGCTTTTCAAGACATTTAAAGAATTATTTAATGCTGGGCTCTTAGCGAGAGTCGAAGATATTGCATTTGTAAAATTTTCAAAACTAACTGAAAGACTTTCTGTTTTGTCTCCAGCGTCAATATTAGCCTCGCCTAGCTGTGCCGTTTTTTCTCTCAGCGCATCTAGTGCGGCGCTTCTACTTATTTCAGTTTTTTGGGCTTCTGTTAGCGCTTCCCTTGCAATTCCTAAAGAGTTTGCATAGCGTAATTCTGCCGCCGTTGTATCAATCTTGATACCGATGCTTTTAAACGCTGCTTCGTTATCTCGTAATATTGAATTTGTAAATTGATTTATTTTTTCAACAGAGTCCCCGCCCACCTGATCGCTGTAGGCTCTGGCGGCCTTAATAACTTCCTCAAAAACTTCCGGCTTTAATCCAGCCTGCAAGGTCTTATTCGCACCAGCCATTAATTCAAAATTCGATATCGTTCCTGCGCTCGCTCTTTGCAGATTAGCGAGTAACCTATCGCTAGAAATTCCTGAGCTCGCCGCAAGATTCTGAAATGCATCTGTTACATCATTAACGTCAGAGCCTTTTTTGATACCTTCAAATGCAGTAGTGATAACACCTTGCAATGCTCTAAATGCGCTCTTTGCTAGTTCAACACCTTGGTTCAGTTCCGTAAAACTGAAGCCTTTCTTGATTTCTTCTTTAGCTTGTTTGCCTAAATTTTCAGTCTCATCACCAATCTGTCTAAGCGCCGTAACTGCCCCAGAATTATCAACCGTGATTTGAATTTTTATATCTTTATCGTTACCGACTGCCATAAGTTTTAGACTTAGCCCCGTTACAATCTAATCCCTTTTTTCTTTCTTTATTGAGATAGATTCCAAAAACTTTTTCAAATTCTAAAATCAGTTCAGGCTCATCAAGTAATCCAACTTCATCCAAAAGTGATTCTTTGATTTTTAAATAAGCCAGCTCTTCGCCTAAGCTCTTAAAATTTAAAAAGGCATTTACTATTCTATTATACTCGAAATCGGGAGCTATATCTGAAATTTCACATCGATTAAAAAAACATGCTGGCATATTTGAGCCGCCGCTTTTATCGTATAAATCAAAGCAATTACCGCAGTTAAGGTTAGGTCGATTTAATCTATAATCTAATAGCCTAACTAAATCGGCCCTTATTCTTTTTTTTCTTGACTAGCCTCTGCGCTCTTGCCATCAGTAAGAGATTTAATAGCTTGACTCCAGCATGCGATTAGTCGATTGATAAAGTCAGCCGGAACATCTAAGGATTTAATTTGATCAACGGTTATGGATTCCCCATCTTCAGATTGAAGTCCCTGAACCATAATTAAATCATTCAATATAGATTTAGTCGCTTGAAAATTATCTTGATTTTCTTTTTGCGATTTCCAGATTTCCACCATCGATGGACGCTTAAAAACAAAATCGGCATCTTCGATTTTAAAACTAAAGTTTTTATTAATTTTCATAGGCTTTTACTTTTATTTTAAGTTAATAAATTAGTACCATAGTTATTGATTATTTCGATATATGGATAGAAAGAAGTCATACCGGTAGGGTTCGCAGTGGCGCCCAAAATTTCAAAAGTAAGTGTCAAAGGATTAACACCTTCTGAAGTTAAAGCATATTTAGGTTCTTGAACTAACTGCATTTTTGGAATGTTAATTGTTATTGCCTTATTAACTCCGCTACCGATTTGAGTACCTTGAATATTTAATGAACATTTCTTAGGTGTTTCCGCACTCCAATCTGTAAACATTGCATGATCTGCAAGTTCTTTTACATTTACAGTTAGAGTTCCTAAAATAATTCCTTCCTCTACCGGAGCCCCATTGCCAGCACTTCCTTTAATCTCTCCCTTAATAGATTGAGGTCGTTGGAAATTAAAAGAAAATCCGGTAATATTGTATTGATCGCTACCCGATAGAGCGCCACCAGTATTATTGTTTATCCTAAAAGTATCATCAAAAGCATAGTTTATCGTCTCGGTGTCGGTAATAGTTGCAGAAGCCATTGAGGCGTTAGTATTTACAGCGCCAGTAAGTACTATATTATTAGCAAGTAACTCAGCCTCAAAATTCAAAATTCCTGGCGCATCATCTAAGCTAATTGTAATAGACTGACAAGCTGTCGATGGATATTCGTGTAATGTTGCATTGGATGTGTCGTAAGCAAGAGTACCCCACTTAGCATTAAGAGTTGGATTTAAGGTAAGCGTATGCTTGTAATCACCCTGGCTAGCTGTTTGCTCGGCTGGCGCTGAAGCTGTCCCAAAAAATTGAGCTAGAATAAAATCCATGCAATTTCTATAGCCCGCATCCATTGCTAGCTGCAGTGTAGGTTTTAAATTTCCGCGTGTAGCACTTAGAGCAATTAAATTGCCCGTTCCAATCTGGCGCGGCTTTAACACATCGACATTGAAATTCGGTGTGATCTCACTTCTAAGTTTGTTCCCAGCGCCACCACTAACAGCAGTCCCAAAAGTACCACCAATTTTATAAATCGCATTTGTTCTTGATCCGCTAACGCTAGTCATATTTGTAACCCTCTAAATTTTCTTAAAGCCTATATACTTATATCTACCAAGCCAAATCGCTTCCCCCTCTAAATCGATTTGCTCAATTTCAATCGATTGTTCCTGTGTCTGATAATAATCAATAATACCGCCCCAAGTCTGGCCTAGACCGCTAATAACAATAGTATCCAGGGATTCAAAAAAATCCAGAACTGAATTAAAATTTACACCATCAGTATCTGCGACTTTGTAATAACTTAATTCTACCTCAAAAGCTTGCGCAATTTGCCCCATGATCATCATTTGCTGAGAGCGCTTAACTATATAAGTTATAAAGTTAACTTCCTGATTATATCTAAATTTTAGAATCTCTTTAGTAGATTGTTTAGTGACATCATAGGGATAAATCTTAGGAGTTATTGCCTGTATGGTCGGATTATTAAAGACTGAAATTTGCCACGCAGACCGAACTTGCGCCTGGGTTGTCATCTTACTAAGATCCCGTTAAAAACTTCCGTTCTTTCTGCCGGCTTCGTTCTGCCATCTAGGGCTCTATCGACTCGAACCTTTAAAGACTTCTTTAATGACTCATATTTAAGATTAAACATTTCATAATTCAAATCAAATACGTCACCAGCAACCCGTCGTTGATTCGCCATGATATAGGCTAGCGCGCAGTTAATTACTAGCCGCCTTAGAGCTTCTAACTCATAAATTTCGGCCCATTTTAAGCCCTCATCGAGAAAAAATCCTTTAACATCATCTTTAGCAATTTCTAAAAACGAAAGAATCATAGGCTTATCAACAAAAGAATCTAGCCCTGGATAGGAATCTATTAGATCTTGAGCAACTACATTTATTTTATCATGATGCCCGCGAACACGCTCCATTTCGAGCGTTCGTAAAAATAATTGAGATTGCCCGCCACTAAATAAAATGAAATTGATTGCTATATAATAAGTTCTTACGGCGAGCTCTGAATTCACATCAGGATCTTGAATACTGGATATTGCAATCTCGAAGCCTTCGCCTCGTTTCGTCCAGCTTGTAATATTTCGAAAAGAACCAACACCAGAAATGCCAGTTGCTCTAGTTGGTGCATTAGAATCAGTAAATAAATAAATGTTAGGTGTTTGACTCGGAACACCTAACATTGCTTTCCCGTCCAGCTCTGGATAGAAAGTATAAACAAAGTCACGGCCAAATGGATAAGTCATTATAGATCATTACCCCATTGATCTTTTATGCCTTCCCACATTCCCTCTTCTGCTGGATACAATTCGCGCAAAAGCGCTAAGATATCAGCTGCAATCCCAGCCAAAACATTAGCGCGATAAGCAAAACGATCTTCATTTCTGATCCTTGGTTTAAGTACCATATTATTTACCCTTATAAATTTTGTGATCCCTTCGTCTAAAGATATCTTCTTGCATTTTTTGGACCTCACGCTCTATTTGTTCGCCGGTTTTTTGCACTCCAGCCAAATCGTAGCCCCGTTTAAGGTCTTTGCACATTTCGTCTTTTGCGAACTTCTCGCGCTCTTTTATATCATCACTAGTTGGCATCAGATTTACCCTTTGCTTCTAATTTCTTTTTGAGCTTATCCTCTATTCCGTATTCGGCCATAATTTGGGCTCTAACTTCTTCTCTAAGTTTAGCCTGCAAGTTGCAATGATCTCGAACTGGTTGCAATCTGTCCTCGGTTTCTGAATCTTTGCTAAAAGGAATATTAGAATAAACTATTTTATAGCCTTTTATTTCATATCGTCGAATAACATCAACAACGCCAGAAACAGAATCTAAATGAAATACAAATGGCCTTTCTAATGGCTTATCTGTTCGCTGTCCTTTCTTTGGTGGATTAGATAGCTGTTTGAAAATAATAAAAGGTCTATCATGATCTTGCGTTTTAATTTCAAGCTTAAGTTTAGCTTTAAAATCCCCATCAATCCATTGCTTTGAAATTTCTTCCTGACTTTCCCATTCTACGTTAGCCTTTTCCATTTTTCCCCTTTTTTTGTTAAAAGATGGTGGCTAGAAAAACTCTAGCCACCATCATTAGAATTTATTGCTTACCAATAATATAACATCCTGCTCCATCATTCCATTCAGCAAGTTGATAGAACATATGCAAAGACAATCCGTTCAATCCAGTTTGTGGGATTGGCACAATCTGAGTAATAAATCTACCCAAGATTCCAGCAGCATATGCGTAGCGCGGACTAAAACAAAGTCCGGCCCAGTCTGCAGCCGCATTAATACTCTTTGTATTGGTCGATTCGTAAATATCAACACCAAAGATTTGACCGACTCGGCCATTATCCTTAGCAGGATTTCCACCCAAAATATCAAGTTGAGTGGTCGGATTGCCCCAAAGCGCGGCACCAGATGTTATGATCGATGCCTGAATATCTCTAATATTTGTAGGATGCAGAACATAGACTAGAGGCCCTGGAACTTTATTCAATCGCACCTTGTAAGGAGCATCTTTCAATGCATTTACAGTTAGAGCAACTGTAGTTGTCCCAGTAGATGCCGAAAAGCCATCAGCTAACGCAAGAGCATCAACGTCAAACTTATCAGCAGCAGCGCGCGCCGCATCGGAAGCAAGTTGGTCAAGGCTTGAATTATCATTGCCGAATAACTCTGACTCTAAAGTTAGCTCGACATAAGCGCTAGCCTTTTGCGCTATAATAGAAAGGTTGGTTTCTGTATATGTGCTCTTCGTAGCGCTCGCCGCTTCTGCCGTTACCGCTACAGTAACATTGCCCATTTTGCCGAATTTTAAAGCGTTAGAGCCTGGAACCCCCGGCGTCTTTTCTCTAAAATTTTGTGTATTGATGAGATTCATCATTACAACATTTGTTCGAAAGTACGGGGACATATTCGCAGCAACATAAGCAGCTACGGTAGTAAACCCCGATTGAATTGTTTCACCAGCCATTTTTAGATCTCCTAAAAATTAAATTTGTTCTTGCGGTTCAGTAACTTCATATTTTTCTATGAAATTCAGATCTGATTTTTTCATGCTAATTATATCCTAAGCTTTTCATATAAGCCCGGCCGCTTTCTGGATTCTCCTGAAACCATTTCTGTTGATTGACCTGGCTCCAGCCTTCAAAGCCAGCAGGAGGTTTTATGATTTGGGTTGAAGTAGTTTTATTATCTGACTTAGTTCCGCTTCCTCTAGTTCCTGAAACATTAGAGCTTGCAATCATAAAATCATAAGTCTTAGCCATGCCGGCAAGTAGTTCATCTAGTCCCATCAATTTACTAGGATCCGTGGATGAATACTTATATTTTTGTTTACCTTCTGCATCTACGCCATCCTTAACGACTACTTTTCCATCTACTAAATCACATTGAGCATTGATTTCCCTCTCGATTAGAGGCATAGCATTCGAAAGAAAACCAAGCTCTGTTGCCTTCTGTAAGCCTACATTAGTAACTTTTAAAGTTTTAAGTTCTGAGGTAGTTGCGTTAAGCTTAGATTCTAATTCACTAAACTTTTTAGAATAGCGGCCTTCTAAATCTGCTTTTAAAGTATTTTCGAATTTCTGTCGATCTTCCGGTGTGCCCTTATCTGCTTTTTCGCGCTGAAGATTTAAATTTTCTTCTTTCAATCTTTCCGACTCGCGCTCTGCATGAGCAATTCTAATTTCGTATTGTTTTATTTTATCAGCATTTACATCTACTGTCTTATGATCTTCTGGTTTTTTAGTATGATCTTCTGGGTTTTTAGGCTCTTGCGTTGTCATGGTTTGGCTTTTCCTTGTATTCTCTGTTTTATTTTTGTTAATCTTTGTGAACTAATTCCAAAAAAATCGCGTCCGAGCTCAAGATTAAATCTTGCTTTTTCCGATTCAGATGGACTCTGAAAGAAAATAATTCCTTTCAAAACGTTCCCTACGATATTTATATTATACGTTAATGATTGAAGCATTTTACCGGTAAAAGTTAAGTCAACAAATGTCGTATTCCGACCAGCTGCCTTTCTAATTTTTATTGTAGATGGTGCATACTTTTTAAATGCCTTCCCCTTGTAATCATATCCGGAAGTTGTGCGCAGCTTCATTGCAGTAACTTCGTCAGACATTATAGTTGCAAATTCTCTTCCAATATTTTCTTGAATAGAGGCGCCTAGCTTCTGAAAGTTAGGCGCCTTGATATTTACGCCGGAAGTCAAATTATAGAGCCTTAGTAAATTTTGACCAATACCAAGTCACACCATTCGAGAAAACAAGAAAGCCATTAGTATCTGCATTATTATCTTTTATAACTCCTATAAATCCATTCCCCACCGATGCTGGGGTTCCAAAGCTAGTGGTAATTTCAGCGTTAGTAGGAATAGTATCATTTACGTTATTAGTAGCCATTTTAGTGTTCAACCCGGCAGCGAATTGCTGTTGATCTGCATTAATTGTTTCAATTGCCATCTTCTTTAATCCAAAAAATTAACCTTATTTTTTATTATATCCCAATTCTTTTGCTAATTCTGCGCTTACCGGCGTCCATTGATGTCTACAACGATAGCCGCCACGATAAGGAAAAACCGGTAAGCCTTGACCATTATCCATCGAATCGATTTCTTCTCTTGAATAAATTGGAACTTTTCTAGCGCTAACGCCCTCTGGCGAACCATCTAGAACTTGTTGGCAGAATTTTCTAGTAACAGCATCCTCAGGACCAACATAGAGATATAAGTTAAGCCCTAAATCATCGGCCTTTTTCCCGACTACGGTTTGATAAAAACCGCTCGTTAATGTTGACATTTCGCTTTCTAGATCCGAGATAAGCGAATCGCCGAAATCGGATTGAATCACAGAAAAATCTGAAACTTCCCCAAGAATTACACCGCGCATAAGTGTAGTAGAAACATCATCAACGTACTCTGTAATTCTGTTAGCTACTTTGGTAGTGTCAAAAGTAATTAGAGTTTCTGCTAACTGAAAGTCTTCCGCAGTTAAAACTTCCCCAGCAAAGCCGTTCGTTCTTAATTGCGTGCGAACATCTTTTAATTTATTACCATAAATCCTTTCAATGCCGGCTAACTGCTCCTGCAGCCCGGCTTCAATCAAAGCGCTCTCGATGCCGCCTAAAATAGTTGCTGCTTCTAGTCCACGCACGTTATTTGATAAAATATCAGCTAATATTTTTCTAAGATTTTTATTTAAAAATCTATCGAGCCGCGATATAAACAAGTCAATCTCTGTTTTTGTCGCGTTAATTTCTCTAGCTGTTCTGCCTGTTATTTCCTGTAGCCGCGTCATTTTCTCCTAAGCTATTTTGTAATCGTGCTCTAATAGTTTGAGGTTGAGAATTATCGATGCTATTAATTTTTAGTTCAACACCCGCATCTATTTCTTTTTTTATTTTGTCAGAAACAGGTAATCCCTGTAAGTCGACAAACTTTTTATCGGTTTCCTTTTGCCATGTTGGATATTTGGCTATCCTATCTCTAAATGCTGAATAGATTTTTATCTGCTCTTCAACATCTTCAGCCGAAACATCACAACTTAACTCTATCTTCCCGTCATAGTCTTTAATGCCCTTAAACATTGCATAGAATTTAAGAGCATTATTCATTACACTTTCTAGCTCTTCTATACTAGATTCTAATAATGCGTGTAATTCTTCTTTTCTTTCTCTTAGAGTCTTAGCAGATTCTGCAACGCCAGAATCAACTGGCAAACTTCTACTTTGATTAAATCCGATCTTAAACAAATCGTTGATCGAGCTTAATAATCGATCTTTAATAGATGTAGTATTTGCAGCTTCGATCGTAAAAACAGAGGCCCCTTCAGGCAATCTTCCAACTACCGATTCGCCGATATTCTTCCAGTTTTCATCACTAATATTACCGGCAATAAACGATCTTTGATAAGCTTGATTATTTAAAATGTTATCGTAAGTACTACCCAGATTAAATGCTCTTAAAGCCTCCTCGCTAACGTCTTTAATCCAAGAATCTTGATCCCAGATAGTACAAACTGGAATTACTCCAATTTTTTCGATAGTAGTTGCGTCAGTGACAACTTTCCAAGTTTCTTTCCCTTCTTCTATAATTTGATTCTGCTCTCTATTAGATTCATAAATTAAATATTTATAATTAGAATCTTCTAATCTTAATGCCATCGATCGTCTAACAATCTTTGGCGCAATTTTTTCGTTAGTTCTAGACGGAATATAGTCATACTCATGGCGCAAGAATTTAAATTCTCCGTACTTGCTAAAATTCTCCGTTTCTATTTCCCAATCTTTCACCGCTAACGGGCAAAGAATTTCCATGATTGGCCTAACTCCTGCGGCACGCTCTTGGCGCTTAGTTTCTACTTTTACATTGTAATTATCGACAAAAATAAAAGGTCTTCCATAAACTAAATAGTCACGCGCAACCAATTGAATAAAAGTATTTAAATGCTGGCCTTTCCCGTTAATATTTTTGATCTCATTTTCAGGTAAAACATTTTCAATCTTTTGGTAGTTGGGATTATTTCGAAACATTAAAGAAATAATCGCACTAACAATTGCTTCAACATAGTTAGTGTATCTAGTTCTCATCTCTCGAATAGTTCTTAGCTGCGCACCGTAGTCAGGTTTAAGCTCTAAAAGATGCGGCCACAGGTAATCTTTACTAACTAAAATGTCATGCTCGCCTTCGTATAAATCTTTATAGATCTGTGATTTTTTTGCCCATGCTGAATATTCTGGATGTTTATTTAATTTAATCCCTGTATCATTTTCCATTTAGATAACCGTTCCCCACGATCTGGTTAATTGATATTTTGTAAATTCTCTGGTTTCTTTCCATGCCCAATATTTAACGCTATCAGGATGATGGGTATGAGTTTCTCCGGCCTTCTTCTCTATTTTCTTTTCGCCTTTCTTCCATGTAGTGGCCATAAGTCCGCGTCTTAACATTGTGCATCTTTTGCAAATAAATAGAAGATTATCAACGAATAATCGATTTAAACAATCTGCGCTCGCCGTTTCAGCCGGAGCCGATTTATCCGCGCAAATCTCTACATTAGTATATCCTAATCGCTTTAACGCTTTATATATATTCTCAAAGTCGCTGCCAGTAACTTTATGACTGCCATGATGACCAGTTGGATCACCGAACAATCTTATCTTAGTATTTTTAAAACTTCTTGGTGGATGTTTTTCGGCAAACTCTACGACAGTATCATCTATCTGAGTATTGCCTTCGTTTGCCTCATGCAGCGCGATATATGCAAAGTGCCTAGAGCCGTATTGTCCTAAATTATGTTTTTGAATTGCAACCCATGCAAGAGGATTAGCATTAAAGTCAAAGGTTAAATTAATTTCCAGCAAGGGGTCAGGGTCTCTATCCTCTAAAT
>ERZ724522.583-NODE-583-length-22723-cov-7.735574_pt1 | contig 22723 bp, 33 predicted proteins | sample MGYA00376055_ERZ724522 | MGnify/ENA primary metagenome ERZ724522 (study PRJEB28724, sample SAMN07190884) | wastewater metagenome | isolation source: effluent of sewage treatment plant in Hong Hong | place: Hong Kong | collected 2016-03-17 ...
GCGAGCTTGCGCGCGAGCCGTTCCTCGCGAGCCGCAGCGCGGGCTTCGGCGCGAGCGAGCTTCTTGGCTTCTTTCTCCTCGATGGCACGCTGCTTGGCAGCGAGCACGTCGGCCGGATTCACGAAGCCTTCGGCGGAGATGCGGAACTCCTTGACCGGGCCATCGACGAAGGCGTTCGGCGAGATGTAAATCGTCGCCGTGTCGCGGGAGTCGGTGGACTTGTAGGAAGCGCCGCCGTACTGGTTCGTGTACTTGAGGGTGAACGTGATGTACTTCATGGTGTTTGGCTCCTTTTGTTATTGGCCGAATCAATTTCGACCATGAGCAATAGTACACTAAAACGCTGGATCGTGTCAACAACTTTTTTGAAAAATTTTTAAAAGAGTGAAAAATGTGCCAATGCATCGACAATGCCCTACAAGCCAGTAGGGCGCGACCCTGGTATATTGCTATTCAGTGCCAGCTCCAACCGCCTCCTGGTGCCATCTCGAGGCTCGCTTTAGACGTGCTTGGACGAGGGCCCTGACTCTATAGTATCGCTGGACGTGATGTGACCCTGGCGTCGACGAGACCAGAAGCTTTGACCGCGGTTCTGCCACGCCCGCTTTCTCTTCACGGCATCCCAGGTGACTCGTCTAGAATGAGGTCACGTCTAAAGCTTCAAATCTCGTTCAGAAGTGTTTTATTTCCGCACACGGAGTGCACTCCGTGGGTTTACAAATGACGTGCCCCAAGGCCCTTCTCCTCACTTCGCCTCCAAACACCCTACGCCCACTTCTAGCACGCCCACTCACTTCCCACGGTATGCACTCCGTGGGCTCTGTCTCACGCCCTGCGTCGTGTCATTCTCCTCAAATGTGAGCGTGACACAGTTTTCTCTCACAAGAGCTGCGTGTGCACACTCCGGCTGCTAAACACCCAGGGCACTCCCAAAGTGCTATAGAGCACTTGCGGCACGTCATCACGCCGACCCACTCTGTCATAGAACACGCGGCACACGTATCCATACACGGGCCGCGGGTCTCACTGCCGAGGAGTAGTCTCTCACTGGAGTTGGGTGGCGGAGCGCGTGTTCTGTGCCGCGATTATCACATCGTGTATGCATATACGCATAGCTCTGTGAGTGCGTGTCAAGGTTTCGCCCAACTCCCAGGCGACTTTCACGGGCAAGTTTATCGGTAATTGATCCCAGGTGTACCGAGTACCGACCGAGGATTACCAGTCGGTACAGCCACCCGGTACACTAAGTCCAATAGATCGAGGAGCTTGGATAGTGTAACCGACTGAATCGACTGATTTCGTGACAAGTCAGTCCGTATAATTGTGCATACGATTCTGTGTTCATTATTGACAACTACTATATTTTATATATTTCAGTTAGTTCAGTCGGTACAGAATAGATAAAATCAATGAAATCAACAAGTTAGGTGTACCGACAAGTGAACCGACTGAAGAACTGAACCGACCGGGTCAGTCGGTACCATCCTCGATCGCAGCATTTCTGCGAGAAGTCACGTCTGGCTCACTGAAGCGTGTTTGATCCGACACACTGAAGCGTGTTTCAATTCTGATTTCCAAACTCACTGGTGAAATCAGAATGGAAGATCGTCGCCGTCCTCTTCCTCGCTCCAATCAACCTGAGAGTTGAACTTCGCGGCATAGAACTCGCGGCACGTCTTCAGCGACGGCAGTGTCCAGTACCTCTTCCCATTCCTCAGCTTACGTCCCTTCGGGTATCCCTCAGGCAACACAGAGCTCAAGAACAGCCCAAGCTGTGTCTTCATCCCGATCACAGAGTACCGAAGCTTTCCCTTCTCCACAGCTTCGACATACATGTCATAGATCGCGTCGCGGTCGACGTAAAGTTCCTCATCCTCGGCTAGATCACGCCACAGCCCGCCACTGTCAATCACCTCATACCACCACTGCATCTTGGGCTCTGCAGTGATTTGCTTCTGCTCGAGGAGTGCCTTAGTGTTGGGAATCTGCAAGAAGCGCGTTTCACATTCTAAGAGATCCCATAGCATGCCTCCCAGGCCACCATACTCGAACAACTCTGACTGAATGGCAGCGAAGTAGTCACGGTCATTTCGCCGCTTGTTACTCACATCGAGAACCGCGAACCGCCGCTCGTCAAATGCAGCTGGCACCACCCACTTCTCGTTTGAAGCTAGGAGCATGTGAATCAGGTTCGGGACTGTGATTACGTCCTTTCCCTTCCGCTCAATGGTGAGGGTGTCCTCGGTGACCATTCTTCTTAGAGCGCCTACACCAGCCTTATCACCAGGCCAGGCAGCTTCGTCAGCGAACACTAGTATGGCATTATGGAGATGCGAATTGAAGTTTCCTGTGAGCTGCCGGGTGGAATCGAGGTGCAGGAAATGAGTACCAAAGACATGCCCGAACCACTTCGCAAAGGTCGACTTGCCTGTCCCTTGCCCTCCCCGGAGGGCAATGGCTGAGGACGCGGGGCGGCCAGGCTCTTGGACCGTACGCGCCATCCAATTAATAACGAAGTGCTCAATTTCCTCGCTTCCATCACAAATGATTTCTCTGATGTGTTTCCTAAACAGACTCCACGGGGCTTTCTTGGGCTCGACTGTGAAGCCCTTCCACATATTGTAGTAGCGCCCGTGGCCTTTCACAGCAGGGTTGAGTTCAAGACCCTCGTACGATCGACGCTTATCCCAGTCCAACCATGCCTGACCCAGCTTGACGTACTTCACACCGCGAGCACCAGCAGTCGCAATGGGAGTGACATACGTCTGCTTGATGTCCTCGGGAGAGCTGAAGCGAAGGAAGTGTTTCCCGTTTGCATCACGGTCCTCTGTTATGATGGTGAACTGTCCACTCTGGAGGAAGATAGCCGCATGGGTCTCATTGAACTTCTCGAGGAGTCCTCTGCTACTAGCAAACGGGTCAATTCCCCAGATGTCTCGAAACGCCTGTATGATGTCCTTGCCGACGAGCTTAAGCAAGTTACCCGTGCCACTGATAGCACTATCAATCGGCTTACTATATGTGCCCCGAACTGCGTTCGTTCTGTCAGTTATGTCGGGGTCCTTTGCGATCTCACCTGCGATCTCGATCAGACGGAGAGCTTCGTCCATCGAGAGATCAAGCTGGCGGAGAAAGCCGGACATCGCAAGTCCCCACTCGTGCCTAGCACCCTTCCCGGGATAGCAGCGAACGATCATCGCGCAGGTCGCTGTTAGACGAACTGCTCTCAGCAGGTCGGCTGCAGGCACATGAGGGATCTCACCGAAGTCTCCTACCCACTGAACCTTTTCACCATTTGGGTGGATTGAGGGTGGGCACATACTCTGATGATTCACTCGAATCTCGATCAGAGTTCCGCGCTTCTCGTCCTCTAGCTTGACGGGATTCTGGAATTCAGAGGTGTAGAGGTAATGAGAACGAGATCGACTGGCTCTGCCATAGACCGCCCTGGTCGCAGGGAGGAAATGTGGTGCCGCGAGTTCAACTTCAACTGAATCGCAATCGACGTCAGTGAGACCGTTCACTGAGCGAAGACCGATGTTGTCGTCTGGCCCGAACATATCAGGCGTGAACTCCACCTTCATCCAGTCTTTGAAGTTCGGAGCTTTCGTCTTTGGCATGAGTTGGACGACACTCAAGCCACGTGCAATGTACTGTGCGGCAGCGTCCCTTGTGCTCACAGGGCTCCTAAAATCAATAGTGTGGATAACTCTAACAAAGAAAAGGACTTATGTCAATAGTTATCTTACACCGTAGATGGTCACTGTGAACAGACAGAGAGTCTCATTGTATTCACAGAAGTATTGACCGCGATTAGTCTGCACGCACGCCCATGGTGTCAGAAGGAGACGGTTTTGAGTCATAGAAGTCGGGATCTTTGCGATGGAGGCCCAGCGCTCTGTGTTCACGATGGTGACTAGGCCTTCAGCAGCGTGATAAACCGACGACCAGATGAAGCTTGTGTCCTTCCATCTGTTAGGTCGAGCGTGTGGATCGAAATCTGTCAGAGAGCGTAGCTGTTCCTCGAACGTAGGGACGAAGCGAGAAAGAGCTACGGCTGGGGAATTGAAGGGGCTTGTTTCCACGTCTTGCTCTCCGTTAAGAATACCCAGATAGTTCCGTCGTCACAGAGTGCCCAGAGGAACCCTGCATGAGCTAGAAGTTGGACGCACTTACGCTGGGTCATTCCTAGATCTCCACACAGAATAGATGACTCCGAGGATGATGCCCACTACGCAGGAAGAGCACCGAATCACGAGAGCAGGGATTATGAAGACAGCTCCGACCTCTAAGGCTGCGCGAGTTCTGATTTTCATGATCGAACATTCCTGGGTGCACACATCCTAACGGCTAGAGCTCTGAACCAGATAGAGTAACAGACGTCTCCCGCCTGAACGATGAGGCATCCAGCACTCAATTCCTCAGTGACATTATCAGCTGCTGGACGTGTTTGAATACTAAAGCCCAGAACTGCCTCAGAGCCCTCTTTCTCTGCTAGATATGATACGCATTGCCCCATTGAAACATCATGTGTTGTCATTTCTTGATCCTCTTCCCAGCGTCGATCAGCGCAGTGATCTTGTTGAGAAGCGCTTCACGTGGATAGCGACGATTACTCGCGATCACGTTTACCCGTTCTTGGATCAGCGTTCGCTCGATTTCCTCGAGGAGTGCGATTGCCTTCGCCGTGAAGGCTTCGTGTTCCGCTACTAGAAAGTTTAAGTCTCTCATATTCGTATCTCACCATCCTAGAGATGATTACTTTAGCTGATTCTCGTGTGAACGATTTGATTTCAAGCCACATTGCGTAGACATCCCGTGGCACGCGGCCCGCAACCAGTTTCATGTACATCGACTTCTCAAGCGACAGAGGGTGGACATACTTCTGAGGCCGCAATGCACAGTTCTCAATGTGTTGATCGAGTGACCCAAGCCCCATCATGTCTGCCTGGGTCATTCCACAGTGAGGACACTTCACATCCACACCTTCCACTCTCTGCTGGCGATCAGCGCGAGTGCCTGTCTATCACAGTCAAGTGGCGCCCAGGCGAGAACAACTCCAGGGATGTTGCTATCGTCATTAGCTGTGAACCAGGAGTTATCATCTCCCAGGTAGCCCTGTGTGATGAAGTAGAAGTCGCCACTGAGCGTCGTCACACAGAGATTTACGTCAGTGTAGCGCTCTGGGATGCGACGAAAGTTCTTCTGGTTCAGAACGAACCAGCCAGCCTTATTCTGTGGGATGGGTATGGGTTTGATAGCCATTGTCAAAATGCCATTCTAAAGGACCCAAATTCGTGATATAGGTACTATCGTCCACTAGCTTGGAATCCTGTCTAACCTAAGATCTGGTGCCCTCGGAACCAGAAATTTCACGTTTTGATAGGTCCTCAGACAGTTTGGCCAGAACCGGGTTCTTGACATAGTGTCCGTTGACCAGAACAAGCATCTCACACACCCAAGTTCTATGTGGAGCCAACTGCTCAAAGTCCTGTTGGACCGCAAGAGCGTTAGCCATCTTTGGGCTAGTGAAGTGAAGTGTCTCAGTGTTCTTGTCGTAAACGACCCAGATACGCTGCGGTGTTTTGTCTTCACGCGCAGCGATATCTGGGCTGGTGGTACAGAAAGAAGGGTGGTCGTCTACCCTGACACAACCCTTCAATCTGTTACACATCAGTTTGCGACCTTTACCATGCGGTTGTGTTCGCACTTCTTGAACGGCTGGACGATCGGGCGGAGTTTCACCACTGCCTCCTCGAAGACTTCGAGAGCAGCCATGAAGTGTGGCGTGTGATCTTCACCGCACTTGTACTTGTCTTCAGAGACAGACTTTCTGTACTCTGTGATCACTGCAGTGAACTGTTCGGGCGAGTGCTTCGCGGCCTGCCACATGATGTCGATGAGAGTCTGATCGAACTCAGTGAGATCCGAGGCCATCTTAGCTTTGGCGAGGAGATCGAAAATATCCATAGTTGAGAGTGGGGGCCCTTGCGAGCCCCCATCCTTTCTGTTACATGTCAGAGCCGAAGGGAGCGTCTTCGTCAGCGTCACTGAACTCGCGGTTGATGTTGACCACCACATCGCGGAGACCGTTGAAGAGGTTCTCCACGCGAGGTGCATCCTCGCGAGACACCCAGCCAGCGTTCGAGATGGCATAGGTGTAGTAGGTCCCCTTGGGTCCCTGCACCGAAATGCTGGAGACCTTGTAGAGACCGGCCCAGATGGGCGCGTTGCGCAGCTTGATGAGGCCGTTGAGCGTGCGAGCGACCTTCAGGCCAGAGGCCTTCAGAGACAGCGCGATCAGCTCACTCCCGTTGATCTCGAGGATGAAGTCGTAGAACTTCGTCGCGATCGGGTTGATGGACTCACCGTTCGGACCCGTGGTGAACTTCATGCGAGGGTCGTCGAGCGGCACGTTCGGGTCCTTCACACCGCCACCCGCATCGCGGGGATTGAACTCGATCCCACGCGGCGGATCAGCGCGCAGGATGGAGAAGGTCAGCGGACCCTTCCCGTACACCTGCTGGCTGAGAGTGTTGAACATCTGCCCGGCCCGAAGATCGGGGATGTACTCCGGCTTGCCTTCGATGAGCTGAGGGCTGAGCGCCTGGGCCAAGCCCAGACGAGGCATCTGCATATCGTCCTTCTTGATATGCTCGGTGCCGGCGTTTCCCTGAGGGAGGTAGTCAGGACGCGCGAGTGCGGCCTGCTTTGTGGCTTCGATCTCATTCATTTGGTGTTTCGCTTTCATTCGCCACTGTCAGTGAAAGGTCAAGGCTGGCGTTTTCGGTGACCTTCTTGGGTTTCCACATCGGTTTCCCAGACTTCTTCTTGGGATCACGATGGGCACGCATACGACGTCGATTCGCCACCTTCTGCATTTTCGCTAGTCGCTTCTGCTGTTGGTGGAGCATGTTACGAACTGTGTTGGCGTCCATCGCTCCCTGGAGGATGGACTGTGGAGGAGGTGTGAAGTTCATTTGCTTCGGCGGAGAACCGCTTTCGACTTGAGGAACACCTCCACACCGGGCGGAAGTTCCTGACCTTCCTGAAGCATCTCCTTCACCATGCTGTTGAGTGTTGCCCAGGGCAGCGACATGGCCATGAAGAGTTCCTCGTCCTTGAGACAGTACTCCTTGAAGGCGGCCTTGTCCTTCACACCAGCGTAGGGTTCCACCTCGATGGCAACACTCGAGCCGTCCTCGAGAGTGACCTTCTGAAGGCCCTCAGCCTCATATCGTTCGACGAGAAGGCCCTTGAGCGCTTCGAGAGTCGAGGAGACTTCCTTGAGTTCAGACTCAATGTCATCCTCGAGTTCACGCAGGAACTGAAACTTCTCAACGAAGTCAGCAGTGGTAGGAGGACCCTCCTTGCCAGCAGCTTCACGGCTCTTTGTGACAGCCTCGATGATCGTCTCACGACGCTTTGCGAGCTCCGCTCGCTTAGCATCGTCGACAGGAACCTCAGGGAGGCCCTTAACGATGTTAGTCCACTTTCCCATTTTTTCTCCTAAGAATGTCGTTCGCGTATCTTACGCTGTGATCAGACGTGCTCTTGCGGTTCGGGCCTTCCACGTAGTCATAGAGAGCTTCGCGCCACGATCCCCGCTTATCATAGAACTGTCGCAGGATGCAAGCCCCAGCGACGAGGTTCTGAAACGGGTCATACACGTCGAGAGTTGGACTGAGTTCATGCGCAGTGCTGGGCTTAACTTGTGTCAAACCTACTGCACCACTTACTGAAACAGCGTCTTCATCCCACTGAGATTCGCGGGTGACCAACTCGAACATAATGTCCTTGGGCACGCCGCAGAGAATTCTTGCTACGTCAGCGAGACGTTCGTTCTTGGTGGGGAGAGTGGGGGTCGAACCCACATCAACAGACCTCGAGGCTTCTTTGACACGGCCTACCGTTCTCCCACGAAGGAACTCTTCAGTCTCCACCCAGACGAAGGATGAATACACAATGGCGGCTGACATGCCAAGTGCACTGAGGGTGAAGAGATTAAGCTGTTCGCGATTCATCAGTCTTCACCTCCTTTTCAGGGGAGCGTTCAGAATGTTCTGGCACGCAAAGCAGAACCCACGCAAGGTTCCACAAGCCAGTACTGCGTGCTGGCACGGCTTATCACAGCCGTCACAGCGCAGATGAATTGCAAATGATGGAACGTTCACATCGCACCGTCCACTTCAGCGGCCTTGTCCCACTCAGTGATGAAGTTCTCAAGCCACTCCTTCTGCCCGGGAGTGAGCTTGGGATCGAGCTGAAGCTCGTCGGCGGAGACGAGGTCCAACTTCTGAGCTTCACACCAGTCCTGGTAAATGTTCGCGAGGGTGTCGATCGAGCGAGGTTCAGGCATCAAGCTCCTTCTGAATCGCAGCCTTCGCGATTCGACGTTTAGCCGTTTGTTTTTGGGCCGAGTTCGCACGTCGTGAGGCGTGGCTCTTTCGGGCGAGCGCGGCGTAATCTACGGATCGCACCTTGGCCGCACCCTTCGCCCTCCCACCCTTGGCTCCGAGTACGGCGGCGGGGTTGATGGTGTGTCCGCAGTTGGGGCAGTTCATCGAAACCGTTTCGGGACTTTGACCCCGGTGTCGCATCCTTCGGAATCAGAGAATGTGGCGGGAAGAACGCCGTTCTTTAGGTAAGCCCACATGCGGGTTTCAAGCCGTGGGCCACTGTCTCTAACCAAGCACACGTTGACCGAGTGAGCTTTGGTCGCCTTTGCCAGTTTCAAGGCGTCGTCCTTAGAGTCGGCGTGGTCCACATCCTCGATGTCGCCGTCTTTGTTGACGGCTTCAATGGTCCATTCGTACTGCGTCATTGAGTAAGCCATGCTTTTGATCCTCGCGGGAGATTCCGCTCTCTCCTCGATCCGCAGACCGGGGAGAGGGCGGGCGGTCCCTAGAAACGACGGTGCGCATTTGGAAAACTGCGGTGTACCTCGCAGGCGGGGAGTTTCGGCAGAATGAGCATTGAGCCCGCGACGGATAAGGAGATTCCCTGAACCCTTCGTCGCCGAAGTCGTTCTTCGCGTCAGAGTCCCCATCATGTAGTGAGTGGGTCGTGCAGACCAGATCTCACGAATGTGAGACCGCTTCTTTCCGCGGCGAGAGTTGATGGAGTGGCTCATGCGTACACCAGATCCATTCCGACAGCGATGCACGCGTCCTCAGCGTCAAGCACTTGCTGAGAAATCACGTCGATTTCATCCTGAGTGGCGTTCGGGTTGGCGAGAACCTCTTCGAACTTCTTGTTCGCCTCAATGAGTCTCTTGATGAGATCACTGTTCTTTTCCATCTTGGCTCCTTTCAGTTGAAGTTCAACGACAAACTAATTCTATCAAAGTTTGAAACTTCTGTCAACCACTATTTTGATTTTTTTCTTAGCTGGTATCTCAACAGAGCACGTAATGATGACTACGTTATCAACTATCTTTACTTCATCAGCGTGTTGCATCATTAAGTCATCTGGATGCGCGAAGTAGACTTCTGACTCAGCGTCGCATTTTGATAGTGCGTTGACTAGTTCACTTACTTTCATCTGAGAGAGCCTCTAACCACGCCTTAGTTGTCCAGTTTGCGATGTCACTCTTGGTGCGAAGAGCCTTGATGATTGCGTGGTCGATAGTTCGCTGTCCACTAGGTCCACAAGCAATTACATCGAAGTATGAGACCGCTTCGGTTTGACCAGGTCTATGAACGCGGTCCTCACTTTGTAGGCGAGTCTTGAGCGAGTAATCGTTTGATACATAGACCACTGTGTGCGCTGCAGTGAGATTAAGCCCCATCGATCCAGTCTGAGGAGTGCCCACCACCAGTACCGGACCACTAGGTGCAGTGCGCGGATCGAGAAGTCTAAGAGCATGTTCTCTCTCGTCTCGCTTTTGGGTACCCCATATAGTACCCACCTCAACTTTAGGATGGACAAGTTGGAACTCCTTCACTAAGCGAGCTAACTCAGCTCTGAACCGGCACCAGACGAGCAGCTTAAGATTCTTATCCTGACTGATGGCGATGTGATACCAGTCAAGGAATGCATCAAGCTTTTCTCGACTGATCTCGCGTGTCGGTAACTTCACAGCCAGGCCACCAGAATGGCTTGTAGACAGGCCAGTAAGTTCGCTGATAGTTCCGCTGTCGGTGTAGTCCAAAGCGTCATCCAGCTCAGTCTGGTCGTCGTGGATGGCATTTGGATCGCGCGCCAATTCCTCCAGACCACCGAGGAAACCAGATGTCACCTGTGACAAACGAATTGCCTTCACTGCAGCATGACGTGCAACAGCAGCGACTTCGTCTGTGAGATAGGAGACAAGATCGTCTCTCATCTGTTTGTAGATGACCCACGTTGCGGGAGTGAGTGGAACGCTGATGACTGCAGGGCTCAGCTTTTCGGGAAGATCGAGGCAGTCCTTCTTGAGACGACGCAGCACATAGGGCGCAAAGCGACGCTGCATATCCTCGAGGTTCTGCCACCCGACGACTTGCTTCTGAAGAAAGCCGCCCATGATGCAGTACTTCGCCTTGAAGTGAGAGAACGTCTTCAGCTCGAGGATGTTGGGCGACATGATGTTGCCCTGTGCGTACATGTCAAGTGGGTTGTTCGCGATGGGTGTACCATTCAGAAGAACCACTCTGCTGCACATCTTACGAAGCTTCATCACTGCTTTTGTCTGAAGCGATTTGTGAGATTTGACAGCACTCGACTCATCGACGACAAGCATCGTCCCGGGACCCATCATCGCAGTCAATCCATCAAGTCTCTCTTGAGACCTGATGAAGTCATAGTTTGTGACGATGAAACGAAGTGGGTCGTTAGATGGTGGCCCGAGGCGGAACTTCTTGGTGCGTGAATGATATTCCCAGACTTCGATGGGAACATTGTCGAATGCGTGAAGCTTGATCTGACCTAACTCAGGCTCTACCCACACAGAACGAACAGCTGCAGGACACACCACAATGACAGTATCAATGTCAGCACGCACATATAAGAGCTGCGCAGCATCGATGACCTGCTTGGTTTTTCCGGCGCCCATCTCATCAAAGAGTGCGAAAAACGAATGCCCCAGAAGACGATCCACACCAATGATCTGATGGGATTTCGCCTCAAGACCCGGTTTCGCTGTGATGAGATTGAGTTCATTATCAGTGAGGAACTTCAGATCATGAGGCATTGTCGGGTTGGTCTCCTAGGCCAAGTGCGGCATTTGCCTGCTTTTCTTCTTCAGAGAATTGCCACCGGGTCTTCGGGAATTCGATGACACCCTTAGGCACACTGGACTGACGGGGCTCAAGTTCCACAGCGAAGTTCATGATGTGAATTCGCTCAGTTTCCTCAGTGCCCTTAAGCTTCTTCCCTTGCATGATGTTACACGCACTGTATGGGATGACGCACTGGTACCCGTGGTTCTCATGCATGATAGTGATGGTGAAGCGATCGAGTAAGATGTTCATCTCGATGTCACCCTTCAGATTGAAGATCATGTTCTCATGAAGCATGTAGGGTGCTGGAAATACAACACCCACAGCCCGCATTACAACACCCACCCGAACGATGTCGTAGTGACCACTCTTCAAGAGCGTGAGAATACCCTTCATTGCGGTATTGATGACGCTTCTTTCGTCGTTCACTGAATCTTAGCCTTGTAGATAGATGCGAGTTTTTCGTACTGACGGTCAGAGAGTGTTCCACTTGTCTCGAACTGGTCTGTGACACTCTCAAGAAAACCCAACTCCCATGAAGTCAGGGTCACTGTTGGGTCCTCAAACGCGCTCAGCATTTCTGCGATTTCGTCTTTTCGCTCCATTAGCTCCTCTTGTAGATTGGATGTGTACCCCAGAGAACGTTGAGATTCGGCGCCTTCACGACAGCGAAGCCCTGATTGATCATCGACTGATGAACGATCGGGGCCATCTGACGTGCAAGTGCTTTGACAGAGATTGGCATGAAATGCATTTCGATGTGAACACGTTTCACAAAGTCGGGAAGATCCTCGAAGTCAAGTGTCCACTCACCACCCTCGATGTCAACCTTCAGCACTGACGGACGAAGAGTATCGAGGAGTGTTCTGAATGAATACGCGGGCACAGTGATGACGTCTCGTCCACGCGATGGAAACATCGAATGAAGACCTGTGTGGCTGCCGTTTGTACCACAGTGAAGTTCGACAGTTGGCTCACTTCCATTCGTAGCACAACCTTCAATCACAGTGGTGTTGTTGAAGCCAAAGACGTTGTGAGACAGAACTTCGAGGTTGAACTTCTCTGGTTCAACAGCGATCACCTTCGCGCCACGCTTAAGACAGAGTCGGCTGAAAGCACCGATGTGAGCACCAATGTCAAGCACTGTGTCAAGAGGCCCGACTTCAAGCTTCTTGACGAGCACAGGTACCTCACGCGCAGACCAGAGATCGTGAGTGTCTTCCCTCACATACACGTCATACTGTTCGTTGTAGACGATCTTATTCTCATAGTTCTTCATTAGTCGGGTACTTTCCCTTCAGCGCGTTTGAGATGATGTCCTTCACAACGTCAGAGAACTCGCCGCCCAGCATCCACTGCAGATAAGCCTTATCGACTGAGCGAAGTGACTTACCATTGTGCTTACCGAACGCGATGCACGGCTCTGAACCCACCCACTTCAGTTTCCTGTCAGGATCAAGATACCCAACGGGAGGCTTATTGAGAAGAAGATGCAGGTCCTCAGCATTTCTTGGGAGATCTGGATAACGCTGAAGTTGTGCCTCGAAGACTCGCTTTGTAGCAAGAACATCTGCGCTGGCACTATGAGCCTCAGTGTGATCTTCTTGAAGATAGAATCTCACAGCAGCGGTGAGTGTCCGCTTCTCATACATCGTGTAGATCTTAAAGGCGTCGAGAATAAGTGGACGCCAATCCTCAACGAAGAGTGAGAACGACGCTCGCTCTAACGACTTCTTGAGGAACCCAAGATCGAACTTAACGTTGAACCCGCAGACGTCTGCACCTCTGAAGAACTTAACGAGCTCTTCGGCTGTTGAAGAGTTGAGGGTAGGGAACTCAGCAACGTCTGCATCTGAGATCCCATGAACCGCTGTCGCTTCCGGAGAGATGGGGATACCAGGGTTGTATCGGCGAGCAAGCGCTTCATCGTCTCTGTCGGGATTGATCTTAAGAGCTGCGAGATCGATGATCCTGTCTGAGTCTGGATTGACGCCCGTCGTCTCAAGGTCGAAGATGATGAGCGGTCTCTTGATGCTGAGGACATGCTTCATAGGTCATACTTCTCAAGTATGCCTTTGATGTCAGGCGGCCGCCATCCCTCAGGCTTGACGATGTCGAGTGAGTGACGTGCCGCGTCAGTTGACAGAGCCTTTCTCTTCTCCATGTTAGATCGCTTCACCTCCTGCCAGATTTCGTCAAACGGTAGGTGGTGCATGTGAGCCAGGCCGAGGACGACCCAGACGATATCAGCGAGAGCGTCAGCGACTTTCTCGAAATCGTCAGAGTCGTAAGCGAGACGAAGTTCGTCAACTTCTTCATCGATGAAGTCAAGTCGAAACTTCAGAACATCTCCCGGCAGATCCATGTGAGGAGCCGGGATCATTCTGTCGCGAATGGCCTGCTTGTGAAAGAGCGGGGGCGGAACGTTGTCCACCCCGAACTTCCCGTGAAATGAGCCGACGTCGTCGAAATACGTCAAATGTCCTCCTCGTTGCGGATGGGAATCACGTTGTTGGCGAGAGCGTCTTCCCAGTGCTTCTTCTTGAAACGGAAATCAGCGATCTGATTGGGACCGACCATGAGGTGATACGGCGTGTGACCAGACTTGGTAGTTGGCGTGAACGACTTGTCACCGAGGTGGGTGTAGATGTTCTCAAGCACCCAGGAAGCGACCTGAGGAATGACACCCTTCGACAGATACATCCTCATCTGAGACCGATACTTCCTCGGTTCCTCAGGGAAGTCGTAGTCAACAGGGAAGCCCATGAGCACCTTGTACGCCTTCTCACTCATGTTTCGCCCGTTGATGTAGAACCACGATCCACCCAGGATCGTCGGACAGAGACCGAGCGGGTTCACGTAGCACATCAGACCGCTAGTGAATGTCCCGAGGTGAAGCATGCAGACCTTCCACATGTCTTCCTGAGGGAAGAACTTGTTGCGGAAGATCTTCTGAATGCCGCCCGTTTCGAAGTGAGGATCCTGAACGTCGAAGAGATACGAGAGCTGGTCGTCGTCGAGACCAGACTCATGACGCAGACGATGCTTCAGATCCGCGAGGAGTCGATCGAGGTTTCCTGTGGAGGGCCCATCCTCGTGTCCGGCAATAACATCCTGAACACGCTTGAAGTTAGGGTGGAGCGTCCACATAAATGCATCAGGAGCAGCGCCCTTGCGAACAAACACTGCCCAGAATCTCTCCCGCCACTGGGCACCGAACATCGCGCCGTTCTGAAGAATGCGATAGAGATTGTATCCGTTCTCATCAGCAAAAGCTTGGTGAACAGTCCACGCGCCACCCAGAGCTCCCATGACGGACTCGACGGCGATTGCGACAGCGCGATTCCGCATTGCGTATTGGAGCACTTCACGTGTGCACTTGAAGGCATTGCTGTCGATCCCTTTCACTGAAGCGAGCTTACTTGAGTTCTGAACAGAGAACGCGCTGCACGGGGGATGAGCGATGACGACAGTTTCGCTCAAGTCCTGCGTTGGCCAGTCCTTCTGCTGTGCGATGAAATTCAGATGCGGAAAGTTCGCCTTCTGAATTCCCATCCCGAATCCTGAGTCCTCATAAGACCCGATGATCTCTGCGCCAACAGCGGTGGCCCCGAGGAGCAGACTGCCGCCATAAGTGTTGATGACGAGTGTTCTCATGCCTTTTCAATGTCTCCTGCAAATGCTTTAAGGAGAGTCATATGAATCAGCCGAGAGACAGACATCTGCTGTCGCTTAGCTTCAGCGTATAAGAAGTCCTTGAGTTTCTTGATGGTGTGAAAGCCGACGAATTGATCTCGATCGCTCATGATCATAGTAAGTGAATCCTCATCATAGTTTCTGCCAGCATCTTGAAGTCGAACCCGTTGCATGTGAGTGGAAGCTTCAGTCGATCTCCCAATTCAGTGGGGTTCAAGATCTGTGCTCCGTTGCGAACTGCATCGAAGATGACGTAGCGGACTCTGGCGTGGTAGGAAAATTGCTTGATGCGAAGAACCTGAATTTCGCGTTGAATGAGATGTGGATTGGCGTACTTGATCTCCCACCAACTTGTCGCATCTCTGAATGAGAGAGAAAGATCGGGCACGCCTGTGTTGAATTGGTCTGTGTGTTTGATGATGAAGACGCTTGGAGGAAACGCCTTTCGAAGTTTGACAGTGAGCGCTGTTTCATTCATGCACATGCACCCCAACTACTGCCAGTATTGACATCCCACAGAATCGGAACCTTAGTGTCAAAGCTCTGTTCATTAAGGATCTTCGTAACCATCTCTGTACACTTCTGATCAGGAGAGTCACCACAAACTTCATCGTGCACTGTCATCCTCATCACAAAGCCAGTCTTCTTACGTTGACTGTGAAGATCAACGATCTTCTGCTTATTCACATCAGCTGCTGAACCCTGAATGACACAGTTCAGTGCCTTGTGAAGTCGACGACGATCGACGAATCGGGAGCGACGTCCAGCGATAGTCTTCACGTATCGTCGTGACTCTGCTGTACGGGCAGCGTGCTGAAGTAGTGCTCTCACCTCGGGAAACGCCTGGTCATACGCAGAGACGAACATCTTAGCTGTTGCGAGAGGAACACCCAGCATCTCAGCGATCTTCTGAATGCCCGCACCGTACAGTTTAGCGAAGTTCAGGTTCTTAACGCTCTTATATGGGATGTCTTCCTTGTAAGGTCGAACCATATCCCACACAACCTGATGGTAACTAACGAGTGGGTTGCGTGTGTACTCCTCGAGGATCTTAGGCGCACAAGAGTAGTGCGCGAAGAGGCGGTATTCGATCTGCATAGCGTCTGCAGACAACCACTGCCCAGACTTAGGAACGAAAAGATTTCTGATGATGAAGTCGTCACCAAGCGTTTCTTTCTGCTTAGCGACAGCCATCACCTGCTGAATGTTCACGTTGCTCGAGCTGAACCGACCAGTCACTGTGCCACCTTCGTCAGCTCTTAACTGATGAAGTTGAAATGGCAGATGACAATCATCTGTCAGTTCATCAGCATACGGATGAAGATACTTAGACTGAATGCCCGTTAACTTCTTCGCTTTGCGAGCAAGGTGTACAACCGGGTCCGTCTCTTTAGCGACAATCGCATCTTCGAAAGATGGTTTGCCGTCTTCAGTGTAGTGCGTGATTTTGATGCCACGCTTCTGGTAGAGTTCCACCCAGCTTGATGTCTTAGCTGGCGAGAAGTTGACACCAGTCTCCCGATGAATTTCCCATAGCAGTCTAAGCCGCTTCTGTTCAGCTTCCTTAATCCACTTCTGAAGAAGCTCAACATCGATAGGAGTCGCATTCTTCTCCATCTCCAGTGTAGGCCAGAGAACATCGCTTTCAAGCTGTAACACTCGATTGAGATCTTCACGCTGAATGATTGGCATCAACTCGTAGTAAAGATCACGAGTCAATTCAGCGTCACGCCTCGCATAAGTCTGCACCGAGGATGAGTGGTACTCAACCATCTTAGTGACGTCAAGGCCTTCAACCTTACCACGCCCAAGATAGTGCTGAGACAGAGCTTCGAGGCTGAACTTCCGCCGATTGTCATCGATGAGAGCAGCCATATGAGACACGTCAGTGGCGACGTTCTCCTGTTCCTCAAGATCAACTCCCCACTCACGCATCATGTGAAAGTCGAACTTGAGGTTTAGTCCCACTAGGTGCTTAAACCGAAGTTCGGTTCTAGCCCACTCTTTCACACGGGCTTCATCGAGATTACCGCCATTGTGCCCGAATGGAATGTAATGAGACTGCCCGTTTGGCAGGGCAAGAGCTATTCCAACTGGGCGGTCACCGCCACGCCAGTTGAGTCCAGATGTCTCAGTGTCAAAGAAGATTGGATCTTCTGAGGTGAATTGAGAAAGATCAGGAGGTGCACTGGGCCGCCACCCGGTATCGAGTGGCGGCACAATGCTGGAAAACAATGAAGTCTGCATGGTGTCAGAGACGGGATTCGAACCCGTAAGCGAGTTTAAGAGCTGCGCCGGCGGTTTTTAAGACCGCTGTGTACACCAATTCCACCACTCTGACAGTGATCATGCTTACTTCGCGATCACGCGTTCGATGTTGAGCGTCTGGATGTTGTACGTCGTGACGTGCTTGGGCACGCCGACGTGGATTCCAACAGCCGCGGGTGGCTGCTGGGGAGCGGGCTTGGACTGCTTTGATGCGGGTTTCTTACTGGGCACGGTACTTCCTTTCTCTGAGCTGATAGAACTATTCTATCAGGAAATCGACGGTTTGTAAACTACTTTTTCGCCTGTGTGGCAAAGATGTGAACCCTGATGCCAACCTTAGCGAAGAGCGCGAGACCTCGTGCGTCGTTGTAAGCCTCAGTCACTATCACTTCTTTGATGTTTGTGTTAGCGATCATCTTCGCGCAACTGAAGCAAGGCGTACAACTAACGTAAAGAGTACGAGCACGGCTGAGTACACTGCATTGTAGAACAGCATTAACTTCAGCGTGAACTGCAAGACAGCGTTCAGAGTTTCCTGGTGTGTCTCCCACCCCAGGGCATGGGCTAGTGATGCAGTGATCAACACCCTTAGGAACGCCGTTGTACCCAGTAGAGAGAATGTGATTCTCTTCGTCTGTGATGATAGCTGCGACTCTTCTCCGGGGACACGTCCCCCGTTGAGCAAGAAGCGGCAGAATGCTGAGATAGTACTCAGAATGACTCAATCGCGGCTCTGATCGCGCCATAACCGCCCTCCAGGCGTGAATACGAATCGATGAAGTACTGTCTCTGAAGATTCGCGAAGCGAGCCCAGAGTTCTGGGTTCAGTGTGTTGACACGCTCTCTGAATTCTGATGAGCTGTACGGCGAGAGGAACTGACGAAGTTCCTGCGGCATGTGAGTCTTCGAGTAGATGTGGTTCTGATCATCATACTCAGGGTGCTTGAAACAGAGCACCCCAGACGCGAAACACTCCCAGGGCTTTGCAGTAGCCCAGCCACTGCTCGACGCGGGAAACGTGATGGTCGTGGCGAACTGACGAAGCCACTTGTTCACCTGCTGATTCGGAATGGCGCGAATGATGATTCCCAGCTTCGCAGCACTGTTCACAGTCCACGTGCCAGCGATGCTATCAGGTTCGAGCGGGAGTGGCTTGAGCCATTTCTCAACAAGGCCAAGACGAGGAGACTTGCCACCAGTGGGGCCCTCATTCACGAGGATGCCGAACTTACGACGCTGATTGAACTGCTCTGGAGTGACTTCCTCGATGAGGTCCTCAGGATTCACTGCGAGCATCTCAATGCCTGAGTAGTTGTAGGTGGTGAAACCGCTGCGAAGCGTGTCATCGATCTCACTGAAGAACGTGTTGTTCTTCTTGACTTGATACTGTGCGAGGACGGTCCGCTGATTGGGATCCCAGAGATCTCGCATCTTGATCATGTTACGTGGATCAGGGCAGAGCCAGATCGGTCGCACGCCCAGCTTATTCACCATGTGAACGACCGGGTACCCGTAGTTGATGAGCGAGATGAGTGGTTCAGTGTACTGACCCGCCATTCCCTCAGCGACAGCGGGAACGCAATGCAGAGAAGACCCATGTTGCCCGAGCCACAGCACCCAAGCATCGAACTTCGGGAGCTTGGGCGTCTGAGTCTCAAGATATTGCAGGAACGCTACGTACTCAGGGTCGTCGATGTTGCGAGTCGGAACGGGAGTGGCATAGAAGAGACCACCCTTGGCCCAGTGGTTGACGACCCCAGGGACTTCCACATCAGCCCTGTTTCGACCGACGAGATGAACCTCATGTCCTTCAGCGACCAGACGATTCATGAGATTCACTACTTCGATGTCGCCGCCAACTTCACCGCACGAGTCGACAGTGAGAGGAATGGAACGGCCGAGTTTTCCGTATGCGATTTTCATAGAGCTTCAGGGACTCCTAAGTCAAGACAGTTCATAGGGAGGGAGCGGAGATCGCTCAGTGACGTCAAGAACCTGATGAGATTTCCGTCCGAGGATGAGATGGCTTGGACGAGTCGATCCTTTTCGTGATAGATGGGCCCAAGCCACGATACGACACCGTCATGAGCACTCTCCTCGGGAACAATCATTCCCTGAAGAACTCCGAGCCTCGTGAGCCGAGGTGACACCACTATCGACGTGCCAATGTAGTTCTTCCCGTAGATTGGCGAAAGCCCAGGGATGAGCTTGAAGATATTGTCAGAACACATCACCAGTGCCTTGAGCGTGTGAACCAGATCAAGACCGATCCTCATTGCGTCGAGGACCCCAGTTGGTGATGGCTGAATGACGTAGCGATGCTTCTCACCACAAATCGCAGTGATCTCACGCGCGTTGTGAGGGCTGCAGACGATGACGTGACGAGACGCGCCCCAGTCTATCTCAGCATGCTGTATGGCGTGCTTGATCAGCGGTACACCATTGATCAGAAGCAGTGGCTTCTGATATGGCGCGACTAATCCCTTGAGTCTGGTGTTTTCGCCCGCTGCGAGTATGACACTAGTTGCGTCAGACAGTCCGACGGGGAAATTGCTTTCCATCTTTTGTCTCCAGGTAGAAGATTCATCAGGTCACGAACACGTTGAGAGTCATCAACATAGATGAGATCCATGTTGTTCTCAGCAGAAGCCCAGTCGAGGTAGTCAACCTTTTGCATCGTGTCAACACCTACGAGCACGATCTTTAAACCCGTGACTTCAGGAAATCTGACTGAGAGAGTGAACAGTGTCTGTGACACAGCCGCCGGACTGGCGCCAGTGATGACGGGAACACGCAACTGCAACGCGGCACTCATCAACGGAAGAATGCGTACAGTGTGCATGTACTTGTGAAGATACTTTGTCTTACGCGAATGGATTTCTTCTGCCTCGTCACCATGCAACCATTCGCGCCACTTAAGACCCCACACCGCTTCCCACTCCTCGGGAGTCTTCTTCACACCCGCTTCAGTGTATGCGGCGATAGTGGCAGCTTTTGTGTCAACGAGAGTGCCGTCGAAATCAAAGACGTACATCGTTTACCACCGTAGCAAAGAGCTTCTCGAGGAACTCGATCACATTCTTCTTCGTCTGTTCTTCTTTCTGATAGCGAATGAGACGAACGTAGTGAATGATCATCCACACCAGACCAGTGTAGTAGTCCAGTTTCAGATGGTCTGCCACATACTGCATGAAGCGATAATTGAGATCGAGATCTTGAGAGTAGTTAGACCCGATGTGCTGTTCATAGCCACACCCACTCTGGAAGATCTTACCGAGGTCGACGTGAGGATCGTGCGGGATGTAATTTCGTCGGAGTGGATCAACCCAGTGCCACTCACCATGCAGAACTACGAGATTTGCGAGTGTGGGGTCGCCATGAATGCGTGTGTTTGTGTATTGACCGCTACGCGTCCTCGCTAACCACTGAACGAGCTTAACGAGCTTCGCAGTGTGTGTCGCGCCGAATGGGGAGATCCCGATGAGATGCAGTGTTAAGAGATCTGCCCATCTATCATTTTCATCCTCTTCAATTTTCCACAGGAGCTGAAGCTTGTCGAGCGCTGGAAGAATCGCATATGGGCCATCAGCGGGATTGAGTGGCTCAGCGAGAGGCATCTTCGCGTACACAAATCCCTTTCGTCGCTCAGGGATCAGAGCCATCTCGTCATCAGTGAGAATCTCTGTCTTGATGAACACGTCAGGATGTTCACGCATCAACTCGAATTCAGCTCTTTCGGGAACACCCTTGATGAATTCAACCTGTGACGAAAGGAGATGGTTACGTCCACGTCCGAGGTACGGCTTGACTTCACGAAATGTCATATCTTGTGACCCAGAAGAGGATGACACTCAAACGGGTGGTCTGTTTCACTTAGCACGAGTTCATAACAGTCCCAGGGAGATTCGAGTGAGAGTTCTGCGGCGTGTGGTCTGCTGAGAGGCGCTTCAACCAGAGCAGTCTCCAGAGCTTGAGGAGGTGCACCTGGTAGCTTGTGCGAATGAATCGTTCTCGTCTCCTGACTAAGAGCTTCGATAGCCTTGTCGTAATTGTTCATGTAGAGATGAGACGAGGCGAGACTGAACGTAACTGACCCGATGTCCACGTTGAGTTGACCAGCTGCGATGTTCAGCAGCATACTCGCATTGAACATGTCATAGGGAAGCCCAAGCCAGATGTCTGAGCTTCTCATCGTAACGGTTAGATGGAGCTTCCCTTCACGGAGTAGAAACTGGTACGAAAGAGTGCAGGCAACGTCCTTCGTCTTGCGTGTCGGCTGCCTGTAGATCTGAATCACAGATTGACGAGTGTTCTCATCATGCTGCAAAGCCGACATTGCATAGGGCCACGACGGCATGATTGCCTTCCCATATGCACCGTTGAACGAAATGCCATCATCACTGAACTGGACGATGACTTTGTTGTACTTCTTGATGGTGGCGACGTCATCACGCCCGAACCAGATCCACAGCCACTCTGCCACCATGAAGCGATAGTTGAGTCGTCTCGCCTCGTTGAGCAAAATTGTGGATCTCCCGTTATTGACACGCAGAAGAACATTACGAAGTTCAAGCGTGGCATTTCCTCGAGGATTCACTTTCATGCCATGGGTGACTAACGAGTGAAGAAGACTCTCCCAGGCACGACCGAACTCGTTCTCTTCAAATGCGTAGAGCATCGACTCGTTCCTTCACAATGTTGAGAACCCGCTCTTCGTCTCCCGGGAATGTGTAGTCGAGGACAACCCAACCCTGACCGCAGTCACGGGCTCGCTTGAGAAAGTCCTGATACGCGCCGTAGGACTTAAGCAGATCGACTTCGTTCTTCAACAACTCTTCTCTTCCAGACGCCCAAGCCCGACGACAATCTTGGTAAGACGGAAGACAGAGAACGAAGAGCGCCATTGGATTCTGCATCAGAGTGAGTCTGTAGAGTTCACTCCAGCCATCCCATCCAAGCTTGTCTTCACCGCGATAGATGGGTCCATAGATTAGTTCACCTGGAGCCCACCGGTCCATCACAGTTGGACGACTCATCGCTCTGTCGAGGACGTCTCTGTAGTGAAGAAACCGATTCACCTCTGCCGGTGGCGGACCTTCATGGGTGATCTGGAAATCGCGAGTGATAGATCTGTTCGCGATTCGGGCTGCGAAGGTGCTTTTCCCTGCACCATCGGGACCCTCAAGAATTATCAATGGGTGTGGCATGCAGCTCCTTGAAAGAAAGTTTAGAACTGCCATCGCTTTCAGCAGCAACCTCTCATTGTTGATGAAGTTACGATAGCAGTTCTAAGCTGCATGCGTTTCACATTGGACTGTTAAGCAATGTGTCGAGTTTGAGAAGCTTCTCAAGAGTTGAACGCATGCTGAAAACTCTCGTAAGTGGAATCAACGAACTAGGCTACGCATTCTCGATTCTCCTTAGGTTGAGTGAAACGGTGACACCGGAGGTGGAGCCACCTCCCCCGGTGTTTCGTCCTTACGGACTCGTCAGACCGTTAGGACAGGGCGGGAGCGTCAGCCGGCACAGCCGCCGCCTTGCCAGCGGCGAGCATCGCG
>ERZ724522.584-NODE-584-length-22706-cov-7.503289_pt1 | contig 22706 bp, 24 predicted proteins | sample MGYA00376055_ERZ724522 | MGnify/ENA primary metagenome ERZ724522 (study PRJEB28724, sample SAMN07190884) | wastewater metagenome | isolation source: effluent of sewage treatment plant in Hong Hong | place: Hong Kong | collected 2016-03-17 ...
CACACACTTACGGATTGCATACGGCACGCAAAGACGCACACTTTTCACCATATATGGTGATTTCATTGCGCTATGAACGCCATTCACCAATACACCTATTGGTGCCCATAGGCGTATTTCATCAATCTTTCGGCTTACTTACGGTTTTTTTCGGAGAACTCTTGACACTCAACGAGAAAACCCCCCCTAATACCCCCCAGCTCACCCAATCGAGACACGCCTGTCTTTATGCTCGCCCGGCTAATCTGATGGAGTCACTGGGTGGGTCACTGGTCCTGGGTTAACACACATAGTTAACACCATCTGGTTAACACTCGCAGTTAACAGTTAACACTCCACTAAGACAGTTGTGTCTATATGACATGTCGCTCAATGGTCAGGACAGACATATTGTGACAACAACACGAGGCCGGTGGTGTGAGCACGGGGGACCGGCCGGGGGGAAACCAGGGGGGAGTGGTGAAATTAATTCAGCCCATATCCATAAAAAACCGTGGTTTAAACTCGATTTGGCGGGTTGAGTGGTGGGTATTGATGGTTGGTATGGGGAGATGGTTTTGGATTGAATACAGGGGAACTGGTGAGGTGTGGCGGGGTTGTTTTGGTGTGTGGTTTGTGCGATATTTGAGGTGGTGAAAAACAGTTATTTGCGGATTTTGGTGATGAAGGTTTTTTAATGGGCAAGGAACATTTGCTGAAGTGGCCGCCGGGTGTGAGCGGGAACCCTGGTGGTCGTCCGAAGGGGGCGTCCCGGCTGGCGAACAAGGCTGTGATCCAGCTGGCGGACAGTCTCGGCGGGGACACGCTCAATACACAGAATGGGCCGGGATATGTGCCCGGCACCGGCGCGGCCAGGCGCATGAGGGAAATTGCCGACTCCGATCCCAAATGGGAAAAAAACGTGTTCTGGCCAAAGCTCTTTCTCCCCGTCATGCTCAAATACATCGACGTTGAGGAAAATGCCGAACATCTCGGCTATGACTCGTGGCTACGCCAGATCGTCGCAGGGTTCACGATTGATCCCGGACTCTTTCGCGATGTGCTCCGTGAAACCCTCAAGGTTGACGCATTGCGTGAGACAGCCACCGCCGAAGTCACCGCCCTCATGAACGTTATCGAACAGCCACAGGATGGCGCGATGTGCCACGTGGAATCAGAAGCGGAAAAACAGGTGGAACACGAACTGCATCAGGTCATTACTGACATCGGACCCGGTAACGAAATCGCCGCCGCCGTCGAGGCAGAACACAATGCCGCATTGCGTCGCGCCGCCCGTGGAGAAAAGACATGAGTTTCCGGGCGTCTCTGGAAGAAAAGGAGTCTCTCGCCAGAAAGGTAGCCGCCGCCACACAGTCGGCCAAGACCGAACGCAAATACATCTCCGCTGAACTCTTTTACCAGAAACTGAACCCGCTTCAGAAACGCTTCGAGATCGCAGGGAAAAACCACAAGCTCAGGCATATCGAGTCCTGCAACCGTGTCGGAAAAACAATCTTCTTCTCATGCGAAACAGCCTTCCACGCCACCGGAGACTACCCCGAAAACTGGCAGGGGCGCGTTTTCAGCAAACCCGTCGAGGCCGTCGTTCTCTCCGAAAACACACGGTCACAGCGCGAAAGCACACAGAAATACATCCTCGGTCCGGAAAATGACTGGGGCTCCGGCTTCATACCCAAACCGGCGATAGTCGGAAAGCCCATCATGCGTGCGGGTTGCCCCGGCGTCGTTGACTACGTGTTTGTCAGGCACAAGTCCGGCGGCGTCAGCAAGATCACCTTCCAGTCCGCAGACCAGGAACCCGGAACTCTCGCCGGTTCCGCCATTGACCTTTTCCACTATGACGAGGATATAGGGCTGCCTCATTTCACCGAATGCCTCCGGGGAACCACAACTACCGGTGGCATCGGCTATGGCGCCTATACCCCGCTCATCACCACCCCGCTCGTCCTCCATCTCCACAATCTTCACAAGGCCGCGCCACATGTGCTCTATCTGGAATCCAGAACCGTCAGGTTCGAGGATATAACCCACATGAACGCAGAGGAAAAAGACGCCTTCATCAGGTCCGTGCCGGAACACCAGCGCCTTGCCCGGCTGGAAGGCGGGGCCAATTTCCGTGGGGCCGGACTCGTCTACCCGGTAAACTATTCCAGTGTCGTTGTTGACAGCTTCGATGTGCCGGGCGCATGGAAACGTATCGCTGGCATGGATATCGGGACTGTCGAGGGAACCGCTGGAGTATGGATAGCGCGTGATCCCATGACCATGACCCTTTACATCTATGACGAGTTTTATGCCACAACCAACGATGTCCCGCAGTTCGTGGCCGGGGCCGATCCTAACGCGCTTGCCGAGTCCTTCTACGACATGGTGGCCCACCAGTTCCAGCAGCGCGGATACCGCATACCCGTGGCGTGGCCGCATGACGGGCAGAAGGGCACGGCCCTCAAGCGCCCCACCGTCGTCATCTACCGGGACGAGAAACACCTGAACATGGTGCCGGAACCCGTCACCCTGAAGGACGGGACCGTCTCCGACGGGATCGCCATGTGCCTCAACCTGTTCCAGACCGGGCGGCTCAAGATCATGCGGAAATGCGCCGCGCTCATCGAGTGCCTCCAGACCTACCAGTATGACAGTGATGGCGGCATCAAGCGCAGGCAGAAGGACCACCTCCCGGACGCCATGCGATACGCCATCATGAAGTTCGACCGCTACGCTGGCAGCGCCGGGACTTTACAACACACCGAAAGAAAGCCAGTCTATAGCAGCTTCAGGGCCTGGTGATATGGCAGAATCAGAACCGCGTGACCTAATCAGGAGATTTCATGAGCACCGGATGCTCAGATCGCCGCATGACAGCGTGTGGCAAACCATATCGGATGTCGCAACCGAGCACAAGCGGTCGTTTTCAGGGAGCATCAGCAGGTCCGGAGGAGACTGGACAAAACAGAACTATGACCCGGTTGCACAGATTGCCTGCAACCGTTTCGTCTCGATATTCCTTGGCCTGCTCACAAGCCCATATGACAGATGGCTGAAGCTCGACCTTTACGGCGAAAAGGCGAGCCATGAAACCCGTTCCTTCTTCGACTGGGTAGAGGAAGCCTTCTACGCCACTTTCAGGGCCCATGGCTTCTACCGCGTGAGCGGCGGCGTCTACCAGTCGGCGGGCTTCTTCGGGAACGCCATGCCGATGATTGACGAGCGTCCATACGCCGGAGCGCCCGGTTTCCAGGGGTTCCGTTTTCTCGATATCCCGCTCGAACAGTGCATCTTCGTCGAGGATGGAAATGGCGAGGTCCGCCACGTCATGCGGTTTGTCGACTGGACCGCCTACCAGATCATTTCCTACTTCGGCGATGGTGCCGACATACCGGAACAGGTCCGGCAGTATATTGACAGGCCGGACAGGAAGTTCCTGTGCATACATGAAATCAGGCCGCAGAACCCCGACATGACCGTGACGAAATACGATTCGCAATGGGTCATCGAGGAATACGGCCACACTATCCGCTATCAGGAACTGGAGGGTAATCCGTATATCCCCGTCAGGATGCCGGTCACTGGTGGCGATACCTACGGGAGCGGCCCGGCATATGACTGCCTTTCAGCCATACGGACGCTCAACTACTATGCCTACCTTCGCCGGGAAAACTTCGGGTTCAAGGCGAGCCCGCGCTTTGTCATGAATGAACAGATGCGCCTTACCGGATGGGAAACCGCCGGGCCGGGCGCGCTGCTCATCGCCAGCGGGGAAGTAGGGCAGAACAACCTGCGTGAACTGTCCGACAATACCCCGCCGGACTATTTCCGGCAGATGGCACAGCCGGAACATGATGCGGTCCGCCGGGCATTCTATGTTGACCAGATAGAGTTCTGGACCGAACGGCCGCAGGACATGAAGGCTGGTGTGGCTTCCGAAATGGGCGCACGCAACCGGATCATACTCTCGCCGCTTCTCACAGCCATGAACCAGAGCTATGTCGTGGCCGCCATTGCCAGATGCCTTCAGGTATTTCTTGGCGCGGTCGCCAACCGCACCGGGCCGTCCCGCGTGGAAATACCGCAGCAGGTCGTGAGAAGCGGGATCAACATTGATATCGTCGGGCCGCTCGCCATCGCGCAAAAGGCCGCACGGCTCGCCGGGTACCGCGATTTTCTCGCTGACTCGTCGGCCGTCATCCAGCTTTACCCGGAGACACGCGCCGAAATGAACGGCCAGCGGACGCTCCGGTTTCTCGCCGAGACGAACTACATCCCGGCGGAGATCATGAACAGCCCGGAGGAAGTCAGGGCGATACTGGAAGCGCAGCAGCAGCAGGCAGCAGCACAGCAGCAGCTGGACGCGCTATCACAAGGCGCGCCAGCAATGCTGGATATCGCACGGGCAAGCAAGGAGCTTTCTGGAGCGTGACCCTGTTTCTGGCCGGTTTCGTATCGGGTTCCGTGGTGGTGGCCGTGCTCATGCACCGGCTTCAGGCACGGTCAGCCATCGAGAGTTTCATGAACCAGATTGCCGGACTGCTTCTCCCCGGTGACACGCAGGCGAAAACCGTGGCAGAGGCCCGCAAAAGGGTATGCCGGTATCTGGTGCAGACCGGGCATGGACGTGTGTTTATGGCCGTGGAGACGGGCAAATGTCTCAACGGACCAGAAAAGGAAATAGCTGGCCGCAAGGCCATCATCAACGAAATCATCCTTCAGGGCAGCCTGAAGGACCAGCAGGAGAATGAACATGAGTGACGAACAGCATCAGGAACCATGGTATGGAGACAAATGGAAGGGGAACGAAACCGTTTCCCGGTTCAAGGACAGGGACACGCTTATCGAGGCGTTCCTCAATACCAAGACGAAGCTTGGCGAGGTTTCCAGCAAGATCGGAAACATGATCGAACTGCCCAAAGAGGCGACGCCGGAAACGGTCAGGCCGGTCCTTGGCAGGTTCGGGCTGCCGGAAGCGCCGGAGGGCTACAAGCTTCCTGATAACCCGCAGGCCAAAAGACTTTCGGCCGCGTTCCATGAGGCTGGTTTGCTCCCCTTTCAGGCCGAACGGCTGATCCGTGAGGTAACGGCGCTCTCGGAAGAACACGGAAAAACCGAACAGGCGAAGGCCGATGAGGCGGCGAAGAAGGCCGAGGAAGAACTCAAGGCCGAATGGGGCGAGAAGGCGGGAGAATACGAGGAAATACTGTCCCGGTTCGCGGCCGACAAGGAAAGCATCGCCGTTCAGGCTTACGAGAAGCTTCTCGGGCAAGACCCGAAACTGGCCAAGAAACTGGCGGTCCAGTTGGCGGCGAAGCCGGTGAGGGAGTCGAAGGGGCCGCCCTCAACCCCGCCCGGCACAAGGGAAGGCGCTATCGCTGAAATAAAGCGCATCAAAAACGAGTATGTAGAGTCCCGCAAGGTCGGAAAGGAACACTGGTTCGGATCGCCGAACCAGGACCAGCAGAAATATCTGGATACGGTTTATACGCTTGCCTCCGAACAGAAGTAACGCCGGGTGACGGTAATGCGGCTCCGGGTTTGGCCATGCGCCAACCGGAGCCGTCTCATTTCGGGATTATCATAATGAGAAAAATACTCTTGACGCGCCGCGAGCAATGTGGAATAATCCACACATGCCGGACCCGCGAGGATTACCCGGCTGACAATTGATCGCGTCCAGCGACCCCGCCACCGATAGCCGCCCCCCATACGGGATTCCCGGCCAAGGGACAGAAAGCGGACTACTCCAGGAAGCGAAAACGAACATGTTTTCACTTTTTTTCACAGGAGTAGCCCTATGCCTAGCAATCTTGATGTTCTGGTAGCCCAGTTCAAGGACAGCCTCATGGCTGAACTCGAACTCCAGCAAACCGCTTCGATTCTTTCCGGTACGGTTCTCGAAGGCCCGCTTCGCGGGCGGCACGAGGCCATCCCGGTAGCACAGAAACGCTCGTTCCGCGAAAAGCAGGACAAGCACCAGCTGCTTACGCCGAAGGAAGGCGTCTGGCGCTGGCGGAAAGCCGATGCCAAGCCCGCACTCGATGACGTGTGGTTCACTGACGAGGACCAGCTTCGCTCATCCATTGTGGACTACCGGCAGGCGTTCGCGCAGCAGATGGCTTACGCCGCTGCCCGCTGGACCGATGACCTCATCCTGAGTGCCCTCTTTGGCACGGCCTACGAGGGAGAAACCGAAGATTCGTTTTCACCCGTCCCGTTCGATTCCAACCCATACGTCCGTTCCGACAAGTCCGGCGGGATGGTGCTGGCGGAAGATGCGCCGGAATGGAAAACGGTCAACGCCGCTCTCGCTGCCCTGCGCGAGAACCAGAACGACATGAGCATGGTGACGTTTGCCACCACTGAACGTGTATGGGAGAGGTTCCGTGCCGATGGCGAAAATCAGGTCTGGTGGAACAGCAGCAACGCCATTGCGTCGCAGCTTGTGAATACCGGCAATATCGGGAACATCTACGGCCTCAACGTGAAAATCGTTGAATCCCCGTTTCTCGATAGCACGGCGACCAGTGACAACGACACCAACTACGGTGTGTTCTACACGAAGAACTCAGCCAAGCTGTTGACGGTGAGCGACTTCCAGGTTGAGGCTCGGAAGCCGGATACCTACGCAAACTCGCGCATCATCTATGCGGGGCTTGACAAGGGATGCACGCGGCTTATCGAGCGCGGCGTGTTCGTTGTCGAGTTTGACCTGACCTGAAAGGAAAATGAAACATGGCCAGCATCAAATCAAAAGGACTTACCAATCAGGACAATAACCAGCGTAATTACGCTGGTTCTTCCGGAGCAGTCCAGTGGTATCACGATTACGCCATTCTGACCGGTGTCGGGGTTGACGAAACCGTCACTTTCCGCGAAGGCGTGCCGGAAGGCGCGCTGATTCTCACCGGATCGTCTTTCGTGGTCAGTGAGGATCAGGGAACCGGCGGAACGTTCAATTTCGGCGATTCCAACAGTGCGACGGCGTTCATATCCAATGCGGATGCGGATACGACCGGGGCGACTGTCCCGTTTACGGAATCGACCAGCAACCCGGCGTTCTACCGGGCCGGTGCCGGTTTCAGGCCGATACTGACGCGCAAGACGGCAGCCGTTACCGGTTCGCCGCGAGTGGATGTCTATATCGCCTACATCCCGCCCGCTGAACAGTACTGAGTGTTTCGCTCATGGGGTTGCCCCACCCTTCGGGGTGGGGTAATCTTTTGGCGCGGGGGACAAGCGAATGACCGAGATCGAAGCCGCCAATATCGCCCTTGCCGCGCTCGATATAGGCCACCAGATAACCACGCTGGATGATGGCTCGACACATTCGAGCAATATCCGTCTCTACATGCCGCGAGCCGTCAATGATGTTCTGGTCGCCTTCGACTGGTCACGCGCACGGAAAAGGGCCGTGCTCCCGGCGCTGAGCGACGGGCCAGCCTTCGGCGGCGGCACCGCGTTCCCCGTGCCTCCTGATTGCGTTCGGATAACCGCCATAGAGGGGGATCCGTCATACGTTCTGGAGCGTGTGGGCAGCAATATGGCCATAGTCGCCGCATGCGGCGCGCCGTTGCACCTGTTCTACACGTCACGTATCACGGTGGACCAGATGCCGGAAGAAATGGCGCTGGCGGTCGCCATGAGGCTCGCCTACTACATCGCCGGTCCGTCGGCAGGGAAATCCGACCGGGCTGGTCTTGTTCTCTCGCGCTATGAGGAGGCTCTCGGCAAGGCACGGGCAGCCGAAAACCATGAACGGTCAGCCCGTTACCAGAAACGCCAGGGCGTCGGCATTGCCACGATGCCGCGAGGGGCACGTTACTGATGCACCTTGTCGTCCGCCATCAGGCTGGCGAGGTATCTGAAACCGCAGCCGGTAATGTCACATCCGAGTTCCTCGCCGCGTCGCTCCGTGAGTCTACCAACTGGTGGGTCACAAAGGACGGGATGCTCAAAAGGCGATGGGGAACGGCATTCGTTCGGAGGTCATGGGGTGACGAGAACGGCTCTGCCAATGCGTCGTTTCTGTTCCCGTTCCGCTCATCCGATGCCGCCTATGTCCTTGAGTTCGCCGGTTCTGCTGGAAACCGCGTCAGGGTCCGCGTATGGGATGAACAGGGCGTCATGGTGAGCCCGGCCGGAACCCCGCCGGACACCTATACATTTCTCATGCCAGCGGCCGGGACCGGCTACAGGAACATCAACTACATCGAGCCGGACACGATCAGCAATCTCGATGTGACGGCGGCCGGTGATGAAATCTACGTGTTTCACCGCAGACGGCCCATAGCCGTGATTTCCTACTCGCCGGGAGGGGTCTTTACGGCCAGCTATCTCACGCTGGAAGGCAATCCGTATCTCCGGCGTGATATCGGTCAGGACAAGGACAACCGTGTTGATGGTGCTGGCGGGTTCACATCCACATCATCGCGTGTCCGGTTTTCCGTCGGGGGCAATTTCGCCGGGCTCACGGTCACGGCCTACGAGGCCAAGGAGATCAATAATGTCGCCATTCTCGATTTCAACCTTTACCCATGCAAGGAAGAGTGGATCGGCAAGCATGTGTTTCTAAGCGACGGAACGAAACACGCCCTGATCGAGATTACCGGGATACTGAGTGCCGACCGGCTTATTGGAGTTGTGAAGCAGGGTGAGAACGCGGTTAATCCGTGGACACCATCAATAATCCGGTTCTGGAGCCCGGTTCTTGGATCGTCCTGCACCATTGTTTTCGAGAGTACGGTTTCACCGGTCCATGCTGGTGATATCGGGCTCGGGTACATGGTGGACAGCGGGAACCTGATGCTTGTCAGCGTTGTATCGGCAGTATCGGCCAATTGCCGGGTTGTGCGGCAGGGCCTTGTGGCCAATGCCGGTGCGGCTGCGGCTGGCACAACGGCGAACCAGAACAACATCGTTATTCCGAACAACAACAGGAGGTGGGCGCGTCCGGCGTGGGGGAACAACACCACGGCAACCTATACGGGTGCGGTCGAAACGGGCTGGCCAGCGTTGTCGGAGTTCTGGCAGGGGAGGCTTTTCGCCGCCAGCTCGCTGGCCGAACGGCAAACCATATGGGCGTCGGCCACACAGTTTCTGGCTAGTTTCGCTCCGGGGCCTGAGCCGGACGCCGCGCTTCAATGGGAAATCGCATCCGAGGAGAATGGCGAGATAACGGCTCTGGCCGCCGGGTCGGTGCTGTTCATCGGGACGCGCACGGCGTTATACCGCGCTACCGTGGCGGAAGGGGTTTCACCGGAAAACTTCCGTGCGGTCAGTTCACTGGGCTACGGTATCGCCCGTGTGAAACCGGTTCTGGCGGGCGCGTGGTTCGCTATGGTAAGGGCGTCCGGCCGGGCGATCATGGGCATCCGGTACAACGATTCCATTGGCATCGTGGAAGATGAGGATATGACCCGGTTCGCTTCGCATCTGTGCGATGATGGCATTTCCCAACTGGCGTTCTCGGCCTACAGCGATCCGCGTATTATCGCGCTTCGCGGCAATGGGAAGATGGCTTCGGGAACGATAGTGGACTCTCCGGTATCACCGTCATGGGCCGGGATAGACGTTGGCGGTCATGTCGAAAGCATGTGCGTGATGAAGGGCTTTTCCGGGGACCAGATATGGTTATGTGTCCGGCGCGGCAATCACAGGTTCATCGAGCGGATGGTAGAGGGCAGGTATCTGGACAGCTCGCTGGCCGCTTCTGATGTCACGATAGCCGACGAGGACGGTGGGGTCAGGGTATCAGGCTTGCAGCATCTTGAAGGTGAAACCATCACCATCATGCTGGAGGGCAGCGAATATGCCGGGCTTGCCGTGTCAGGCGGGTCAGTCCTTGTCCCGGTTACAGGCCATGCGTCGTATGAGCCGTTTCTAGCCGGTCTGCCATTCCGGTCACGGATAAGGCCGCACCGGATCATGGCACAGCTTCGGGATGGCACGGACCAGATGAGGAAGAAGCGTGTGGTGGATGTCGGTTGCAGGGTTATCAGCACGCGCAAGCTCATGGTCCGTGGATATGCCGACGGTCAGGAAAAGGCCGCACAGCCGTTCCAGTTCCTGCGAACGAACACCCCAATGGATTCAATGCGGGCACCGTTTACCGGCGATATCGTGGCCAACCCGGCCAGCGATTACGATACCGATGGCTGTTTCATCATCGAGACTGACGGCCCGTGGGACGCTGCTGTAACCATGATAAAAGCCAAAATAGACTTTCAGGATGGGCAGCCAAATGGAACTGCGGTTTGAGCATGATGGCGTTGTCCTGAGAACGGCTACGCTCGGTGACTGGGCGAACATGAAACCGCGTGTCCGTGAACTGGACGCGATGCTGCTAGGCCCTCTGGAGGATATGGTTCTGTCGGGGAAGGTGCCACTTACCGCGCTTGTGACGGCCGTTCATTCGGGGCAGCCAATAGCCATGTGCGCGGTCCTTCCGGTCAGCGATGATGTTCATGAGATATGCGCCGTCACGACTCATGAAGTCGAAAACTGCAAGGCCGGTTTCTGCCGGGTATGTCATGAGTTTGTGGACCTTGTGGCGCATGGCGTCATCCGGCTACAGTGTCACGTGCTCACCAGCCATGATGTGTCACGGCGATGGGTGGAAAGGATGGGTTTCGTGTACGAGGGAACGGCGCGTAAATACCTGAAGGGCGGCCACGATGCTGCCCTGTATGCGAGGGTAATCTGATGGCTATACCATTGATACAGTTTGCCGTGACTTCTCTGGTTTCGGCTGTGGCACCAGCCGCTCAGGCAGTCGGAAGCGTGGTTTCTGGTGGCGGTCTGGTTGGACCAGGAGCGCCTATCAACCTTGGCGGTATCGCAGGTGGTGGAGCCGGTTCAACTATCCCAGCTGCCGGGGCCGCGGCTGAGGGTGCAACGTCGGCTGCCGTCCCGGTGTCGGCCGGTGCTGCCCCGACCGCTTCGGCGACTCCGGCTGGCGCGGTGGCACCAGTAGAGGCCGCTGGAGCTGGCCTTTCTCCGACTGGTGCGGCCCCGGCGACAGCGACGCCGTTATCAGGGAAGGATATCGCCACTATCGGCCTTGGCACAGCCTCGGTTGGGCTTGGAGCCGCTCAGGGCGTTATGGCCTACCAGGCCGGTCAGGAGGCGCGCAGGGCGCGGGCGACACAGGCACGCGAGATTGGCGCGGCAAGCGAGCGCCGTATTGCCACAGCACGGCGTGAAGCCATCCGCTACGAGTCATTGCTGAGGGCTCGGGCGGGCGGGGCTGGCGTGGTATTCGAGGGCACTCCTGCCATTCTCACCGAAGAAGCCAGCGGCGTCATTGCAGAGGAAGCCGAAATAATCAGGATGAATGCAGCGTCGGCAGGGCGCCAGTTGAGGAGAGAAGGGAGGGCCGCCGCAACGGCTGGCAATATCGGTCTTGGGGCTGGTATTGGGGGAGGGCTTGTCAGCGGGGGTTCAACCGCTCTGAGGATTTATGGCTGACGAGTTCCCACGTTTCCGGCAGGCGGGAGTCCAGCAGAACCCGGCCGAACCGAATATCAGCCAGCTTCAGGCACCATTTCGCGCCGGGGAAGAAGCCCTTGGCGTGGCACAAAGGGCCGTCAATCTTGGCGCGGAGTTCATCGCCCGCTCGATCGAGCGTGACAGGAAGCTGGAAAATCTTGCCGCACAGGCCCGGATAGACGAAATCCGGGTGGTAGCACTTGATGACTGGTTCAGGGCGAATGAGCAGGATATCCGTAACGGCGATCCGTCCAGCATCCGTGAACGTATCTCACGCGGGGAAGTGGCCGGTATTGTTGACCGGTTCGTTGAGGCAAACAGTGCCCATCTGAAAACACCGGAGCAGCGGGCGCGTGCCAAGGCGGAACTGACCCAGGCTCTTGCCACATCAACAACGTCCATGCTCGGAACGGCGCGCCAGTCGGCCATTGCCAATGACGCTAAAGCGAGAATTGTCAGCCATGAGCAGAACCTGGGTGAGGTAGCTCGTGAACGTGACGATATCGGCGGGGCACTCGCGTTCCGGTTCACACAGTCTGTCGAGAGGATAAGGCGCTCTCTGGATGGCGGCGCAATCACACAGGAAGAGCATGACATCGAGATTATCAGGTATGGCCGCGAGTTCGCCGCACAGGCGATGGAATCCATAGCCGCTGTGGCAGAACAGCACTTCACGAATAGCGGTTATAATGCCCAATCCACAGAGGCGTTGCTGAAAAACCTTCAGGCCAATGTAATGCCTGTTATAGAGCAGGTGTCTCCGGGGGAATCGAACAACCGGACGCGCCAGATAAACGACTGGATACAGGCATACCGTGACAAGGGCGCGAGGGCCTCTGTCAGCCGTGAAATATCGCAGTGGCGCGGGCTTCGGACTGCCGTGAACAGGGCGGCGAACAACGGAAACGTGGAGGTTCTCGAAACGCTTTTAGGACAGGCGGACAGTCTTTCCGGCAGTGCGTCGGCTGATCCACAGGTCCAGCGCGAGATACTGGTTCTTACCGATACCGAGGAGCGGCAGCGGCTGGTAGACAAGGCGCAGGCGGTGAGGGTTCCGCGTGAACGCGCTCGCAAGGCCATGCGTGAAACCGCGCTGGTTCCGAAAGACCCGGCATCACAAAGGGCGCTCGACTCCGAGTTCACCCGTGAAATGGTCAGGCTTCAGCCGGAGAATCAGGGCCAGCGGCTGGCCTTCACGAATGCGGTAATCGGCAATTCCGGTTCTGTAACGCCAGCCATGCGTAACGAGTATGTGGCTGTTTTCAACGATATCGCCAATAATCCGGCAAGCGCGGCCGTTCTGGCTGATGCCGCTGGCGATCTGGCCGCATTCAGTCCTTATGCCTATGGCGAGTTCCTTGATTCGGAAGAAGGGCGGCTGATATCACGGTTCGTGACACATTTCACGGCTGAAGTGGCGTCGGCAAGGACACAGCTTGGACGCGAACTTTCTGACGAAGAGATGGGCAATATCGTCCAGTCGTCATACAAGACGGCCAACGACCCTGTGCCAACGGAAGTCATCAGGGACAGAAGGCAATGGCTGGATAGTCAGGATGGGAAAGCGGTCGCGGCGGATGTGGTCAGGAAGAGTCTCCCCGGATACATGGAGGATGCCCTGGCCGGGACATCATTCAGTGCGGGTGATTTTTTCCTGTCGCAGCAGGGCGTGAACGGGGAAGTATACCGTTTTATCGTGGCGAAGGCTGGGGAATACTACATGCATGGGCCAACGCACCGGGCGAACTGGAGGGGTGCCACCGTCCCAATGACTCAGGCAGAGCGCATGGAAGCGGCCATGAAACAGGCAACTGCCAGCGCAATGAAACAGTATCAATGGAATGGAAGGGAGTTTGTCCGGGACAGTCCGCTGTCAATGGGTTCAGGCCCGGCAGACCACAAGGTCATACAGAATGATATTCTGGACCGTCTCGCCGAGTTTGGCGCGGACCGTGATGATCCGAATACCCGCCGCATCGTGGAAGGGGCTCAGTATCTTGGAAACGACCGTGACGGCTGGATACTCTACTACAACAATCGCGTGGTGACCGCGCCTGACGGGACACCGTTTGTCTATACCGGGTTCGAGCGAAAATGAGCGAACTGGCAAAAAAACCATTCCGGTTCGGGGCCGAATACGGTTTCGGCGATACGCCACAGCCACAGGGGCAGCCGGGGTTTTACAGCGTCCCGCTTCCTGTCGCCCGGCAACTCCCGCAGGACCGTCCGGTATCGTTTGGCGAGCTGACGAAGGCGTATTTCGACATCCACACGCTTTCGGGTTCGGTTGTGGAATGGGGAACTGCCAAGGCTGCCATTCTCGCCCAGGACAGCGACCCCGGTTATAACCCGTATGAAGACCCGCAACTGGAAACATTCACTGACGAGGAAAAGGATTCCGTATTCTACCGGTCACGTTCGGCTGGCGAGACGGCAATCATCATCGAACGTCTCAGGCGGGAGCGTGAGGCGCGGAGGATCATAGAAACCGAAGGGCTCACGATGAGGTCAGTGGGCGCGGCGGTGCTGTCTAATATCCCCGATATCGCGGCTGTGATCGTTAGCGGCGGCGGCGCGGCGGTGGCCCGTGGCGGGCTCACGGTGGCGCAGATTGGCGCACGCGGCGCGGCTGTGGCGGCGGGGGCGACGGCGGTCGAGGAAGGCGTATTACAGGCGACACAATACGAGCGGACACTGACGGAAAGCGCCGTTAACGTCGCCGGGGCAACGGTTTTCGGGGGTCTTGTCGCGGCTGCTACCCCGGCAGTCAGGAAGGTTTTCGGCGCACATCAGGAAACGCTCATTGCCGGTATGGCTGATGACGCGGCAGGAATACTAGGCAAGAAGGGCGAGTTTGACGATCAGGCATTGCAGATTGTCATGAACCCGGCGACGGGGGCCATCACCGAGGCACCATACAAATCCGTCAAATCGGCTACTGGCGGACCTATCGGCTGGATACGCAAACGGGTGTCACCGAATGGGCGGGTGGATACCTACCCCGAACCGGTGGCGCGGGAGATGAGAAAATACCTGTCCACTGACGCCATCAGCGAGGCCAATCTGGCAGGCGAAGCCATTGTGTCGGCTGAGGCGCGCCTGTATGACTGGGATTACCTGACGAAGGGCGCGGTGAAGTCGGTCAGCGATTCATACAAGGCGTACCTGAAACGTGAGCGGGCGACGGTGGCAGAGCGGATCAAGGTTGGTTTGGGGATGCCTCCGAGCCGCCGCATCATGAGCGAAACCGAGCACGCGGCGTATATCTCGCGTATCGCGCAGGATGGAGCCGATGACCTGATACCGGAACGGTTCGGTTACACGCCACATCCCGACGACCTTGCGGCTGGGCGCAAGGTAAGGGAACTGCTGGACCGGTATCTGGCCGAGGGGCAGAAGGCTGGTGTGTTCGGCGCGGATATGCAGCCGGGCCAGTATTTCACGCATTGGTGGAAAGTGCGGGAGATAATGGACCGTCAGGTTGATTTCAGGAATGACCTGATTGCCGACCTGCCCGCAATGCTCCGGAAGCAGGACGTTACCTTGAGTCCGGCAGAAATCGGCGAGCTGGCCAGTGATATCATCGAGAGCATGACGGTTCTGAAGGGCAGCCTGCCGGACGGGGTGCGCGTGAATGTGGGCCCGCTCAAGGGCCGGACGCTCAACTTCGACAATCAGGCGAACGTGGTCCGCAAATGGACGGTTCAAGACCCGTATGAGGTTCTGGAACGCTACAAGTTCGGCGTGGGCGGGAGGATCGAACTGGCCCGGCTATCTGGGGCAACTCCCGATATGCCAGAAGCAGCACGGAAAGAAGCCGTGCAGCGGGCTATATCAGGAGAGCAGTCGAAGGACACGATCAGGGCATACTACAGGACGGCGCGTGACGGGGCCGGGAGCAATGCGGAAAAGGCCGCACTGACGGCGCAGGAAAACACGGCCCTGAGCGACGTGGACTCGATGGTGGCGCTTCTTACAGGCGGGTTCGGTGATCCGAAGGACACGTCGGGGATATCCCGGCTTGTCCCGGCCGCGATGAAATGGAACTACGCGACCAAGATGGGCCGTGTGGTTATCGCGCAGTTCAACGATGTCGGGACGCTGCCGCTCAGGTATGGTTTCGGCCCGACAATAAGGGGTTTCCGTGATGCCGGGAAATACCTTAAAGACCCCGCCTGGCAGACGGCGCGTGAGGAACTTCGACTGTTCGCGGACGCGCTGGACACGGTGACGGCAACACGCATGATGAGTCTCGCCGACATGGACAACGCCTATCTTTACCGGACCGGGCTGGATCACCTGACTGACAGGCTGGCGCGTGGGACCGGGATAGTCAGCGGGTTCAACTGGTGGTCGGAAAACTTCAAGATGATGAGCGGGCAGCTCGCATCAGGGCAGATATTCAGGGCTGCGACAGGAAAGCCGGACCAGTTCACACGCGGGCTCATGGCGGCGTCCGGCCTGGATGACGCTGCCCTGAAGGAACTGGCCCGCCGCCCGTGGCTGGAACGTGGCAGCAGCGCCATACCTGATTTCGGCCGGTGGCCGGATGACGATATAACGCTGGCGTTCGGGAGGGCTGTGAGAACGCTGGTAAAGGCCACCACGAACGAGCCAACCATCGGGATGAAACCATTCTGGACCAGAACCACATTCGGCAAGATGGCGTCGCAGTTCAAGGGGTTCTATTTCGGGTTCTTCGAGCACACTCTCAACTTCATGGAGCAGAAACTGGTGCTTGGGACTCCGGCCGAAAAGGCTGGTGTGGCTGGTTCCACGGCGGCGTTCATGGCGCTTGGGGCGCTATCATACTGGACACGCGAGAAGAGCTATGGACGTGATCCTGACATAGACAGCGTGGACTTCTGGTTCAACTCGATGGATTACAGCGGGCTTCCTATCCTGTTCACGGAGCCGAACAACCTGCTGGAAAAACTTTCTGGCGGGAAAGTAGGATTGCGTCCGTGGCTTGGGATAGAGCCGGGCGGCAGATACCGGGAGATTGATCCGGTAGGGGCACTGGCTGGCCCGACCGCGCAGCTTGGCCGTGATATCGGGGGCGCGGCCACGGCGATCCCTGTCACCACATTCGGGGCTATCGGCGGAAGCATCTTAGGGGGCGGGCGTGGGGCGCTGGCCGGTGCCGCTGCCGGGGCGGTGGTTGATATAACCCGTGGAGAGGTGCCGTCAGCCGATGCCGTAAAGCGGTTCATCAAGATAACCCCGTGGAATAATGCGGTTCTCTTTTCCGGGCTGTATGACGCGGCCGACCTGGCTGGCGAGATAGTTACCGGAAGCGAGTTTTTGCCGAATGAGCCGAGGAAGGAAATACCGGAAATGATCGGCCGGTCACGCAAACGAAGGAAAGGCGGTAGCCTTTAATGACGCAGGGAGTTAATATCAGGCCATGACAGTAGCATCAAACAGCCGGGAGAATATCTATGATGCCGACGGGATGACCGTTTCGTTCCCGTGGACGTTCCCGGTATCGGATGCCGGGGAGGTCAGGGTATTCGCCATTATTGATGGCGTTGCGGCCGAAATCACTTCGGGCATTACGAAGAATCCCACGGGTGGTGTTTACCCGGCTCCGGGCGGCAATGTGGTATTCGCCGATGCGCCGGAAGATGGCCAGATATGGGTTTATGGCGACACGCCGGTTTCGCAGCTTTCGGCGATCCCGCAAAACGCTACGCTTTATTCGGCGGGGGTGGAAGGGATACTGGACAAGGCTTACCGGATCATGCAGGAAATCCGGGCGAGACTGGCAAGAATACCACAGTCCTCGAATCCCGATGCGAGCATCAGCCTGCCTGATCCGACCAATGAGCCGGACGGGAGACAACTGGGAGTCATTGGGGGCGTATACGCCTTTTTGACGCAGGTAGTCACAGGGGCGCTAACCATCGCTGGTGACGCACTGGGTCGAATACCGGTATGGTCCGGCACGCTTGGTCTGACCAGTTTTTCCCATTTCGTTTATAACAGCATTACGAACACTTTAAGGCTCCGTGGCAATGCGGACGGGTCCAACCTCACCCTTGACGTTCAGGGCGTCGGAGGGACCACCGTAGCGAGTATACGAAGCGATGGGGTCGAGACGGACCCGGAAAACCTCACAACCAAGGGCTATGTTGACGGCCAGATAGGCAATGTAACCACCAACGCGCATATCCCGTCGGCCATTCTGGCCGGGGCCGGGTTCGATGATCTTCTGCTAGATGGCGATGACACCCCGGACGTGAGCGGTCGCACACACACGACCAACGGTGCCAAGGTCGGAGAATGGGAAATCATCACCACAACGTCCCACGGCGTAGTGAGGGCCTTCCATGCCACCGGTGATGACGCCATAGGGGTGCAGGGCGGCGCGGTATCCACTGGTACAGGCGGAACCGAAGGGCTGATGAAACGCTCTGACGTTATTCTCACATCAGGCCAGCCGGTATTCTACGCGGTCCGTGCGCGCCTGTCGGTAGCTCCCACCACATCTGTTGTGCTGGCGTTTTTGGGCCTTACTGGCGTTGAAAGCCTGATATACCTGACCACCGGCTATTTCGCCCGGCTCGTCGCCACGAGCGCACAGGCCAACTGGCAGTTTGAATGCCGGAATAACGCTGCCACCAGTTCCATAGATACCGGATTCGCCAAATCGTCGGATTGGTTCTGGGCAGTATTCCGGTCTAATCCGGGGGTCAATATCACGGTCCAGCTTGGGGCATCGCTCGAAGATGCTCTCGCCGCTACTCCAGTAGCCCTCACAAGCAATATCCCGACTGCCCCGGTCAGGCCGATGCTCGGCATAGCCAAGACGGCTGGTGGGTCGGGGGCCGTCATATGCCTCTTTGACTCGGTGATAGGACCATTGAAGGAGATGGCCCGTTGATTTTATGGGTAAGATTCGGGGCGAACGTGCCGGAGGAGGAATGGCATTACGGGACCGAGCCTCCGGGCGATATGCCATTCAACGTGGTAGAGGGCGGCTTCGGGCTCCCGCCACCGGGCTACGTCGAAATGACGCTGGCAGAATATCTGGCCCTGCCAGCCTTTGACCCTGAAACCGAAATTGGCCAAGATGTAACGCACTACGTCACCACGATAACCGGTATCGCGCTGACACAACAGGAGAGAGAAATGGCGGTTGATGTCAAGTCGCTGACCGACAACGGAACGAGGGTATTCTACCTTAACCTGAATGAGTTTGTGGTTTCGATTTCAGGGGATTTCGGGGGCGGGTCCGTCGCGCTTCTGGCATCCGGGTTCGACTCCGGCGACCTGGGGATGACCACACAGCAGTTTGCTGACGATGACTCTGGCGACGTATGGGAACCGCTCGCCGACAATGGAAACCCCATTGTGCTGACGGAACCCACCATTGACGGGATACGTGGCGATATCGAGATACGTTCGCTCGCTGTCCGGCTCACCGGGGCGACAGAACCGAACATCCGTATAGTAGTGGAGACGAAACAACATGCTTGATATAACGAAGAACGCCTTTAGGGTAGCCATCGCCACGCAACCGCGTGGTGCCTATGCCGCCGAAACCGAATACTTCATCAATGACACTGTGACCGGGACTTGGGACGATAACGCGGCCCTGTTCGTAAGCCGGACAAACGGAAATACGGGGAACGCGCTCCCTGTAGCTCCCGCACAGGCTACCGATCACTGGCAGCTCGTGAACGCCTCGATACCGGGGGAGAAGGGAGACACCGGCGACACCGGCGACACCGGCGATAACACGATTGACGCGAGCATCGGCGGTGAGGGGCAGGGGGCGATCACCGGAATCAACGTCCACGGCGACGGCGTTATAGCCGATGTCACCGAAGGCGTGCTCGATCTGGAGATTACTGGCGGAGGCTCCGGTGACGCGAGCATGGGCGTCATCAACCAGTCATTCGGCCGGACCATCCCGGACGTGGTAGCCGATATCACGGCTTCGCCGGAGGCCATCGGGCTGACTGGGGTCGTGGCCGAAATGGCCGGAAGTATTTTCTACGTTACCACCGACATTGATCCCCGTGCGCTGGTTAGGCCCGGTTTCGTGGTCGGGACCGATGACGAGGCGGGCAAGTGCGGATTCGTGATCGAGGTTGACGAAACCGGAATTACCGTGTTTTCGCATGGTGCCAACGCACTGGTGGATGAGCAGGAAGGCACGGTCGAGGTTTACGGCGGTGCCTACGGGATCCGTGACATTGATTTCGCGGGCTCTCGCGTGTGGCTGCTCACTCGCTGGCATGATGACGTTACCGGGGATATCTTCGACGTTGACGGCGCATGCGCGTGGCAGGGTCCGATGGCTGGGCAAACCGATGATGGCTGGACGTTCGCGAACGGCGGCAGCGGCGGAGGTCTGGCCGGGACGGCGACGGTGATTGATCCGCAGGGCGTGGCTGGCAAGGACCGCTACGATGTGGTGGACCTTCTGTCGGCCGAAGGGCTGCTTGTTCTGGTGCCTGGCACCAAGGTCAGGAGCGGTGTCATTGTCGCCAAAGATCCACCGGATGAGATTGAATCCATACTGGTCAATCTGCCCGTTTCCGGTCAGAGGGTGGTCATCGAGGCGACTGTTTGCATCGAGAGCGACCGGCTGACGCCTACTGTCCAGTTCGCTACGTTCGTTGCAGCCGCCCACAATGACGGTGGCGTTGTATCCGTCATTGGTGAGGAAGCGGCGTTTCAGGCCGGTGACATGACGCTCCGGGCGGACCTGGATATTTCTGGCGGCAACGAAATCGCTGTTTTCATAACCGGGGACGACTCGAACGACGAGGGCGCTGGACAGACCCGGTGGAAGGTGTGGACGCATACCCGCGCCTATGACCGCTTCATCGTCAACGAATAGGAGAGAGAACATGGAACTCATTGACGCATTCCGATACCTGAAAACGAAGGACTACGCCGACCGGCTGAAGGCTATCAAGTCCCGGCCCAAGCCGGATTTCGCCAGCATCCGTGCCGGGGCCAAGGGGCGGCACGAAAAGGCCACGGCTGCACACGCGGCGCGGATAGCGAAGGTTAAGGCGTCCCATGCGAAGAAACCAAAGGCAGGGTCAGGACGTGTCGGACGCTGATATCAGGCTTCCGAAATGGGCACTCCCTGTAATCATTGTCGCTCTGGCCGGTGGCGGCGGAGGAGCGCTCCTTTACGGCCGTGAACAGGTCGTGCAGCCAGCCTCACGCAGCGACATCGCGGAACTCACAAACGAGATCAAGGGCCTTCGGAAAGACCTCAACGAATACTCGACACAGACCGCCGTCCACAAGGTCCAGATAGAGACGGTAATCAGGGAGATCGAGGCGATCCGCCGCACCGTCGCAGAAGGCAGCAACGAGAGAAGGACGCGAACGCGGTGACGTGGGCCAGCTTCGGTTTAGGCGTGGCCGTCGGCTTCTTTGGGGCCATCGGCGTAACGCTGGCAGTTATGGCCGGGCTTTTCATTTACGTGGCGCTGACAAATGACGGATACTGACATAGCGATGCTGGCAGGGATCGGGGCGGCAGCCGTCATCACGTTCGGCACGCTGTGGCTCATCTGGAATATCGGGAGGGACTAGGGTGCCGAAGTTCAGCCAGAAATCACGCGAAAGGCTCCAGACGTGCCACCCGGAATTGCAGCGGCTGTTCAACGAGGTTGTCCGTGATGCTGATTGCTCGATCATGTGCGGGCATCGCGGCAAGGATGAACAGGAAAAGGCCGTAGCGGCTGGTTTCAGCAAGGTCCAGTATCCGGCGAGCAAGCACAACTCCCTGCCGTCAATGGCCGTAGACGTGTGGCCGTATCCGTTCCCCGGCTGGCCGGACGAACCCGGCATAGACGCGAAAGAGAACGCGAAACGGTGGGAGATATGGGGTTTCTTCGCGGGACAGGTCATCGCCACGGCCAGGCAAATGGGGATATCGATCCGGTGGGGCGGCGACTGGAACGGGAACCTCGACCTGAGAGACGAGAAGTTCCGCGATCTTCCGCACTTCGAACTCCAATAGCGAAAACCCCGAATGGGTGTAGAGTCCATTCGGGGCTGCCACGCTTCGCTCCCCTTTCGGGGACACAACGGTCAGTTTTTGGTGTGGGGGGCTTTCTCACCCGTAAGGGTGGGTCGTGCGGTTAGTGGTTCCGTGGACTTCCAACCCGTAGCCGGGTTACCGTTTCTTCTGCGCGTCGCGGATCCCATAGGCAGTAAACCCGCCCGTGAGGGCGAGCACTTCCGGTGGGATTTCCACGCCGAACATCCGGGCGATGGCCACGCCGACGGTGGCGATGATACCGAGATAGGTCTTGTATCCTTTGATCATGTTCTGACTCCTGTATGGCCTACTTCCCACCATGGGTTTCAGCCTGTTCAATGATGCCATAGATGGGCTGGAAAACAAGCTACCGCCTAATTCTGCCCACAGAACATCGACCGGCAGGGTTTCTCAGGCTTCCCGGCGGCGCAGTGGATCGCGCCGAAACCTAGGATGATCGCCACCATAATTGCGGCCATGATCTGGTTGATGGTTGGGGCGGGTTCGGGGTTCATGGCGTTTTCCTCCAGTAGAACCCGAATGCTATTTTTTTCAGAACTTTGAACGGGGCATCCTGTGAGTCCACGTCAGCGAATGTCATTTCATCGCAGTCCTCGAATCCCCAAAACTCAAGACGCCAGACGGTAAAAACAGGTCGGCATCGTTCGCTCATTGCTCTTCTCCTTCGCACCGGCTCACACACATGCCGTTCAGCCACGTCCCGCCATTGGTGACACACGTTGTCATCCGTTCGGTATAGTGGCGACTGTCATCCATGTAGCAGGGTTTGACGGCGAACAGGAGCAGCAGGGCGATTATAACCGCCACGATGATGATGTAATCACCATCTGTTGTTTCGATGGTCCTGCTTCCGTCTGTGTTAGTGTTTATTATCATTGGTGGTTTCCTTTCTTTTATCTGTAATCTCGAACTTCTCTCTGTGGTTTCATTTCTTAGCTCATGGTTTCACCTTCCTTTTCTTCCGGGACCGGTGTGACGGATTCCGGGGAGGGGATGGCGCGGCGGTTCCATACTCCGGAGTTTACCCGTGCGCCGTAGAAGTAACATCCTTTGGTCTGGCACACCGCTACATTAGGTGCGCTTGCTGGCTTCGCACCGCAAAACGGGCACGGTTTCAGTTCATCGCTCATGGAACTTCTCCTATAATCTTTGCGGCTTTGCTTATCTTGTCCAACAGTTTCTGGTCGTA
>ERZ724522.585-NODE-585-length-22703-cov-5.755166_pt1 | contig 22703 bp, 26 predicted proteins | sample MGYA00376055_ERZ724522 | MGnify/ENA primary metagenome ERZ724522 (study PRJEB28724, sample SAMN07190884) | wastewater metagenome | isolation source: effluent of sewage treatment plant in Hong Hong | place: Hong Kong | collected 2016-03-17 ...
GACCGCGAACATCAGTGCCCGCGCGCACGCCGCGATCGGCACGAGCGCCGCGCCGAACAAGACCGTCACCGTCACCGCGCGCACCCCCGTCGGCGTCACCGTCACCGCAGCCACCTACGGCCCGACCGTCGGCTGCATCACCCTCGCAGTGTCCGCCGCCTGCCCCGGCCCGCTCCGGGTCCGCGGCTCCGCGATGACGATCACCGCGACCGTGCAGCGTGCCGGGCATCTCTTCGACCCCGAGACCCTCACCCTCAACGTCCGCAAGCCCGACGGCACCCGGCTCGCACTCCCGAAGTCGAGCGCAGGCCGCGAATCGTCCGGCGTGTACACGTGGGAGATCGACCTCGACCAGGCCGGGAACTGGATCGCGGAAGCCGTCGCCGCAGGGCACGTCGAAGCGGCCACGGACCTGCCCGCGTTCCACGTCGCCGCGGCGGGCCTCTCGTGAGCCTCGCGCTCGTCGTGGACGGCGACACCGGCCGTGCAGTGTCCCGGTTCAAGAAGCTCGAGGCCGCGGTCACCGATCTGACGCCGACATGGGAGGCGTGCGCGGACCTGTTCGTCGACATGGCCGAGCAGCGGTTCGTGGAGCAGCCGTGGCCGGCGCTGTCGCCGATCTACCTCGAGCGGAAGCTCCGCGACGGCGACGATCTCCGCGAGCTCGTCCGCTCGGGCGCTTCGATGGCGTCGCTCACCTCGAGCCTCGACGTGCGCGACGTCCGGCCGCACTCGCTCGTCGTCGGATCGAAGTCCGAGGCGTTGCGGATCAACGCCCGTGGCGCGTACAGCGCGTCGACGGGCCGCCGGCTCCCCCGGCGCCGTGCCGTGCAGGTCGGCATCTGGCGGCGCCGTGTGCGCGCCCGTGTCCGACGCACCCTCGTGAACGCTGCGAAGGCGTCGGAGGCAACCTGATGCTCGGAGCAGAATCGGTCGCTGCGTCGCTTCTCGCCACGCTCAAGGCCGAGCTCCCCGGGCGGCTCGCAACGATCCGTTCGACGGTCGGCGCGTCGGCCGTCGAACTGCCGGACCCGAAGGAGTGGCAGGACTTCGAGGAGTCCAGGGGCACGTGGGACATGGCTCGGACGCCGCTCGTGCAGGTCGTCGCCCGGTCAGCGTCCGGACCGAAGTCCGTCAGTCGCGCGCCCGCCGGCGACGAGTGGGAGTGGCGGTACAACGTCCAGCTCCTCGTCGTGCTCCACGCCGGCCTCGGCGAGGGATGGCGTTCCGCTGACCGGGTCCGGAAGCGCTACCTCCTCGCGCTGCGCGAGATCCTGTGGGCGCTGTCGAGCGACACGATGCGCGTCGACCGGGCCACGGTCACCGAACGGATGTACACGCCCCGCGCCACAGCGAACGGGGCCACCGTTCAGGCCGACGCGACGCTCACGTTCGATCTGCTCGCGATCGAGACCCGCGAGCGGACTGTGCTCGGCAAGGCGAACCGCATCGAGATCCACGTCGTCCCGGTCGCCATCGACGACCCGATGCCGACGACCCCGCCCGACCCGCTACCCGACCCCATCGTCGTCCCCTGAGGAGCCCCATGGCCCGCATCACGAACGTGTCGCCCACGCCCGTCCACATCGACGGTGCCGGCACCCAGCTCGACGTCGGTGGCACCGCCCCCGATCTCGACCCGAACGACGTGCACGTCGCAGCGGGCATCGCCCGTGGCGTGCTCGTCGTGCTCCCTGACCTCGAGACCCCCAAGCCCCCGAAGGAGAAGGCCTGATGCCTGGAGTCGTTGTCACGACGTCGGCGCTGTCCGCCGCGTCCACGTCCGATGTCCCCGAGTCCGGCCGCGCGTTCTTCGCTGGCCGCGTGGAGCGTGGCTCCACGACCGCCCCGATCCGGGTCCGTTCCCTCGGTGAGCTCCGCATACTGTGCGGTGACCGCCAGAACTACGGGGCCGTGTGGGACGCGTGCCGCGACGCGTTCAACGAGGGCATCGGCGAGATCTACATCGCCCGTGTCGTCGGCACGACCCCGGTCGCCGCGACGATCACCCTGAACGACCGGGCTGGCACGCCGCTGCAGACGATCCGGGTCACCGCGAAGGAGGTTGGCGCCTGGGCGAACGGCTGGAAGATCAAGGTCGAGGCCGGCTCGATCTCGGGCACGGTCACGATCCGGGTCCAGCAGACCGTGAACGGCGTCGACGTCGACCGGGAGGTCCACGCGAACCTCGCCACGGTAGCGGACATCGCGCTGCGCGGCGCGACGAGCTCGTTCGTGTGGACGAACCTGAACTCGGCGACCGCCGCACCGAACAACCTGCCGGCGGTCGCAACGTCGACGCTCGCTTCGGGCAGCGACGATTCCGGGACGATCACTGCGGCGTCGTACGTGGCGGCGCTCGACCTGTTCACCGCGGACTACGGCTCCGGCACGGTCGCGATCCCCGGGTTCGCGCCGTCGACGGTCGCCGGGTCTTCCACGATCGGCGCCGGCATCAAGGCCCACGTGAGCGCGTTCCGGCGGCACGGGACCATCTGCGCGGCACCTGGGACGACGTACTCGTCGGCACTGACCGAGGTCGCGTCGTTCCGCGGCCCCGGAGCCGAGAACGTGGTCTACATCTGGCCGGCGATCATCTCGACCGACGGCCGCGTGGAGCGCACCCTCACCGCCGAAGGTGTCGTTGCGGCGTGGCGTGCCCGCGCGCACAAGCAGTTCCACCCCGGCCGTGTGCCCGCGGGTTCGATCGCGACCGCAGCGTCGCTCGTCCGGCCCGAGTTCACCGTGTCGGAGGACGTCGCGAACGCGCTCGACGCTGCCGGGATCTCCGTGATCCGCACGGTGTACGGCAAGGTGCAGCTGTACGGGTGGCGGTCGCTCAGCACCGACGAGAACTACCCGACGGCGAACATCGCGGACCTCCGGAACACGCTCGCCTACGACCTCGCCCGCACCGTGGCCGATGACGTGTTCGGCGACATCGACTCCGACGGTCAGTTCGCGTCGCGGGTCAAGGGAAAGCTCGAGGGCCGCCTCGCGGCGATCAAGCGCCGCGGCGGCCTGTACGGCGGCGTCGACCAGAACGGGAAGAAGGACCCCGGCTACCGCGTCGACGTCGACTCGCTCAACACGCCAACGTCGATCGCCCAGAACGTGTTCCGGGTGATCGTCTACTTCCGCCCGAGCCGCCACGCGTCGCTCATCTCGATCGAGCTCGTCTACACCCCGACCGGCGTGACGTTCGCCGTCGCAGCCTGAGGAGGCCCCCACCATGCCACTGCGCACCGAAGCCTGCTTCCTGGTCACGATCGGCTCGTTCAGCCGCTACTTCGACTCCTGCGAGGGCGGCGAGAAGTCCGCGGACTTCGAGAAGCGACCGAACGGCGGCGCCCCCGGCCGCCAGGTCGTGTTCGGGCCCACGGACTGGACCGATCTCGTGATCGGCTCCGACTACGACCCCGAGCGTGACGACGCCGACATCGACCAGCTCGACGAGTGGGTCGGCGACGGCGCGCACGAGGAGTCGGTCACGGTCCAGCCGTGCAACGACGACTTCCAGCCGATCGGCGGGTCCCGGTCGTACACGGGCCACATCTCGAAGGTCACGCCGCCGTCGTACTCGAAGACCTCGTCGACGACAGCGACGTGGTCGTTCACGGTCGTCGTGACCGGGCGGGCCTGATGCTCGTCACGCCCGGCAAGCCATCGAACGCGCTCGCCGACCTCATCGACGAGCTCGTCGCCGAGGTCGACACGCCGACGATCACGGTCCCGATCCCGAACCGGCCCGGGTGGACGCTCGAGTGCCTCCCCGTCATCACAGCCGAGGACCGGCGCCGCTGGCAGAAGATGGCCCGGAACCGCGACTGGAAGCCGACCGACCCGCCGCAGCTCGCCATCGACCTCGACGTCGCGAACGCGCTCATCGTCGCGCACTGCTGCGTCGGGATCTCCAACGGCGAGGGCCCGCTGCTCGACGACGACGGCAACGTCGTGACGTTCCAGTCGCCGTGGCTGCACGACGCTCTCGCTCGGGGCCGCAAGTCGAAGATGAGCCACGTCGATCTCGTGCGCGCCGTGTTCCGCAACGACGCCCACGTCAGCGACGCCGCCGACACGATCGCGGAGGCGTCAACGCAGCCGGTCCCTTCCGGGGCCTCGTCGACGCACTGACCGGCAACGAGTACGTCCGCGAGTACGTCAACGAGGCGGCCTACGTCGCCGCGATGGTGAGCGTCGACCCGATCGCCCACCTGGCCGGGTCGGCGGCTGCCGCTGAAGCAATCGGTCAGCAGTATCCGCGCGAGCTGCGCGCGATTCGGCTCGCGATCGCGGACCGGGTGAACGAGCTCCAGCAACCAAAGGGCGGGTGAGCGATGTCTGGCGAGAACGACGACATCCTGCTCCGCGCCGCACTGCGCGACGAGCTCACCGGCCCGCTCAAAGACATCACGTCGGAGCTCAACCGCGTGCAGTCCGGCATGGACAAGCTCGCGGGGAAGGCCGACAAGGCGTCCGCGGCGGGCGAGCGGCAGGCGCACAGCGCCGGCACGCAGCGCACCGCGTTGCAGAAGCTCCACGCGCAGCTCACGTCGACGGACAACGCGATCGGGAAGCTCGGCAAGCGCACGTCGGGCATGGTCGACGGCGCGGGGGCGAAGCTGTTCCGCTGGGCGAAGTACGGCGCAGCGGGCCTGTTCGCACTGGGCGCTCGCTCCGCGTTCCAGTTCGCGTCGTCGGTCGAGCAGGCCTCGGCGTCGCTCACGAACCTCCTCGGCTCCTCGAGCGCAGCGAACGCGCTCATCGCGCAGCTGAAGACCTTCGCAACGAAGACCCCGTTCAACTTCGACTCGCTCGTCTCCAGCGCGCAGCAGCTCGTCGCGATCGGCATCTCCGCGGACCGGGTGATCCCGACGATGCAGTCACTCGGTGACGCCACCTCCGCGCTCGGCGGCGGGAACGATCTGCTCGCCCGGATGATCAAGAACCTCGGCCAGATCAACGCCGCAGGGAAGGTCTCGACCCGGGACATGAACGACTTCGCGACCGCGGGCCTCCCGATCTGGGATCTGATGTCGAAGAAGCTCGGGATCACGACCGCGCAGCTGCGCGACATGATCGGCACCGCCGGCGGAGGCCAGGAGGTGTTCCGGCGCCTCGGCGGCACGCAGGGCATCACCGACCTGATCGGGTCCCGGTTCACCGGCGCGATGGACGCCCAGTCGAAGACCTTCAAGGGCGTCCTGTCGAACTTCAGCGACGCGTTCAACAACGCGATGCTCCCGCTCGCCACCCGCGCACTCGGCGGCGCGACCACGGTCCTGAAGTCGCTCGGCGACTGGATGGCATCCCCGCAGGGGCAGAAGGCCATCGACGACCTGTCGGCGACGCTCGTCGCGATGTGGCCGACGGTCGCGTCGGTTGGCCGCGGCTTCGGCTGGATGGCCGTGAACGGACTGCGCCTCATGAAGGCCCTCCAGCCGTTCACCCCAGTTCTCGTCGGCGTCGCCGGCGGGCTCGCGGCACTGCTCGTGATGTACAAGGTCGCGGCGGCGATCAAGTTCGTGACCGGCGCGTGGGCGTTGCTCAACTCGACGTTCGCGCTGTCGCCGATCGGCATGATCATCATCGGGATCGCCGCGCTCGCGGCCGGGCTCATCTACGCGTACAAGCACTCGGAGACGTTCCGCAACACCGTGCACGGCGCCATGGTCCTCGCGCGCATGGGTGTCGACGCCGTGGTGAGCTCGGCGAAGTCGCTGTGGGCATGGTTCGGCAAGCTCGCCGACAAGGCCCGCGATCTCGGGAAGAACCGGTTCGTGCGTTGGGGCATGTCCGCCGCGAGTGCCGTCGGGAACGTCGGCGGCGCGGTCGCTGGCGCGTTCGGCGACACCGCGGTGCCGCACCGAGGCACGCCGCGCGGGTTCGACCGGCACCACTCGTCGCGGACGCTCGGCATGCTCTCCGCGGCGGCGGCCATGACCCCTGGCCACCAGGTCCTCACGTCGCACGTCCGCACCTGGGGCATCGGCGCGAACAGCGACCACCTCACCGGCCGTGCCGGTGACGTCGCCGGCTCGAACCTTGGCGCGTTCGCACGGAACGTCGAGTCGCTCGGCGGGCACGCCGAGTTCCACGGCTCCGGCTCCGGCCGGCACGTCCATGCCGTCGGCGACCGTTCGGTCCCGTGGCGCGGCACGTCGAGCCCGAATGGTGGCGCAGCGACGATCGAGGTCACGCAGGTGTTCCAGGCGCCCGTCACCAGCGACGACGCGTACCGGATCGAGCGTGCGACGCGCCGCGGGATCGCCAGCGCGCAGCGCGACGCCGCGGAGCGCTCGTGATCCCGTCCGACGACGCGCTGTACGGCACGATCACCCAGGACGTCGGCACGTCCATCGCGGGCGCACCGGTCACGGGCGCGTCGACCGTCGAGGTGCCGCGGATGGCGATCGTGTCCGACTTCGGGTTCCGTGTCATGGTCCCGTTCGCGCCGACCGAGTCCCGTGCCGGGAACGTCGCCGGTCGCTGGGTGCAGCTGGACCGGCCCGGTGTCGAACCGCTCCTCGAGTGGGGCGGCCGTGGGCTCCCGATGCTCGACTTCGAGCTCAAGGTCGGATGGCCCGATCATCGTCCGATCGAGACGCTCCTCGCGGAGCTCGCCGAGGTCGCGCGCCGCCCATCGAAGGTCACGATCGTCGGCTGGCACGGGCTCGCGGGCGGGACGTGGCGGGTCACGGACATGACGATCGAGACGACCCGCCTGACCGAGGCGAACCAGGTGTGTCAGGCGCTGGTCGCGATGCAGCTCACCCGCGCATCGGACGCGAAGGTGCAGCGCGGCACGTTCTCCACGGTCACGCCCGGCACGCTCACGAACGCACCGTCCGCAATGACCGTGTACGGGCCCGCGCAGCCCGGGTCCGGGTCGACGACGGGCACGCCGGCGTCGACGAAGCCGGCGCTCGTGGAAGCCGCGAAGTGGGGCTGGATCCCTCGTTCGTCGCTCACGAAGAAGTGGCAGACCGTGGCCGACCAGATCGGGATCAAGGACGTCCGCAAGGGCCTCCCGACGGCCCGAACTCCCTACGGCGATGCGGTGACGACGCCGAGCAGTTCCGACCTGATCGGCTGATCGATGACCTACCAGGTCACAACGAACCGCCGAGCGTTCCTGTGGATGATCCGCAAGGCCGAGGGCACGTCCGGACCGAACGGGTACCGCACCCTGTACGGCGGCGGCTTGTTCACGTCGTACGCGGACCATCCGCGCCGGGTGATCACGAAGGGCGGCCACTCCTCGTCGGCCGCAGGCGCCTACCAAATCGTCGCCGTGACGACTCCGACGTGGGACACGGTTCGCCGCGCGCTCAGCCTCCCCGACTTCTCGCCCGCGTCGCAGGACCAGGCCGCATTGTGGCTCGTGCAGCAGCGCGGCGGGCTCGATGACGTCGACGCTGGCCGCTGGGAAGCCGCGATCCGGGCGTGCCGGAAGGAATGGGCGAGCTTCCCCGGAGCCGGGTACGGCCAAGGCGAACGCTCGATGGCGTTCATGCTCGCCGCGATCAAGGAAGGCCTCGGCGGCGCCGGCGCGACCCCGACCTCGTCGGAGCAGGCACAGGCACCGGCCGGGCCACCCACTGCCGAACAGTCGATGGCCGACACGTCCGGGCCGGTGTCGATCTGGGGCAGCACGTACGACTCGCGGAGCTCCACGCCGGAGCAGGTCTACGACGACCCGCTCAAGTACCTGCAGATCGACGGAATCGCGAACCCTGTCGACCTCGTGCTCTCGGCCGAGGTGTCGTGGTCCACGTCGCAGGTCTCGCAGATCACGATCCGGCTCGCTGACCCGACGAACGGTGACATCGCGACAGCCATGAAGGTCGGCGCGACGCGCGTGCTCGTCGGCACGTGGCAGTTCCGGGTCTCGGCGCTCGAGATCGGGCCGTCCGCGAGCGGCGGCACGGAGGTCACGCTGACTGCTCGTTCCGAGCTTGCGCAGCAGCTGCGCCGCGAGCCGTTCGTCGGCCCGTGGACGGCACAGAACCTCGGCTACTGGCAGGCGCTGTCGTCGGTGTGCAAGCACGTGCTCGCCGAGATCGGCCCGGTCCGCGCGAACGTCGAAGTGAAGGGCGCGGACACCGGCGGCGACCAGGTGGACACGATCGCGAAGCCCGAGTCGTGGTGGGACGCGTCGGAACGGTGGGCCGCGATCGAGGGGAAGTGGCGGTTCGAGTGCGAGAACACCTTGTTCTTCGGCCGACCGAGCTGGCTGGCCGAGAAGAGCCCGTCGCTGATCATCGACTGGTCCGGCGCGCCGGACGACGTGATCCTCGCCCGGCCATCGATCCGCGCCACCGAGGACGGCCAGGACCGCGACGTGATCACGACGACCGTGTCGCTCGCGCTCCATCCCCGCACCGCAGTCCGCATGCGGCCCGGCATGACCGTGAAGCTCCGCAACCTCGGCGCCGACGGCTACTTCCTCGTGACGGACATCAGCGGCAACCTGCGCAGCGTCGAAGCATGGACCGTCAGCGCGCAGACGATCGTCGACCCGAAAGCGACCGGTGAGACCTCGAGCTCGTCGACGACCGGCACTTCCTCCGACCCTGCGAACGACGCGCTCGGCGGGATGACCGGCACCGAAGCGAACCCGGCCACTTCCGGCGAGCCCGCTGCGGAGCCCGGCGCGAAGCCGCCGTCGGGCGCGGCGAGCGCGATCGGGACCGGCGACTACCAGCAGCTCCTCGACGCGCTGCTCCGCAACCCGCGGGTCACGTTCTTCGACAACGGCAAGCGTGAGGACTACCGGGTCGGCGGTGTCGGTGTGAACGGCGCCAAGACCCGGATCTCGATCGGGATCCTCCGTGTGCTCACCGACCTCGCACAGCGGCACACCTTCATGATCTCGTCCGCGATCTCGTCGCACCCGCAGTACGTGAACGGCGCGTCGTCCGGGCGCATCAGCCCGCACAAGACCGGCCGCGGCTGCGACCTGAACATCATCGACGGCGTCCACGTCGCCCCCACGGGCGCCGGGCTCCGCAAGACGCTCGAGATCATCCAGGAGCTCCAGCAGATGCCCGCCATCTACCGCCCGACGCAGGTCTCGAAGCCCGACGGGGCGAACGCGCCGACGATCAACGGCATCCGCCCGTTCGCGGACGGCCACCACAACGACAACCTCCACTTCACGAGCCGATGACCGCGATCGACGAAGCCACCGTCGTGTCGATCGACCTCACCGCGAAGCGGGCAACCGTGACCCTGGTCCGTTCGCCGGCCACGAAGTTCGTCGCCCGGATCATGGAGGGACTGCACTTCCCTCCGAAGCGGTGGGAGGACGCGGCCCGCGACCCGCAAGGCCAGACCCGGGAGGACGGCACCGGCGCGACGTGGCTGCACCCTGGCGCCGACGCGGGGCTGAACGCGCATTACCACGGCCACCACCACGCGTACGGCGTCCCGCTCGCCGTCGGAGACCGCGTCGTCCTCGCGTACCTGTCCGGACGCTCCGACGCGCCGGTGATCATCGGGAGGCTCTGATGGCCGACACCCTGTCGCTCCCGTTCCGCTTCGGTTCCGACGGGCGGGCCGCAACCGTCGCGCAGGGCACCGACGAGGCGGTCCTGCAGTCCATCGCCGTGGTCCTCATGACCCGCCTCGGCGAGCGTGCGCTGCTGCCGTGGCTCGGGATCCACGACCCGACGTGGGGCGAGCTCGACCTCGTCGAGGCGAACGCCGCGATCACGCAGGCCGGCATCGATGTGACGTTGCGGCGCCTGTCCGCGGAGTGGGTCGACGCGACGACCCGCCGCCTGGTGCTCGAGGCCGAGAGGAACCGCTGATGCCCTGGATTGACCTGGCCCCGTACGACGTCGACGAGCGCGACCTGCTCGCGGTGGCGTTCGCGACGATCGCCGCTCGGGTCCCGGACTGGCGGTACGACCCGACATCGATGGAGGCCGCGCTCATCGAGGCCTTCGCCGCCGAGGTCGCCGAGGGCGTCTACGCGACGCACCGCCTCGCGCGTGCCGTGTTCCGTGGTGCGCTGCGTCTGCTCGGCACGACGATCAGCGACGGTGCCCAGGCGCGTGGCGTCGTGCGGTTCACCGCGTTCGACACCGCGGGGTACACGGTCCCGATCGGCACCGTTCTCCGCTACCGCTCAACGACCGCCCGTCCCGTCGAGCTGTTCTTCCGCACCACGTCCGCTGCGGTGATCCCGGCCGGGTCGACGTGGGCGAACGCGTCGGTGATCTGCACGGAGGCGACCGGGCTCGCGAACGGCATCGCCGTGGACACCGCGCTCGAGATGGTCGACTCGATGGGCTGGGTGCGCTCCGTCGCTGTGCTGTCCGCGCCAGCAGACGGCGCCGACCCCGAGACCGAGGACGACTACCTGTCGCGGGGCGCGGCGACACTCGCTCGGCTCACCGACACCCTCGCCACACCCACCGCGTTCGAGACGTTCGCGGTCGAGTCGCCCGCGGTGGAACGCGCACGCGCGTTGAACGCGACCGAGCCCGGCGGAGCGGTCGGCGGGTCGCTCGGCCACATCACCGTCCTCGTGACTGCGGCAGGCGGCACCGCGGTGTCGGAGGGCGAGCGGAGCTCGCTGGCCGCAACGATGACCGCGGCATCGCGAGCGGACCTGCTCGTCCACGTCGACAACGCCACGGTCGTCGACGTGCCCGTGTCCGCTGTCGTGCGCCGACTCACTGGCTACCAGCCCGACGCGGTGCGGGCCTCGTGCACCGATGCGCTCGCCGCGTACCTGGACGCCGACACGTGGACGTTCGGCCACGACGTCGAACCGAACGAGCTCATCGAGGTCCTCGGTCGCGACACGGTCGGCGTCGATGTCGTCGTCGAGATCGTGTCCCCGGTGTCGACCGTGGCCATCGGAGACAACGCGCTCGCCCGGCTCGGGACGGTAACGATCACGGTGGTCGACCCGTGACCCTCTCGGGCATCGACACCACCACATCGAACCCGAACGAGGGACAGATCTCGACCCGCGTCCTCGGGCCGACCGTTCTGCCGCCGGCGATCGATCGGATCCTCGAGCGGATCCCCGCGGTGTACCGCAACGACGACGACCGCATCGGCCAACCGCTGCGCCGCTGGCTGCGGCTCATCGCCGACCAGATCACCCCGATCGACGACATCGCGAACCGCGGCGAGGCGAACGCTGACCCGGACGTCGTCCCCGCCGACTGGCTCCCATGGCTCGGCCAGCTCATCGGCGTTCCCGTCGACACGTCGGAGCCCGTCCAGTTGCAACGCACGCGGCTCCGCGACCCGGAACGGCACCGGCACGGCTCCGCGCACGCGATCGCGGCACGCGTCCGCCCACTGCTCACCGGCGCGCAGGCCGTCGACGTCGTCCCGCACTGGCGCGGGAACCCGTGGGTCGTGTGCATCCGCACCGCGTACGCGGACACGCCACTCACTGGCGAGACGCTCCGCTCGTGGGCCGAGCTCTCCGCGGTGCTGCCTACCTGGGCAGACCTCGACGAGGTCGCGTACGGCGCCGAGATCGACCGGATCCGGTACTTGATCGTCGCCGCAGCGCTGCCCGAATGCCCCGCTGGCGCGCGTCTCGCGCACCAGTACCTGCCCTGACCCCCGGAGGTCCCTCGTGTCCGTTGACACCGACTCGCGCTTCGACGCGCCCATCGACACCGCCGACGGTGACCTGTGGTCGCGCACGCGGCTCATGACCGCGATCGACAACCTCCGCGACCGCGCCGCGATGTACACCATCGACCCGGGCGTTACGGGCAAGGAAGGCGCGGTGCGCGCCGAGGGCGGCGCACGTGGCTGGTCCGTGCACTCGATGACCGGCATGGACTCCGGCGCAGCGTACGTGTGGCGCGGCGCGTCCGAGGTCGTGCTCCTCACCGACTGCCTGCCGCCCGCGCCGGTCGGCGAAAGCGGTGCCGATCTCATCGCCCGCTTCACGGCCGCGCTTCGCACCGCCCTGGTCCGCGCCCGTGAACGTCACGTTCCGCTGTGGGTGAACCTCCCGTCGATCACGATCGACACGAACGGCACCCCGCTCGACTACTCCGGCGTCCGCGTCCAAGGACTCCCGGGCGGCACCCAGATCAAGGACAACTGCAGCGTCGCCGGATCCACGACGTGGGACTGCCACGCCGCGAGCGGCGACGCCGAACTTGTCGACCTGCTCCTCGTCGCCCAGAACGACATCGGCTCGATCGTGCGCATCTACGCGGGAGACCGACCCGTCGGTCTCACCCGCTGCGAGATCCACGCGTTCGCCGGCATGGCCACCGGGGCGGTGCGCGTCGTCGCCGACTCGAACCTGATCGCACGGTCCTGCCACGTACGTCTCGACCGCTGCTACCTGTGGATCTCCGGGCCGGCGTCCGGTGCCGCGACGACGAGCATCGGCGTTCTCGTCGCCGGCGGCGACGGCGTCGTTGCGATCGACACCACGTTCAGCGGGTTCGACGAGGACGTCCGCGTGTCCGGGTCGCGGTTCACCGCGCAGCGCTGCGCGTGGATCGACCCGGCGAACGTGTACTCCGGCAACGGCGGCATCGCGACGGCGGGCGTGACCGTGTACGGGTCGATCGTCACGATCCGCGACTCGTACTGGGCGGAGACGTTCACGCCGATCCGTGTCGGCGAGCTCGTCGGCGACTCTGCCGGGTCGATCGTGACCGTGTCCGGGTCGCAGATCCTTAACTCGAAGCTGTCGAAGTCGAAGGCCGGCGGCGGGACGATGTACCCGGCCGTCGACTGGGCCGGGTCGCACGGCCTGCTCCGCCTCGAGGAGTGCGTGATCGACAACGCGACCGGCACCCCCGGCGTGTTCCTGTCCGGCATGACGTCGAAGGTGTTCGGCCTGTCGACCGTCGCGTGCCGTTCGTCCGTCGCCGCAGCGTCGTTCCACCACGTCTTCGACGGCGGCTCCCCGTCCGTGGCCCATCAGCACTACGTCCTGACGTCCGCGGGCGTCGCGACCTCGATCACGAACGTCTGAAAGGTAAGCGCGCATGGCACACATCGTCGACCACGTGTGGGAAGGCGAGCTCGATGGCTCGACCCCGGACTCTGTGCAGTTCCGCTACGGGGCCTTCGTGACGCTCCAGAACCTGTCCACTGCGAAGGTGCGGTTCACCGTCGACGGCACCACGCCCGCCGTCGGCGGCGAGACGACGTACGTGTGCGCGCCGAACAGCTTCCGCACCATGGCGCTCGCCGGAAACACGAAGACGATCCGCCTCCTCGGCCCCGCTGGCGGCACGTGGCCGATCACCGTCGACACGGAGCCGGCATGACCACGGCCCCGACCGGCGGGTCGCTCGGCGCAGCGGCCGCGACGAACCTCGTGTTCGACGCCACGATCAAGGGCGAAGGCACCACGGACGAGCCCGCCGGCGTTGACCCGGACTTCACGCTCGGCTCGTTCGTGCCCGTCGACGCTGCCGTCGTCGCCGCCGACCACGTCCCGCTCGCCGATCTCACCACGCCCGCATCGCCCCGCTCGCACCTCGTCCCGATCGGACTCGCGATCGGGGCCCGGACGATCAACGCGCAGACCGGCACGAGCTACACAGTCACGACCGCCGACGTTGGCCGGCTCGTCACGCTCGACAACTCGTCCGCGATCACGTGCGCGCTCGCCGCGATCCCGATCGGCCAAACCGTCGAGTTCCTCGTGCTCGGCACCGGCCAGGTCACATGGACGCTCGCGTCCGGCACGCTCCGCTGCGATGGCGCGACCGCGAAGTCGGCGCGCCAAGGGGCCCGGGTGTGGGCGCAGCGCATCACGTCGACGCTCGTGAGCCTCTGGGGCTCCCTGGCGGCATCGTGACCACGTCGCGCTCACGCCGCAACACGCAGCTCGTCCTCGCCGTCGCGGTCTGCCTCATCGCCGCGCTCACGTTCGCGCTCCGCACCGCGCCGCCGACGTCCGTCGCACGGATGCCCGCCGCGCTTCGCACGCTCACCGGCACCGCGAGCTCGTGCGCGATCACCGAAGGCCAGACCGGTGGCACGTGCGTCATCACGATCAGCCCCGCCGCGCCCGCCGGGTCGAGCCTCACGTTCAGCGTCGCCGCTCAGACCAAGGGCACCGCGACGACCGCGTTCTCACCCGTCGACGCGACCGGACGCGCGCCGGGCGGCACCGGCGCCGACATCAGCCTGACCGGTTCCACGACGAACACCACGACCGTGGCCATCGCGTCCGGCGCCACGTCCGTTGCGTTCCCCGTGACCGCGATCGACGACGCATACACCGAGTTCGACAAGACCATCGTCGCGACGATCTCGGGTGCGACCGGCATCACGATCGACTCGGCCGCGGCGACCGCGACGATCACCATCGTCGACAACGACCGCACCGGCACGTTCGCCGTCTCGTCCTACGGCGCGGTGCCGAACGACGGCGTGTCCGACTCGTCCGCGATCCAAGCCGCGATCGCCGCGGCGTGCGCATCCGGGCGCGGCATCGTCACGTTCGCCGCCGGGCAGTACGACCTCTCGTCGGCCTCGGCCGGTCCGCTGCGCCCGTGCCCCGGCACCGCGCTCTACGGCGCCGGCGACCGAGCGACCGTGCTGCGCCGCATGGCGCTGCAGTGCCCGGTCACGACGGCCGGGAAGTGCGCGGTGAAGGACCTCGTCGTCGACCAGTACGACGCCGCGAGCGACTCACCGTGGCTCATCCTGCAGAACCTCGTGTTCGACGGGAACAACAGCAACCAGGGCACCTGCAGCTCGGGCGGCAACACGTTCCCGTGCTACAAGACGTTCTCCCAGGAGCACAGCGCTCAGATCTACCTGTCCGGGTCGTACAACGCCGGCATCGCGCAGGCGACGAACACCGGCCGCGTGCGCGTCATCGGCCAGCACGTCACCACGAGGAGCTCCGTCGGCGACGGCTTCTCGTCGCACGTGAACGTCGAGCTGAGGACGTGGGACACGAGGGGCGAGGGCAACTTCCGCGGCCACCTGGTGCTCACCGGCGGCAACTCGGTGATGCAGTGGTGGGACTTCACCACGACCCACGGAGGGCAGACCGGGCTCACCGAGAACACCGGCATCGACATCGAGGTCGATGCCTACGGCAAGCACCCATCCAAGGGCCTCACCGTCGATTCGTATGTGGACATACGGCACGCGATCGTCGACGCCGACCTCGACGCGTCCACATACCTGCCGCCGGACTGGATGGGCGCGTGCTTCACGCCGACCGGCACGACGCAGTGCGGCACCGGGTCCACGATCACGATCGACGACCTGCAGATGCAGCCCGACGAGGGCGGCTACTACCAGACCGGCGGCGCGATCTTCCTCGGAGTCATGCGGTCCCAGGACTCGCTCACGATCACGAACTCCACGCTCCGGTGGGGCGGCCACAACGCGTTCAACGAGAGCGTCGTTTGGCTCAACCAGGGCACGATCAACATCGTCGACACCGCCAACATCATCGGCGACTACACCTACCCGTCCCACGACTCCGCGTACACCCCGCCGAGCCTTCGCGTGCAGTCCATGGGCGAGACGTTCTCCGGCGGCACGTTCAACCTCGTCCGCTCGAGCTTCACCGCCGAGGCCGCGCCGAACGCGCCACCGTCGAAGTGCGCGACCGAGCGCATGAACCCGTCGAAGCCGACGATCAACTGGGCGAGCGTCACGCTCATCGGCACCGGGTGGTGCGGCGGCGGTGCCGGCTACACGGGCGGCGCCGTCAACATCTCGACCGCGGCCCCGGGCGTGCCGACGACCACCACGATCCCGACGACGACCACCACGACGACCCCGGACGCGAACACGATCGACGACGCCGCCGGCGCGTTCGTGTTCACCCCGACCGCCTCGTCCGGTCCGGCCACGACGACGACCACCACCACGACCACACCGACCACCACCACGACGACACCGTCACCGACCCGCGTCGAGCTCGAAGCGTGCACCCTCGGCGGGAACGTGATCGTGAACAGCTCCGGTCCGACCGGCCAGTCCGGCAGCGCGGTGTTCGGCAACAACTCGGTCGGCGGCGGCACCACGGCGTCGTGCACGGTCAGCGCGCCGTCCGCAGGTAGCTACGGGCTCACGATCCGGTACCAGAACGCAGCGTCGTACTCGCGGCCCGTGTCCGTGAACGGCAGCGCGCTGTCCGCACCCTCCGGCCCGACGTTCCCGCTCACCTCAAACGCCTGGTCGACGCTCACGCTCACCGTCACCCTGGCCAGCGGCTCGAACACGATCGTGATCGACACGAGCTACCAGTGGTTCGACTGGTTCGAGATCTCCGCAGCCGGTGGCGGCACCACGACCACCACCTCCGCGACGACCACAACCACCGCCCCGCCGACCACCACCACCACGCCGCCATCGGAAGCGACCGGCTGGGTCGCGTACGGCCCGACCCTCGGCATCTACGACACGGCCGACTACAACTGGACGAACCACACGACCAGCTACACCGGCGCGACCGCGACCATCGTGTGGTCCGGCACCGCCGCGACGCTCTACGGCGTCGTCGGCCCGACGCTCGGCAAGGCCACCGTCGCCGTCGACGGCGGCTCCCCGACAACGATCGACCTGTACGCCGCAACCGCGGCACGGCAGCAGCCGATCTGGTCCGCGTCCGGGCTGTCGAACGCCGCCCACACGATCGTCGTCACGGTGCTCGGCACGAAGAACTCCTCGAGCACCGGGTACTACGTCGTGCTCGACAAGCTCGTGTGGACCGGCGCGGTCACCACGACCACGACCACGCCGACCACCACGACCACGCCGCCATCGTTCGCCGCGCCGCAAACGAGCAACTGGTCCGACACCTTCACGACGTTCAACCCGTCGGACGCCGCGACCGCGCGCACCTGGCGCCAGAACGCCTACTGGCAGCAGGCCGAGACCGGCTACACCGACTTCGCCGGGTCCGGCAGTTGGAACGCGAACCTGTGGCAGTCGCTCGCCAAGACCAGCGGCGGATCCGGCGTGCTGAACCCGTTCAGCGTCTCGGGCGGCGTGCTCACCATCACGAACACGCCGACGAACTCCGACTACGCCACCGCGATCGGCGCATCCGCGACCGCGCAGGGCCAGTGCGGCACGTCCGCATGCACCGCGCCCGGACGCACCGGCGGCTTCCTCGACACCGACCGTCGCACCCAGACGTTCCTCGGCGGCTACTTCGAGCTCAAGGCGAAGATGCCCGACGCTGCGAACTCCGCCGGCATGTTCCCGGCCTGGTGGCTGTACGCGGCCGACGGGCAGACGAACGCCCAAGGCAAGGGTGACGCAGAGATCGACGTGTGGGAGATGTTCGGCTTCGCCGACGCGAAGACGTTCACGTCGACGCTGCACTTCGTGAACAACGCCCACGTCGCCGTGCAGCCCGCACGGACCGTCGGCACGTACACGATCGCCGACCCGACCGCCTGGCACACGTGGGGCTTCGACTGGAGGCTCGCCACCGACCCCGGCGGCGCTGCGCTCCGCTGGTACCTCGACGGCACGCTCCTCTACGAGGTCACCGGAGCGGATGCAGCGTGGTTCGACACGCCCATGTCGATGCGGATCAACGTCGCCGCCGACGCGAACTGGTTCCCAGCGGGGCGCCGCGTCGACGGCACCACCTCCGCCGCGTGGCGCCTCCAGGTCGACCAAGTCACGTGGACCCCGACATCGCCGACGACCTCGCCGACGACCACCCTGCCGCCCGCCGGCGCCGGCTGCGTCCGATGGGAAGCGGAGAGCTCCGTGACCCGCGCGGCGTGGCCGCTCGGCTCCACCATCGCCGACGCCTCCGGCGGGTCGTACGTCGGCGACACCAACCTCGCCGGCTCTGCAACATGGACCGCTTCAACCCCGGGCGGCTCGTACACCATCGCAATGCGCGCCGCCGGAGGCACCGGAGGCGCATCACGACGCCTGTCCGTCAACAGCGGCTCTCCGGGCTTCGTCGCGTTCCCGCAGACCACCGGATGGCAGTGGGTCCAGATGCCCGGCACGTGGACACTCCCCGCCGGCGCGTCGAGCATCCGCCTCGAGACCGACAACGCCGTGTCCGGCGCACTGTCGATCGACACCATCGAGCTCTGTCCCGCATCGACCGTGAGCACGACCACCGCGGTCACGACCACGACCGCACCCGCCGGGTACCGGACCGTGACGATCAGCGCCTTCGTCGACGCGAACGGCAACGGGCGCCGCGACGGACGCGAAGCAGCGATGCCCCGCACCCGCTGGCAGATCGTCGACCCGACCGGGACCGTCATCGCACGCGGCACGCTCGGGACAGGCTCCGCGACCGCGACCGTGCCCGCCGGCGCCGGGTGGACCGTGCGGTTCACCGCACCGCTTCGCCTCACGACCCCATCGATCGTGGCACTCCCGCCGCAGTCGTCCACCGCTGTCGCCGCCGGCGGCTGCTGCATCCGGAGGTTGTGATGCCACCAGCGCTCATCACGGTCGCCCACTGGACCGTCCGCGTCGCCGGAGCGGTTGCGCTCGCCGAGGTCGTCGCGTTCCACGGCGTGGTGTGGGCCATCGCGGACAGCGTGACCGCCCCGCAGGCCACGCTCGGCGCCGCAGGGATCGCAGGGGCGGTCGGGTTGGCGAACACGATCCTTGGCGCACGGAACCGCAAGGACGGCAAGGACCGCGGCGACGCGCTGATCCGGATCGAAGCGAAGGTCGACGACGCCCGCACCGAGGCAGCGCAGACGCGAGGCCGCGTCGACTCCGCGACCGAAGCAATGCGCGCCGAACTCCACGAGCTCCGCACCGAGGTCCGCGAAGGGTTCGCCGCGGTTCGCCGCGACGACCGCGTCCGCGACGACCGCATCACCGCACTCGAGATCCAAGCACGCCAGGAGGCGCAGCCATGACCGACCCCGATCCTCTCGCCACCGACTCCGGATCCATCGCCCGGCTCGTCGTCCGTGTCCTCCTCCTCGCGGCGTCCGTCGTCGGCTGGTCGTTCGGCGACCGGTGGATCGTCGCGATCCAGGCCGGCGTCGAGCTCGGTATCCTCGTCGCCACCGCGCTGCGCGCCACGGACTGGCGGCATGTCCCGCTCTCCCGCGTCGCTCGCGCCTGCGCACGCCCGCTCGCCACGCTGCTCGTCGTCACCCGATGGCACCCGTCTGAGGCCGACCTGCTCGGGCTGATCGCCGGCGTCGAGCTCGCCGTCCTCGCCCTACAGGGCGCGTGGGCGCAGGCGAAGAAGGGCGGCGCGGCATGATGCACCTCGCTCCGAAGCAGCTCGCCGACGGCCGTTGGCGCTATGCCGCAGCCAACTCGCGTGGCGGCGGACCGATCGGCTACTGCGCTGACCATGCCGTAGAGGGGCACGCGACCGCCGACGAGGCGCGCGAGTGCTACGGCCGCTTCGTCGTCGACCAAGCGATGAGCATGCTCACCGACCGTCCGGACCTCATTCCCGGGTCCGAAGACACCACGGCCGACCGCTGCGAAGCGCCAGGGTGCGAGCGTTGGCAGAGCGCCGCGCTCGGCGTCGGTGGGTATCGCCATGTCACCCTCTGCCCGGAGCACCGTACCCGCGAGCAGGTGGAGCGGATCCTGCTGCCCGTCGGCGAGTCGTGGGAGTCGTGATGAACCTCCGCGACCTGCTCCTGCGCCGCGGCACGGCTGGCCCCGACGTAGGCGACTACGCCCCCGGCGACGGGTGGCTCGATGCCGCGTTCGGCGTCGACGAGTCGCTCGACGGCATCCACGGTCTCGTCGGCACGCTCACCCGGCCCGACGGCATGATCGTCGCCGGCCGCATCCAGTGGCACAAGGTCCTCGACGGGATGCTCGCCCCGAGCAAGCTCGTGTTCGAGAAGGGCTGCGAGACCCGTGGCGCGCCGGTCATGTCGACCACGCCGGCCGCGTGCACCCAGCACCACACCGGAGGCCGGCCGACCGCGAAGAAGCCGTCCCCATCGCTCGCGATCTGCATCAACGGACGCCCCGCGGGCAAGGGCACCACGGCCGTGCCCGGGCCGCTGATCCACGCGCTCAACGACTACAACGGCCAGCTCCACATCTGCGCGTCCGGCCGTGCGAACCATGCCGGCGCCGGGCATGTCGAGGTCATGGCCCGCATGCGCGCCGGACTCCTCCCGCTCGGCACCGCGCTCGCGCTCGGCTACGCCGACACCGGCGGGTTCGGCGGGAACCTCATCGGCGTCGAGCACGAGAACGACGGCGTCTCGCCGCTCACGTGGGCGCAGGTCGACACCGCGGCCCGCCTCGGTCGTGCGCTCACGCAACGGCTCGGGATGAGCCGCGCTCAGGCGGTCGGGTGGGATCACCAAGCGCAGACGCGCCGCAAGGTCGACCTGCCCGAGGCCCAGCACGCCCGCATCCTCGCCGCCTACGACGCATGGAAGCCGCTCGGCCTGTGAGCTCGTTCCTGCTCGGCTACCTCGCGGCGTTCGGTTCCGCCGCGGTCGTCTTGGCACTCATGCTCGCGGCCCACGCGATCCGGTCATCGGCGTGGAAGTGGTTCCCCGTCGGCTACCTCGCAGTGAAGGTCTGGGGTTGGCGGCACCGCCACGAGTGGGACCGCGTCAAGGGCGACGACGCTGCGACCATGGCGTTCCTCGCGACCCCGATCCGGCGCTGGGGCAAGACGGTGCCGCAGTGGGCGCGGGTGGGCTACACGCCACCTCCTCCGCTCCAGGAGATCAAGGTCGACGAGGTCGCGTGGGATAGTCGCGCGACCGACGACGACCTTCCCGAGCCGATCATCTGGCGACCGACCGAGCGCGAGCTCGAGGAGTTGCGGGCGAACGCGCGGGCGATGGAGCGCATCGACCCCAGATGCTTCGTCAGCTTCGGAGACCTCGACGAGGACGAGGCGCTCACGTGAGCTACGACGTCGACCTGGCGAACAAGGGCCTCGCCGCCACCACGCTCGACAAGGCCCGCGCCTACCTCCGCATCCTCCGCGACCGCGCCACGACCCGCTACGCCCCGTGGGAGGAGGAGCTCATCACCCGGCTCGGCGTCGTCGCAGCGCTCGCCGACGAGCTCCACATCGCCGCCATCGTCGACCCCGTGCTCGCGGTCGCGGTGTGGGGCCAGGAAGCCGGCGGCTACCGCCTCGCCCGGCGCCTCAACGGCGACGGCAGCAACGACCTCGGCCCGCTGCAGGAGAACTCGGTGCACGGCCGCGCCGACGCGCTCCGCCTCTCCCGCATCGACGCCATGGCCTACTGGCGCGACGTCCTCGCACCCCGCCGCGTCAAGTCCGGCCAGCACCCGCTGCAGGACTACAACGCGTTCACCTCCGGCGACTACGCCGCGAAGCTCCCGTACGCCGCCGAGGCCTGGCGACGCGTCACCACACCCCACCCGACCCGGTGGCCATGAAGACCTGAGGGCTGTGGCGCCGGAGGAGATCTCCGGACGGGCTGGACGTGGCCTGCATGCATCACCCTCACGAGATGCCCCGCCCCGGTCCGCCGGCGGCGGGGCATCGTCGCGTCCAGGCCTCAGCCGATCGGTGTGGCCGAAAGCAGCGCCAGATCGCCGTTCTCGTTCGGGCTGCGCGTCGCCGAGAAGCGGGCGCCCCGGCGCTCGTCTCCCAGGACCACGAGTTCGACCGGTTCATCCACTGAGCCGCCGGTGTACTCCAACGAACCGCCGTCATCGAGCAGCAGCGCGCCGTCCAGACCGACATGCTCGATCGTCGCGGTCTTCTCGACCACGTAGTCGTCGAGACCTCCGCCGAGGCCGATCCTGATCGAGTCCCCAACCTTCATTGGCCCATCCCTTCTGCCGCCCGCCTTGAGCGGCCTCCATTGATCGGTGCATCGCGGTTCAGGGTTGAACTGGTGTCGCCACTCAGGGTGCCGAGTTCGTCCAATCGAGCGCAGCACGCGAAACCGCCCCGGACCTTGGCGGGTCGTCCGGGGCAGTCAGGCCACGCATGCAGAGGGAGATCGGTCAGCAGGATGTCGGCGCTCGAGCGGTGGTCATGCACTCAGTGTGCGGGACGATGCATTGCAATGCAAGAACGACAGTGCTGTAATTCGAACATGGCCGAGCAGACGCAGAACAAGACCATCCGCATGCCCGTCGACCTGATCGAGGCCATCGAGCAGCTCGCCGAAGCCGACGACCGAACGTTCTCCGCCTGGTGCATCCGAGCGCTCCGCGCCGCCGCGAGCACGCCCGCGCCACCCCGGCGGTGATCTCGCAGCGCTCCCCGACTCCGCTGTAGCCCGCTACCGTGTATCACGCATGCCGGGTAGTGCCCGGCCCCGAAGCCCCGGGCCCCGCCTCCCGGGGCTTCGCCGCGTCTGGACTAGCGGCCGAGCGCGCGGGCGAGAGTGTCCGCGTGCGCCCGGTCCTCGCGGCCACGCGCATGCGCGTAGACCTGCTGCGTCACGATCGACGAGCTGTGCCCGAGTCGACGGGCGACCTCGTGCGCAGGCACTCCCGCGTCGAGGAGCGTCGTCGCGGCCCAGTGCCGCAGATCGTGAAGTCGAACGCCGGCCGCAGCGGGTACCGCGGCGCGTACTGACTCCCACCTCGAGGACAGCCGGTCCGGCGACCACGGCGTGAGCCCATGGTCAGACGACAGCACCCACGGCCCCCGGGCGTCGGCGCCGACCCGGCGGAGCAGCTCGACCGTGTCCGTGTCGACCGCGAGCCCGATCCGGAGATCGTGGGCCTTCGTGTCCTTCGCGATCACCCTTCCCCGCTCGTAGCCGAGCGCGCCGAGCACCGAG
>ERZ724522.586-NODE-586-length-22697-cov-5.300106_pt1 | contig 22697 bp, 25 predicted proteins | sample MGYA00376055_ERZ724522 | MGnify/ENA primary metagenome ERZ724522 (study PRJEB28724, sample SAMN07190884) | wastewater metagenome | isolation source: effluent of sewage treatment plant in Hong Hong | place: Hong Kong | collected 2016-03-17 ...
AGCGCCTCGCGGTGCGTATAGAACGTGAGCCTTTCGGGCGCGATGCCCTTGAGGGAAGGAGGGCGCGATGCCCGTTGCTGGAGCGAAGCCCAAGCCGCCGGGGCAGGCGGTTCATCGGGTCAAGCCGGTGCATGACTGGACCGAGGTCGAGGATGTTCCGTTCGATGGTGGGCCGGAGTTGCCGGAGGCGCGCGCGGATGGCGGCGCATGGCCGGCTCGGACGCGGTCGAAGTGGGATGCCTGGCGGTCGATGCCGCACGCGAAGTTGTGGGGCACGGCTGAGTGGGATTACGCGCTGGATTGCCTGGAGGTCGCCGCGCGGTTCCATGCCGGGGACATGAAGCAGGCCACCGAATTGCGGAACCGGGAGAAGGTTCTCGGGACGACGGGCGATTTCCGGCGGGATCTGCGGATTCGGTATGTGGAGCCGAAGGTGGAGCCGGCCGGCGCTGAGGCTGGGGTGACCAACCTTGCCGACTACCGCGACCTCTGACCTGCTACTGCCCGGCTACTGGGTGGATCCGGGTACGGGTGCCTGGTGTTCGCTGCCGTGGCCGTCGGATCCTGACGAGAAGCTCGCGCTGGTGAATAGTTCGCTGGGGCCGGCGGTCATCGACTGGGCCGAGGGTCGCGGTGACGGTCCGGGGTTGATGAACTATCAGACCGGTGCGCAGTGGCAGTTCACGCCGGGGCAGAAGCGGTTCCTGATCCTGTGGTATCACGTCGGCGCGGATGGTCGGTTCACGTACCGGACCGGGGTGAAGCGTGGGGCGAAGGGTACGGGTAAGGATCCGTTCGCTGCGGCGATGTGCAACGGGGAGCTGCTGGCTCCGGTGGAGCTGCACGACTGGGATGACCGCACGGGCCGGCCTGTGGGCCGTCGCCGGGGTTTCCCTCTGGTGCAGGTGATCTCGAACTCGGGTGAGCAGTCAAAGGATGTTCTCCGGGTCGCTAATGGCATGTGGTCGCGCGAGGCGCGGGAGTTCTACGGCCTGGACTGCGGTGAGACGCGCACGGTCCTGAAGGACAGCGGTGGACGGTTCGAGGTGCCACCAACATCGGAGGGGTCCGGTGAGGGTGACCCGGCGACGTTCATCGCATTGAACGAGACGCATCACGCGACGGAGTCGTCCGGTGGGGCGAAGGTCATTCGGATGGCTTACCGCAATGTCGGTAAGTCGCCGAAGGTGATTCAGGCGCGGGCGTGTGAGTTCACGAATGCGCATCGGCCGGGGCAGGATTCGGCCGCTGAGAAGGCGTTCAACGCCTGGCAGAAGCAGATGGCGCCGAAGTACCGCGGCGCCCGGGACATCCTGTATGACTCGATCGAGGCGCCTCCGGACACGGACATCATGTCCGAGGAGGGCCGGGTGCGTGGTCTGCGGGCCGCGTACGCCGACGCGCCGTGGAATGACATCCCGCGGATCAGTGCGGAGATGGTCGACGACCGGACGCCGGTCGCGGACACGATCCGCTTCTACCTGAATGGCCTTGCGGCGGCCGAGGATGCGTGGGTCGATCCGCAGCGGTTCGACAGTCTGTCGCGCGCGAGTGTGATTGTGAACGACCGCGACCAGATCGCGATGTTCCTCGACTGCTCCAAGACCGACGACGACACCGGCTTGGTGGCCTGCCGGCTCACCGATGGGCATTCGTGGGTGCTGGGGCACTGGGCGAAGCCGCGCGGGGCGAAGTCTTGGCAGGTTCCGCGGCATGAGGTCGACACCGAGGTCCGCAACGCGATGCAGCGTTATCGGGTCGCGTGGTTCGGGGTTGACCCGTCGCCGGCGCAGGAGGACGCCACCGAGGCGCTGTATTGGGCTGATCTGATCGACACGTGGCACCGCGACTTCGGTAAGCGCTTGCCGCTGTGGGCCACCCCTGGTCAGACGATCGGCCATGCGGTGAAGTTCGACATGCGGCTGTCCCAGCGCGGCGGCGTGGAGCGCAACAAGGCGTTCACCGAGATGGCCGAGTTGGTCGCGGAGTGGATCGACGAGGAACGACCGCCGGATGCGGCGTTGCCGTTCACCCACGACGGGGATCCCCGGCTGCGTGCCCATGTACATAACGCGCGGCGCCGGCCGAACGATTGGGGCATCTCGCTGTCGAAGGAGACACGCTCGTCGTCGAAGAAGGTCGACCTGGCGGTGTGCATGGTCGGCGCCCAATTGGGCCGTCGAATTGCGTTGAACAGCAATAAGGTCCGGCTCGGAACCAGGACAGGAAGGGTGGTGGTGTTGTCGTGACGAACCCCCCCTTCGGTGGCCTCGGCACCATCTCCGACCTGACTGATGACGAGTCGGCGATCCTCAACGAACTGTGGCAGGTGTGGACGGCGAAGATGCGCCGCAACCTACTGAGGTCGCAGTACTACGACCAGCGCAACCTGCTCGAAGACCTCGGTATCGGTATTCCGCCGCACATGGTGAACCTCAACGCCGTGCTGGGGTGGCCGGCCAAGGCTGTTGATGTGCTGTCGCGGCGCTGCAAGCTCGAAGGGTTCACTCTGCCTTCGGTCGACGGCGACCCGCTCGGCATCCGCGAGCTGTGGACCGACAACGACATGGATGTCGAGCTGCCGCAGGCGATCACGTCGGCGTTCCTGCATTCATGCACGTTCGTCATGGCGACACAGGGAGATACGACGGCTGGTGAGCCGCCTGTTCTGATCTCGTCGCAGTCGGCGTTGTATGGTGCTGGCCTGTGGGATTCGCGCCTGCGGCGCCTTCGGGCCGCGCTGTCGATCACCAGCACTGACGACATGGGCCGGGTCACCGAGTTCGTGCTGTTCCTGCCGAGAGTGACGATCCGGTGCGTGTGGGACCGCAAGTGGACCGCGTATCGGTATCCGCACACGCTGGACCGGTTACCGGTGGAGGTGTTGCCGTCGCAGCCGCGGCTGGATCGGCCGTTCGGGAAGTCGCGGATATCCCGCGCGGTGATGGGTTTGGCTGACAGCGCATTCCGGACGATGGTGCGACTGGAGAGTCACGCCGAGTTCTTCTCGGGTCCGCAGCGGTATGCGATGGGCGCCGACGAGTCGATGTTTCAGGACGCCGAGGGTAATGCGCTCACTCAGTGGCAGGCGGTCATGGGCCGCGTGTGGGCGGCGCCCCGCGACGATGAGGGCAATGTTCCGCAGATGGGTCAGTTCGCCGCAACCCCGCCGACGCCGCACGGCGATCAGATCCGGATCCTCGCGTCGTTGTTCTGTGGTGAGACTTCGTTGCCGTTGTCGGCGCTGGGAATCGTGCATGACAATCCGGCGTCGGCTGAGGCGATCGAAGCCGCCGAGCGTGACCTGATCGTCGAGGCGAAGTACGCGATGGACTGTTTCGGTCCGAGGTTGACGCGGATCGTCAAGACCGCCATCGAGATCCGAGACGGCAGCCTCCCTGATAGTGCGCGGGATCTGGCGGCGCGCTGGTCGGCGCCGGAGAACCCGCTGCTGTCGGCGTCGGCTGACGCGATGGTGAAGACCGTCGGAGCGTTGCCGTGGCTAGTCGATTCGCAGATCCCGCTGGAGATGCTCGATTGGGACGAGGCGACGATCCGGCGGGCGATGGCCGACAAGCGCAAGGCGACCGTGTCCACTCTGATGCAGAGGTTGACAAATGGCGGTAACAGCGCAGGAGCGCCAGGCGCAACTGGATCAGGTCAACGGCCTGGCGCTGAAGGATCTGGCGGCGCTGTGGCTGCTGGCTCAAACACTCCCTGACATCGAGTTCCCTGACGCCATCATCAACGGCCTTGCGGCTGTAGTGGACCCGTTCGTCTCGCTGGCCGGCGACCTGGCGGCGAGTTGGTTCGAGGAATCGGCACCGAGTTCGCCGTACATCGCGGTGACGGCGCCGCCGATCCCCGAAGCGCGGCTGGAGTCTTCTGCGCGTTGGGCTTTGGGCGCGCAGGGCGACCAGGGGCTGAAGCGGCTGGAGGGCACTGTGCAGCGCGCGGTGTTCGACGGCGCACGGGACACGATCGTCTTGAACGTGGACCGCACCGGCTCTCACTGGATCCGTCACGCGCGCTCGGATGCGTGCGCGTTCTGCCGGATGTTGGCGACCCGACATGACAACCCGCGCTACTGGTATGCGAGTAACAACTCGGCGCTCGACGTTGTGGACCCACGCAACCGTGGTCCGCGCGCGTTGGGATCGACCGGCTACCACGACGACTGCCGCTGCATCGCCATCGAGGTCCGCGAAGGCCAGGACTACACCCCACCGGACTACGTCGAGCAGTGGAACGACGAATACCGCAAAGCCCGCGCGAACGCCGGAACCGGTGACGCGAAACAGATTCTCGCTGCCTGGCGGCAGCAAGGCGTCAGCTAGCGCGACTGCCAGCCTGACGAAAACCCCCGCGATGGAGGTCTATTCACCATGTCCGAAAACGAGAGCGAAGCAACGGAACCCGCCGAGGAACCCCAGGATCAGGGCGACCCTGAACTTGGCCCGAAGGGCGAGAAGGCGTTGATATCTGAACGGCGCGCACGTGCCGCCGCTGAGAAGGATTCCAAAGCAAAGGATTCCAAAATCGCCGCCCTTCAGGCCCAACTCGACGAGATCGCCACCGCCCAGCTCAACAAAGAGGAACAGGCCAGCAAGCGCGCCGACGAGTTCGAGGCACGCGCGCTGAAAGCCGAAGCGTCGGAGATGAAGTGGAAGGTCGCACGGACCATCCCCGGCATCACCGACGAGGAGGTCGAGCTGTTCCTCACCGCCGCTGACGAGGACACCCTTCTGCGGCAGGCGGAAGCACTCAAGGCCCGCTCTATTCCGGAGCCGGGCAAGGGAACTCACGTTCCCGGCGTCGGTAACGCCCCGAAGGCACCGCCGACGCTGCATGAGCAGATCCGTGCGGCCGAACTGGCCGGCGACGCCGGGCTGGCGATCAGCCTGAAGTCGCAGCAACTCGCGGATCTCGCGAAACAAACCAAGTGACCTGACCCCGGAGTGCCGGGGCTAGTGAAAGGAAACCCCAATGGCCGGTATCACTGGTCTCGGCACGACTTTCAATCTGCCGAACTACGTCGGCGAGCTGTTCTCGGTCTCGCCGGAAGACACCCCGTTCCTGTCCGCGATCGGCGGGCTGACCGGCGGTGTGGCCGCGAACGCGGTGCTGTTCAACTGGTCGACCTACGACCTGCGTGACGCCGACGCCACCCGGCAGCGGCTGGAGGGCGCCGATGCGCCGACCGCCGAGGGCCGTGTTCGGGCGCAGGCGTTCAACGTGCTGGAAATCCACCAGGAACAGGTCTCGGTGTCGTACACCAAGCAGGCCGCGACCGGTCAGTTCGGTCTCTACAACACGACCGGGCGTTCGCTGTCCGGGCCGAACGCGGTGACCGACGAACTCGGCTGGCAGTTGATGCAGGAGTTCAAGCAGATCGCGCGCGACGTGGAGAAGTCGTTCATCTCCGGCACCTACGCCTTCCCGAACGACAACTCGACCCCGCGTAAGACCCGCGGTCTGCTGGAGGCGATCTCGACCAACAACGTCGACCTGAACGGCGCGGTGCTCGACTCTGAGGACGTGCTCGATCTCATGCAGGATGTGTGGGAGGCTGGCGGTATTCAGGAGTCCGAGACCCGTACCCTGATGTGCAGCGCGCTGGTGAAGCGCCAGCTGACGAAGCTGTTCGTGTCCGACAAGGGTTATGAGGAGCAGACCCGCAACGTCGGTGGCGTGAACCTGCAGACGATCGAGACCGACTTCGGCCGGACGAACATCATGCTGAACCGGTTCATGCCGATCACCGACCTGGCCGTGGTGTCGCTGGAGGAGTGCTCGCCGGTGTTCCTCGAGATTCCGGGCAAGGGCCACTTCTTCGCCGAGCCGCTGGCGAAGTCGGGTTCTGCGGAGAAGGTGCAGATCTACGGCGAGATCGGTCTGAGCTACGGCAACGAGCTCAAGCACGGCAAGATCTCCGAAATCGGCAACGGCGACGGCAGCTAAGGGATCTGACCCGTGGCCGTCACGCTGACGTATACCGAAGATCTGGCGCCGTTCGTCCCGGATCTGGATCCGGGCAAGGCGGCGTTGATGATCGAGGATGCGCTGGCGTTGGCGGCCCGGGCCGCCCCCTGCATCGAGGAGTCCGATTTCGCGGAAGTCGCTGCAGCCAAGGCCATCATCCGCGGGGCGATCCTGCGGTGGGCCGAGGCCGGGCAAGGTTCGGGGATGCAGATGCTGGCCGGCCCGTACCAGATGAACGTCACTCCGCAGCAGCGCCGTAATCTGTTCTGGCCGTCGGAGATCAACGAGCTGAGCGCACTGTGCGGGACAACGGCACATAAAGCGTTCTCCATCGGCACCATCGACGACTGATGGCCGCATTCCCCACGCCTTTCACCGTGCAGCACGCGGTGTTCACCGGCACCGGTGAGGACGATCTCGGCAACGACGAGCCGGGCTGGGCCGACCCTGTTGAGGTGAAGGTGATCGGGTGGGGTTCGGGCAGTGTGGAATCGCTCAACGGTCACACGTCACGGGTCGTCGCCGACATCGACATGTCGGTGCCGCCCACCCTGACCGTCGGACTTCAGGACCGCTTCATCCTTCCCGGCACCGGTCTGTGTGAGGTTGTCGCCGTTGATGACTGGAACCACGGCTTCCATCAATGGCAGCCGGGGTTCGTGGTCAAACTGAACCGGGTCAGCGGCTGATGGCGAAGGTTGTGATCAAGTTCGACCGGGACGGCTGGGACGAGGTTGTCGAGCACGTCATCGACACCGAGGGTGTCGATCGGATGAAGCGCGTCGCCGACGCCTGCAACGAGCACCTCGACCGTGAGGGCTACAAGGTGTCGACCGAGGGCCGGGGCAAGCTGAACCGCCGCAGTTTCCGCGCGACGGTCATCACGGCCACCGAGGACGCCATGTATGACAACCAGAAGAACAACCGCCTGGTCAGCGAATTACACAGGGCCGGCGGCGAATAGTGTTCCAGTACGCGGTGAAGGTGGTACGCGACCACCTGGCCGACAACCTCGACGGCATCCGCGTTGCCACGGAGGTTCCCGCGGTCCGGCCCGCACAACTGGTGACCATCACCTCGGTTCCGGCCGGATCCTCGGACAAGCCGGAACACCTGGCGTGGCGCCGACTGATCGTCCACTGCTGGGACACAACAGAGTTCAACACGGCAACCCTGTCCGAACAGGTTCGCGAGTTGCTGCTGTCGATCCGGCACACCGGAGTCGGCGTTCGCAAGGTGGTGTTCGTCGGCGAGCCGGGGAAGTACAACGACCCCGACGATGATGCGCCGCGATTTCAAATGACTGTCGACCTGCTGATGCGGGCGTCGCACAACTAAATACGTTCCATCCCCCTTTGGTCCCGGCTGCACCGATGCCTGAAAGGGGCACCATTATGGGCGACGTTCGCAATGTCTACGCCGCTGAACCCACCACGGAGGGCTGCATCTTCGTCGCCCCTCTGGGCAGCGCCGGCCCGGCCATGCCTGACCCGTTCGACGCTCTCGATGTCGCGTTCGTCGACCTCGGCGACGTGGGCGAGGACGGATTCACCGAGACCCCCGAGCGCAACATCGAGAAGAAGCGCGCGTTCGGCGGCAAGGTGGTCAAGGTTCTGCAGACCGAGTTCTCCCAGATGTACAAGGTTGTTCTGCTGGAGACGCTGAACGCCGAGGTACTCAAGGCGATCTACGGCGAGGCCAACGTGACCGTCTCTGCCGCCACGTCCGAGCACGGCGAGATCGTCGAGGTCAAGAAGAACAAGCAGCATCTGCCGCATCTGTCTTGGGTCATCGACACCGTCGACACCGCGCTGGGCGCCAAGTACCGGACCTATATCCCGGACGGTCAGATCTACGACACGGGCGAGGTCAAGCTGGTGTCGACCGACACCATCGAGTACACGATCTCGATCGAGGCGTTCGAGGACGAGAACGGCGACAACGCATTCACGTGGTCGGACAACGGTCAGGTCGACGACGGTTCGTAACCGAAACCCGTAGGGGGAGTTCCCCTCACGCAGCCGGGACCGCTCCCCCTACGGTCAACCCGGCTGCGTGAGAACATCTCACAGAAGGCTGCGTAACCATGAGCGAATTGCTGGAAGCCACGGTAGAACTCGACGACGGCGAGACCGTCTCGATCAAGTTCACGTCGCTGAATCTGCTGCCCATCGGGCTGTTGCGGCGAACCCGCAACGATGAGCAGGAGCAGGTGTGGGCGACCCTGGAATGGGCGCTGGACCCTGAGTCGCTGACTCTCCTCGATGAGCTGCCCGCCACCCAACTGATGGCGGTGCTCGATGAGATGCAGAAGGTGTCCCAGGCGAACCTGGGAAAATCCGGCAGCTCGTCGCCATCATCGAAGACCACGGCGAGGCGCTCGAAGCGGACCTCATCGCCCTCGGACTCCGACTGAGGGACTGTCCCTCAACGAGTTTCGACTGGCGCGACCTGCTGATCATCGTCGCGCACTCGTCGGTGGAGTCGCACCTGTTCCGCAAGCTACACCCGGAGGACGCCGGGTGGACGCTGAACAACCTGCTGCTGGCCGCCGCGGTGGATTCACTGCGGTGGTTGCAGTGGGTGAAGACCAAGGACGGCCAGAAGAACCGCGGTCGGCCTGACCCGATTGCCCGTCCGGGTGTTGCGAGGGCCAGGCGTGTGCAACCGAAGCTGACCGGTGGGCCGCGGTCGGTGGTCCGAAAGATGTTGGGCCGCAGCACTGAGCAGAAGTCGAAGGCGCAGCGGTTGTCCGAGATTTTCTCCGGGAAGGGCGGTGACTAGATGGCTACGAAGCTCGCTTCGGGGTACATCGAACTCGACGTCCGATACGGGGGAGCGTTCAAGGAGATTGTCGCCGCCGCCGACCGTGCCGGCGCCGAGGCCGAGAAGCGGCTCAAGGCTCGCCTCAAGGGCGACATCGAGGTCGACATTGATGCCGACACGTCCAAGGCCGAGCGTGAGATCGCCAAGACACGGGCCGGGGCCAAGAAGCCCGTCGAGACGCAACTCGACATCGACCTTTCGGATGCGCGTAAGCAGCTGACGGCGCTGCGTGTTCAGCAGGAGGCCAAGAAGCTCGGTATCGACGTTGATGTCGACACCACAAAGGCCGAAACCCAACTCGCACTGCTGCGGACAAGGTCGGAGATCCGCGATATCCAGATGGGTGTCAAGGTTGACATCGGTCAGGCGCGGACTGCGTTCAGCAAGCTCGGCACGGATATCTCCGGCCTCGCAAGCTCTCTGAAGATTCCGCTGATCGCTGTTGGCGCCCTCGGTAGCCTGCCAGCACTTTCCAACGGACTCGTCGAGGTCGCCGCCTCGCTGCAGAAGGTCGCCCAGGCTGGCCTGGTCCTGCCGGGCATCATGGCCGGCGTCGGTGCCAGCTTCGGCACGTTGCTCGGCGGGTTGACGGGCATCTCGGACGCCTTCTCCGCGCTGGTCGACGCGAACAAGGATGCGGCGATGTCCACGTCGGACGCCGCGACTGCGGCGCGGGCGGCCCGCTCGGCGCACGATGGTTTGCGTAACGCGGTCATCGACGAGGAACAGGCCCGGGAGGATCTCGGTCGGGCGATCCGTGATTCGCGCCGCGAGCTGGAAGACCTTCAGTCTCAGATGCGTGGCGGCGCAATTGATGAGAAGCGCGCCGTCCTCGAATTGCAGAAGGCGAAAGAGGCTCTCGCCAAGGGCGATTACACTGACCGCCGCGATGCGCTGCTGCGTGTCGAGGAGGCCCAGAACAGGGTCGTCGATGTTCAGGAACGCAACCAGCGGGCCGCCGCCGATCTTGCTGAGGCGCAGGCCAAGGGAGTTCAAGGATCCGACCGTGTCGTCGGCGCCAATGAGGCCCTGGTGCGGGCGCAGCAGAACGTCGCCAACGCTCAGGATCAGGTGACCGCTGCGACGGAGAAAACGTCGGCGGCACAACAGAAGTCGAACCAGCTGCTCGGTGAGTTGTCGCCGAACGCGCAGAAGCTGGTCGAGACCCTGGTTGGGCTGAAGGAAGGCCCGGTTCAGGATCTGCGCAACAGCATCTCCCAGACGCTGCTCGAAGGTGTCCCCGAGGGCTTGGAAGCTCTTATCACTCGTGCGATGCCGGTGATCTCGTCGGGTACGCAGCAGATCGCCTCGGCGTGGAACGCCACCATCAAGGACATGTTCGCCCAGCTCGGCACCGAGCAGAACATGGGCATCCTGAACAACGTTCTCGACAAGACCGCGCAGGCGATGGACAAGCTACGTCCGGGCGCGGAGGCGTTCGCCAACGCGATGCTGGTGATCACCAATGCTGGGGCTGATGTTCTGCCGCAGATCGCTGACGCGCTGTCCTCCCTGGCTACCAAGTTCAACGAGTGGATCACCGCGGCGTCCCAGTCGGGGAAGTTGCAGCAGTGGATTCAAGAGGGACTGTCCGCTGTCGGCGATCTCGGCGGGGTGATGCTGAACATCGCCAAGATGATCGGCGCGCTGACCGGGTTGGCGAACGGCAATTTCCTGACCTGGCTGCGGGAGATGACCGGCCGGTGGGCCGATTGGATGAACTCCACTGCGGGACAGCAGAAGATCAAGGAGTTTCTCGACCGCGGCAAGGAGTCGCTGGAGAGGTGGGGGCCGGCGATCGGGAAGTTCCTCGAAAAGCTTCCGGGCATCATCGACGGCTGCGCGGACATTCTCGACAAGATCATCCAGATCGGCGGCTTCCTGGCCGAGCATCCGGGTTACATCCAGGCCATCGCCGCCGCCTGGGCGGCGATCAAGCTGACCGGAATCATCGCTGACATCGCGAGTATCGGCACCGCGATCCTGGGGCTCAGCGGGAAAGCAGGTATCGCCGGAACCGGAATTACTGCGGCTCTCCGCTCGGGGTTCACCGGGGCGGGCCTCACTGCCGGCGCGGGTGCAGCCGGTTGGGCGTTGCCGATCACGCTGTCGATCGTCGGATTCATCGGTGTCGCAGCAGCACTCAAGGAGTTGGACCAGAAGCTGCAGACCCCGCAGGGCCGCCAGGATCTGCGGGACGACAGCCCCGCGAGTCGCCGTTTCGGCGCGAATGTCGTTCCCGGCAATGAGCAGGCCGACAAGAATGCTCTGGGTTTCAACAATGTTCGGCTCCCCGGGCAGAACCCGGGCGTTCCCCCTGCGGACATGACCCCCGGGCAGACTGACGGCGTCACCAAGGACACCCCGGGCGCAGTGCCGGTGCCGGGCAAGAACGAGTGGATGATCCCGTACTCGGTCAACGGGAGGTGGTCGGTGACCCCGCCCTCGCCCAGTGGCAGCCGGGAACCGGAGCAGAACATGCCGTTCAGTCCGCCCACGGTTCCCACGCCCCCTCCGGAGACTCCTGCGGCCCCTGTCACCACACCTTCGCCCGCCTCCACCCCGGCGGCTCCTGGGTCGAATATGACGCCCGACGCCGACATGAGCGACTACAAGCTGGTGCCCGGCCTGGCTTCGTTGAATGATGTTATCCGCCAACAGTTCCCCGGAATCAAGAGCATCTTCGGCTGGGACAACCGCCCACCGGGAACCCCGCAGTGGCACACCCAGGGCCGTGCCCTGGACATCGGCATCGGTGCCGACACCCAGGGCGGGGGAAACCCGGAGGGCAAGGCCCTCGGGGATCGGATCTGGGCGTGGATGCAGTCCACGGGTGTGTTCGACATGAGCCGCAGCCTGTGGCAGCAGAAGGACCACTACAACCACATCCACGCGGTGTTGCAGGAGCAGTACGAGGGGGACGCGAACCTCGCCAGCGAGCTCGGCGGGCTTCCCGGTGCTGGCGTCCCGACGACGGCGGGTGGTTACGGAACCCCGGTGTTCGTCACCAATTGGCCCATCGGCGGCGGCGGGTTCACCGGCATCCCCGGCGTCCCCAGTGGTGCGGGTGCGGGCATCGGCGGCACCCCGTTCAATATCGGCGGCGCTGGTGGCGGTTCGTCCCTGTGGGACGAGGTCGCCAAGTATGAGTCCTCGGGCAACTGGTCCAACGCCGACACGGGTGGGAACGGTCACTTCGGCGGACTGCAGTTCAGTCAGTCCACCTGGGATGCGTTCGGTGGTCAGGAGTTCGCCGCGCGACCCGACCAGGCGACCCGTGAGCAGCAGATCGAGATCGCCAACCGAACCGCGTTCACCGGCCACGGCAGCACTAAGCCGCAAGGGCTCGATGCGTGGGAGGTCATCACCAAGGGCCTCACCCCGAACATCACAACCAGCACACCGCAGTCGGCGTTCATGCCCGCGGCGAGTAGCGGGCCGGCGCCGGGGCCAGTAGCAGCGCCCACGACCGGAGCCACCCTGCCGACGTTCTCGGGCGCATCGAGCACAACTCCCGGCATGGCCGACTGGAACAACTATGTTCAGCAAGGTCCGGACACGTCGGGAATGGTCCGCTCGCAGGGCTACATCCCCGCCGGCGCAGGGAACAGCAGCAAGGCGGGAAATAGTTTCCTGTCGGGCATCTATGGCATGGGCGCCGATGTCGTCAAAGGGGTGATCGACCAGGCGGCGTCGGCGGCGTCCACAGCGGCCAGTCTGGCGGTTGCCGGTGGTTCGTTCGGCGCGGGCGCTGCGGGTGGTTCGCAGGCAGCCGGTGCGGCTGCACAGTTCGCCATCGGCCAGGGCACGCAGGCGCTCAAGCGTGGTGTCGACTGGACGGCACAGATGGGTGGCATCTGGACCGACGCGCTCATCGAACAACTCTCTCCGTTCGGTGTTCCCCGGTTCGTCAGCACCGATCCGACTGCGTTCCTTCCGCAACCGTTGATGCCCGCCATCACCTCAAGCATCGAGGCCGCGATGCAGCAACAGAACCCGGATCTACAGGTCGGGCAGCCGCAGCCGCACGTCGGCTCGGGGCTGCCTCCCGGTCCCGGCAACGATCCGGCGCCGGCACCGAACGTTCCCGGCAATGACTACTCGGTCAACATGCAGAACGTTCAGGTGGGTGACCCGGAGGAGTTGGCGCGGGTGATGAATCAGCGCCAGAACCGAAACATGATGCGCTACACCGGCCGACCGAGCACCACGGGCTGATGACCGACTATTTCGACAACAAGATCCAGGGAATGTGGTTCACCGGCCAAGGCCGCGTTGTCCACACTCACGGGCAGGACGCCGGTGATTTCGGCATCTGGAACGGCGAGGGTCAGGTCAAAGGGATCTGGGATGCCCCGGTCAAAACGATGTGGAAGACCACCGCTCACCAGGACGGCTCCACCCAGAAGCGGGTCAAGCGACTGCATCGGGACATGGATCTCGGATTCCATTGCACCGAAACAGAAGCGAACTCGTTCGAGGAAAACGAGTCTGAGTTCCGGAAGATGTTCGCCTACGAGGTGGACGAGTGGGACGACGACCCGGAACCGACCACGTTGCATGTCCTGACATCCAAGTCGGGGGAACGTAAACTCGATGTGCTGCTCTATGACACACCGGAGTTCAACCCGGTCCTCGATCCGATCGAGCAGCAGTACGCCAATCTGATTCTTCCGCTGCGCGCCGGTCAACCGGACTGGTACGAGACGCCGACCGAAGCCAATGGTGGGATTTCGATCTTCGAGTCCAGCGCGCAGGAGGCGTCGGGAACGGTCACGGTCTACAACCCGACGGATCGGGTGTGCCGGCAGATCTGGATCCTGACCCGCGCCAAGTGGGTGATCCCCGACTATTCCTGGCGCGGTGGGCGTTACAACCGCCGCCCGGGTGGGACGTACGGCAACCGGGTGATCCAGTTGCCGGAGATCACTGCGGTTCAGGGTGGTGCGGTGATCAACCTCGACGCCAAGGAGTTGATGGTTCGGGACGCGCACGGCACCAACATGCTTGCACTGCTCGAAGGTAAGTACTTCATGCACGAAATCCCGCCGTACACGCCGCGCACGGAGATCCCGGTGTACTACACCGACGCCCCCGAGGGTGGTGCTCGGTGCGAACTGATCATGGAACGTAGATGGTCTCGGCCGTGGGGGCAAGAGTGAGTCTCGGCGCCACTGCGACCACGCAGATCGACTTCGATCAGGATCAGAAATCCCAGTGCGAGGCGATCTGGCAGGCCACCCTTGACCAGAAGTACGACGAGCAGAAGATCCGCCGCCAGCCTCCGCTGGTTCGGGTCTGCGACGGTGACTGGAACTTGCAGCACATCCTGCGCGACGAGTACAAGGCCACCTTCTCGTTCATCTCGAATGATTCCGGGCCGGGTCAGACAGACATCCCGTTCGAGTCTCCGGTCGCGCAGTGGATCTACGACGAGCAGGGCCGCATGGACCGCGGCGAGAAGCGCAACGTGCATATTGCGGTGGACTATTGCGGGGCGCGCTGGTCGGGGCGTCTGGATAAGGCGTCGGTAATTTCCGACGAGGACGGCATCCAAACCCTCAGCGTCAGTTGGCTTCACGACTACGAAAATCTCAAGTGGTACACCGTCTGGAGTAACCCGTTCCTGCCGGCTGCATTTCAGATGCCGCGGGCGTTCGTGCTGGCTGGCCCGGTTCCGTGGATTCTGAAGACCAGCCTGTTTTTCCAGGTGTGGCGCGAGCACAATCCGATCATCACGATTCCCGACGATCCGCTGGACTTCGGTTCGTACTTCGAGTGGCTCGACGTGGGATGTAGTGGTCAAGCCGACCAGTTTCCTCGCGGAGATGGCAGCCGGCGCGGTGTGGGGTGTGGTGTCGTCGCGGTGGGCGAACTGGCACGACATGTCGAAGACGATGCTGGAGGACGCTGAGTATTCGGTCCAGGTTCGTCGGTATTTGCCTGGTGACGAGGACCCGTGGCCGGACTCCGGCCTGTCCTACGGAACGCTCGTCATGGACATTGTCGACAAGTCCGGTGTGTACATCGGAACATCGAACGGCGGAACACTTTTCGACGGATTGTTCCGCACTTTCGAGGAGTTCGGTGAGGACTTCATCGACTCCACCATTGATCTTGTTGCCGACAGTGACACCCCAAGTGAGTATCTCGCCAAGGGTGCGCGGCTGACGAAGAAGGAAACGCCCTACGTCATCTTCCGTGAGGGTGACCAGTCGCCGATCCAAACGTCGGAGTTCATCGTATCCCCGGCCAAGGGCGTTCAGGTGAACGTCGGCGGGCACAGCATGCCGGGTATTAACGAGACGATCTCAGCGACCATCCAGGCGGTCGCAGACGCACTCGGTGGCCTGGTGCTCATCGGCTCACTTGGAGGTTCCATCGACGCACTGGTGAAACCGCTCTACGAGGACACCATCCTGGCGTTCTGGTCGGTGAAATCTACTGCCCGCGCGCAGAACTCGGGCCACTCGCGTTATTTCGAGTATTGGCAGGATGGCGCGAATAAGGCGTACACCATAGCCTCCCTCATGGTGCTGCGGGCAGGGTTCTGGGCGACCAAGACCACCATCAGCGTGAAGGTGAACGTCGCCGACGGCGCCCCGTGGATGGTCGGCGACCGCGGCCTCGGGCACTTCTTCCTCGATGACCGCGTCGGGATCGTCCTGCGGAACGATTGGCGAAAGAAGATCCACATGGACCGGGCACGGCGCCTGGACCTCGCATGGGACGACGAGAAATACCCCGAGTGGGCCATCTTCATCGGAGATGAACGCGCACTACAGGATCCGGCAGCCAGGGCTTGGGGCAAGATTGAGTCGATTGTCGCCGCCCTGAGAGATTTGGGACTCTGGTGACCGCGTTCAACCTGCCGAAGAACTTCGACCCGAAGCTCTACGAGTTCAAGAAGGGGTTCCCGACGGTCGACAACTGCGACCCTGCGGACCCCAAGGAGCGGTTCCTGCCGTTCCTCGTCGCACTGCCCGGCGTGCGGGGCGCGCAGATGGTGTTCCCAGTCGGGTACAACATGCTTGTCTCCGAGCATCTTTCGCATTTCGCGATGCGGACGTGTGAGAAGTGCGGTTACGAGAAGGTGCCGGAGAAGAAGTATCAGCCGCCGGGGACCAGTGACCCGCATTGGCTGACTTCTCCTGGCCGGTGGGTGAAGCCCGATGCGCCGGATGTGCAGCCGCACAAGGCCCGTGAAGTGTTGGGGCAACTGTCGTCCGGCCAGAAGGCTGAGCTGTTCCGCGAGCTGAAGGCCAGCCTGTCGGATACCGAGGTCAAGGGTCTGCTGCTGGGCGATCTGTCGCCCGAGGTGGCCCGCCAGTTGCGCGACAGCCTCGATGACTACCTGGACGAACAGTGACGCAGCCGAACGCCTACACCCCGGACTCGGCGGCGAACTACGACTCCCTCGCCGACTGGGCTGCCAAGACCCAAGCCGAGCGCGAGCTCGAATTGAACGCCCCCGAGGAAACCCGGTGGGGGAATATCAACACCGGCCTGGACGCGATGAAAGACAACACCTCGAACGCGCAGGACTCGGCTAACTTCGCCAACGCGGTCCTCGGATCCGGCTTGCAGTCGAATGTTGATGGCGGCATTCGGGTTTCCGACTCCATGAGCGGCCTGGCATCCACCACGTTGGGCGCGGGCTACACGATGCGCTCGACCGGCTCGGGGGCGGGCACGTTCGGCCGAAATGGTCTCGGTAAGGCTGTGTGGACGCTGTCGGGCGGGCTGGAGCGTGCGCACTACTACCGCCATGTGACCGAGCTGGGTGGCGACTATCAGGTTGTCCAGCATTTGATGACGACGCGGCCTGACCCGCCCGGCGTTTTCGAGTTCAACCCGGCGAACTGGCTCCTGGGCCGAGTGTCGGCCGACCTGCTGACGTTCGTGTATGCGCGGGTCGCATGGGGTGAGTTGTCGGTCGGATGCTTCGACTCCGGCACCCAGCACGTCTTCACCACGTTCAGTACCGATGTGCAGCCGGGGCAGGTGTGGCGGTTGCAGTGCGGCGCCGACAACGGCACCACTCCCGACGAGTTCGTGGTGTACCGCAACAGCACCGAGGTGTGGCGCGGCAGCGACGGCGGCTATTCCTCGTACGGGTCGAGCTACCTCGGTGTCGGGTTGGCAGCGTCGGCGGCATCCCACTTTTTCGCTACCACTCAGACCATTCCCGCGGCCATCGACATGTGGGCCGCAGCCGACTACACCGCGGCGTGAAAGGTAGGAACATGGCAGAGATGTTGACCCCCAAGCCCATCGAGCGGTCATCGTGGGCGCTGACCGACCGGGGCGCAATGTTCGACGCCCTCGACGAACTGGCCCCGTCCGGGTGGCGCGGCGGCATCAACTGCGGACAGGACGGACAGTGGCGGGTCGAGTTGAACTCCGACACCGGACATCATGTCACCGCATATGTGGGACAGCGGTTGATACTTGAGCCGCTCGTCGGGCTGCTGGTCATCACCGACGAACAGGCCGATGACAACTACGACCCGGCTGACGGCTCGTGATCGGCAATCAGCCGAAGCTCGAAGACCTGTGCATCACAACGGGACAGGATTTCGTCGAGTACTTCGGTGTGAAGACCGGTGAGCAGTTCCCCGACGGCACGACCCTGATGCTGCACATCCTGTCGACCGACCTGTCGACGCTGCTCGGTTTCTGGCCGGCGGTCCTGGTCGAGCCGGGCGGGGCTCAGTTCCAGATCGACGCCGAAGTGCTCGACGACATTCCGACCGCCGCGCGGTATCGGATCTATGTGCAGTTCCCCGAAGTGGCTCCCCGCTTGTGCTGGTACCGGGGCAGCGTGTGGAGAAAGGACTAAGCGGTGATCGTCGTATCGAAACTCAATGAGGCGTGCGAAAGTTTCACGACCGCCGACAAGCTGTCCCTGCACTCCGCGGCGCCGGGAACGTCGGGTGCCAATCAGACTGACGACACCCCGCAGACGATCACCTGGACCATCCCGACATCGGGGCAGATGACTGCGGTCGTGTCGTTCGCGAACGTCATCGGGGAGATCACCCATGTGGGGTTCTGGCAGGGCGCGACGTTCGTCGGCTGGGAGGAATGCTCGGCGAAGTTCTACAAGCCGTCCACTCTGACGGTCGGTCTGCTGCATAAGGTTTCGGCTCCGTGAGCGGTTACGGTCGCCGCGCGGCGCTGCCCGCGTCACCGACCTACGTCCACGCCGCCTCGCGTGGTGTGCAGACCAATCCGATCGTGCAGACCGTGCTGTCACCGCGCGCGGAGATCGCCGACGACTTCACCGATCTGGACGCCTGGAACACCATCGTCGGCACCCCGACGATCACCTCCGGCAAGCTCACCGGAGAAGCGGTCGTGCTGCATAAGTCCGAGCTGCTGACCGATGACATGCGGGTCTCCGCGGTCATCGGGACCGGTGGGGACAACATCGGCAAGACCCGGCTTCTGCTGTGCGCCGACGCGGATTGCATCCAGTTCTACGGCCTGGAGATCGAGACCGGCATCCTCAACAACTACTGGCACTTCCTCAAGGGCACAACAGCCCTTAGCCTGCTCGATGGTGGGGTGACGGCCAACCTGCGCAAGTTCGGCACCACCAGCCAGACCGTCGACGCCGGCGACGACATCATGTTCTGGTACGACGAAGCCACCTCCACCCTGCGCGCGTACAAGAACGGCGTCCCGGTGTGCTCCCTGCCAGTGCCACGCGGTGAGATCCTGCACGGGCCCGGGTATCGGCATCACGGCATCGCCCAGGGCGTGGACCTGTTCCTAGGGTTCGCGAACCCGGGTGTGCAGTTCACCTCGTACATGGCTGAGGACGCGACCGCGCTGCCGCAGCCGGACGCGGTCGACCGGTTCCTCGACGAAACCTCGCTGGATCATTGGACGGTCCTCGACGACGGCGTGGCGATCAAGCAGCACCTGTTCGCGCCGAACAGCATCGGCCCCGACAACGTCCTGTACACCGATGCCGCGATCCGCTACAACACCGAACTATCTTCGGACTCGGGGCAAGTCACGCTCACCGTCGCCAACTACGGCGCCGGGAAGTTCACCGTCGCAATGTGCTCCAACGCGGGAATGACCGACTGGCTGGGCATCCAGTTCGAGACCGGGCTGATCAACAACAAGGTCCACGCCGTCGTCGGCACCGGCCCCTCCGACTACACCTACGTCGGGGAATGGCAGTGGGAAGTCCCATCGTCCGGTGAGGTGTTCTCCATCGTCTACGACGACACCACCAACACGATCTCCTGCTACCCGGGCCGCTATATCGACGGCCAGGTGAACGCGAACCCGATCCTGCGCTACGAGGACGAGGACAACGACGTCACCCACGGATCCGGACACCGCTACACCGGGATGCTCTGGGAGACATCGCTGTTCGCCTCCGGGGTGGAGCCGACCGCGTGGGAGGTGTACTCCCTTGGCGACGACGGTAGTTAGAGAAGCCTGGTACGCCGGGAACCGCGACGTGATCCTGCGCGCCACACCGGACGAGACCGCATCGACCAGACTGGTCGCCTACGCGCTGGCCGGCAACCACACCGGTGTGCATACCGAGCTGGCCGCACTGAACATCGCCGGCCCCGACCGGCGCGGAATCTACTGGCACCCCACACATTCCGAATATCACCCGGATGTCGACAAGACCCGCGTGGTGTACCGGCCCGTCCCCGCCTCCGACATGGAGGAGATGCTCGGCGGCCGCCAGGGTGTCGAGATCCTCGAACGCACAATGATGAAGGAGTTCGGATGAGCTTGCCGACGTTCACCCTGATCGCCGGCGACGGCCTGGCGGCGCGCTTCGGGGCCGATCGTGAAGCGTTGGCCGGTGCCACGCTGACGCTCAAGCCGAACATCAAGCCCGACCAGATGATCGTCATCGACGAGGGCCTTGAGTTGATCTCGGAAATCTCCGTCACGCTCGACGACGATGGGAAGATCAACGGCGACGACGGGATCGAGCTGCTCGCCGATGACGAATCCCTGGCGCTGGAAACCCCGCTGCAATGGCACGTGAAGATCACGAACGCGCGCGCGCGCGGATTCGCGAAGGCGTTGCGCACGTGGTGGTTCGACGCCGGAGCCGACGGTGAGACACTATCCCTTACCGAAGCGCCGCCGGTTGCTGGGCAGACCGTGACCGGCGTTACCCGCGGTCCGCGCGGCTACTCGGCGCGTGCCGTCCCAGTCGATCCCGAAGACCCGGACACTCTCTATCAGTGGGTCGATTCTGGTGGCACCGAAATCGGCGACCCCGTTGAGTTGGTCGACATCGTCACCGTTGGATGGGGCGCAGTCGATTGGGATGGCGCTGGTGATGATCCCGCAGCGGAGGCCCGTCAGGCGATCGGCACTCTCGGTGTCCCCACGGACTACCTGACCGACAACTCCGGTGACTACATGGTCAACGATGTGGTCCGCTACACCGACCCCGCACCCACCCCGACAGCCGACTTGACGGGCCTGTATGCGTGCATCACCGATCACACGGTGGGGTCGCCGAAGGACTACCCGTCACGGTGGCGGTTGGTGGTCGCACAGTCGACGGTGGCAATCGGCGCAGTCGAGAAGAGCCCTGTTGTTCGTGCGCCGTCCGCGGTGGCGTGCTTCATTTTCGATGACTGCCCGGTTGAGGACACTACGGTTGTGAAGCCGATTCTCGACGCCAAGGGTGTGAAGGCGGGGTTCGCGTTCCCATCGAACTACCCGGGCTCGAATGCGCAGTACCAGTCGTGGGCGCAGGTGAAGGCGCTGTATGACGATGGGCATGAAGTCCTGTCGCACAGCCTGAATCACGGCCATCTGGACACGTTCGCGGACCCGGATATGTCGGAAGCGACGACGATCGCGAACATCAACAACAAGGCGGCGTACGAGGCTCACGGCATCACCGTGCGTGGACATGCCTACACGTTCGGCGAGCACAACGCCACTATCCGGCGAATCGTCCGCGACTACTACGAGTACGCGTTCGGGACGACGACCAGCGGGGCTTCGGGGTCGCAGTCGCCGCTGTCGACGTACGCGATCCGCCGCATCGCGATCAAGGATTCGACGGTCACGGCAACGCATTACGCGCAGATCGATACCGCCATCACTAACGGTGAGTTGATCGCGTTCATCATCCACGCCAACCCGGCGGCGGCCGAGTTCACGTCGGGCGGCGGTGGACATGCGCGGCTGGCTGACGTGATCCAGTACTGCTTGGATCATGACGTGCCGGTGGTGACGCCGGGTGAGGCGTATGACCGGTGCCGAAACGTATTGGACGCAGGCGACTATCCGGGCGGGACCGCGTTCAGTGTGATCGACAGCGAGGGGAAGGGCTACACACCGTCGTCTGCCGTGGAGGGTCAGCTCGTCACTCTGCTCGGTCATGCGTCGGATGCGTTGTCGAAGGCACCCTCAGCTTTCCTGGCGGGAATCACGGTGCAGCAGTACCGGTCGTCAACGAGCGCACCGGGGTCCGGCCCGGGCACGGTGCAGACGGTCATCGTGGACAAGACCGGCACCGTCGGCGGCCTGAATCAGCAGTGGTATTTCCGCAACGGCAACAACGGTGTCTGGGTGCGGGCCGCGTCGACCGATAACACCAGTTGGACGTCGTGGCGGCAGGTGACCGCGGTCCAGCAGTTGACGGACTCGACGTCGGCGATCGGCACCCTGCCGTCCGCATACGCGGAGGGCGTGACGTTGCAGAACGTGGTGTCGACGGCATCGCCGGTGACGCCCCGTGCAGACAACGGCCCCGGTGTGCTCCGCACCGTCATCACCGTGCCCGGCTCATCCGGTATCACGATCGGGCAGTTGAACTTTCAGGAGTTCATCGGCACCAGCGGTAACGGCACCTGGGTTCGGAACTCCAACTCGGACAACACCGGCTGGAACTCATGGAAGCGCGTCGACGTGGAGGGTGGACTCGCGCCGGTTATCCACGCGGCGACCGCGAAAACTACACCGGTATCCGATGACGAGTTCCCGATGGCTGACTCTGCCGCGTCGTACGTCCTGAAGCACATCAAGTACTCCGACCTGCTGGCCGCGATCGCTGCGTCGGTGACCGCTGGTGCAGACCCCGACGACCTCACCTCTGGTGAGTCAACGTTGTCGCGTCGGGCCATCATGAACGGCGCAACCCTCACATCGGGCATCGTCCGACTGACCTACTTCACGGCGAAGAAAACCGAGACGATCAACAGTGTCCGAGTTGGCACGTACACGACGGCCGCTGGGGCGACACCGACTCTCTGCCGCATCGGGATCTACTCGGTGGACGGATCAGGCAACCTGACACTAGTCGCGTCGACCGCCAACGACACCGCCCTGTTCGCGGCAGCATCCACGACCTACACCAAGGCGCTGTCCGCAAGCTGGTCGAAGACGGCGGGGCAGCGGTACGCCGTGGGCGTCCTGTGTGTCACGGGCGCGACCGCACCGACCATCCAGGGGCAAATCCTCAGCCTTGGCGATGAACTCGGCCAGGCTCCCCGGCTGTCGGGTGCGCGGTCGGGCCAGTCGGATCTGCCGTCGTCCATCACTGTCGGGAACGTCGCCGACACGACACACCAGTGCTACGTCGCGATGGTGCCTTAACCCGAACAGTCGGGGTAGGTGCTCATCGCTACGTCAACGAACAAGGCAATCTGATCGGCGGTCCAACCGTGCTGGACGGCCTTCAAGTCAGCTTCGATCCGCTGTCGTGGATACCCGTTCCCCAATTTAGGGGTTCACCCGCCATGCCCGAAAGGACGCTGATGCCTGCTCTCGGCCGTCTCGTCGACCACGACGACCACTCCCACCGATGACCACCAAGGATCAGGTCGCGCAGCTCATCGTCGCCGAAGCCAAGGCGCGCGGCCACTCCCGTGATGAGT
>ERZ724522.587-NODE-587-length-22618-cov-20.757789_pt1 | contig 22618 bp, 42 predicted proteins | sample MGYA00376055_ERZ724522 | MGnify/ENA primary metagenome ERZ724522 (study PRJEB28724, sample SAMN07190884) | wastewater metagenome | isolation source: effluent of sewage treatment plant in Hong Hong | place: Hong Kong | collected 2016-03-17 ...
TATTTTTTCATTTTAATAACCCCCTGGCGGCTTTCAGTTCAGCGATATTGTGGCGCATGCCAGTCAACCATATACCATCGACGGCTTTTGCCTTTTCCATGCCCTCAAGAAATCTTTCCGCATTGGATATTTTTTCCAGAGCGACCTCTTTGTCCGGCCTAAGTTTTTGGGCCGTCCATAGTTTTTCGGCTTCGGTTGCGAATTGCTCATGCACCCACACTTCAGCGAGTTTATCGGATGTGGTCTTGCGTTGCTGGTTTTTATAGAATATCCATCCTTTGTTTTTAAGCGTCGTCATGCGCGCACTGACTGTTCCGTATATGATATTTTTTCGATGCGGCATAAATTCATGCATGTAAGTTAAAACTTCCTCGCATGTTGCTCCTTTTGTCCCGGCCGATCTAAATGCGGCCATTACATCGTCGAGCTGTCCCTGCTCATCGACCGTTGCGTATGCGGCTTTACTGGTCTGAGAATGTGATTGATACATATTTCTCTCCTTTCAAATCTTCGCCATAAATGGCCGAAACGTCTTGTCAAGTAATCCTGCATGAGGTGTTCTGATTTGCGCCTTGAATAAAGCTCGGCACATATCTCGATAGGGTCTTTTATTCCATTGATAAGCAGGAATGCCGTTTCGTCACCTTCGCGGTGCAGCATGTCATGCACAATGTAATTAAGCGGAAGGACTTTGTCGTCTCCGCTTTTCTGTCCCATTGCTTTTTCTGGTGTGCGCAGGAGGTGGTGGGCATGCACCCCGTAATTCGAGCCAGTGACGATGCAGCGCAATCCAGAAACCATCCGAAGATATTTTGTGTCCCGTATGATTTCGGCCTTGGGGAACATCACTTCACCTGTTTGCATTCTGCCACCATCGTGTATTCGCATGGCGGCATCTGGCGCAGCATCGCCGCGCTTTCTGGATTAAATTCGTTGTAATAATGAATGGTCATTCCCCCGCCATGCGTTCGAGTTTTGATATAAGAATATCAATCTGATTGTTGTGTTGAGTAAGGAATTTTCCGAACATTATGCGGCTTCCTAGCGAAGTAAACCTTTGTCCAGTCGATGTTGATACCCATCCTTTTAATGGATTTCCACTTGGCTCACCCTTCCACAATTCGTTTCTAAGCAACTCCGCCACCTCAAGCAGCGTGTCCCGTCTGATTTGTTTATCATTATTTTGTTTATTTGGTGCGCCAAATTCCGCATTATCTTGGTTACGTATAAACTCTCTTTGAGATGAGTTAAGTGAGTTTGGACCACCATCAAAATCTTCGTATATCATTTCCCCTCCTGTGTCGCTACTGCTGGAGATGCTTCGATAATTTGCTGTAAGATAGGTTTCCATTTACGCCACCAGTCTAACGCTTTTTTACCGTCCATCTTAATGATACGTTCGTCATCAAAAATCCACCAATCTATTATTTTATGCGTCTCACAACCAATCTGCATAATCTCGCTTGTATAAGAAACAAAATAGGCTTCACAATTAATAGATTTTATCTCTTTTAGGTTACTTACGCCTTCAAGGTATGCGCCTTCAAGGTTTGCGCCTCTAAGGTATGCGCCTCCAAGGTTTGCGCCTCCAAGGTTTGCGCCTCTAAGGTATGCGCCTTCAAGGTATGCGCCTCCAAGGTTTGCGTCTCTAAGGTATGCGTCTCTAAGGTATGCGTCTCTAAGGTTTGCGCCTCTAAGGTATGCGCCTCCAAGGTTTGCGTCTCTAAGGTATGCGCCTTCAAGGTATGCGCCTCTAAGGTATGCGCCTTCAAGGTATGCTCCTCTAAGGTTTGCTCCTGTCTCATAGCCCCATTTAACTGCAAGCCCTAATTTTACAGACGTTAATGCATTTTCATCACAATCTATTTCTGCTGTGAATTGCACCGCACCTGTAAATCTATTTAATACGTCGAATTTCATAGTTTCCCCTCCAGTAGTTTTTCCGCGCTGGCGATGGCTTCGGTTGCTATTTCATGCACCCTGTCCATACTTATTTCTTCTTTGTAAACGCCAGAACTTCCTTTTTTAATTTTTTGCATTGCTAACAATAATACTGCGTAAGTGCAGCCACAGATGATGTCACATAAAAAGCTGTTACATCTTAAACAGGTTTCAACTCGTTTCATTTAATTATACCTTCTCTGATTTTTCAATTATTTCTATGTTCACAAAATAAAACCCACTATCCTTATAGCCGCCGTCTTTTATGAGGAGCAGCCGATTAGCAAGTTTTAGTTGCTCCAACAACCTATCGTGGCTCTCGCGCAGGGCTGTAATACGTTCGTCTATTGCCATGCCGTTATACGTTGGATTTCCAAGAGCTTTCCATGAACGTGCGCAACAACAGTCTTTGCAATGTTCCAACGCCTCACGCTTGGCCTCGTCCGTCACGGCAAGGTCGCACCCGCTTCTCTCGCGCTCTGCTCCCATACCATTTAGCCTTGCCTGTTCTTCCAGCTCCCTATTCAAATAATCATACTTGGTATCCATCTTCGTAGATGTGATAGCGCGCAGGTCTTCGTCCGATAGCGTTTGAAGTGTGGCGCGGATGGTTTCGTATGCGCCGTCAAGTTCGGTCTTACTAAAATCCATAGTTTCTGTTCTATCTTCTATTAATTGCTTCATCCAAAATAAGTCATTCAATGCCTCACGCTTGGCTCTAGCACTATCGTGCGTCGCAACGGAGTTGCTCTCGTCCGTCACGGCTTCACATTTAGTGCAGTTATACGCATTAGGCGGGTCGCATCGGTCAAAGCCATTGTCTGCAACACCTTGACACTTAGGGCAGCGTGTTAAATCCGTCACAGTGGTTGTTTCCGTTTTGGAAATAGTTGGCACAAGGTCGGCGCGGATGTATTCTTGTGCATCACCTTCCCATTGTTCTCTTGCTGTATAATGCGGAACCCATTTGGCGTTTATCCATTCATCATACGACGCTACGACATAGATTTTATCTGGCATCTTATTCTCGGTCATTCTTCACACCCCTTTATGGTTCCATCGTTGTTATAGGCAACTGTCACGCCACTTGGGAATTGATAGTATAGAACATTGTCAATACATGTTTCGGCATGGCCAGTAACGTAAGCGGCACCTCTTTCAAACCATCCGCATCCAGAAAGTAATATACAGGCTGCGATAATAAATATATGGTTCATTCTACGTCCTCCGTTTGTGGTAGTGGCATCCATTGTGTTGCATCTGGATAAATAGTAATCCCATCGCAACAGTCTTGAGCGCACCATGTCATTCTCCCTTCAGGAAAAGCTTGTCTAGCCCACGAACACACTGATACTTTCTCTTTATACCGTATCAATATGTGTGTTCCATCCTTTGGCGCAGTTTCAATCGGTTGCCAGCTATATCGCCGCATAAAATCTATCGCGTGTTGGATGGCTGATTTGTCTTTTAGGTAATGATTGTGAAAATCATCTCCTTCAATAGATTTTTCTAACGCCTTGATTGCTTCACTTGTTTTCATCGGCTTGCTCCTTTTTATTGAATATACTGTCGTATAACTCTTTAGGATAAACCGCAGCATCATAAAACTTGTAGGCCATCCCAAATTTGTGTTTTTCTAGGTCGAATGTCATGATACCCTCGCTTGTTTTTTTGATGCATCACGAATGGACTTTGCTGCCATACGCAATGCTTTATCACCAGTCATTTTCTTTGCCTGCGGAGTAGATGCCATTGTCTCAAGAAGTATTGCTACCGTCACTTGGCTTTCTCGAACACATTCTTCAATGGCAGATCGTGCTGATATTCTAGGGTCTGACTTGTGCATCACTTGTCTCCTTTTTTGCAATAAATTGATCGACTCCGCCCTTTGTTATTACTCCATCGTACAACCATTTTCCCGTCGAGGGCCACCAGTCAAGGGGCTTTCCGTCGATTATACGACGAAAGTGGAACGGGGCGAGTTCGGTCCAACCCGTCTTGTCTGCTGACGCGAGGGCGTCCCGGCGGCGTTTGTTTTCGCGCTGGCGGCGTAGCTTTGCCCGGCGACGCTTACCTTCGCTTCGCGGCTTTCTTTCCCGAGGTTCGCATGCCGAGCAGTAACGTGGATGTCCTGGGCAATCATCGTCAAGAAACCATTCCCCGCATCCGGCGCAGCAATCGCCATTGATGATGTCGTCTCCAGCTTCACCCATCACGCGCTCCCAACGGTTTGGAGTTCGGTCGGCTTCAGCAATATCCCGGCGACGTGATGCATCACCAGAAATATACCGTATACATGGCATGCCTCATGGCTAAGACCTGACTTTTTGGCTAGGTCGAACGCTTGCTGATAGCAATGCACTGCGGTTATCGTTTCGTCCTCTGAAAACGCGGCGTTTGGGTCAACGTGGATGCTGGTGTAGCGTTTTTCCTGCGCAATCATGGCTGCACCCCCAATCCGACAGCAAGAATCGTTATCCCTGCAACAATACCTAAAATGCAAATAAGTCCGATGATGTCTTTCAACAATTCCTTTTTTTCCTCGAATGTCATGCTGCCACCTCGTCGCGCAGGACGTTTTCAAGGGCTTCCGACGGATCGCTGTTTACGAGTTGGTACTTCATGTCGGGGTCATCGGGGTCGCCTCGATTCACAGCCTCGATGACGCACAGCCTGGTCATTTTGTATTTTTCGACTTTCGGCGTGAATTGGGCTTGGTTATACAGCGTCATGAAATTCGGACCGAAGTGCGCGAACATGCACTCACGGGCTTCATTCCAAGTCTCGGCGCGGATTTCGACATAGCTGTCTTTGAACGCCTGCTTTTGCATGAAGGATGCATAATACTTCATTTTTGTACCTCTTGCTCTAAAAGTTTGATGTGGATGCCATTGACCATTAGCCAGTAGCAGATGTAGCTGCCGGTCTTGGTACCGTCGGCGTGTCGGGTGTATTCCATCGAGCATTTCCAGTCCAAGATTTTCTGACCGTTGACCATCGACGGGCTGCTCCGCAGGAAGTCGAACAGCGCGATGACGGCAATGCGGTCAAGCGTCTGCTGGTCGAATGGCTGGCCCGAGTCCACTTGTTCCCGGAAGGCTTTGACGCGCTCCAGTGCAATTTCGAATGGCGTCATGGCCTTTTTGGTAGCATCATTGCGTTTCTTCTTAATGTCCATGTATTGGATGATTTGCTGCATCGGTGACATGGGGTTGTTTTGGTTACTCGCTATCATGGTGTCTCTCTACTTTCTTGTGTATTGTTTTGATGTGTTCATGCGACATTTTATTGATGTAGATTTTGCGCGCGCGATCTCCGTTGATGATGTGGACTTCGTCGATTTCGATTTCGTCCCAAGGCCCCATGATGCCGACGTCAGGCTCGGCAGCATAGGTCTGAACATTGTAATCGACTTCGACGGTGATTTCGTTCTCGGCTTTGGATGTCAAGGTGACGGTGGTGCTGGGCATTATTGCACCGCCTTTGCTTTGGCGAGGGCTATTTTCCATCGCTCAACTCTTTCTTCAAAATACGGGATTGTTTTTGAATTATAGCGTTCAGGATTAAGATGGATGCTTTCGAGACGAGCCTCTTCGTCGCTGATCGCTTCCCGCAAAGCCGCGACAAGGTCGTCGTGGGCGTTGACGCATCGGACAATGTGTTCGGCGTTGGCATGTCGTTCACCCCAAGTCAGATCATCCTCGCCCATAACATTGGCGATTTTTACCGAGTGACGACCATCGACATAGGTATTTCCCTTTGCATCTGGCCCTTCCTTAACCTTGATAATCGATGTCAGATTATAGGCGTTGATGTCCCAAGGGATCGGCGTGTGTATGTGGGACTTTGTATTGGTCATTGGTAGTTCCTTTCTAAGAAACCGGTGTCCGGCTTCAAATCAGTTAGGGGTTTATGCGGCGGTCAGGATTCCAATCGCTGCCAGATTTTGTTTAGCAATTTCGATATGACGTTGCGCAGCGTATTCGTTCAATGATTGTAAGACGCTTGCGTTGATGATCGCGTGGCGAGCATTTTGCATGCGCTTATTATCTCGGCCTCGCGCTTTTGCAATCAATTGTCGGTAGTGTTCGATTCGTTCTTGGGTTGTCATTGGTAGGCTCCTTTTGTCAGTGGTTACGTGCCAGACCATTATGCGTGTTCCCGATTCGTCTGTCAAGTCGAATTTGTGAAAAGGCCCGAGATTTTTTTCCCGGGCCTTAAACCTTACTTAATATTTCGTCCTGTGATTCGATAATGGTATCGGCTTATCTTTCTGATTCGCCCCATATCTACCAGCTTTTGAAGCCAATTGTGGACGCTGTTTACGGTTATTTCCATCGCCTCGGCCAGCTCCTCTGGCAAAGGAAACGACCAGCTTTTTTCGCTCATACGCAAAACGCATCGCCAAGTTTTTTCGGCCATCTCGTTTGCGTACGGCCTATTTGCTTCGCTTGGCTTTTTTGACCGGGACTTCGTTTTTGAAGAAATCGTCGTCATCTAATTTTCTCTTTCCTTCGGTTGTCTCTTTATCTTCCTTCATGAGCGACAGCTCTTTCTGGCTGCGATCACCATCGATGTATTTGAACGCCTGAACCTCGATAGCGTCGAAGGCTTCCATGCACCAATCTGGCCAGAGGCCGAGTTTCTTTTCTTCCACCTCGCGGTCAGCCAAGAGTTTTTGTGATCGTCCGGCGATGTATTCACGTCCGACTTTTGTGTCAAAGTAAATAACAGCGTTGCGACGGCTCTTAGCGCCCTTCCAGTCGAATTCCAGCGCCGTGACGATTGTGGCGTCATGGTACTGTTTATCGACGTGCGGGGCTGATGTCAGGGCCGAGTCGAGAAGGCCCGTCATGGCGTTCAGCAGTTCAGGGTTGGCCGTGTCGTCGCACTCGAGCTTGTGCGTCTCGGGGCCGATATTGTAGCGAAAAATCCATTTTTTCTGGTTTTTCCCTTTGCCTTTCAGCTCGATGTATTCGAGCCTGCGGCCTTTTTCGTCATTTGACATTTTTACTCCTTTTGATGGTTACGTGCAGTCTTGGATGATGCCTAATGGACACTCGATTGTCAACTTGATTTTTGTCGTTTTTATCTGATATGGTCCCTTCAGGCGCCCTGGGTCCTGTAGGTGGTACGTGCAAGTTTCGCCATGTAGGCAGTTAGGGATCGCCAGGAGAGGCCCTGTCGTCATGTCGGGGCCTTTTCTTTGCCACTAAAAAATGGGCTTGACGCTTTCGGCCGATTCGGTCAACAGTCGAATTGGCGGCGGGCCGTAAAGCAGCCCCTTGGCTTGTGGTTCAATCTCCTATGCGAGAACGTGCATGCCTCGCCGGTCTCTCTCTGGCCGGACGCCAATCCCAGCTTACCGAGAGATAAAACGAGAGGAACTACAATGAAAATTCATACAATTCAGCTACATATAGGCGATTTGCAGGGCGGCACAAATCACATGGATGCCACTGAATTTGGCGCGTATATGGCTTTAATCCTCTGTGCCTATCAGGCCAAAGACCACAGGCTTCCAGATGATGATTCAAGGCTATGCCGTATGGCAAAATGCACTCCTAAAACATGGGCCAGAATAAAGCCCATAATCATGTCAAAATTCACGTTGAGCGACTCCTTTTGGGAGCATGAAACCGTAAATCGAAATGCAGAATGCTATTCCCAAAAAAGCCAAAAAAATAAAAATAACGCTTTGAAAAGATACAATTCAGCCCTGCCAGTCGCAGGTGATTCGCAGTGCCAAACGCCTGCAATCCAATACCCAATACCCAATATCCAATATCCAGTAATAAAAAAACAAACAAAAAAAGCCGATGTGGGGGTTACGTCTGAATTCGAATCGTTCTGGTCTGTTTATCCCAACAAGGCCAACAAGGCCGATGCCATGAAATCTTACACCCGAGCCATCAAGGAGGTTCCACGTGAAACAATTATCGACGGCGCTATCGCCTATGCCGAGTTCTGCAGACGATCAGGAAAGGAAGAACGCTTTATCTGCCATGCTTCAACGTGGCTTAACGGCAAGCGCTGGGCCAACGATTACGCATCCATGGACGCTGGGCCAGCAGGCGCGCACCTATCCCCTAAGCCCTTCAAACGTGGCCTTGCTGCTCTCGAGGACGCGGGAGATGATCTCTTACAGCAGATTGGTATGGGTGGGCATTGATGGCCAGAACTTCATCCCTTCGGGCCTCTCGGTTTCCGAAGGGTTTATCCGGGTATGGGAAATGCCGGATGATTTTGACCACGAGGCCGGTCGTATGCTGGTAATGGAGGCGTCCAGACCGTGTGGAGGATCGACCATTGATTATTTTTTGGCGCTATCCCGCACAAAGAAACTTCAGGACATCGATGCCAGCAATGCCAAGAAGTACCTTTTGACGTACATACGCGACCTGTCCGAGTATTGCGAATTGGCCGTCCTTTCCGCGCTGGATGACATCCGGCTGAACGATCCGCGTCCATTCTTTCCGACAATCGCTGAAATCAGAGCTATTGCTGCGAAGTACCACGAAAAAATCCTTATTGCTCAATCGTACCTGAATGAGGACCAGTGTCAGAAACAGTGATATGCCCGCGTTGCGAGTGTGGACTGATGGTTGATGGCGTGTGTTCAAAGTGCTATTTCACAACCATAATTGAACCATTTGAGGTGTGTTTTGATTGATCCTGAAATAGAAATTGATTTTGACAAGGCCGCATACGGAGCGCTTCAGCATGCGCAGTTTTCTTTCCCGATGCGTCCAATCTCGCTGAATAACTACCTCGTCCCGAAAATGTACGGCAAGGGCATGACGCTTTCTGCCGACGCTCAGAATTTTAAAACACAAGCCGTCAGGCACCTGTGGCGCCAGAAGCCGTTGTTAAATTGGGTTTGCAAGCCAAGATATTTTTCGTTCTGGACAATCCTTCGGTCTGGCCATGATGTCTGTGAGGCCATGGATGTCGATAATTGTAATTCGAAGATGTTGCTGGATTCGTTTGTCAATGCCGGTATTGTGCCGGATGATAAATACTGCCGGGACACGCGACAGCTTTACGGAGATTTTTCCAAGGTTGGGCGCGTTCCAAATTCGGCAACCGTTTGCGTTTTGGTCCGTTGGGGACCATTGTTAAACATCAGAAAGGAATAATCATGAAATTCGGACGTTACGAGTTAATCGAGCGGTTCCTGCGCAACAGTTCCAAACCCGGTGACCTTGTCCTTGACCCCTTTGGCGGGTCTGGGTCCACCCTTATCGCCTGTGAAAAACACGGCCGTCACTGCCGCATGGTCGAGTTGGACGAGCGCTTCGTTGACGTTATTGTAAATCGATGGCAAAATTACACAGGCCAGAAAGCCATCCACGCGCATACTGGCGAGAGCTTTGAAGAAGTTTCTATAAAACGAATTAACGCAGGTGAGGCGCAGCAATGACGGATACCACCCCTTCAGATACCTCCACAGAGGCCACACAAGCCCCCACAAAGGGCGAGTTTCCGTCTCGGGCGCACCAGTTCAAGCCCGGCCAATCAGGCAACCCAGCGGGCATGAAAAAGGGTACAAAGCATCGTTCTACAATCCTGAGTCAGTACCTCGGTGCCACGTTCAAGGACCCGGCCGGGCGCACCATGCCCCAGCCTTTCGGGATTGAGGGTCCCCCTTGTACTGTCGAGGAGGCAATCGACGTTGCCCTGGTCGTGGAGGCTGTTCAGGGGAATGTGGCGGCCATCCGCGAAATCAAAGATACAATTCATGGAAAACCGACGCAGATCATAGGCGAGGACCCGGAACGTCCATTCCAAGGAGCTATTTTACCACCGTTGGAGGTTACAATAAATGTCGTTACAGTCGAATACCCAGCCAGAGGACGCCCAGCCAATCACGAAGGTGGCCCTGGAGACGACGCCAAAGTTTAGATGCCTGTTCGATCCGAACCATCCTGATTTTTACAAACGCTACAAGGTACGCCGCGGTGGCCGCGGTGGTATGAAGTCGTGGCAATTCGCCCGTGGATTGCTCATAAGGTCGCAACGGTCACCGCTTACCATCCTCTGCACTCGGGAATTCCAGTCGTCCATATCCGATTCCGTTATGGCTGTCTTGGAGCAGCAGGCTGTTCTTTTGGGCCTGCAGGATTATTTTAGGTTCACCAAGACGAATATTTACAGCCGGACAAATCTTTCAAAGTTCATATTCAAGGGCCTTCGCCGCGACATTAACGCCATCCGCTCGACCGAAGGTATTGACATCTGCTGGATTGAGGAGGGGCAGACGACGTCGGAGAAGGCCATCAAAAACCTCATCCCGACCATCATTCGCCGCCCAGGCGCGGAGTTGTGGGTCAGCTACAACCCCGATCAAAAGGACGATCCCATCCACAAGTGGGCGAACAGCTTAAACCCAAAGAACGCAACCGTTGAGACCGTCAATTACGACGAGAACCCATGGATTGATCAGGCCTTTATCGAAGAGGCCGAGGCGATGCGTGATCGAGACTACGACGAATACGCCCACGTTTATCTCGGTGAGTGCTGGACGCGATCCGATGCGCAGGTATTAAACGGCAAGTGGCAGGTTGATGATTTCACATTCGAGCAGCGCACCGATGGGTCATGGCTGCTTAACGGCGTTCCAACCCTCGATGTCAGTGGCCCATATTACGGGTCCGATTGGGGTTTTGCCACAGACCCGACCGTCCTTGTCCGATGCTTTATTGTCGGAAATACCCTGTATGTCGATTACGAGGTATGCCGCGTCGGTCTTGAGATACGAGACACGGCGGCCGCATTTAAGGCTGTACCAGGCGCGGACAAGCATAAGATATTCGCGGACAGCGCGCGCCCAGAAACCATATCCCACCTTCGTCAGGACCTGAACATCCACCCGGTCAACAAATGGCCTGGGTCTGTTGAGGATGGCATTGCTCGGCTTCGGTCCTTTGACAGGATCATGGTCCACCCACGTTGCAAAGAAACAATTCAGGAGTGCCGACTGTACAGCCACAAGGTTGACCGCCTATCAGGTATCGTCATGCCGGACATTGTCGATAAAAATAATCATTGCATTGATGCGCTGCGCTATGCTCTAAATAACATCATTAAGCATTTACCATCCGGCGACGTGGTGATTATATGATTTTCGGAAAACGAAAAGAAACTAAAGAGAACCCAGCGGGACAAGCGATATTGATTCAAAGCCCCATGCTCCAGCCCCAGAAATGGGACTTGAGAGAAGCCGCAGACCGAGGGTTTCGTTCAAACCCTATCGTTTTTCGTTGCATCGACGAGATTGCGCGCGCCATCGGCAACCTTCCAATTGATATTAAGATCAAGGGCCAGTATCTTGAAAACTGGGAGCGCGATTATCCGTTCCTTGTCCGACCCAATCCAACCGAGTCGTTTGACCAGTTCATCAAGGGATGCGTTGTCGATTATTGCTTCTCTGGGGAGATATTCTTTTCGGCCATCGTTGTCGGATCGTCGAAGGTCAGAGAGCTATGGCGGCAGTCCCCCATTCAGATGGTGGTCGACCCGAGTTCGACCGGCATGCCAAAGCGCTATGTATGGAAGAACGGCCAGAAGGAAATATCCTGGGCTGTTGATAACCTGACCGGCAAATCGGACATGTTCTTTTACAAGAATTACGACCCTATGGATTACTGGCGAGGCATGCCGCCACTGCGCGCCGCTGGATTGCCGGTCGACATCCACAATTCCGGGATGGTTTGGAATTACAGCCTATTGAAAAACGGCGCCCGACCGTCTGGTATTTTGAAGATGTCTGGGTCACCGGATCAGAATGCCGTAAACCGCATCCGCTCATTGTTTAAACGGTATATTCAGGGGTCACAGAACGCCGGAGAAATCCCAATGTTGACCGATGGAGCGGAATGGCAACCTGTCGACGTGGCTCCGAAAGATATGGACTACATCAACACCATGAAGGAGATGTCGAAATACATCGCCTCTGTGTTTGGCGTGCCGCTTCCCTTGATTGACACGGATAATTCGACCTATAACAACCTGCAGGAATCAAAAGAGCGCTTTTACCTCGACACGATCATTCCTCTTGCGAATTCAATCTTTAATCACATGTCGACGTTCTTCCAAAATTATTACAATAATGATTTTGAAATCTGCATCGACATGGACGACGTTCCGGCTCTTGAACAGATGCGCGGCCGATTGTTTGACCGACTGGTTAAGGCTGTCACGTCAGGCGTGTTAAGCCCGAATGAGGCCCGCCAGGCGATGGGCTTTGATCCCGTCCCTGGAGTGGCTGACAGCCTGTTCATGGGTTCAAACCTTGTCCCGATCGAGATGGTCGGAATGGATAATCTGACACCGGCGCAAAAAGAAACGGCGCTCATATTGCGCAAGGCCAAATGGTCGGAGGCAGAGATTAAAGCCTATTTCGACCACGAGGGCTGCGATCATGCTAAGTGACTGGGCGATACAGCTTGCATACAACCGCCAGCAAGCCATTCTTGACACTGTCGAATCACCCCTGCGCCGCGAGATTTACCGAGAGAAAAAGCGTTTTATAAACGCGGTAGAGGCCGAATACGACCCAGCAAGAGGTATCCCGAACCACCTATTTGCCGATCATGAGCGAAACATGGTGGAAATCCTGCGCAACAGTTCGGCAAAAGTCATGGCCCGTATGGCTGCAGAGGTGGAGTTGCACGCCTCAAGTCCTATCGGCATGCGGCCCAAAAAATCGGACGCTGCAATTGATATGTTCTTTCGGCAATGGTTCGCACTATTCGGGGCGCAGCGCGCCAAGGACACGGCCTCTACCACTCGTGACGACCTGCGGCGCGAGTTACTGCGATCCCAAGACGAGGCTGGCGGCGAGATACCGCTTTTACAGCGATTCCTTCGTGCGCGCGGGATTGCGGCATTCCGCGCCGATACAATTGCCAGAACCGAGACGCACAATGCGGCGATGGCGGCCTCTACCCACACCGCCGACCGTATGCAGGACGAGACTGGCCTTGTGATTTTAAAGCAGTGGGTACCCGTTCAAGACGGGCGTACCCGCGATGCGCATGCTGCGATGTCTGGATCTCGGCCCATTCCAATGTCAGGAAAGTTTCTTGTGAACGGCGAATATTTAGACCATCCCGGCCAAGGCTCGCCAGGCAACGCCATCAATTGCCGGTGTGTCTTGGTTTATGAACCACAATAGCCTTTGACTTTTTTAATTGTTTTGTGATACGCATTCTTTAGGAGGCCAACCATGCCCAATTATCAGTTTTTAGATTTTGGCTTAGAGATTAAAGCCGTTTCCGTAAATGAAGACAATACCATCGGTATTTTTGAAGGATACGGCTCTATCTTTGGCAACAAGGATTCGTATGGCGACGTGGTCGAGCCTGGCGCCTTTGTCGAAAGCCTCAAATCAAACGGCATGCCGGCGATGCTCTGGCAGCACAACACAGACACGCCGATTGGCGTTTATTCGCAGGCCAGTGAGGACAGCAAGGGGCTTTATCTCAAGGGGGAGATCAACCTCAAGGTGCAGGCGGGTCTTGAGGCGTATGAGCTTATTAAGCAGGGGGCCGTTAAGGGCTTATCGATTGGTTTTATCACCGAAGCTGACGAGATCGACCGTAATTCCGGCGTGCGACGCCTTAAGAAGGTTCGCCTCATGGAGGTTTCCCTTGTGACGTTTCCCGCAAACAAGCTGGCAAAAGTCACTGCCTGGAAGGGCGAATTGCCGCGCACCGAGCGCGAGTTTGACAAATTTCTGCAGGCCGCAGGTTTTAGCCGTAAAGATGCTAAGACCATAGGCGCTTGCGGGTTCAAGGCTTATCTGTCGCATGACCAGCGGGACGCTGACGATGGCGCGGATCAAGAGCAGCGGGACGCTGCCACCATTGAGCATTCGCTCAAATCGTTATTAACAAACCTAACAGGAGTATAAAATGCCTACAGAAAACATTGAGAAACTCGTTGGTCAGATCAATGAGGCTGTTGTCGCTTTAAAGGGCGAACAGGATCAGAAATCGAAAGCCGATGAGCAACGCATGGATCGCATCTCGAAAGATTTGACCGAGACTGCCGAGAAACTGCAAAAAGCACAGGCCGAGAAAGCCGAAATGGAAAAGCGTATGGACAGCCTTGAGGCCGCCATGTCGCGCGCCGATACCAAAGGCGGCGAAGCCCAGAAGGAGGAATTCCTTAAAAAGCAAGCTGAAGCGATGGACTCATACCTTCGTGACGGTATCTTGCCAGAGGGCTTTAAGCTGAACCGTGAAGGCGGCATCGAAGTTCGCGCTCTGTCGACGGAAGTTGACCCAGAGGGCGGCTACCTCGTTCGCCCAGAGTTGGCAAACTTTGTCGCCACTCGCGTGTTTGAAACATCGCCTATGCGCCAATTGGCAAACATCGTGCCTGGATCGTCGAAATCTTTGACAATCCTTTTGGATGATGATGAGCCAGCCGCTAACAACACCGGTGAAGGTAGCGCCTCGAGCGACACCGACACGCCAGATGTTGCCGAGTTGGAAATCTTCGCGCACAAATACGATGCCGAGCCACAAGCTACTGTCGAAATGCTGGCAGATGCTTACTTGCCAATCGAGCAATGGCTTCAGGGCAAGGTTGCTGACAAGATCGGTCGCAAAGAGAACACGGACTTCATCACCGGAAACGGTGTTGGCAAGTGCCGTGGTATCTTGAGCTACAGCGCTTGGGCAACCGTCGGAACCTATGAGCGTAACAAGGTAGACCAGATCGCGCTTGGTAACTCATCGGCTTTAACGTCCGATGGTCTGATCGGCCTGCAAAACGCTTTGGCCGAAGAGTATCAGATGGGCGCATCCTGGTTGATGCACCGCACAACCTTTGGCGCAGCATTGAAGCTGAAGTCATCGGGCGGCGGCGACTATCTGTTCAGCCCGAACCTGTTGCGCGACGGACAAAACCGCTTGGAGTTGCTGGGTAAACCAGTAACATTTGCGGCCGATGTCCCTGTCGTAGCATCAAACGCTCTTGCAGTTGTTTATGCTGACTTCAAACGCGCTTACACCATCTATGACCGTCAGGGCCTGATCGTTGTACGTGACCCGTACACCAATAAAGGCCGTGTCAAGTTCTACACATCGCGTCGCACCGGCGGCGCTGTGACGGGCTTTGATGCCATCAAGATCGGCAAAGTGTCCACCTAATTATGATAGGCCCCTGGCTTCGGCCGGGGGCTTTTCAAATACCCCTTAAACCCATCTTATGGAGAAAACAAATGGAAGACTTAAAAAACAATGTGGTAGTTGCGTATGCCATCGGTGCGACGCTATCTGGCACAACACCTGCCAAAGGCAACATCGTTGACCTGCAGGGAGCAGAGAGCGCTACCTTCGCTTTCTGCACAGGAACGGTCACGGATGCTGGCACAGCAAGCGGTTTCGCTTGTGAAATCCAGGAGAGCGACACAACAGCAGATGCCGACTTCACAGCCGTTGCAGATGCTGATTTGATCGGCCTTGAGTCAGCCCTGACAGTGACGCTTGACACCTACGACAACAAACCTGTCGGTGCCATCGGTTATCGCGGTAGCAAGCGTTATGTGCGTTGTGTATGGACTGGCACTACAGGCACAGATGCGACGATCAATGGTCTGGCTCTGGTCAGCCACCTGAATGTTCGCCCACCTGCAGCGACTATTGCGGCAAACATCGCAGCCACGTAAGATACGGGTGGGCCGAGGTTTCGACTTCGGCCCTTCCTTTAACACTCATGGAGAACAGCAATGGCTGACAAAGTTCGAGTTTTAATGCTCAAGACGACAAAAGGTTCGGAAGATGGTTTGAACGTCACAACCTTTATGAAAGACGAAACCTACACAATTGATTGCAACCTCGCTAAAGCATTCATGGAAGATGCCGCATGTGAATTGGTTGAATGCGGTGAGTGCGAGAAAAAAGAAGAAGCGCCAGAAGAAACACTGGACCCGGATGTTGAAGAAAACAAAGCTGACGCTACCGAAGAAACAAAGCCAGAAGGCGAAGCCGAAACAACCACTGAAGAACAGCAAGAAACAAAGGCTGAATAATGACATTCAACCGCCGATCCGTTCAGGTTATAACGCCACCAAGCGCAAATAATCGCGTTGTTTTGCTAAGCGAAGCCAAGGATTGGCTGCGCCTTGATGAGTGCGACGATCTGGTGATCGGCGGTTTGATTGATGCCTGCGTTTTGATGATTAAAAATTACACAAAGCGCTCTATTGCGTCAGAAACATACGAGCTGACGCTTGATGCTCCAAACAGAGCCGGATTTGACGAGACGCGCCTGGGCGCCGGAGTTCACACGATGGCAAAAAGTGTTGCCCTTGGTACGCTTGATGGCGCTGTCGACCTTCCATACCCAATTGTGACAACGATTGACTCGGTCAAGACATACGGTTCTGATAATACAGAGGCCACTTATTCTTCTTCCAATTATCGCCTTGATGGTGCTGGTGGCAGACTGTATTTAAACGCGGGCGCGACATGGCCGTCTGACCTTCGGAGCTTCAATTCAGTAGTGATTCGCTACACGGCCGGCTATACCAAGGACACCATCCCGGCCGACCTGAAGCAGGCAATCAAGATGCACGTTGCCCATCTTTACGAGTGCCGGCAGGATTGCGAAATACCACCAGCATGCAAGGCTATTTTAGAAGGCTATCGCCTGTTCGACTATTTGGCTGTCTATTAAGGGAGTTCGCCTATGGCGACAACCGTCACCTTTTTGTACGACCCAATGATCAGCGTCATAAGTGACTATGCATCCAAAAGCCCATTATTCAATGTTTTCATGCAAGATGCGATGAGAACGGACCGCGCCGTGTTTATCCAGGCCATTGGACATGCAATGGTCTTTCATGTTACGGATTTCGTGCTAGACGAGTATTATCGGCATATGGGGTGTTGACATGATTAAGTGCGGCGAATTTCCGAGCCTTGCCAGAACAAAAATTGTAATTGAGAAGCGCGCAGATACGACCGATTCGTATGGCGGGTCAACCGTTGTCTGGTCGAAGTTCAAAGAGGTATGGGCTTGGGTTAAACCCGTTACCGGCCGGGAGCTTTATACCAATGCAAAACTGACCAGCCGCGTGACCCATACGGCCCTGATTCGCTATATCGACACCCTTCGCCTTACCGACACCGCCGCCAAGTATCGGGTGACGTTTGACGATAAAACCCTCGAAATCGACTATATAACCTCGATGGATGAGCATGACGATTCGTATGGGAAGGTCTTTCAGCGCCTGTTTATGGTCGAGAATGGAGCTGGAAATGCAGGGTAATAGCGTCGATTCGGAGGCTGTAATCCTTTCACTCGGCCTGGCCGCCAAGGAAATCCACGGAGAGTTTGACACCCGCCTTGCCCGGATTGCCATGCTTATCGACGGTCAGGCAAAAAAGAACATTCAAACCGGTTCCCGATCTGGCCGCAGATACACCCGCCGAAGCATCAGCCACCAGGCGTCATCGGCTGGAGAATACCCAAAAACGGACACTGGCGCCCTTGCTCGGAATATATTTTGGGAGAAGGTCAGCCGCCTGAATTACAAGGTCGGCTCTCGCGGAAAGGGCGCGCCACACGGTTTTTGGCTGGAGTTTGGCACGATCCACATGGCTGCCCGACCATGGCTTAACCGCACGATTAAAGAAAACGTAGATAAAATCGCAAAAATCCTATACGGTAGCAGGCTATGAAAGAGATTGTTAAGGGCATCGTCACACGGTTAAAGGCGGCGGCATCGGTTACGTCGCTTGTATCGGATCGCACCTATCTTGACGTTCCACAGGGCGCAGTTTTTCCTTTTATCAGCTTGGACTTTTCCAGCGATGAGCGTTACACCAAGACCAGCCGGTCAGTTCAGTACCAGATTGTTTTTAACGCATGGTCACGCCAAAAGACGCCGCTTGAGGCTCTAAACATCCTTGCTGGCATAAAAACAGCCATTGATCGGCAGGAGTCATTGATTACGCTGGACACGGGGACGGTTGTCGTGATACACATGATCAGCGAGGATTGTTACAAAGACCCTGATGGAGTGACATGGCACGCGGTTGGGATTTATAACGCCTATGTAGATTTTGGAGGATAACATGGCAGAGCAAAAAGGACGCGATTTTCTTCTTAAGGTTCGCACTTCGACGGGGCCGGATGTATTCACGACCGTTGCTGGACTGCGCACCACTGGCCTCACAATCAACGAGGAGACCGTTGATGTCACAAACAAGGACTCAGACGGATACCGCCAGTTGCTTGACGGACGCATTGTCCAGTCCATGCAGGTATCGGGCGAGGGCGTGTTCCAAGACGACACGACATTCCGCAAGCTGCAAACGGTTATGCTTGCTGGCACGCACGAAGAATACCAGATCGTGTTGCCAGGGGCGACATCTGGGGCGGCTGGGACTTTTGAGGGCGCATTCCGAATCACTTCGCTCGAAGTAACGGGTGATTACAATAACGAGGTCACCTATTCGGTTACCCTTGAGAGCGACGGTCAGATCGCCTTCACGGATGCTGCATAATGTTAGCACCTGCGATTAACATTGAGATTGGGGGTCGGGTTCGCGTCATGCGCCCGACCTTTAAGGCTTTAATCGCGATCGAGAACGAGCTTTCTGCCAGTTCTATGGCGCTCGTGGGTCGTGTCATGAATGGCGATCTTGGCGCTACCATGACGCTTGCTGTAATTTACCATGGTCTTGATGGCTCGACAGATCGTATGGATCGCGAGGCGATCATGTCTGAAATCGAAGCGTCCGGCTTGATCAAGTATATTCCCATCGTCACGAAATTTTTTGAGGCGCATTTAAGCGGTCAGCCTGTGGGAAAGCAGGAGTCAGACCAGCAAGGCCAGACGACAACCCCTGGCGCGACATCTACGGAATCGGCGTAGCCTTACTCGGCATAAACCCTAAAGACATTCCCGACCTCACAATGGTTGAATTTTGGGCGTGCTATGATGTATATTGCAAAAGACACGGCATCGGCTCGGATGTTGATCCTTCAAGACTTCGGGACATGATGAATAAATACGGCGGTAAATCGGGCAGTATAAAGGGGAAGCAGCATGGCAAGACTTGAAGACCTAGTCGTCCATCTCCGAGGTGAGACAGCTTCCCTGCAGCAGTCGTTAAAGCAAGCACAGAGCGACATTAAAAACTTTGCAGACCAAACCAACAAGCGCCTTGACGGTATTCAGGATTCGCAGGAGCGTGCAGGTCGTGGCTTTGGAAATCTTGGCAACCTTGTAAAAACATACATCGGGATTGAGACTGTTCGATCAATCGGCAATGCCGCCCTGCAGATGGATGCCCTTAACTCAAAGATGGCTGCTGCAGTCGGATCTGGTCAAGTTGCTGGCGAGGCCATCCAATTTATCCGAGAAGAGGCTCAACGCCTTGGTCTTGAATTCGCAACGGCTGGTAATGCCTTTGCTGGCTTTGCCGCTTCGGCTACGCGATCTGGCCTCACTCTTGAGCAATCCAAGTTGATTTTCTCTGGCGTTGCAGAGGCCGCTACTGCCATGAAGCTTTCGGTTGCTGATCAGGGTCTTGTATTCAGAGCGCTTGAGCAGATGGCTGCAAAAGGCGTTGTGAGCATGGAAGAATTGCGCGGTCAGTTGGGTGAGCGCCTTCCTGGCGCTGTGCAGATTTTTGCCAAGGCTTTAGGCGTTTCAAACTCTGAATTCTTGATGATGGTTCAGAATGGACAGGTCGGAGTTGATGCCCTTGTCAAGTTTGGGGAGGCACTTCACAATGAGTTTGGTCCGGCTGCCGAGCAGGCATCTCAAAGCGCAGCCGCTCAAATGGCACGTTTCAAGAACACAATTTTTGATTTACAGGTCACCCTTGCAAACTCCGGCGCGATGGACGTGTTTATCGCCGCGCTGCAGGGCGTGCAAGCCGCCATCGTCATGGTTGGCAATCAAATAACAATTCTCAAGGAGCGCGTTAAAAATAATCTTGCAGCCGTTCAGAATTATTTCATTGACATGTATAATAGCTTTGTCGACCTGAAGAAAAAGCTTGGGATGGACGGTCAATACAAAGCCAATGTTTTCCAGTTGACTGACGAGCAACAAATACGCAAGGAAATGAATTTACTGGATCAGGCAGCCGAGAAGTTGCAGCGCATCTATGGGATGCAGGCCGCCACCAAGTCATCGGGAATTAATACAACGACCGCTACCACATCAACGCCGCCGATTGTTAAAACGCTTGGGACGGATATTCCAAAGGCAGCGGGACGCGCCAAGGATGCTGTGGTTAAAGCAAATCAGGATATGCAAGACAGCTTCAAGGCGTTCAATGTTCAGCAGCTTGCAACCGTCAGATCATTTGACGATCTTAAGCGCGTTGGCCTTGATGCGATCCAGTCCATCCTGCAAAGCGGCCTGAATGCCGTTTTCAATACCACAACCCAGAAAAAGGGCGGCTTCTTTTCTGCCTTTGGCGGCATATTCTCATCCAGTTTAAGCTCGATCTTCGGCGGCCTGTTCGGTCGTGCGGCAGGGGGTTCGGTATCACCCAAAACACCCTATGTTGTCGGTGAGCGCGGCCCCGAGTTATTCGTCCCGAACGTTGGCGGCACTGTCATGAACCGTAACCAGATGTCATCTGGCAGTGGACAGGCCCCCTTCAGTGTTGTGCAAAACATCACCATCGGCCCATCGGTCAGCATGGCTGTCCGGCAAGAGGTGGCGAAGATGCTTCCCGACATTCGCCGCGCCACGGTTGCGGGTGTTGAGGATGCACGTTTAAGAGGAGCAACCGTTTAATGCCAACATACCCACTCGCCTTTCCATCTGTCTCGGTCGTCGATAGCACCTTCGGGATTGTCTCATCCTCTGCCAGCAGTCGCTCGCCATTCACCTATACCGAGCAAATACAGCAAAACGCTGGTATGCGGTTCGAGGGGACGGTTAAGTTTCGCCTCACCAAGACCACCGACGCAGGCATCCTTAAAGCCTTCCTGGCTGAATTACAGGGCCGGTATGGCACTTTCCTCTATGGAGACCCAGACTACCTCGCCAAGGGGCCACAAGGCGCTCTGGGTGGCACGCCTCTGGTCAATGGTGGCAGCCAGACGGGCAATACCCTTAATATCGATGGTTGTTCAAATAGCATCACTGGCTGGGCGAAGCGGGGCGACTATATTCAGCTTGGCACTGGGACGGCAGCACGCCTTCACATGATCACCCAAGATGCTGATTCGAATGGCTCTGGTCAGGTGGCCTTAAAGATCATGCCTGCGCTTCGATCCTCTCCATCCGATAATGCCGCCGTGACAGTAACGGGAGCAAAAGGCCTATTCCGCATGGCCTCAAACCGCGCCGACTGGTCTGGCAACAAATCATCGATCCATGATGTCGACTTTTCTTTCGTGGAGGCCATAAGTGAGTAGAGGACTTACCTCTGGCATGGTGACTGAAGTGACGGCCACTGCATTGCGGCCGATTTTTCTTTTTAAGGCTGAATTCGATAGCGGAGATCTGTTGCTTTGGACTGGCGTTGGACCGCTTACCTATAATTCGGAGACCTATGTCGGGGGCGGCAACCTTATCGGCGTGTCTGAAATGAAGGAAGTTTCCGTGATCGAGGCGCAAGGTGCGTCCTTTCAATTGTCAGGCATCCCATCTGCCCTGTTATCACTGGCCCTTTCCGAGCCGTATCAGGGGCGTCCCATAACCTGTTTTTTTGGAAGTATTGATTCGTCTGGCGCTCTTGTGGCTAACCCTTTCACCCTGTTTAAGGGGAAAATGGACGTTATGAAGATTGACGACTCGGCAGAGACCGTGACGATCACCGTCAGCGCCGAGAACCGCCTTATTGACCTGCAGCGCATCCGCGTGCGTCGGTACACGCCGGAGGACCAGAAACAAAAATATGCTGGAGACCTTGGTCTTGATTTTGTCGCCGCATTGCAAGAAAAAGAAGTCGTGTGGGGTAAATCATGAGAAAACAGGGCTGGGAAGTTATTCTGCAACAATACATCGATACGCAGCGAGATATGCCCTTTGCCTGGGGTGTCAATGACTGCGTGCTGTTTTCTGCTAATGCTGCAAATGCCATCCTTGAGGAGGACTTGCAGCCGCAGATCGACTCCTATGGTGACTATGACGAGGATATGGGTAAGGCTTTAATCCTTGAATGCAACGGTATTGCAGGAATTTTTGACCGTCACTTTAAGCGGAAACCAATCAAGACAGCCAATCGCGGGGACATTGTTCTTGTAAAATATGAAGGCAACAAGGTTGCTGGTATCTGCAATGGTCGCAATGTGATCTGCAAGACACATACGGGCATAAAGTTTATTCCGATTGATCTTGCTCTTGCTGCATGGAGTGTTGACTAATGGCAGTCATTGGAGCCGCCATCGCCGCCGCAGTATCGAATTGGGCTGCCAGCATCACGATTGGAAGCATCCTTTCTTCGATTGCCTCATCCTTTATCATGTCCGGCCTGCAGCGCCTTATATCGCCCAAGCCGCCAAAGCTTTCTGGCAATTCCGCTATTCAGAACACAGGGATCACAACGCAAATCCGGCAGCCCATCATGGTGCGCAAGCCCACCTATGGCGAGATGCGCCGCTCGGGTGGTATTCTATTCTTGGGAATGACCAGCAACAATAAATACCTGCACATGGTGGTCGAGGTAGCACCACACGAGGTCGA
>ERZ724522.588-NODE-588-length-22605-cov-5.004656_pt1 | contig 22605 bp, 23 predicted proteins | sample MGYA00376055_ERZ724522 | MGnify/ENA primary metagenome ERZ724522 (study PRJEB28724, sample SAMN07190884) | wastewater metagenome | isolation source: effluent of sewage treatment plant in Hong Hong | place: Hong Kong | collected 2016-03-17 ...
CCGTAGCGCAAGAGAACACCTGCGCGAAGGTCAGGGTGCCGGCGGCACAGGCGGCCGTAGCCGCGCCGGCGGGAAGTGCGACAGGATCGGTCATGATGTTTCCTTATGGAGAGAATTCGGGTCACTGAGCGCTTCCCGCGCTTGCTCGGTCGTGATGCCCAACCCATAATCCTTCGCCAGATAGCGCGCCGCCCAATCGATGGGCCGCCCCGGTCCGTAAAAAGCGATCTGCACCCGGTAAGCCTCCACCTCGTAGCGCAACCGCCAGTCCCTCGATGTCAGATACCGCCACAGCCAGCGCACGCGCCCATCTCGGCGCTGCTGGGCGATGTGGTGCCGTTCGTGGGCCATGAGGCCGCCGTCGTCGCGGTATTTGGGGTTGATGAGGATGCAGAACAGCGGCGCCATGCCGCCTTTGACCCATCGCGTGTAAAAGACCTTCACAGGATCGCCCCCATTCCGGGAAGTTTTTTCCCGAAAAACACCCCCGAACAATTTCCTCCGTTGACGGCATTGCCGCCGGCCAGCAACGGCCCCGACGACACGGCCACGTCCTTGAGGGTGAGGTTGTCGGGCTTGATCCTGGTTGCCGAAAAAACGGTCAGGTTGCCCTTCGTCCCCGGCGTGGTCGAGTTGATCTTGACTCGCGCCGCTTTCGCCGCCCCGGACAACACCTGGATCGCCTCCACCGTGACCGTGCCCGCGGTCGGCAACGAAATGCCCACGTCCTGGGTCACCTGGCCGCTGCCGTCGAAGGACAGCGATTTGATGTAGCTCCCACCCGGAAAAGCCAGCAACACCGGCTGCTCTGCAGGCGCAAGCAGCACCGCCCCGAATGACGGCGTCCCACCGGAAATGGCAAAACTGTCCGCGCGGCGTATTTTCAGCGTGCCCGTTTTCGCCGCGTCCCAGGTCCAGTTGGACCCCGATAAGGTCAGCCCGGATACGCCGCTTGCCGCCATGTCTCCTAGGTCCATCGTCCCGCCACCGGTGAACTTCACCTCGCGGGCGGTCGCGCCCGTCGACTGGAAGCGGTCGACGCGGATCGTCTTCCCTGCTACGTCGAGCGTGCCGGCCGTGAGTTGAAATGTCGTCTCCGCGTCCGCCATCCCGCCGACCAGGTCGGACAGCAGCGTATAGGTGCCGCCACCCGCGAAGGTGATATCGCCGTGCGGCACGCCGTTGGTATCCACCGTCACCGCGCCGGGCGCCATCAACTTGAATCCGGCACTCTCCGCGCGCACCCCGCCGGCACCCGCCGCGACGCGGTAGTTGCCGTAACAGTTGACCACCATGCCGCTACCATATCCCTGGAGAACCAGGCCATCGAAGCCTGCGACAAAGGTCAAGTCGCGGCAGGCAACCGCGCCGGACAGATCGTTTGGCGTAACCATGCACGATGACCCCGAGTTCCCATCGAACACCACGTCATCCGCCGACGTGGGCACGCTCGCCCCGCCCGCACCGCCCGAGCTCGCCGACCAATGCGCAGTGGACGTCGTGTCCCACGTGCCAGGCCCGCCGACCCAGTAACGCACGGCCATTGCTCAGTACCCCGCCGGCATGGGCACGTAGTCCCATTTCGCATCGACCGCGTTGTACTCGAAGCCGATGTAATCGGTCTTGCCCGCGCTGCTCACCGTGGGCAGCGGATAGTCCGCCGACCCGCGGTAGGCCGCATTCCACACATAGGTCTGGGCGTTGGTGCACTTAAGCCGGAAGATCAGTACCTGTCCATCGGCCGGCGTGCCGGTGGGCGCATTGACCGTGAAGTTACCCGCCGCCTGCGTGTTGGTCATGTGGGCCACGTCGGTCGTGTCGACGTTGGGCGTGATCGCCGCCGCTGTCGCAATCGTCGTCACCTGGCGCAGTGCGCGCTTGACCAGGCCGGTCAGGCTGATGGTCCAGGCGGTGATGCCGGTGCCCGACCCCGTCGTCACGTTCACGCTGACGGTCATGCTGCCCGTCCCGCTGTTGTACGCCGTAATGACGCCGAACATTGCATTGGCCGGACTGGATGTCTGCGCAATGACAACTGGTTGGCCGACCGACCAGGATTTCCCGGTCTGCGTCGTGAACGTCTGGTTTCCCGTCGCGATGGCCATACTGGTGGTGCTGGTTCCCGCAGTTCCCGGCGCATTGACCGCCGTGGTCGCCGCCGTCAGGGCGGTCTGACAAGCCGCGATGACCTCCGAGATCAGAGCGAAGAACCACGTTCGATGGCCCGTGCCCTGCAAATCGCGGGCGGTGCTCCCGTCGACCGAATACGGGTTGCCCGACCCCCCCAGCCCAGTCGATACGATCACTTGTGTTGTCATAGTAGTTCCTTCACTTCGAAGCCCTTGCGGGTCGTGTTGTAGTACGGAAATTCCAGTGCCGACAGCTGGCGCAGGCGGCCCAGAAAATTTCGGCGATGCGCGTGTTTCAGATCGTCGGGATCGAGGATGAGAAATACCTCCAGATCGTTGCCCATCTGACGCTCCAGCTCGTAAGCGCGGCGCATCCCTTCGTCGATGGTCATCCAGTCGACCGAAAAGCGCGACACGCGGCAGCCGGGCCGGCGGTCGAAAAATTCCCGCCCGCCCATCGCCGTATCGATCGGCGTATTGGGTTCAACGGCCAGCGCCGCGCCGTAGCTCATATTCACCGCGGGCTGGAATCCAGGGCCGAGGAACATGCGGCCCATTTCGATATAGCCCGCCGGATTCGCCTGATCGTCGACCTCCACGCGCCAGTAGCGCGCGTTGACCCAATCGATCAACGGACTGATCGTGTTCGCATATTGTCCCGCGCGCTCCGCGTCGGGCGGTCGACCGGACCAAAAATTGTCGTCTTCCCAGCGCAGGTCTGAGGGGTCATAGACTGCCGGCCAGGCGTCGTCCCAACCGGAGGAAAACACCGCGCCGGCTGGGTTCGCCGCCACGGTCGTCGGCGAATAGGGGAGCAACACATTTCCCATGTTTTCTTGAGCCGACGCAATGTAGGCGCCCGAGGCCCCGTTGCCCGCGTAATTCGAGGTCGTACCGTTATCGAGCCGGATCTGCATACGATGTGCGCCAGCACTGGATGCGGTCGCCCCGATCGTCAATAGCCACCACCCGGTGCCCAGGGAAGTCATGCTCGCGCTGGCGGCGGTCAGCGGTGTCGTACCGCCCGTCCCAAGGCCCGATACCGCACCGGTCGAAAGGTTGAAGGTGGCCTGGGCATAATCTCCGCCGTTCGAAATGAACAGCTGCAGGCGGGAACGCTCCCCCGCCTTGGCCTTGATCGCCCGCACGATCGATTGCCCGGCCCCGATGGCAGCCGTGTCCTGCCAGACATAGTGGATCGCGGTCGAACTGTCCTCGACCAGTTTTTCGGCCGTCAAAAACCCGTCGAAAGTCTGCGCGACGTTCGCCGCGATCGAGGCCGCGACCTTGGTCCACGCGCCGTTGTCGAACTGGTCTGAGTAGAGGAACGAATTCTCGAAATCGAACGCGCCCGCCACGCGACTCGCGCGCATCCGGAAGCGACCGTTTACGCTCAGGTTATGGTTGCACAGCGCCGCCACCCGCACCGCCTGCACCGAGCCGAGGTCGATGTCGAAGGTGGCGCTGGCCAGCGACGCATCGAGGCTGCGCGCCTTTTTCGCCAGGTTGCGCTGCTGGAGGTTGGCGAGCGGCAGGCCGGCGCTCCAGTTGCCGCCAGAAAGCACCGCCGCGTCGATCCAGTTGTTGTAGCCGAGAATCAGCGCGCCCATCTCATCCCCACAGCGTCAACGTGATCTTGTTGTCGGCGAAATTGCCGTCCATCGCCAGCACACGCATCAATTTTCCCGACCCAAAATTGAAGCGCGGATACGTGAGCCGCACCACCACGCCCAGATCGAGCGCGGTCAGGGTCGCCACATCGTCCACCCGCAACGTCACCTGCCAGGTCTCGCGCAACACCTTGTAGATGCCGAGCAGCAGCGCCGCCTCGCTGGCGGCATCGAACGGCCGCGCAAGGCAGCTATCGAAGTTCAGATCCTGCGCGTTGGTGTACTGGAGCCGGACGTTCGCGTCCTGCGCCACCGCACTTGCCGCGGCCTGGGCGATCACCGCCTTCCGCGCGGCCGTCACCGCGCCGGCAATGTCACTGGCCTGCACGGTCCAGTTCCTGGCGCAGGACAATGTCACGCGCCAGGCCGGCAGGCGGTCGGTGTCCGTGCGCGGCGCAACGCGCTGAGGGTTGCCGATCAGGTTCGTGCCGTCGAGGTCCACCACCGGCGTGCCCGAAGGCGCGGCGAGCCGGTTGAAACGCAATGTCCCCAGCCGGTCGAAGCCGTACCAGACGCTTGGCTGCGCCACGCTGTCCATGACCGACGCCGCCGTCGAATCGTCGGACACCCACCAGCCGGCGCGGGCCGGACTGGCGGCATCGAGCGCCGCCAAATCCGCCGCGCTGATGTCTGTGATACCCATGTCCGCCGCGATGCGCGCCAGCATCTGCCAGCGGGTGCGCAGCACCGGTACTGCTTCCTGCGCATCGCAGGTCACCGCGCCATCGGGCGACGAGGCCAAGCGGAACAGTCCTTCCGCCAGGCAGGTGCCGTAGGTGCCTGGCGTCAGCGCCGCAGCGAGAAGTGCCGCGCTGGTGCCGAAGTCGGCACCCGACGTAATCGAAGCGCCGCGGACGTAGACCGCAGAGACACCGTAGATCGCGCGGTCGCTGACCTGATAGACCAGTTTCGTGGTGTTGACGCAGGGCGGCGAGATTCCCGTCACCTCGCCGTAAAGGCGCGGCTTGATCTTGTTCTTCAGATCGTCGGCATTGCCCTCGATGCCGGCCGGCAAGACGTTATTGCCGTAGTAACGCCGCCAGAGCAGCGGGCGGTCGAGCAACGTGAAGCGATCCCGAAGCTGGATGGAGACCTGGCGCCAGTCCGCCAGCGCCTGGTACATCGATGCCTTGAGCACGACGGGCCAGGCATCGGGGAAAGGGTCGCCCGCGTTGCCGACGCGGATGATGCAGTCGCGCCCGTCGAGCCCGTAGTTGCCCAGCCCATCGAGCGCGCCGTCGGTATTGACCAGGATCATCTCGCCATAGCTCGACCGCGACGCGCCCGAACTTCCCCCGGAAAACATCTCCCGCCGCAAACTGGCGGGCTGTTTCAGACGCTCCGAATAATGGGTGTCCGAAAGCGCGTCTGCGCGGGCGGTATTGAATCCCTTGCTGGCATACCGAAGCGTCGCCAGCGTGCCGGCGGCATCGATCGCAGCGGTGATGTCGACGGCGTAGATCACGCGGCGAGCACCTGGCCGAGCTTACGGTTGATCTCCGCCTGCGATTCACCTTGCGCCTGAGCGAGGGCGATCAACTGCGTGAGTCCCGCCTGAAGCACCGTCACCGTGGCCTGCGTGTTGTCAGCCACCTGCTGGCCAGTGACCGATGGCGCGGCCGACGACGCCGCCGAGGAGGCCCAGGGAAACCGCGTGGCGGCCGATTCGAAGGCCGTCAGCGACGCCATCACCTGCGAATAGTCGGTCGCATAGGCGGCCGACGCCGAGCTGAAAGCCGTCTTCGACGCGCCCAGGAATTGTTGCGCAGCCGAGGTGACGGCACCGGCATCGCCGCCGGCCAGCGCCTGGTTGTACAGATCCTTTGCCAGCCGGTATTTCGACAGCGGGTCCAGGTCGGAAAGGTCGCCCAGCGCGATCTGGTTCTTGAAGGCATCGAACTGCGACCGCAGCGCCTGCACTGCCGCCACGTCCGTTTGCAGGGTCTGGAACAACGTCTGCCCCGCATTCTGGAAGTCCTTGAGATTCGGCACCAGGTTCAGCGCGACGGCGTCGCTCAGCTGGGACAACGCTTCCGCCGCGGAGGCGAATTTCCCGCCGACGGTCGTGCTGTCCACCGCCGATGGATCGACACCGAGCAGATCGGCCATCTGTCGGCCCGACGCATAGACCACGGCAGCCTGCGCCGCGATGTCGGCGATCTGCGTCGCGCTCATCGCGTACTTGTCTTCCCAGCGGCCCGAACCGCTGGTCTGTCCTTGGCTCCAGGTGAAGGGACCGACGCCGTTGAAGCCGGTGGTCGTGTCGTCCCAGCCGCGCCCGGACATGCCCGATACGCCGCGGCTGGTGAGGGTGAAGCCCACTCCGCCTTTGTCGGCGTTGTTGTGCGGATCTTCGCCGCCACCGCCGAACAGGCCGAGCGCCGAGCCGATGGCCAGTGCGCCACCCACCCACGGCAGCGCCGCGCCGATGGTCGAGCCCAGCGAGGTCAGCCCCAGCTCCGTCGCAACGCCGGTGCCGCCCGCCGCGTAGGACGCCGACGGGCCGACGAAGCTGGACACCGAGCTGAGGCCAAGCGCCTGTCCAATCGACGATCCGGCGAAGGCGCCGTAGAGCCCCGCTGCGCCGGCTGTGCCGTTGTATAGGCCGTAAAGCGAATTCGCCCCGCTCGCCAAGTCGAGCAGGCCGCCGGCACCGGTCACGCTGGCCGCACCCCCCCCTCCGACAAGACCACGAACCGCCCCCATGACCGGCGTAACGATGGCCTGGACACCGATCTTGAGCACGGCGGATTCCAACGAATGCTTGAGCGATTCAAAAAAATTCTGGCCGAACGACTTCCCCTTGTCGAATCCGCGCATCAGCGCGTCGGTGAGACTGCGCTCGATGTCGTCGGTGAAGCGCTTCCACTCCTTGTCCGCCTCGTCGACCGCGCGCTTGTTGGCGTCCAGGATTTCTTTCTGGGCGATCAGCGACTGAAGTTCCTTGCGCTTTGCGATTTCCGCTTCCAGGGCGGCCAATTGCGCCGGGGTCGAGGTGGCGTGGGCTTTTTCGAGCTCCAACCGCTCTTCCATCCGCGCAATGGTGTTGCCTTCGATGGCGGCCCTGGAAAGTCCGAAGGTCTCCACTTCCTCGCGCGCCTTGTCGATGGCCTCGTTGAGCGCCTTGGTCCGCTCATCCTCGGCCTTGCGGCCCGATTCGACATATTTCTGGTAGAGCTGGTCCGCCGCGCGAGCACGCTCAAGCAGGTCCAGCCGGTCGATTTCCGTCTGCGCGGCATCGCGGCGCGCTGATGCGCCGCGCCCGATCGCCTGGGTCAGCTTTGCCTCGTTTTCCGCGCGCAACTTCTGCGCTTCGGTCAGCGGACCGCCGTTGGCGATTTCCGCCTCATCGACCGCGATCTTCTCGCGGATCGTTTTCATCAGGGCATCGTAGGCCGCCTGGGATTTCTCGGCGGCCTTGCGCGCCTCTTCCTCAGCGTCCTTTCTCTTCTCGTAGGCCGCCTGCTCGACCTGAAGTTGCCGCTGCCGTTCGGCGCCCTGCTCCGCCTTGCGCTTCTCGTCGTCTTCAACGGCCCTCTGCTGCGCGCGCCGCCCAACTTCTGCCGCCTTGGATTCGGCCTCGATCGCCGACATGGATTTGTGCCTGGCGACGGCCTCCAAATACCTGTCCCACCAGCTTCCGAGGGCCTTGATGTCCTCGGCGAGGAGTCTAAATCTGGACGACGCATGCTCCTGGAATCCGGTGACCGTATCCTTGTAGAGCCCGGTATTACCAATGGTCTTCAGCAGATCGTCCCACGCTTTTCCCGCGTCTGCGGTAGCACCTGACAATCCCTTGTGCTCACCGCGCGCCGCGCCGCCCACGCTGGCCTGAAGCGCATCGAGCACGATCTTCTGCGCGTCTGCGTATTTCCCGGTCTTGGCCAGTTTGTCGACCAGATCGGCCTGTTGATCGCTGAGTGCCACCCCCGCTGCCCGCAGGGCGCGCATGCCGTTCCCCGGGCTCTCCAGTGCCCGCCCGACGGCCTGCGCGGCGGTAACCACATCGGTTCCCATGGCGGCGGCGAAATCGGCCGATAGGGCCAGTCCTCGCTGAAAAGTGTCTCCCTGCACATCGCGGAAGCGCAGCAGCGCGGCGGCCGCTTTCTTGAGCCCGTCGTCGTCGAAGTTGGTAGCGTGCGTCAGGCTCTCCACCAGGTCGTCGATTTCTGCCCGGGTCAACCCGGCGGCATGCTGGGTGGCAGCGAGCGCGTTGTTGAGCAGAGTGTTCGAGCGCTCCATGTCGAGCGCGGCGCGATTCACTTCCCGCGCAAACTCGACCACCTTTTCAATCGTGAAGGCGCCGCCCGCGGCGGCGGCGAGGGTCGTCAGTCCCTCCTTGAAAATGTCCATGCCCTTGCCGGCATGTTCCGCGGCCTCGCCGGTACGTCGCGTGCGGGTTCCGAGTTCGTCCAGCCGCTTGGAGAACTCGTTGATTTTGTCGATGGCCTGCTGGGTTTCTGCGGTAATCAGGACAGCGGTGGACATCTCAGAACGCCTTTCGTCCGAGAGAGGGGTAAATCCAACTCAAGCGCGTCAGCAGGCCATCCACGTCTTCAACCTCGTACAGGTCGGCAATGGCGAGGGCATCGCTGACCGTAGGTTCGACGCCCATGAGGTCCGCCACTTCCAGCGCCAGCCGGTTTCCGGCGCTGAGGTCGGGTCTCATGGCGTCCATCTGGCCTGGCTGGAGAGAACCGCTGCGAATCATTTCCGCTTCGCGGCGAACGAACTCCCGCCAGGCCGTCAGATTTTTTTTTCCGCGGCGCGAGCGTCCTTCTGCGCGTTGAACCGCTCCATGGCTTCGCTGAACACCTTGACCGCGGCGGCCATGTTGTCCTGATACCAAAGCGCGCCGAGCGCGGCAGAGTAGGTGTCGATGGGATCGCCGTCTATCGATGCGTTGTCTAGGCCTCGGGTCAGACGCACCGCCAGGTAATGGATGCCATCTGACGAATTGTCGAATCCCTTGGTGCCGGCGGCTGACACATCGAGCTCCGACGGCGTGACGGCATGGATGACGACCCCTTCGTGGTCGACGGTGAAGGCGCGGGACGCTTCCATCCGCGCTCGGATGCGGGGGATGTCCATCATACGGTGGTCTCCGTGTTGGTCAGGGTGAACTGGATGTCCGTGCCCGTCACGGAATCGTAGATTCCCTGGAATTTCAACGGCAGCACCACCCCTTTCTCGCTCTGGATTTTCGGTGTCGCATCGCCGATGTAACGGATGTTCGGCACCAGCACGTCGAAGCTGTTTGCGGCGTTGGTCAACGTCACCTGAAGCGACGAGGACGTTTCGTTGAGCCACTTGTTCATCACGGTGACCGAATCGAACATCAGCGTCACCTCCCCGGTGACTTCGCCCTTGGTTTCCATCAACGAGGCGATGTAACGGCTTCCCAAAGCCTCAACGGCATCGAGGTTGTTGGTGATCGACAGGTTCATGTTCAGAAAGGTTGCGACGCTTCCGCCTTCCTTGCACACGGCCTCCCATTCGGTAAAGGGCACGTGCGTCGTGGCCGTCGGCGTACCCAGCGACGTACCGCTGGGCGCTGACATCTGCTTGGCAATCACGTCGAGCGAGCCGGTGACCAGTCCGTTGTTCGGAATCGAAAGGTTCAGCGCGTTGATTTTCGATCCCGTAAACACGAAGTATTGCGCAAGGTCGACAAATCCTTTTTCGATGGACATACCGGCGGGCAGGGCACCACGCTTCATGGTATGCACATAGGGCCCGGCACCGGTAGTGACATTGGTCCCCAGCGCGTTTTTCAGGATCGTCCCCAGGCCGAGTGCGGCAACTTCGAGAGGAATTCCGCCTTTGACCTTGATGTTCCCGCCACGGACGATTTCGACCGAACGGTTGCTGTTGATGGCGTTCGACTTCAGAAGTTCGATTTCCGCGCCCAAGCTTTCGCCGTAGCCGGCGGCCTTGAGCAGCTTCATCGACGGGCTCCCCGGAGTGGTCCCCCAGGTGGATTCCTGAACGAAACTGAATCGCGCGTTGGCGCCGGTGGCTTGTGCCATGGTTATTCTCCTTGCGTATCGGTATCGGCGCCGTCATGGACGGAAGGGGCCTGGGCCTCTTCGAATCCGTACTCCTTGACACGGTCATCGAGGAGGGCTTGCGCGGCGAGGTCAGCGTCCATCGGGACGGCGGTCCCCTTTTTGAGGAACGTGTCGCCCAACCAGAGTTCGTCGGGGCCTCGCGTGTAACGGATGTATCGTGTCGTCATGCCACGGTCTCCAGATCGTTGATGGGGGTTCGATAGGTGTAGCGATAGGTGATCTGCCGGGAGACGCTGTCGCCGAGGTCGAACGCCCACTGGCCGCCCAGGCGTTGCAGCAGCGTCGCAAGTCCGCCCAGGCGCCGATCGGCGAACAGCGCGTCGTGGATCTGGACTTCGTAGGGATCGGCGGCGGCTTCCGGGCTGGAGGACTCGGAGACGAGAATGCTCACGATGATGTCGACGGTCGATTCCTGGATGCCGGCTGGCTGCGCCTGACTGTTGTCCGGACCGGATTCGACATTCACGGCCGGGGCGCGCTCGGCTTCCAAGGCCAGGTCGAGATTGCGAAATACCACCAATCCGGTGGCCGTCGCAATGACATCGGCGACGGCATCGGCGATGCGCAGGCGGATGGAACTCACGGAACCGGCCTCACGACATAGGCGATCAATGTGCCGTCGGCGGAGCAGTCGCCTTCTGCCCGTTCGCGCAACCTGAATGCAGTGGCGAAACCTTCCAGGCTCACCACTTCATCCTGCCCAATGCCGGGTGCATCGGCGGCGACAAACTGGATTCCCATCTCCGCGCCCCCCAGCAGAGGCAGCGTGGAGACGCTGCCCTTCATCAGCCGCGCTTCGAAGCTGCGCGCCGCGCCGCCAGCCGACGGCACCCAGGTCGCGGTGCGCAACAGGCCCGATGACTTGAACTCCGAAAAGATGTCGGCGGCGGCGATGCCCATGACGCACGACTCCGCATCAGGCCATCTTCGCCCGTTGCAGCATGCCGGGACGGGTGCAGATGAACAGCGGGTAGCTGTACGCCTCGATGTCGACGAACATGTTGCGGTCGTCGTCCGGCACGATCATCGGATACACCGGTAGCCCGAGCGTATTGACGAAGTCGAAGCTCTCGCCGGGCGACCAGGCGGCGACGAAGGCGCCGTTGCTGCGCTCGGGGAAGAATTTCGCCTTTGCTGCCGGAATGGCGATGGTGCTACCGTCGTCGGTTCCCCGGTAGTTTTCCCAGGTGATGCCGCCATACTGAAACGTCTCGTAGGCGACCCCTTCGCGCAAGTTGCGTGCTTCCTGGGTATTCAGGTAGGTCTGCCGGACTTCGCTGTGGGCGGTGAGGGCGTCCCAGAAATCGTCTCCGCACAGGGCGCGGACGCCGGTCTGGCCTGGAACCCAGGCACCTGACGAGGCCTTCATCATCTGCCGCACGACCTGACTGCACTTCGTGCGCACTGCGCCTGACGCCGGGGCGGCATTGGACAGGTCGAAATTGATTTCGGCAGCCTGCGTGATGCCGAACTCGTCGAACCAATTGTAGAGGGTCGATCCGTCCGCGTCGGTAACGACGCCCTGGGCGGCGCCCAGCATCATGTTTTCCCAGGTCATCTCGACGTTGCGCATGATCCCCGTCGGGCCATTCATGCGGCGTGCCACCTCGGCTTGAACCTGCATCAGTTCGGTTTCGCTGCCGAAGGCGCGAATGCCTTGCAGCTCCGACGCCATCAGCCGGTCGCCGTGGGCGATGCGCGAGGTCTTGAACGCGCGCGCCTTGCGCTTGTCCGCCGGGCGTTGGTCGACCGGTGCGCCGCGCGGCGAAGTCTGGATCACCTTCAGCACGCCGTTCAATTCCTCGACCCAGACAGCGTCGGTGCGCACCGGGTTGGGCATGAACAGATTGATCTGGCTCATGCGGGTCGGTTGGAACGGCTGCTTGTTGATCGCCGCGGCGAGGGACGTGGCGGAAAAGCAGTCGTTGTTGAAAATGTCGATGGTGGCCATGTCGGTTTCTCCTGTTCCGTGACGAGGGTTAGCGGGCGACGACGTTCTGCGTCGCCAGGTTCAGCAGCGCAACATCCTGCTGCGCGGCGGTGATCCCGGCAGGCCAGATCAGTTCCGCCTTGTTCACCTCGGCGTTGCGCTCGATGCCGACGGCCTTTTTGTCTCCGCTGGTCGCGTCGGTGTTGTCGAACAGAAGTCCTGCGGCAACTTCGCTGCCATCGACGGCAGACGGTGCGAGTGCGGTGACCTTTTTCGATCCCTGCGCGACGACGACGTGGAAGTAGTCGCCGACGACGAAGTCGCTGGACCCGTCGTTGATCGTGAAGTTGATCTGTTCGTCCGCGAAGGCGGTTCCCACCGTGGCATTGGGCAAGGCCGCTCCGTTCGGTGCAACGACCTTGAAGGTTCCGCCGTTGGTAGCGGCGGCCGTGCATTCGAGACGATAGGTCCCGGTCTGGGTCTTTCGACCCATCGTGATGCCGCTGATCGTGCCGTTGCCGGTGCCCACGACGACCGGGGTACCGCCTGCAGTCACGGCAACCGTGAAGGTGTCGTTGACAGCGAAATCGGTGGAACCGTCGTTGAGGGTGAAGTCGAGGTGCGTCGATTTGTAGGGGACGCCGACAGTTGCGTCCGGCAACGCCTTTCCGTCAGGCGCAGTGACCGAGAAGGTGCCGGCGTTCGCGGCAATGGCGGTGCACTTGATGACGTAGTTTCCGGACTGCACGTTCGGTCCGGCCTTCAGCCCGGACAGGGTTCCGTTGCCAGTACCCACCACGGCCGGGATCGGCGCGGCGGCGAGCTGACGGCCGATGCGGCCATAAACGGTTCCGGCCTTCAGGTTCTGGCCGGAGGCGACGGTGACGATTTCGCGCGACAGATGGCCTTCGTTCTCCGAAACGATGAACTCTCCGGCATGCTGGCCTTCGGTAAGCGTGGTCATGATGATGTCTCCTGTTGATGAATGGGCGCGTTACGCGAGCGTTCCGCCGACCACGCGCAGGCCGGTCTTGGCGAAGGCGGCATCCCACGACTTGACGATGCTCTGAACGTCGGGAGCCCTGGCTGGATCTGCACCGAGGTCAGGGTTATCGACCTTGGCCATGCCGTCGAACAGCGGCCCCTTCGTGCTTGCGCCCATCGCCTCCTTAGGCGCGGCGTCGAGCATGGCCTTGGCGTCGTCGACGCTCATTGCGGTCGAGAACGCCAGGTGCTTGGCGAGCGCGGCACGGCCGGCAGCGGATTCGCTGCCGAGGATGGCTTGCACCCGCGCGCGTTCGGCGGAAACGCCTGATGCGGCCCCTTCCGCCTTCAGGCTGTCGGCCAGCGCCGGGTTGACAGAAGCGAGTTCGGCGGCGGTCAGGCCGGAAATCATTTCGGTGACAAGCGCCGGATGTTCGGCGCGCAGGGTCTTCAGGTCCATGGATTGGGCTCCTTGAGAAGTAGACGCGGAGGAAAGGCTGTGCAGGCGGGACGACCGGCGGGAGGCCAGTTCCGCGATGATCTGGTCGGTATGTCCAATGCGGCTGGCAAGTCCGGCCCTGACGGCTTTCGCACCGCGAAAGGTGGCGGCTTCCGTGGCACGGACGGCGGCGGGATCGAGCCCGGTGTGGCGGCTTACCGCGCCGACGAAAAGGTCATACAGGTCGTTGATCTCGGCCTGGAAATCGGCGCGCACCGCTTCTGGCAGCGCCTGATACGGATTGCCGTCCACCTTGTGGGCACCGGCATAGATGTGGGTGACGTTGATACCTTCGTTGGCCAGCGCACGGGAAAAATCCACATGCCGCATGACGACGCCGATGGATCCGGCGTATCCCGTTCCCGTGACCACGACTTCGTCTGCAGCGCTGCCGGCCAGGTAGGCAGCGGAGGCCATCAGTCCATCGGCGACCGAAACCATCGGCTTCTTTCCGCGCAGATCGAACAGACGTTGAGCAAATTCGAAGGCGCCTTGCGCTTCGCCGCCTGGGCTGTCGAAAACCTGAACCACGGCGTGCACGTCGGTGTTCTGCTGGGCATCCTCGACATCGGCGGCGATGTCGTTGTAGCCCAGCAGGAAGGATGAATCCGGTTCCATCCGGCTGCGATGCACGAGGGCGCCGTTGACGTTGATGACGGCGACGCCGTCCACCACCTTGTAGCCCCGGCTCTTCGCGCGTTCGCCCTTCTTGGTCGAAAACAGTTTCGGATCCAGGGTGGAGAGATCGAGATCGGAGTCCGCGTGCACGTCGACGGGAGTAGCACCGAGCAGGCGACTCCCCAGCCCGGCGATGATCGCATCCAGTTTCTGCGGATGGATCAGCAGCGGGACGTTGAACAGTCGGGCAGTGAGATGTGGATAGCGCATGACCCGTACTGTGCACGGCGAGGTGTCCCTGTTTTGAGCAAAAGACGGGACACCTGAAAAGACACGGGCCGCCAACAGGCGGCCCGGCATCGGGACTGCGCAACCTACTTTTCCGAGAGTGGCTTCGACGTCCGGATACGCAGAAGAATGTTGCCGATGACCAGGACTCCGCTCAATTGCCGGAACAGATCGGGGCCGAGGTAGGGCTGAAGCTGGGGCAGCGCATCCTGAACGACGGGAAGGGCGATCAGCGCCGTTCCGACCAGCCCGTTGAACCACATCGTCAGCGATTTCCGCGCCCCGGCCAGACCTTCCTTGAGTTTGGTATTGTCCATCGTCGTTCCTCAGTGCACCACCGCGCCGGTGTCCGCGGGCGTCGGCGTAGCAACGCCGAAGAAGTCCGCCCACACGGGGATGGCGATGCCGCCGCCCACGGTATAACCTCCCGCCGGCTTATAGGCGGCCGGCGAGGTCATCGATGAGGGCAGGCCTGCCCACTGCGGGCCGACGCCGCCCGTGCCCTTGGCCTGCGCGACGGTCGAATTGCCGTAGGTGCCGTTGGCTCCCACCACCGTTCCGGTCGAGCCGTTGACGATGACGTTGTAGGTACCGCTCGCCCAGTTGGGCGTGTAGAGCACGTTGTTCGCGGCCGTCACGTGGTCGGACGGGTCCTGGATGTCGAGCAGCCGGGTGGTCGAGGTCAGCGCCTTGCTGCTATAGCAGCTGTTGTTGTAGACCCAGAGGTAGTCGTTGGTGAACTGGCCGGTGCGAATTGTGGATGAGATGCACAGCAGTCCGTTACCGGACGACGCGCTCAGGTCCATGATGTTGTTGCGCAGCGTCGTGAGCTGCGAATGGATGTTGGCGGCGATGGCCGTGCCGTCCTGGGCATGCCACCAGTTGCGCTCGACGATCAGGTTGCGGTTGCGGGCCTCGTTGGTGTCATCCGGCGCCGTCGCCAGCGCATAGGTTGCACCCGGGCCGCCGATCAGCTCGTTGTCTGAAACCACGCCGTATTCCGACCAGGTCAGGCCGGGCAGGATCGTCCCCGATCCGCTCGGTACGCCAGCGGCATTGACGCCGCGCAGGGTGATGTTGCCCTTCGCGGCGAGGGGGCGAGCGAACGTCCCGTTGGAGACCACCATCTTGTTCCAGTACATCGAGCGGAAGTTGAATTCGGCGCCGTAGGCATTGTCGATGTACAGGCCCAGCCACGCGGCACGCGAAGCCGACCAGAATGCGCCGTTGATGCCACTCGACGCGGTGGACGTCTTGAATGTCGAATCGACGACGAAGACCTTGTCGTGGATCGCGTCGCCGGTCGCCAGGGTGGACCCCTGTACGCCGAAGCCGCCGCCGATATTGGCCGTGTCGACGCGCAGCACCAGCAGGTCTGACACCGGCCCGCGCGCATCGACGGCGTAGACCGAGGCAGTACCGGCGGCGCCGTTGCCGTCGATCTGGAGATCCATGATCCGCATGTCGGACTTGGTGCGGGCGCCCGACGTGCCGAGGGCCAGCGATGAGGTGCCCGAGGCGTAGTTGATCCTGGGCTTCGCGCCGGTTCCGTACATGCCCAGCGTCCAGGGGCCGGCGAGGGTGATGTTCACGGCACCCGACTCCGACCACGTGTCGTCGTGCTTGAGCAGCACGCGCTTGCCGGTGGCGAGATAGGTTGACAGCGCGGTATTGAATACCGATTGATTGGCCACGGCGGCACCGGCCGGGCAGCCATCGGACCCGGCAACCGGCGTCGATGCAGCGGCGACGCACACGGTATTGGTGCCCGCGTAGGTCGTGGCGGGATCGCCGACGACGATGCTCAACGTCTTCGTCCGGGTGACGCTGCCGTACTTCGCGGTAAGCGCGACGGTGTAGGTTCCAGGGGTCTCGAACACATGCGCGGCCACCGGGCCTTTAGCGGCATTCTTTGAATTGCCGCCCAGGCCGGCGCCGCAGCGCCAGTAGGCCTCGCCGGCCACGACCGGCTGGCCGCAGGTTCCCGCAGCGGCCGAGACCGAGGCGTCGCCGAACGTCCACGTGTACTCGATCTCGTGGAACGGATAGGCCGTGGCCGCCGCGTAGGTGGTCGAGGTGGCGTCGAACATCACCGCCAGCGGCGCAACTCCGGACGTGCGCGAGGCGGCGACGATAGCCTGAAACGGATCGATCTTGGCGCGCAGCTTCGCGGCGTGCGCGTTACCGGCATCCAGGGCCAGGGCGAGCAGCGAGAGGATCAGCAGGCGCAGCCTCATGTGCCGTCCGAAATCTTTTCGAGCGTGACGCCGTGAATTGCGGCCGTTTCGGTGCCAAGTGCCTTGGTGATCGTGATCACGACGACGCTCGACGTGGACGTCTGGATCGCAGACGTGCCCGAGGCCACCGACCCCACCGAGCCGTTCGCGGTCAGGAACTGGCCGGAGGTTTCCTGCGAATTGGTGGCGTTCTGGTTCGATGTCACCAGAGTGAATATTGCCGAGGTCTGCGCGGCGGTGTTCATCGCCTGGTTCAGCAGTCCGGTGCAGGTGCCGACGCAGGAATACGTCGCGCCCTGGGCGCCGGCACCGGCGGTGGTCAGGTAGGCTTTGACCGTCTTGACATTCGTGCTGCCGGTGACCGAGACGTGGCCGCGCAGGCGAAGCATGTCGTTCGCAGTCAGCGCGCCGACCGCCTGGCTGAAGACGACGATCTCCGCCGTGCTGTTCGCGGTCGAGTAAGTCAGCGGCTGTTTGCCGACGAGCGTGACGCCCCCACTGCCGCCGGCGGACGCCGTGACGTTGCCGCTGCCATCGGTCGAGAGTCCGGTGGAGAGCGTGCACTCTTGCAGCGCCCCGCTGCCGGACGAATACCGGCAGGGAAATTTGTACTGGGCAGATCCTGTCAGGCCGGACGCGGTGATGGCACCGGGCGCGACGTAGTCGGTGGCCGCGACGGCGGCGGTCGGGGCGGCCCCACTGCCGCCGCCTTTGACCAGGCCGGTAATCTGTGTGTTGGCCAGCGTACCGTTACCGGACACGGCCGACCAGTAAGCGATGCCGTACAGCGTCGGCGTGACGATGTCGGCCAGGCCGCAGGAGATCGCGCCCGTGCCGGTATTGAGGGTGCAATCGCCGTTGAGGGCGGGGCTGGAGGGCCAGCCGGCGGCGCCGCTGTCCTGTCGCCAGTTTCCATCGGCATGGGCAACGGCGGCAGCGAGCGCCACCAGGGCGACAAGGCCACGAAGGTTGAAGGGACTCACGATCCGCTCGCCGTGCAGGTGACGGTGGCAGTCCCGCTGGCTGCTGAGGCGTAAACCGACAAGGTTCGAATGCCGGCCGTGTCGAGCAGGAAAGAGGCATTGCTTCCAGCGGCGGTGGCGGTCAGGTCGCCACTGGCCCAGCGCAAGATTCCCTTGGGGGTGGTGTAGTCTCCAGCGTTGCTGTAGAGGGTGTCTTCCGTTCCGTTGACCGGCGCCGCTTTGATGATAAAGGCATCAAGCGATTGCCCTGCCACGGCACACTGGACATGGACCGAGGAGAGACAAGCGACGTTGGCGGTGAACAGTTCCGTGTTTCCCGCCGCGGGAACGCTGGTGGCGACGGTGTCGACTTTTTCGAGGGGTCCGGAACGGGTGCAGCCGGCCCAGGCGGTAAGGCTGGCGAGGCCCAGCAACGCAACGACGATCAGACGTTTCATGGCAGTGAATCTCCTTGTCCGTTTTCCGGTGGCGGGGTCGCCGTTCCGGTGGGAGTCTCCTTGTCGGAGGGATAATCCTTGGCGCCGTGGTCGCCGATGGTGCCGAAGGCAACGCGGCGCCAGAGCGATCCTTCGGGAAGGCCCAGGGTCTTTTCGACTTCCATGGCGCGTTTAATTTCCGCACCCTGTTGCTCGATGTTTTCTTCCCAGTCGAACCCCTGTTCGGCGCATTCGCTTTCCAGGGTGGAGAGCAGATTGGTCCGGCGCGTGACAGCGGAATCGGCTTCCTTGGCAGGATCGACCCAGCCGCGGCCTGGGCCGACCCAGCGGCAGCGGCAGTAGGCGAGTTTGTTTTCGTAAAAATCGGGAGCGTCCACCAGTCCGAGGTTCACTGCTTCTTCGAGCCAGAGCGCGAAGACGGGGGTAGCCCAGTAAGCGGCCAGCCAGGCGCGGCGGCCGCGGAAGAATCGCCAGGCTTCGTTGAGCGCGGCGCGGGCGCTGGAATAGTTGCTGCGCGAAAAATCCTTGAGCAACAGTTCGTAGGGAATGTTGAGACCGGTGGCGATGTGCCGGAAGATGCTCGTTACGAAAGGATCGAAGGCATCCGAGGGGCGAGCGGGCGCAAAGCCGGATATCTTTTCCCCCAGGGCCAATGGAATGATCTGCCCGTCGTCCATTGTGATGGAGGAGGTTCCCCGTTGTGCGAGGGCTTCCTTGTAGCGATCGCGCATTTCTGGATCGTTGCTCAACAGGTCGAGGATGCCTTCCTGATTGAGCGAGGATTCGGTGAACAACGCGATCTTGGCGTTGACCACGGCGGCCTTGAGCTCGGCGTTGGTGAAGTCGCCCAGCACCTTGAACTGCCGCATGACGCTGGTGAGCGAGGGTTTCCCGCGCGATTGGCCACTGCGGGCCTTGTCGTGCACATGGATCACCCGGGCGCGGCCCCAGGATGTGACGGCAGGAACGTAGTCCCAACTGGCAAGGTCTTCAAGGGGAGCGAGCAATCCGTCGCTCGGATGCGCTTTGCGGATCCAGTAGCCAACCGGACCTCCCCAGCGGTCGATGACCTTTCCGCCGCGCAGGGTCGGTCCATCGGGTTGTTCCATCGGATTCGATAGCCGGGCGGGATCGATGACCTGAAGACGGGTCGCATAGCGCGCGCCTGGCTGCGGCAGCCAGAGAGGAAGGGCGAGACCGTCGCCCTCGGAAAATCCGTGGTTGAAGACCTGGGCGGTAAGCCCGTGGAAATTCAGTTCGCGCGCAGCATCGCAGTCGGTGGAGTCGGCCCAGGTGCTAAACAGCGCTTCGACCTGGGTGCTCCATTCTTCGGCCCAGACGCGATCGCGGCCAAGCAGGCGGTAATCGGGCCTGCTGCGCAGGACCAGTCCGGTGCCGACGATGTTGTCGAGCTGGGTCTGGCGCGCGCCTTCGGCGACGCCGTGGTTGCGCAGGAGGTCATTCGACCTGTCGGCAAGTGTGCCGCGTTCCGCCAGCAGGTCGCCGTCGGCGCTCTTGCCGCGCGGGCGCCAGCGACGCATGTCGGGATGGGTCTGGCTGGCTCCGGTGAATTGGGACTGGGCGCGACTCACGATCAGAGCTCGACGACGAAGGCGCGACGCGGCGAGGCATCGCCGATGTCGCCGCCGACTGCGACCACGTCGCCGCGAAGCTGGGCGATGTAGGCGGCAAGTTCCGGGGCGGTGGCGCGGGTATAGGTCATTTGCATGTCGCCCATGCCGATCCGCTCGCGCAGCGAACCGGTCATCAACTTGTGATAGGCGGCTTCGGCTTCCGCTAGCCGCGCCTGTAAGGTTGCGAGGTCTGCCATGGCTCGCACTTTGGCCGCGCGGGTGTCCCGTTTTTGAGCAAAAGACGGGACACCCGCGCAGGGCCCGCGCGGACTTCAAGAGTCGGTCATTGCCCGTCTCTGGCGGCAAGGATGCGCTCGATCTGGCTTTTGCTCAGATGCCATTTCCTCGCAAGCGCTCGGATCGATAGACCCCCGCCGCCCTGGTCTTTCGGCTTCCGGTCGTGCCGAATGGCCGCGTCCCGACTGGATTTCCGCTGGCCGTCGGTCTTGCGAATATAGGCGCGGTCTCCCTGAAATTCGGCGCGCAACTCGTTCTTGATCCGCTGGCGCAGATCGTTCATGACGCCGGCGGCGATCTGCACGATGGCACCGGAAGCGACTTCGAGGGCACGTTCGGTGAGACGCGAGACGAGATCGTCGTCGTCCAGCGGTGGGGCCGCGCGTTTCACATCCATGCGTCGCCGCCTCCTTCCCTTCGCGGCGTTGGGCGGGGCGGCGCAGCGACAGGCGGCGCGGCGGGTTCAGGATCTTGGACAGGACGGGGGGCGCGATCGGCGGCCGGGTCGGAGGACTGGCCGGCGGGTTCCAGAAGTCTGGCGAGGCGATCCCATTCGGCGTCGGTCATACGATCGATACGCAGGTTGGGATGATGGCCGGCAGCGTAGGCATAGACCCAGGTGTCCACGGGTTCGTTGCGCTTGCCTTTTTTCTTGACGTAGCGATTCTTCACAGGGTCGAAGTATTCGGCGGTCAGTCCGTCGAAGTAGTCGTCCGACAAGTCGACACTGAAGTGTCCGCGGCGAAGGGCCGGGTCGAGATCGGTATCGGCGGTGAGATCGCGGTACAGGCGATCCTTGGCGTGTTCGGTCCCGACTTCCCAGACTTCCGCACCCGACCGGATGGGCTTGCCGCGATGGTTGAATTCCTTTTTCTGCGGCCTGCGCGGCAGGACGCCTGACAAGCGATGAGCGCTGCCTTTGATGGCCATGACCAGGCAGCGTGGGATAATCAGTGGGGATCCGTCGTCGCTGACGATTTCTCCACTTCGGCCGCGCTGGGAAAAGGCCTTGACGTCTTCGGTGTAGTGTCCCCCGGTATCGACGGCGGCGGCTTCGATGCGGAGTTCGCGGCCGTAGGCGTTGACGAGCGGGGCATTGAGCAGGGAGGCAAGGTCGTTCCAGACGGCGTCGCGGCCCGGATCGCCGCGCAGTTCGACGTAGTCGAGCACCCACCACTGGCGGCGGCGACCCCAGCCGTAGAGCTTGACGGGCAAGCGATCGTCCTGGGTATCGACCCCGGCGGTGATGCGCAGACAACCGGGCGGGACGATGCGCAAGCGGTAGGGTTCGGCACGTTCGCGCAATCCCTTGGCTTCGACCTTCTTGCGCGAGAGGTCTTCCCATGGTTCGCCCAGGTAGGTGTTGATGAAGGCTTTGAGCTTCGCAACGTCATCTTGTGCGTCGAGCCATTTCTGGGCGATGACGGGCCATCGGTCTCCCATGCCGATCGGCGAGTAAAGGGCGCTGATGTGGTAGCCGCGAACGCGGGGATCGCGCTCAGGATGTTCGGCAACCCATCGGGCGTTTCCACCGTAGCCGACCTCGGCGAGGAACTGCGGTTTGTCGTATTCCTCGATGATGCACCCGGTATGCTCACAGACATACCAGGCTTTGATGACGCGCTTGCGTTCTGCCGATCCTTCCGGAAGCGGCTGGGTCTTCCATTTGAGGTTCTTGAATTGCAGGGCTTGCAGTTCGCCGCAATGGGGACAGGAAATGTGATAACGGCGCTTGTCGCTTTTCTCGTAGCGCTCTTCGATGCGCGACTCGCCTTTGACCGTTGGAGTTGAGATGAGGAACAGTTTCCGGCGGCGCCCGTAGGTACGCTGCCGGTTTTCGATCAGGGTCAGGGGGTCGCCTTCTTTTCCGACTTCCCACTCGAAACCGTCCACTTCGTCGCAGAGAACGTATTTGACGGCGTCGGAACGCAGGCTGTTTGGGCTGTTGGCGCCGGCCTTGATGAGCGATCCGCCGGGAAACATGGTCAGGTCTTCGGCATTTCCGGCGCTGCGCTTTGGATCGCCGCCGAATTGATCGCGCAGGCAATCGGTTTCCTGAAGAAGGCGGTTGAAACGACGGACGTGGAAGCGCTTTCTCAGGTCAAGCGAGGGCATGACCATGAGCATCTCGGCCGGGGCGTGGTCCATGACGTAGCCGATCCAGTTAAGGCCACCCTCCGTACCGGCGACCTGCGCGGATTTCATCAGATCGCATTCTTCGATCGGGGAGTCGACCGACAGGCAGTCCATGATCTCGCGCATGTAGGGAACGAAGTCGGTGCGCCAGGGTCCGGGGTTGGCGGTGCCGGTTTTCAGGATGCGCCTCGCGTCGGCCCATTGCGAGACGGTGAGGTGGCGTTGCGGGCGCAGACCATCGGCAGCCGCCTTGCGATGTTCTCCTGGAACGGCGGCGACGGCGGAAGCGACCTGGGCGAGCGCGCGATAGACGGCATCGCGGATGACGACGTATACGGCGGTTTCGTCCATCCCGGGTATCAGGGTGGCGAGCAGTTCCTTTTCCAGTGCACCCAAGTGGACGCTGAATTCTGAATGGAGTTGACGACCGTCGGCGAGGATGTCATCGCGCTTGACGATCTGAGCGCGCCGTTGACTGAGTTTCTCTTTCTCTATTTGCAGTTCGACCTGCTCCCTCGCCTGGCGTGCAGCAACAAGCGGCAGGGCTTCCAGGCGGGCATTCACCGCACGCGCCCCTTCGCCGCGCACCGCTGAACGACAGGAGCAAATGTCGTGCTCATCGAAAGAGTATCCCGCATTGGTGCGGCCCCCCGGGGTTTGTAGTGGAGTTAACCGACATCACCTGTCGGAGAATTTGAGTTAGCGGTCATCAGTTGTTCGGCCAAGATGGCGAATGCTGCTGCTGCCACTCT
>ERZ724522.589-NODE-589-length-22576-cov-6.186448_pt1 | contig 22576 bp, 25 predicted proteins | sample MGYA00376055_ERZ724522 | MGnify/ENA primary metagenome ERZ724522 (study PRJEB28724, sample SAMN07190884) | wastewater metagenome | isolation source: effluent of sewage treatment plant in Hong Hong | place: Hong Kong | collected 2016-03-17 ...
CTCTGACCATGGAGACGGCCGAAGCACAGGTGATAGCAACCGACTTCTTCGCCGTGTTCTTGGCAAGCGAAACGCTCGATGCGGCCGTGATGGACTTGGTCTTGTTGGTGCGCTTTGTTTTCGTCACCGTCGACGCACAGGTAATGCTGACCGTCGTCGTGTAGGCCGCAATCCACGACAGCCACACGATGCCAGAGCCGCCTGCACCGCCGTTTGACGTAAAAGCCGACTGGTAGCAGCCGCCGCCGCCTCCCCCGCCGGTATTTATCGTTCCGGCATTGCCGTTGCTGTTGGCGCCTGATGTCCCGCCGGCGCCGCCGCCACCCGCACCACCCGCCCCCGTTGTTCCTGATAGAACGCTGCCGCCACCGCCGCCGCCCGCATAGGTAACTGACGAACCGCTGATCGAAGAAGCTTGACCTGCACCACCGTTGCCTGCGCCAGACGTGGTGCCATTGGCGCCGACTGCGGCGCGCCCCCCGCCGCCGCCTGTGCCATAATTGGCCGAAGTCGTGTTGCTGCCGCCGGCGTTGCCTTGTCCAGCCGTTTCCGTACCACCGGCGCGAGAATTGGTGCCCGAAGCGCCACCACCACCACCCGAACCGCCATTGTTACCAACCGTGCCGTAACCGGTATTGTGGCCGCCGCCGGCGCCGCCGCCCGTCGACGTGATCGAGTCGAAAACCGAACTGCCGCCATTGGTGCCGAGGCCGGTGCCGGAGCTACCACCGGCGCCGCTTGCGCCCACGGTTACCGTTGGACTTGCACCCGGCGTGACAGCGAGGCTGCCTGTGCGCATACCTCCAGCGCCGCCGCCGCCGCCGCCGCCCAAACCGCCGCCGCCGCCGCCGCCCGCAACAACGAGGTAGTCGGCCGACGTAACTCCGGTCGGTACCGTCCAAGTCGTTGATCCCGTCGATGTGAACGACGTGCGCGTGGTGAAGCGGTAGACAATGCCGGGCTGCAGCAGTCCCGGGTACCAGGAAGGAAACGGCAGATCCCACTCGTGCGGCGCGGGACCGATGCCATCGCTAAGCGCCTGCCAGAACTGAAAGGCCTTTGCGAGCTCGTAGAAATTTCCCTGCCAAACGATGACTTCGCGCAGGTTTCCGAATTCGTCTTCCCACTGCGCAAGCGCGACGATGACGTAGTGCGTGGTGTCGCCTTGCGGTTCCCACCATTGCGGGACGCGCGGACGGAAACACCAGTCCTTGTCGAGGCGGATTCGCCCGCCTCGATATTCGGTACCTACGCCATCGATCAGCATGCGCACACGCGCTTAGGTGAACTTGGTGTTGATCGTGAACTGGATCGAGTCACCGCTGTAGACGTTGATGGCTGAAAAATCGCCATAGATGTCCATGTTGCCGCCCGTCGGCGGGGATCCAGATCCGGCGGCGTCGAAGGCGCCGACTTCGGTAATCGCCACCGGGCCTGCCGAAGCTTCGGTGATGGTGGCGACCAGGCGCATCGTATCGTTGGTGACGGTCGTCGTCTGCTGCGTGGCGGTTGCCAGCGATCGGGCTTCTGTGGTCGACGTCGTGGTGACGACGTTGGCCGACGCGGCTGCACCGGAACCGGTGCCCCACTGCAGATACCAGTTGAGCGCGATCAGTGCGGCGGTGATGCGGGAAAGCCCATTGTTTTGGACGCGAGCGACCATCTGTTGTCTCCTGTTGCAAAAACGAAAAAAGCCGGGTCAAAGGCCCGGCTTCAATGAGGGTGATATGGCTGTTTTAGCCGTTAAGCCGGGCCTGCTCCTTGGCCGAATGCTCGGCCATGATCTCGGCGTCCGTTTTCCCCACGTTCGCGAGCGCCTTGTTCTTTGCCTCGCGCTCGCTCTTTTCTCGCTCGACCTGCTCGGCTCGAGCTTTACTAGCCGGCGAGGCCGGGTCAAGATCGAGGTCGATGACGCCGTGCTCTTCAAGCACATGGTCATGCAGATCGGTGGTTCCGTCATCAAAGGTCGGGTCAGCCTTGCGTGCCGCAGCTTCCGCATCCCAATCCACGTTCAATTCTTCGATCTTGAAATGCCGGCAGACATGGTCGATCTCGCGCTCACTGCCGAGATGGCGAGCGCAAGAAGCCAGGTGGCCGGAAATCATCGATAGTAGCACTTCAGGAGTGGCTGCATTGAAAGTGAAGTCGGCAGAAAATCGAAAGCGCTTCATATCGGAGTTCTCCGGTTGCGGGTGTAGTGCCAATTCCAAAACACGCCATTCAGATATGCAATCGGCGCACAAATCAAATGGATGATCGGATTTTTATGTCCATAGGACACCAGTCGTTCGGGTTCGACGGCGCCATCAGCGCGCGTAACCTTCGCATGGATTCCGATCGACGAAATGGACCGGCCTGCTGCGCCAGCTTCGATCTTGTCATTGTGCGCTTGCAAGGCTTGCCGGCCTTTGTTGTTGAACAGTCGGTTCAGCATTTGAAGGCCTCAAAATTGTCGTTCTGCAGAGTGATCGCGAACGTATCCCAATTTCCCCATCGTTCAAGCATGTGCGTCACGAGCCATGTCGTGCCTTCAGGCAGCACGCCCGCCGGGAACACCAGCAAGTCACCGCCCTTCTGCGCCACGCGGATGGCAGCCGCGACTTGGCGATTTGCAAACACCTTGCGGTGAACGCCCTGGATGTTGAGGCTATCCATCTGCTTCAGGTCTTCGTCATCCATGGCCTGCACCTGCACCATAATCGGCGCCTTGGCGTAGCTCGGCTCGCGTTTGAAGCTGTCCGTCGTGGTGGATCCTGTGCTGCGCCAGTGCTCGCACACGACATTGGGATTGATGGCTGTCGTGACGGAATTGGCGACGCGTCGCAGGTTCACCATCCGCGGAATCTCCTGCCTTCGGTCTTGCGCCGCTCGCGCGCGCTGCGCGCCGACGGTCTCGGCACCAGCGGCTTCAGCCCCATCTTGGCGTCTTCGATCGAGCGGTCGGAGGCAATCAGCTGCACATGAAGCTGCAGCGCGCCTTCAGCCAAACGTCGATCAATTTCGGGGTGCTTCGGGTCGATATACCGCTTCAGCGGAAGACCCTGCCGTGCGAGTTCTTCGTTGGCGAGTTCGATCTTGTCGTTGTACTCGATGATTTGTGAGACGATCGAGGTTGCGAGGATCGACAATGGACCTTCGACCAGCGCTTTGCGCGTCATTGGCCCCAGGTCGTCGAGCGCGGCCATCTCGTGCGACGCCAGCGCCAAGCCTCGCTGGCCTGGTACGTTTGCGCCGTTGCTGCCCCGCTTGACAATGATGCGTTCTGCCATGGATTCCTCCCTCTCCGGCGCCCGCTTTCTTACACGAGCGCCGGCAGGAAGGCGATGGCTACTGCGGCGCCAAACAAGCCGTGACGACGATGCCGGCCGACGATTGGATGGCATTGGCGTAATCGACCGACAGGCGATCGCCGGCAGCGAGCGTCTTGGACGCCAGCGTAGCGGTAAGCGTGCCGGTCTGCACCGTGTTGGCGGTGCCGTTCAGATCGAAGCCGGCGCTGGTATTGTTGGTCAGAAGATCGGTGCCGGCTCCCGGGGCATTGGTGCCCGTGTCCTTGACAACCTGCAGCGAGGAGGCACCGCCAGCCGCGGCCGAGTGCACTTCGCTCACGCTGACGACAACATAGGCGCGTGTAGCGATGAAGAACACCGCGTCGGTCGCTGTCGGCGTGCCGCTCGGCGCGTAGGTCGGGCAGGTCAGGCCATCGGAAGACTTTAGCGAGGAGAATGCGCCCGCGCGTGGCGTGCCTTGTCCGATCGCCATGTTGTCGATAGAGCCCGCGCCCCCGGTCGCCCGGTTCGGCGGCCCGAAGGGGAACGGGATCTGGCCGTTGCGATCCGTCAGAAAAATTGTGGTGGTATCCGCGCGCGCGGGCGCACTCAACATCAGCCCGATGACAAAGAGCACGAGCAACGCCGTCAGCAGCAAGTCGAGCAGGCGGAAGCGCGTCAGAATCGAGGGGTGCAGTCGCGGCGTGTCGAATTCGAACTTCGGAAACATCGTGGTGTTCTCCTGGTTAAGGGGTTGGTTTCTGTGCGGCCTTGGCGATGGCAGCAAAACCCTGTGCTCCCCCGCCGGCGGCGGAGATCGAGATTTTGTTGTCCATGTTCACTTCCCACGCGATAGCGTTGATCGTGTCGCCATGTTCGATCAGGGGTTTTTCGAAGCCCTTCTTGGCGATCGTCACCGGCGACAGCGGCGGCGTCCACAGGTCGAGCATCGACTCCTTCAGCTGGCCCTTGATGGCCTCGCCGGTGCGTTCAAGCGTCAGGCGCACGTTGTAATCGGTCGCCTTCAGCTGATAGGCGATGCCGTCGGGCCACTCGCCCGACTTCGCGGCGATCATGTTTCGAAAGAACGGTCGCGGCGGCATCTTGCTGGTGCCGAATTCGAGCCGCCAGGCTCGCAGGGCCAGGTTGTCGCCGTTCGGCGCGGTGGCGCCTTCAAGGAGTCCGACGCGGAGCGTTCCCGGCTGCTTCAGCTTCGCCGCCAGCTTCGCCAGATACTGCTGCAGCTTGTGGCCGCCCTTCAGTGACGCCATGGCGCTCTGCCCTCTTGCGCGCGTTGTGGGCGGTGGCATTCGCCAGGGCGCGCGCCGACGCCGCGTAGGCGTCCGCCCGTCGATTAAATTCGGTGTCAGGTGGTATGAGGCCGAGCCGCTCATACAGCGCTGTACGGCCTTCTAAACGGTTCGGGTTCCTGCCGCGCATTGTGTGACCCCGCGTCACGAACCAACCCGGAACTCTTCGTTTGTTCCGGGTCGGTTCGGCCCCCGTTCGCCAAAGAACGGGTACGATACCCATTCTGACCGCCAAGCGGCGGGCACCCTGCCCGCCAAATGGCCGTTTCCCGGGCTTTAGGAGGCCGCCTGTGCGCCGGAGCCGGAGTCCGCGCCGTCGGTAGCGGCCGCCGTGCCGCCGCTCTGCTGCGCGGCTGCCTCGCCGGTTCCGTCGACGGTATCCCCGAGCGAGACCAGCACGTCGATCGCCTCCCGGTTCCTCGCCAGCCAGTCGAGCAGGTCGAGCACCGCCGGGTCGGCCAGCTTCTGCACCGCCGCCAGCTGGCCGTTCGCCGCCAGCGCGTCGTTGAGCGCGCCGGTGATGGTCTCCGGCAGCTTCTCGAGCTGCTGCTGAATGCCGGCCACCGTCTCGGCGACTTCGTCCAGGTGCGCCTTGACGTCTTCGGTCGCGGTCCCGTCCGCCCCACCGATCGCGCCTTCGGCACGTCGCACGAAGTCTTCCAGCTTCGCCAGCGCTCCGCCGTCAAACAGCTTCTCGAGTCGCTGCTTGAACATGCGGAGGCCGGCAATCTCCTTATCAAGATCCATGGGCTTTCCCCCGTTGCGTGGTTCAGAAGGTTACGGCGCCGGCGATTCGGGCGACTTTTCCTCGCCCTCGTCTTCCTGCTTCGGCGCCGGGTCGGTGATGGAGGCCTCGTTGTCGGGCTTCTCGGTGATGTGGTCTTCGCCCGGCTTGCCGCCTTCGACGTCCACCTGCTCGGCGATCGTCACGAGCTGCAGGAGATCGCTGCCGGCGTTCTCTTCGCGCCAGGCTTCGATGAAGTCGCGGTCGAGGTCCGGATTGGCGCCGTGGTTCAGCACCACGAGCTTTTCCGGGTCGGGCGACAGGCCCGGCTGACCCTGAACGTGGTGGGGTTTGTGCAGCCGTAGCTGCAGGCCGCCACGGTGGGCGCACATGACGGTGACCTTGTTCCTGCGCTCTTCGCGCTTCGCTTCGTCGTTGTCTCTCATCGTGGTCGTCTCCCTGTTGGAAAGAGTCCGTAACCACCGCCAACGCTATTGCCGGCGATGCCGTTCCCGAATCGCGTCGGGCCCGGAATGTAGCGCGCGCGGCGATAGTTCGCCGTCGCCTGCCAGAAGCTTGCGCCGTAGGGCGTTTGCAGAAACCAGGCGTTGTTCGGCGTCGCCGGATAATCCATCGACACGTTCACCGAACCTTCGCCGGCGGAAGCAATGCGGCCGACCAGGCCAGTCGCGCCGCCGCCGCCGGCGATCGCGCCTTCGCCGTTCGGGCCGAAGGTGATTTGCAGCAGGTGCGCCGTCAGCATGTACATCAGCGTCGTCTGCAGCGCAGCGCTGCGGATTGGGCTGCTGCCGTCGTTGCGCAGGTAGACGGTGGCAACATCGAACTGCGCGCGCAGCGTCGGCGCAGGCACCGCCTTGAAATTCGGGTAGGCCTCGAGAAAGTCGCTCTGCGACCAGGTTGCGATGGCGCCGGTCCCGCCAGTGCCGGCCGGAATGACAGGATTGTACGCCATCGCAATTCTCCGTCGTTACTTCGGCTGCTTCGGCCGCGGCGTCTCGTCGTCAATGTCGACGTCACCGACGTTCGAATTCATCGACGTCGCAACTCGCGGGTCGCCGTCCTGGTTGAGAGGCTCGAGGCCGGTGCGCAGCTCGCGATGTTCCTTGGCGTAGGCGATCGCTTCCGCTTCGGTGTCGAACGCGCGCAGGATGCCCATGGTGTAGGGCTCATAGTTCGAATTCTGCTCTACCCATTTGCGCCAGTGCGCGGCCGGCACGTCGCGCGTGATCGAGAAGCCGTCGATGATCGGGTAGTTCGGAATGAGGCCGAAGCCCATCACTGCGGGCTTGATGCGAATGCGCTCGGGCATGCGCATTTGCGTGGTGACTTCGTCGAAGCCCCCGCCGCGGCGCGGCACCTTCTGCACGATCGGATTGAAGATATCGAGGTACAAGCCTCGCGTGATCTTGCTGACGACGAAAACGACCGACTGGTTGGCGCCGGCGGTCTTCGTGGTGTCCTTGGTGGTCGGGGCAGCGATCGGCGCAGCATCAGCTGCAGCGTTCGTCTTTGCGGAAGTGCTCAATTCTCGCGCAGCCTTTTTGGCGGCCGCCTTTTCAGCGGCTTTCTGCGCACGGGTCTGTGCCATTTTCAGGTTTCTCTCGGTGGAGTGAGGAAAGGGTGAAACGCTTTTACAAAGGAAGCCCCGGAGCATGCGGGCGCAAACTCCGGGGCAGTGGTGCGTTGGGCTGCCGGCGTCGAGAACGCCGACGGCGATGCTTGTATCAGATGCCGAGCATGCTGGCGATGGCAAAAGGCTGACGAATGACAGCGCCGAGCGTGCCACCGGTCATCTTCTGCTTGTAGCTCGACAGGTCGAGGATGAGCCGGCCGGCGCGCATTTTCAGATTGTAGGCGACGTAGCCCGTCTTCTGCTTGCGAACCTCCGTGCAGATCATCTGCGCGAAGTTGCCGCCGACCACGCCCTGCGGGTTGGTCGACGACTGCTCGCCGTACTGAACCGCCGAAACGATCTTCAGGTTCGGGAAGTTCTTCTTGATGAGGTCCGCCACGTTGACGTCGAAGCTGTTGGTCGAGGTCAGCGCGACTTCGGACTGCGGGGACACCGCAAGCACGAAGTTGGACTTCAGGTTGATGTTGCCGCCCGACTGAGCAACCAGCTGGATAATCAGCGACTGGATGTCCAGGAAGATTTCGTTCGGCGTGGCGGTGATGACACCGTTGGTCACCCACTTGTTGTTGCCAAACGCCTTCGGCGCCGGCGTGAGCGCCGCCGTCAGGTTCGGGTCGTTCAGGAAGCCGTAGTTCTGCAGGCCGGCGATGCCGAAGAAATACGACGTGTTCTGATACTGGTTGATGACCCACGCGGCCGCGGCGTTCAGCTCATTCAGCCAGTTGATCTTCGCCGCACCAGCAACGTCGAGCTCGCGATCGCCGTACTGGATGATGGTCTGGAAGAGGAACGGCTGGCGGCTCGGGAAGTTGGTGTTCGCGTTCACCGAACCGTTGTTGCTGTAATCGCCGTAGGCCGACGTCTCGCCGGTGTGCTCGACAGTCGGGAACATGACGCTGTTCAGCGTCCAGTCGCCCTTCTGCTGCTCGTCGAAGATGCTGGTCGCTTCAAGCGGCGAGAACAGCACTTCGTACACTTCGGGGTCGATCATCGTGGTGAGCCAAACCGGAATACCGGTGTTGGGCACGGTGGTCAGGCCCTGCTGTGCGGCGTCCTGCGCCAGGCGCTGCAGGTCGGGGTGACCGTCCATCGCCAGGCCGATGTCGTCACCCCAACCGTCGGGGATATACGAGCGCACATCGGGGAACGAAACGCCGAGCGTGTGGAATTTGCGCGCATCAGCACGAAACTGATTGCGGGCTTCTTGCAGATTCATGACAGCCTCTCTGTTGCAAAAAGAAAAGGCGCTCCCGCAGGGGATGCGCCCGGTTGTGGTCGAACTGCGCCAGATTTGGACCGCGCCGCTTCCCCCTGCGGGGTTAGCTGTTCTTGGAGATCTTCACGACCGCGCCGGCAGCGCCATAGCTGCGGCAGTAGTAGTCGGTCTCGATCGAATCGGCCGATGTGATGGTCGTCGAGCCGACGACGGTATTGTTGTCGACGGCATACGTTCCAGCAGCACCTGCAGTGCCCGTGATCTGCTGAGTGATCGTCGTACCGGCGGCAACGCCGCTGCCGGAGAGAGACTGACCGACGCCATAGGAGCCGGTGACGGTACCAGCGGTCATGATGCCGTAGGTGCCGCTGATGGTCGTTCCCGCGGCGACCGACTGGCCGGGGATGCTGACCGCGTACCGGCCAACGCCGCCGGCTGCTTCGCCGGAGGCCAGCGGGAGCAACTGTTCCACGATCTTGGTACCGGTCGCAACGTTGGTTCCGGAGATCGTCGTGCCAGGGCGCACGACGCCCGAGTTGACCGTGGTCACATACATCACGTTGTCGACGACGGAACCGACGACGCTCGAGGTAGCCGCGGCAATCGAGGCGGTGGACGAACCGCCGCTCGGCGTAGAGCCAGCAGCAGCGAACAGCACCGCGCCGTCGCTGAAGCGCGCGAACGCCTTCATACCGGGGACAGCGGCAGCCGACGCATTCGCGTTGGTCACCCACATATCCACGACGCTGAAGAGCTCCACTTGGAAGCCATTCGTCAGGTACTGCACCGCTTCGTCAAGATAGGGGGTGATGAGGCCCTGCTGCGTGCGGTGCACGAGGCCGGCAGGCTGGCCGGCGCCGAACGTGTCGACCACGCCAGGCGCGCCGTCGCCGTCGACGTGCTCATAGGACAGCCAGCCGAAGCGGCCGACGACAGCACCGCCGACCAGCACGCCATTGATAACGCCTTGTCCGGACACCAGTGCGCCGGGCCCGGCGAGTGTAGTGAACTTGGGATTCGCCGACGCGAAGTCGCCGGCAATGCCGGGGGCCTGAAACGCCTGCACTTGGGACGGAAAGTCACTCATGAAAAACATCCTCATTTCGAGTTGATGGGAGAGGGGTACGCTTCAGAACGTAAGAAGCGCGGCTTGTCCCCTCCCCCGAGTGCGGGAGAGGGTCGTTTCGATCAGCCGGCGATCAGCCAGCCTTGCGAATGCGGTTCGCGTTCGGGAATCGCTCGGCGAAGGTCTTGGTGCCGTCGCCGGCTTCGTCCTGCGCGATCGGCTGACGGGTGCCACTGCCTTGCGAGACCATGTCCCACATGGACTTCAGAGCGCCGGCATCCGCAATCTTCTTTGCGTCCTTGTTGCCGATCATCTCAAAAGCCTTGTGGTAGACGGCGGCCGCGGAGTCCATGGCGAGATTGATCTCGCCGACGCGCGGAGCAACGTGCTTCAGCGCAGCGCTGATCTCGCGCATGGTCTGCATGGTCTCCGTCTTCGCCTTGGCGATCGCGGCATCCATCGCGCCCTTGTCGAACTTCTCATCCTTCTTGCCGTCGGGGCCTTCTTCGGTTTCGACAACATCCTTGTCCTTGGCACCGCCCTTCGCCAGGCGCGCCGCCATCTCGTTGGTCGGGCTGTCCTGCGCTTCGGGCTCGCCCATGCCGGGCATGCCAGCAATGACGTCGTCGGGCACGCCCTTTTCCTTCAGGTACGCGGCGATCGCCTCGAGGCCGCCATCTTCGGCGCCGCCCTCCGGATCTCCGGTCGACGGATCCTGCATGTCGGCGGGCTCGACTTCCTCGCCGATCTCGGCGTCCTTGACGGTCTTGTCTCCCTCGATCGAGCTCATCAGCTGTTCGACGCCCTTCACGACGCCGGCCAGATCCGCGTCCTGCGCCAGCTTGCCCTTCAGCAGCTTGCCGATGCCGCTTGCAACCGCCTTGACGGCCTTCTGGTTGAAGTGACCGGGCTTCACGGCTGCGAACAGCGGATGCAGCGCGGGCAGCGCGGAATCCTGCGCAAGCTTCACGCCCGACAGTTGCGCGCGCACGGCGCCGTAGGCAACGGACGCCTTCAGGCTCTTGATCTTCATCGTAGTCTCCTGGTTGGGTTTCAGTGCTTCGTCACCAACGACGACGTCTTCGCCGGCGCGGCCTTTCTTCACCAGCGCCACATGGTTTCCCACCATGTTGCGCATGATGCCGTCGTAGGGTTCCCCCTCGTACATTCCCGGCGTCATGTCAGCGTCGTAGCTGTAGGCGCTGGAAAGCTCTTTCTGGTCGCCGCTCTCGACATGCTCGATGCCGTCGCGGGACCAAACCGCAAGCGAATTCATCAGGTACGGGTGCACGTACTCGGCATTGCTGCCGGTGGTGCCGACCGTGATATTGCCGTCGTGATCGTCGGCGGTGTGCGGCTTGTGCCGCGACAGCAGCGGCAGATTGTTGAACGTGCGCGCCGCCTTCTTCAGCTCTTCCGGATGGCGCAGCAGCCGATAGACCTTGTCGGGGTCGAGCCCGAGCTCTTTCGCCTTCGGTATCTCGTGGCCGTAGTATGGGTTCACGCACGCCTTGGTGATGGGCGAGCTCTTCACATGAAGGCGGGCGAAGTTGTCGGTGCGGCGCACCGATTCGCTGGCCTTGTCGAAGGCGAGCGTCACGACCAGGCCGTGACGGTCGATCGGCATGCCCTCCGGCGCCCGGTCGAACGCCAGGAGCACGTCGCTCTCGCCCATCTGGCGGGCCACTTCGGCCATAAGCAGGTCGGCGAGCTCGTCGTTGGCGAGGTTCGGCTTCATGGGCGCATAAGTGATAGGGGCAATCCCCGACCCGCCGCAGCCAGCGCACCCACGGCCGCCACAGGCCTCGTGAAGGCTATCCTGCGCAAGGTCGCCGTCTTCGCACGCCCAATCGAACAGCTGGCGGCCGCTCGGAATGCGCTGCAGCTGTTCCATAAGCGCCGGGTGCATGGGTTCCGGCAAATCGTCGAGGTTGGCCCAAGCGTGGTCGGTGTGCTCGTGGTTCAGCTTCGGGCTGAACTTCTGCACCGGCCGAACGAAGGTGTGAAACGCCATATCGTTCGGCGTGCGCACCTGCCCGAGCAGCTTCAGCGGCCCGCGGCCGTCGTAGCCCATTTCCTCGATCGACTCGCGGTGCGCGGCCGCCGCCGGCGCCTCGCCATCGTCACAGCCGCCGCCAGGCAGGCCCCAATGCCCAACGAAGTTGTCGACGCCTTCTTTGCCGCCGCGCTTCAGCAGCAGGATTGAGCCGTCGCGCGCAACGTGGATGGTGCCGGCCGCATGGCCCTTCACCGGCTTGGCGTCGCCGGCGAGAAACTTCTCCGCGACGTCGCGCGGGATCCCGAGCGTCGAGTGCCCTTCCTCCGCCGCCCACATCGCGCGCCGCTGCTTATCACTCTTGATCGGCATCCTCGATCCCTCCGAACGTGCCCGGCGCATACGGCCAATCGGGCAGGTCGACCGTCTGACCGGCGAGCTCGTGCGGGCTGTCGCCGCAAAACTGAATTTGCCCGTCGGTGATGAAATAGTGGCAGAGCGTGCGCCGCTGGCCCTGCGGCAACGGTTCGCCCTCATCGTCGTAAATCGTGAAGTTGAAGCTTCTTGCCGATCGCGCCCATCAGGGTCGCACGCCTTTCAGCCGATACGCCTTGTTGACGCGCTCGTTGGTCTTCACCTGCAGCGCCGGCAGCTTCTTGCCGCGCCGCTTCGGATAGTGGACGGGCCTGCTTTCGACCAGCGGGCCCATAGTGGCGATCATCGCGGCGGCCGCAGCCAGTGAGCCAATGAACGTCAAACCCTTGCGCATGCGACACCCCCTGAAATGCAAAAGGCCCCCGCGGGTGCGAGGGCCTTCCGGTTTTTGTCGGTGAAGTGCTAGAGCTCCATGCCGCCCTTCATCAGCACGGCGAATTCGCTGTGCCCAAGGCGCTTTGCGACGCTGCGCATCGCCGTGTTCTTCAGGTCGACGCCGTACTGCAGCTCGAGCGCTTCGTTCTGTCGGCCGATGTCGTTCAAGCCTGCGATCAGTCGCTTGCACAGGCCCTGTCCGCGAAACTCTTCCTTCACGTACAGCAGGTCGACCCACAGCACGCGCGTTTCGGCTGCGACCATGAACACCGCCACGGCCGCCGGCACGAGCTCGGCGCGCGACACTTCGCGCTCGATCAGAAGAGCATGATGGTCGGGCTTGACCGTGAAGCGGCCGTCGAACAGGCCTCGATCGAACAGATCCACGTAGGCCCGCAGCACGAACGGGCCGACCTGGGGTGAAGCGACGCGCGTCAGCGTGATGACGTTGTCGCCGGTGCTCATTCGAGCCGCCCCGGGCAGGGCAGCGACAGCCGGCGCAGGAACTGCTTTTCCGTTTCCTTCGCCGGCACCGGCTTCTCGCATTCGACGCGAAGCTTGCGCTGCGCCGGTGTTTCCTTCGGCAGCTTGTCGACGCCGATAACCGGCAGGTTCGCCGCGAGCTGCTCGCGCGTCAGGTCGTTCGGTTCGAAAGATGGATACGGCCAAGGCGGTAGCTCCTGACTGCGGATGTAGCGGAAGATCTCCTGCATGCGCGCAAAACGCGCTTCAGCGCGTGTGGCTTCGTTGATAGTCGACGGTGCCACGCCGGCGTCATTGGCCCAATCGTCGATGGCTAGCAGTGCCCCACCGGGATCGTAGATAACCATCATGGCCATATCGGGCCCGGCAGCCAGGTCAACTCCGGTGACGGACGCTGCGTTGGCAACACCAGCTGCGCCGGCGAGCGCGCCTGCAGCAGCCGCAAAGAACGATCGTCTCGATAGCATGGGCTTCCCTTCCATGCCCGGCCGCGTTGCCGCTGCAGCCGGGGTCTCGCCATTGTCGCGCCTGTCGGCAACCGCGCTCGGTGTATCTCAATTGCACCGGGGAAAACATACCCGATGGTGCTGCCGGTGTCGAATGCTGCCGTCGGCGCGCACGTTCACTGCAGGCATTTCAACGACCGCGCCCCGCGGAATACGAGATGACGACGACAGCGATGTCAAATCCCGCGGTGAGGGCGGCGCGGCCGTCTCCACGCCCGCGATCGCAGGGGCAACACCCGCGATCGAAGCCAGCAAAATCAGAAGCCTCATCATGAAAACCCCGGCACAACGGTTATCGAAGAACACCGGCAGTTAATCAGCTCGCCGGGATAGATATGCCGGCGCACCTTCGGGTCCGGGTCGAACCACCCCTTCGCGTGGTCGTACAGCTTCCCGTCGTTCGCCAGGTGCGTCGGCCGCGGCTCTTTGCCAGCGTGCGAGTGACGCCACTTCGACTTCGTGAGGCCGAGCTCCAATTTGCGCGCGCGGTCCATCGCACCGGTCGCCAGGTTGTTTTGCGTGCGCGCGATCAGCGCAGCGCGCCGCTTCGTCACGCCGTAGTTCTTTTGCAGCGCCTTCGACAGCTGGCCCATGTCGCGGCCGGCTTGGATGGACCGCATGACGTCGCCGCGAACCGCCTTGAAGTATTGCTGCGGGATCGACTTTATCAGCGACACGTTCTCGTCGATCGTCGCCTTCAGCACGTCGCGCATGCCGGTCGTCATCTTGAACCGCACCGTCCAGTTCGCCTCGCGCAGTATCTGGCGCAGGTTGGCGTCGTTGCGGTCGAGCACCGACAGCGAAAAATACTTGGCGAGCTCGGGTGCGGCGTCGTTCCAGGCCTTCTGCCATCGCTTCACGAGCTCGTCGATCGTGCGCTTCAGCTCATTGGCCGGGAGAACGTCGTCCATGGCGAGTGTGGCCGGCTTGTTGTTCTTGTACCGGACCTTCACCCAATACTGAACCGAGTCGTCCATTTCCTCGATCAGCTTGTTCAGCTTCGCCTGGTAGGCGGCCTGCACGCCGGCGGATGGCCAGTTCGGCTTCAGCTCCACAAGCTTCACGCGGCGGTGGCCGGTGGTCTCAACCGCGCGGAAGGCGTTCGCTGGCATGTGTCAGCCCGTCGATCGAGGATGGCGCCACGCGGATTTTGCGGCCGCCGATTATCGCGTAATCAGCTCTTGCCCGGGGCGCCGGGCTGAAACGTCTCGGCAGAGTTGCCACCACCCTCCGCCGAGCGATCTTCGTTTCCCTGCGAGTTGGTTCGTTCAAGCGATTCCGCGACCGCCTCCATGGCCTTCAGGCCTTCTTCGATACGGTCTTGAACACGGTGCTGCGCGTTGACCGCTTGCCGCGCGCGCTCCTTGACGGCCTTCCTGCGCTCCTGCAGCGCGTCGGCGTCGGCATCGAGCTCGCGCAGGTCGGTTTCGATATCCTCGGCGAGTTGAAAGAATTTCCGCATGACGGCTTCCCTTGTCGGCGGCAGCGGCCGCTTATGTTTCTCTATCGCCCGCGACAGATGCAGGTCGAGCAGCTTTGACATCAGCACGGCGCAGATTGTCGGGGTCGAATCCCGCGTCGCGCAGTGCTTGGTGCAACTCCCTCTCGAATAGCACACGGGCACGCTCCGCAGCCGGTATCAGCACTCGCTTGCGTGGCCGGCGGCGCCACTGCGACGCTGGCAACACGCCGGCCGAAATGTGCTTGCGGCTGCAGAACCGATCGTCGGTGCTTCTGTAACCCACGCTACTCTTCCTCCGGCGCGTCCGGTTCGATCGCGTCGGGGTCGATCTCGTTGCCGTCTTCGTCGAACACCTTCGGCTTGAACGGCGGCGAATCCTTCTCGACCACGTTCAGGCCTTCGCCGAGCATGCCGATGCCGGCCTGGTCACGATTTGGCACTGACCCGTCAGGCGCTCCCGGTTTTTTGGCCATCCTACAGCTCCCGCAGCGTGATGTGATTTCCCTCGACCTTCTCGACATAGAAGCGGGTGCCGCTCTTGAAGAGCACTTCCGCCTCATTGTAATGGTTCGAAATCTTCTGCACGTCGCGGCCGCTCTTACCATGCACCGTATATTGATGGCTACCCTTCCACACGTTCTTGTTTTTACTGGTCGAAGTGAAGCCGCGCTCTTCGACCACCATGCCAGGCTTGTACAGCGCGAACTGCTCCGGAGACAGCGATGCCTTGCGGTAGGTCGTACCTTGGTAAGGCGGCATCTTGTCGAGGCCAGCGTTGATCGACTTCATCAGCTTGTACTGAGGGACCGTCATCTGCCCCTTGCGTAGCTGGTCGTTGACGCCGCGGTAGTGCGAACCGGTATAGGCAATGACGCCGACCGCCTCTTCAGGTGTGAGGTGCTGCTCGAGGCCAGCAGATTTCAATTTCGATTTGGCGCTCTCGATGTAGCTCCCAGAAGCTTTATTGCCGCCGAACAACGCTTCCATCGCGTCATAGTGGGTTTTCATTTCCGGGTTCTTGGCAAACTGCTCTTCCAAGGCAGCCTTCTCCGCCTTCAGCTTCTCCTGCTGCTCCCACGCGGCCTTTTCCTGCTCGGCCTTCAGGATCTCGGCCTTCGACTTTTGCTCTTGCTTCACCAGCTCGGCCTGGTCGGCCATCAGCTGCTTGAAGTCCGCAACCTTCTCGTTCAGCTCGGGAGACTGCGGCGTCAGTGACGTGTTGAGCCACTTGTCGTTGAACGCCTGAATCTTCTCCGCCATCTGCTTCTTGAAGGTTTCGGTCTCGGGCTTGTCGCCCGGCACCAAATGCGGCTGCACCGGCGTCGACTTCACGGCCTTCTGCTTGTCAGCCTGCGAGGCCTCCGGCGCCTTCGGCTTCGGCTTTTCGAAGATACCAGGCGCGACCTTCTCCATCTTCGCGACCATTTCCGGGTTCGCCATGCTCTTGTACTGCGCGGCGTATTCCGGATGGTCCTTGAACAGCTTGGTCACGGCTTCCTTCTGGCCGGTGCTTTTCGATGCAGCTTCGGCAACGGCGCCGAGCCACGTCGAATAACTGGTGACGCCGCTGTCCTTGAACTGCTGAATCACTTCCTGCACGACTTCGGACGTCGGCTGTTCGTTCAGCTTCGGCGCGGGCTTGCCCGCCATCGAGCCCAGATCGCCTTTCTTTTCGGGCGGGGCTTCCGTTTTGAGAGCGCCCTTTTCCGGCTTGGCCGCCTTCTTCGCCGCCTGCTCTTTCTTGAAGGCCTCGAGCTCCTCCGGCGTCATCTTGATGCCGAAATACTTGCCGTCCTTCTTTTCCAGCTTCATGCCGAGCGACTGCGCCTGCGCCGGCATCGAGACCGACGGCCAGCCCATGGCCTGCATCAATTCTTTCGGTGTGGTGCCCGCAAGAAGCATCGCACCGATTTGCTCTTTCTTCGACTTCGGCTTCTCGGCCTCGGCTTTTTCGCCTTCCTCGCCACCTTCACCGCCGCCTTCCTTCGTCGCGAATTTGCCGTTGGCATCGCGCTTGATCTTGGACTCATCAAAATGACCTTCGTCGAAGGCGAACACGTCGGGCGCGACTTCGGTCGGCTCTGGATCGAGATAGGCGAGCGCGGCATCAAGCGCCATTTTCTGCCCGTCGATCACAACAGAGCGGATTTTGTCGGCGCCGTCACCGTCCCATCCGAACTTCACTGGTCGATCTTCTTCGTCGTAAGCCTCGACTGTGCGCGACGCGCCGATCGCGCCGAGCCGGCGCAGGTGTGCCAGCAGCTTCACCCACGGAAAGTCACCATCGGCGCGAACGACAATCTCATGCTCACCGTCGGCACTGGCGTCGGTCGCCAGGTCTTCGCCGGCGCCAGGATCGTCCGCCATTGCGGCCGCCTCTTCGGCCGTCGGCTCGGCACCGTCGTTGTCGTCCTCCTCGATGTCGGCACCCACGGCATCGAGCGCCGCGCGATACAGAGCGTCGTCGCTGTCCTGCGCCAGCAGGCCGAAGCGTTTTGCCAGATCCTGCTTGCGGGCAATCAGCGTGTCGGCGAGCTGCTTGTCGTCGCCGACCGCCTTGCGGATTTTCGCGTCCGGGATTTCCGTCACGCGCTGCACGCTGTCCCGCAGCTCTTCGTCGCTCATCTTGCCATACAGGCGAGCCGCGTCGGGCGACATGCTCGCGTTGCGCATGGTGTCGATCTCGGAAACCTTCGGCCCGAATGCCGCACCCTTGGGGCCTCCCTGCGCGCGAAAGCGCAGGCTGCCGCCGACATCAAGGGTAACGGGCTTGCCATCGCGGATGCCCTGGTTGTCCCCGCCGGTGCCGGCTGCGTCCCAATTTGACAGCCACGCATGAACGCCGAAATCCCTGGTCGCCGCCTTGCGCTCTTCCGGCGTCATGTTGGCGATACGGTTCTTGTCGAGCGATTCCCATTCGGTGGCGACGTGATCTGGCCCGGCGTCGCGGTACTTCAGCGTGTTGACGCCCGCAAGCTGATACAGCCGCGCAGCCGCCATCTCGTTGGCGACGTGCTCCTTGGTCTTCGGCTTCTTGACGTAGAATTTCGCTCCGGCGCTGTCGGTGTAGACGCCGCCCTCATTACTGCCGAGCTTGCCCCCGGTCTTCTTCAGTGCAGCCACGTTCAAGGCCGGCAATGATTGCGTTGCCGATGGTTTGATCGACGACTTGCTGCCACCGCTCGACTTGGGCGCGGTCGTACCACCGCCCCCCGACCCAAACTGCCCGTTGTCCGCGCGCGGGTGCTCTTCTTCTCTCCACTCGTCGCTCGCTCCTCCAAAACCGCCGTCGGCTTCGCCACCATCGCCGCCGCCTTCGCGCTCCCCGAATGGATCGTCCCCACCCTCGGGGTCAGGCTCGGGCGCCTCGGGGACGTCGGCCGGGTTGATATCGTGGTAGCGCGAATCTGGATCGTTCGCCACACGGTTGCGCGCTTCGGCGTTGGTGATGATCCCCTTGTCGATCAGTATGCCGTCGGTCTCGGCTTCGACCTTGCGCACTTCCGCCTGTTCCTTCTCCGTCATCGACCACAGCGGCACGAATTCGAAGCGGATATCCTCGTCGACTTCACCCCAAATCGACAGCATGACGAAATTGATGACCGTCTGCAGGTGGTCGCGGAAGAACTGCTCTTGGAACGCCGCCACCGTGTCGTAGAACGCGCGGAGCTCGCCCTCGCTGGAAGCGTTGAGGCCCTTCGGCGTAATGCCGAGCAGGATGACCAGCGGAATGCCCGACACGCTCGACATCTGCTCTTGGCTCTGCGCCTGCAGCGCGTCGAGAGTGCCAAGCGGCGTCGATACGTTGAAGAACTCTTCGGTGTCCTTGTCGAGCACCCACGCGCCGGCGTTGGCGCGCATCTCGTTGAACACTTCGATGCGGTTCAGCGCCTCGGTGTTGCCCTCTTCAAGCACGCCGTCGAGGTTGGTGTAGACGCCCGAAACGCTGAACGATTCGATCAGGTCGCACACCGCCTGCCGGGTGCGCAGCCAGTTGTCGACATACGGCTTGGCCATCTGCGACATGGACAGGCCGCCGAACGCATAGGCCGGCTTCAGAATGTCGGGCACTTCGCGGCCGACAAAGCGAAGCAGGCGCGAGCGATGCACGCTCTTGCCGTTCACGTACCAGATTTCCGGATTGTACCAATCGGGCTTGCGGGGATCGAGCGAGTTATAGTTCGCCGGATAGCACCACATCGGCTCGATCGGCTTCACCGCCTGCAGCTTGCGCTTCACAAGCTTGGTGCGCGCGCCGCCGATACGCGCGGTCGCGCCGTTCTCGATGCCGACCTTGGCTTCGCTGATAGCGCCGATGCCGTTGCCGATCGGCGTCATTTCCTCGGCGTCGTCTGAGCTCGTGCCAAAGTCGAGGTACAAGTGATAGCGGCCGAACCAACCATCGCCCTCGCACAGCGTATAGAACGCGTCCTTGATGCGCAGCCGGCGCATCTCGTCTTCGAGCTCCTTGATGCGCTTGCTCTTGTCGAGCTGACGCTTGCGCGCCACCGACTGCTGCACGCGCTCCTTGGTCGCCTCGGCGTCATCGAGCTCGGTGGTCTCCTGCGCCTGGTCGGGATCCGCCGGCACGCCCATCGAACCGCCGCTCGGCGGTGGCGTTTCCTTCTCCGGGCCCGGCGCCTCGTACTCTTCGGGCTTGTTGACGGTCTGGAAGCGAATCCACTTCCGGGTCATCTCCGTCGCGAAGCGCTCGGACATGCGCCGATACTCGGCGCGCTGCGTCAGCGCAGCCAGGTACGAATACCCAAGGAAGCCGATGCCCTCGGCAAACGACACGTTCAGCGCGTCGCCGGCCCACGACCCCAGGCCGCCCATGGTTCCCTGAACGAACGTCTCCGGCGCCAGGTCCATCGCCAGCTTCACCGGCTTGTGGTTCGCCGGCACCACGCCCTTCGGCGGCTGCCAGGGCTGCAGCCAGGAACCGCTGGCCATCGCGTCGGCGATCTGCGCCCGGGTCTTGGCCTTCCGGCCCATGGTGCGGGCGGCGTCGGCCACTTTGCGCAGGTTTGCGGCCCGCTGTGCCGACGATACCCGCTCCGGACGGGCTTCAGGCGCCTCTACGGCGGCCGCCTGTGCGTTCTTGGCGACTTCCGGCACCTTCGCCCCCACCGGCGCGCGCGCATGCGCCTTGGCCGCCCTACGGGCTTCCACCCGATCGGCGCCGACGATATGGCGCATGATACCGGCGGCGGCCGCAGCCTGCCGGTCGCCCCGACGGCTTACGGTCATGGCTTGCGGAACCGGGATAGGTCAAGGCGGGGCACGCGCACCAGCGAGCGGCCGGGCCGCTTCATGTTGCGCGCGGCTTCCCGCACGTTGGACTTGATCTGCATAGGGCCTCGCTCTGCTCGGGCGAATAGCATCATCACGGCGTCGGCCAGGTTCGGCGACTTTGTGCCAGGCGGTTTCTTGTTGACCTGCATCTTGCCGATCGTCGATTGCGCATATGTCGGCTGCGACAACTCGCCGATAAGGCGGGTGCAGAACGGCAGCGTCGAGGGAATGACAATGATGTCGTCAACGCTCTCCGGCGGCTTGTTCTGCGTCACCCACAGGTGCGTTGCACGGAAGCGCCGGCGCAGCGCCCACCATCCCTGTGCCTTCGCGTTCTGAAAGTAATCCTTGTTCTTGCGGCCCTTCACGTCCTGCTGCTCGGGCATGTAGACGCCGCCCGAACCGCGGAAGGCGATATCGCGAATGCGGTTCAGGTGCTCCGCCACGCGCGCTTCGTTCAGCACACGCGCGTCACCGCGCACGCCGGCGCCGAGACCATCGGCGTCATAGCGAAACTGCTCGAGGCCGAGCTCGTCGCAAATGTCGAACACCTTGTCGACGCTGTCGAAGATGTCGCCGCCCACGCCCGACCATTCGGCCAGGTGCGTCAGGAAGACACCGTGGCGCACGGCGAACGCGTTCTTGTCGAGCCCCTCGTCTGCAACGTCCATTGCGCCGAGCATGTCGCCCGTCGGCTTGATGCCCGTCTTCTTGTCGGCGTCGATCGCGGCGCGCACCCACGCGGCCGGAATAATGATGCCCTCCACCGACGCCGAATAGTTGATGTCGATTTCCTGCGCGACAATCACCGGGTCGTCGATGTCTTCAACCTGCTTGTCGTACCAGGCCTGGTCTTTCCGCGGATCGTCCGTCCAATGCATTGTGAACGGTTCGATCTTGCCGGCGTGACGCTTGTGCGCGAACGGATTGGCGAGACCGTTCGGCGTCGAGATGTCGATGCGGCAGTTGGTCGTAGCCGACAACGCCGCGTCCACCGCCTTCGGGTGCTCGAGGTAAGCGGCTTCGTCGACAAAGAAGATCGAGGTTCTGCCGCCGCGGCCGATCTGCTTGCCTCCTTCGCCCGTCATCGCCGAGCCATTCGGAAACAGGATGCGCAGATGCGGCGCGTGGCGGTTGACGTCCCATGCACCTTTGAACTCGCGCGGCACCTCCTGCATGAACAGGCGCCCTTTCCAGAACAGCGACTTCGGCTCCCCGATCAGATCAACGTAGTCTTCGACGCGCGAACCGTAGCCGACAATCATGCCGGGATTGAACAGGCACAGGGTCGCCCCCATCGCCACCGAAAGCCACGACAGCCCTCCGTCGCGCGATTTGTCGGCCAAGCCCGGTGACCGGGAGCGCCACTTGCGCATGACGTATTTGCAGAACTCCACCTGCTTTTCGAACAGCACGAACGGCACCATCGGCTCCAAGCCGAGATCCAGGCGCCGCGGGTCGTATGTCACGCCCCAATCGCTGATGAAGTCCCACGGATTTTCCCGATAGTAGGCGAACAGCCCGGCCAGGTACTGCTGCTTCTCCGATAGCCCGTTGCCCACCGGCCGATCGGACAATGACCTGATTTGCTTCAGGCGCGCAGCGCGTTGCTGCCAGATCAGATCGTAGCACGGCTCCGGGTTCTGCCAGTCGAACGTCGGCAGCGCCGCGGGTTTCGCCATGTCAGTGCACCACAAGCTTTTCCATGACCGCGCTAATGAACGTGCGCCTGATGGGTTGCGACGTCGCCATCGGCGCCGGCGGGTTCGTCAACACCCATCCGACCATGCGGGCCAGGTTGCCGGCGGAGATCCTGCCGAGTCCATCTTCCGGCGTATCCACCCACAGCACCTGAATGCGCATGCGGTCTTCGCCGCAATCGTCGGCGCGCAAGTAGTAGACGCCCGGCGGCGTGAGGAAGGTAACCTCGCGGCCGTAAATCTCGTGCGGCCATTCGGTGTACCGCTGCTCGGGCGCATGCTGCACGCCGGCGCGCTCGAGCAGATCGACAGCGCGCGCCATCTCAGCCTTGTCAATCATGATGCCCTCGCCTTCTTCGCCGGCTGCGGCGGTACCTGCACGGGCTTCGGCCCTTGCGGGGTCATGTCGATCACGTCGCTGTCTCGCATCATGCGATAGGCTTGTGCCGGCGTAAGCCGCTGCATGGCTCCGATCGCCGCATGGTCGGCTCCGTCGGCCGGCGTCTCGGCGCTGCCTTGGTACCCGGCGGCGGCAGCGGCCAGGCTGGTATCAACGCCGATCGTGATGGACTTGAACTTCGGGGACTGGAATGCGGCCAGCTTCGCCGCCGCATCCTTCGTCTGTTCCATGAAGTACCGGAACTTCTCGTCGTTCGGTTCGCGCCCGAGCGACGGCATTTCGCCAGGCTGGAGCGGCTGGTGCTGCGCCATCAGCCCGTAGGCCGCATGCATGACGTCGTCGAGCACGTCAACCGCCTGCTTGCGCCCGCGGCCCTCGCGCTCCGCCTCGCGCTGCTGCACCAGGTCCGCCAGCTGCTTCTCAGCCGTCGCCAGCTGCGCTTCCAAGGTCGCCTTGTTGACCCCGCCCTTCTTGCGCCCCGCACCCTCCCGGGCGCCGCCCTTACCTGCCATCGCACAACACCTGAATTTTTCTGTTTTTCAACCGTTCGGCGGCAGCGGCCGGCCCCCATGCAAGACCGCAACACCACCGGTGGTGCCCCGCTGCTTGGCCGGTTTGGACAGGTACCCGTAGAAGCCGACGCATGCGGCGAGGAACAAAAGCACGATAGCGCCGACGAACATGC